>JACCDS010579645.1_pt1 | contig 25810 bp, 30 predicted proteins | sample 7446441 | NCBI WGS metagenome assembly JACCDS01 (sample SAMN15323445, study PRJNA562643) | freshwater metagenome | isolation source: river surface water | place: USA:Blue River Watershed | collected 2017-08-17 | reverse complement strand
GAAATGGAAATGAAAACCAAAGAAGAAAAAATTTTAAACAAGGAGATTAAAAAACATAAAAATACAACAAGGGTTCAGCAAAGGGCTGTCTCAGACACAAAAACAAACCATGATGTTTCAAACAAGGTCAATCAGAGCAGGAGCGAAGCTTCCAAAAACAACTCAAGACCCAAACACCATGAGTTTGTCGGAAAACGAGACGGAAAAACTTACACCACAACCCATATCAGTCGTTCAAAAAATAAAACAAACCAAGCGACTGACAAAATAAAAGTTCATGCAGATGTCCACGGAAGTTTGAACATCGGAAGAAAATTTCTTCCCGCCTTCAACTTCTCTTACCTTGGCAACAACATGAATGTTTTCAAATACCAAGTCAAAAGAGTTTCTAAACGCGGCAAAAAAGGCTTGGTTCATTTGAAAAGAGATTTTTATGCAGCAAGAATGGCCGCTTGCATTCGCACATTGTGAAACATGCCTTAGATTTGCTAGTCTGGAAAATTTACTTATTTTAAAGATAGAAAAAATTCAGCTAAAGGCTCTAAAGATGAAAGAGATATGATAAAAATCATGTATTTGATGAATCAGAATAATATTGATAATACTTACTTAAAATTGAACTTATCTGAAGAAGATTTATTTCATTTGGAAAAAGTTGTAAAAAATTCTAATCAATATGTTGAAATTGCTAAAAATAATTATTTTCATGCCAAGATCATTAAAGAAGATTGTTTGAAAACTTTTAAACAAATCACTGATTTCAAAATTGTAGATAAAAAGATAAAATTGAAATGAAAAAATATCCACCAAATTTTAATATTCATAGTAAAAGGTATCTTTTGCCAGATCTGATTTCTCCAGATTATTTAGATGATTTAAAGAAAAATGGAGTTTTTATTTTTCCACAATTATGTGAATTAGCAGGCATTAGAAATAGAGTTGAAAAAGAGGTTTTTATAGAAATTTTATTGGATGAGAATTCAATAGAAAATTTTGTTTTTTTAGAAAAAGATAAAAAAATTTTTATTGTTGGCACCAAAGATCTTCCTAGAGATAATTATTACTTTAGAATTATTGAAAGTCTGGCTTATGGCTTTTTTGATTATTCTGCAAGAGAAACAATATGTTTTAAAAATTTTTTCTCTTTTAAATTAGAAACAAGTGCAATCGATGTTCAAAAAATTGAACATAAATTAAGCTAATACATTTTATGATTTAATTTTGGCTATCCGGAAAAACATGTGATAATTTTTATTGAATAAAAAATTATAAAAATGAGTAGAGCATAAAATAAATTTACAATAAATAATTTTACTTAAAATCAAACTGTACAGTACTAGTACAGTAATGTATAACTTGATTTTATGATTGTTTTTCATAAAATTAAATAATCGGAGATAAAAAATGAAAAAAGAGGATATCAAAAAATTATTAGAAAGTCAGCATACTTACTGGATTTGCCCAGTTACTGGAAAAAAAATTAACAGTGAAGATACTGCTGCTATTGCTCAATATAAGGAAAAATTATTAAAAGATGCACAAAAAGAAGATGAGCAAAATTTAATTAAAGATGGTGTCAAGAAAATTCATCAAAAAGTGAAAATCAATTCAAGACAAGATTTGGAAAAATATTGTACTGATTTGGCAAAATTTTTAAAAATAACACCTCCAACGATTTCTATTAAAAATTTTCAATCCAAAGATGTGAAAAATGGTTTTGCGGTTCATTTAAACATGTTTGAGATGAATTTTAAAAATAGTAGAGAATTAAAAGTTTTCAAAACTTTCTCTAAATTGCATATTCAATTCATAGCTAATCAAATATATGGACAAATATCTCATGGTTTGAATGGTGATTTTTCAGCAAAGATTCAAGAGTGGAGAAAACAATTATTAAGTAATCCTTGCAAGAGTAATCCAGAAATTGTAGAGCAATATCAAGAAACAATTGCAACGTTGCATCAAGCGAAAAAAGAACATGTTTTAATTGAAGAAGAAATGTTGAAAATTAGAGAGAAATTATTAAGCACTGATGAGTTTGTAGATACTCTTTCTAAAGTAAAAAAAAATAAAAGATAATAAAGGTAATATATGAAAGCAGAAAAAATCAAGAAATTATTGGAAGAAGACTCTATTTTTTGGACATGTCCTATTACTGGAGCAAAGATTTTAGCCAAAAATACAGCCGCTATTGAAGCATATAAAGCCAATTTGATTCAAAAAGAGGAAGAAAAAGAGAAAAAAAGAATTGCTGCTAGCAAATTATTAAAAGAAGTTAAAATGAAAACATCTGATGTGAGCAAGATTCACACAATGGAGCAATTGAATCAATTTTTATCTGAATGTGAGAGAGATTTATTTCAAAATTCTTTTACTCCAGTAGCATTCAAGCCTATAAAATTAAAACCTAAAGCAAAACGAGAAATGATGAATTACACCAAAGACAGTGTTGTGATTAAGGTAGAAAATTTACATGCATCTGCTAAAAAAACTTATCAAAAAGTCTTTGGGGGAGAAATTGTTGAATATGATTCTGGTCATTATTTGTTGGTAAGACAATATATGAACAAAGTGCCTTTATTTGATAAAATTAAAGATTGGCAAGATAAAGCTCAAACAAGCAGTGTTGTCAAAGTTGGCATGAATGAAAGATTGATTCTAGATCAAAATGATGATTATCAAAATTTAAAAGATAAATTGAAAAAATCTAGAGAAAAATTACATGAATTGAGAGATTTAGCGAAGAAACTAACTCAAGAAATGCAAGGGGAGGTGATTGTAGAATATGCTGATCCTGTGACACCTGTTAAAAAAAGAATATAAAAAAGAGCCATTTAGGCTCTTTTTTTATTATGGTGCCATGCTTTTTTCTCGTTTGCTAAAGATGACACGAAGAGATTCAATTTTTGATAAAATAGAGCTGTGAGATTTGATATGATTGACCATATCGCAATATTGAGTATTTTCTTTCATGTGTTGTAGGACAAAAACATCTACTGTATTTTTATCTTTAAATGATGAATCTTGTAGCAATTCTTGCATCACAGCAGGATGATTGAGTGCAACAATTTCAAATGCAGTTAATTTCTTGGGAAAGTTTTCGTTGTGAAAATGATGGGGATATTTTTTATTCCAATCAATATCAACTTGAGGTAATACTTCTTTTAATTTTTCAGTAGAGATAAATTCAAGGATTGAAAAAGACTTATCGTTTTGCATGAAATGATGCTCTGAATTCATTTCATTATTCAAACTTTTTTTATTTTGAACAGATAAAAATTGATTAATCTGAAAAACAATCGACGTTTGATCAAAAATCATGTTATCTCCAATGTGATATATGTTTATTTTATCATAATTCACTGATGATGCAAATAGGTATTTTCTATTTTTTGTGACCAATGTATCAATTCTTTGATAAATCGTTCATGATATTGATAATTTAAAAATTTTTTTGAATGAAATATTTATAAAAATAATAAAAATTTATTTCTATAAATATTATAGTGTGATAGTTGATGTTAATTGTCATAAAACGACGGCAAATCATGATATGATTATGTGGGATATCTTTTTATAATTTTCAATGATTTGTAGCACTTGAAGTTGAACATCATCATATTTTCTATTCCATATGATAAAATCTGAACGTTTTATTTTTTCCTCATCAGACATTTGAATATGAATTCGATGCGCAATTTGCTCTAAGCTCCAATTTGGATTTCTTTTCTTGATTCTCTCTACTCTTGTATCTAAATCTGAAATGACTGAAATAGTCTTATCAAATAAATTTTCAAGATCATATTCAAATAAAAGAGGAACTTCAAAAATAACTTCTTGATTTAATTTTTGATGAAAATCATAATGTTGAGTTGCTAAGTCAAGAATGTAAGGAAAGGCAAGATGAGCAATCTTATCAAATGCATTCATCTTCAATAAAATTTCACGCAGTTCACTCCTATCAATTTCTTGACGATGTTGATATTGTGTACCACATAAAGCATCGACCTCTTTGGCATAAGCTGAATATTTCATGTATGAAGACTGACAAATCATGTGAGCTAATTCATCAAAGCTTATGATAAAAAAACCATGTTGTTTAAAGATGTTGCAAACATAGGATTTTCCACTACCTATCCCACCTGTGATGACTAAAGAATTGAATTTTTTCATAAAAGAGATGATAACATATACTGAACATATATTACAAGAGTCATATAAAATTTTATAATGAAAAAAAATAGTTGCTCAAGATAAACAACATTTATAAAAAGAAAATATAATTTTCATCCTTGTTTTTTATTTATTATTCATTAAAATGAAATGAATACTTTACAAAAGATAATTCATATATGGCATTTCAATATCATTTATACAGCGACGGAAACTCTTTTCCTCGGGCAAAAAGATCAGGTTTTGGTGGTTATCTTGAAAATCCAGAAGGAGAAATCATCATTGAGTACAGTGAAGAAATCAAGGATACTGAATATTATCATGATTTTGAACTATTGGGAATCATCAGGGGGTTAAAGTTAGCAGTTGATAAGGGCATCAAGCATTTGGTTTCACATTGTGATCATAAGACAACCATCTTGAAATTAAAAAACATATTTGAAAACAAAACCTTTGATGAGCCGGGACATTTAAAATCTGTGCTTGTAGAGGAAATTGTCAGTCTTTCAAAAAATTTTGATTCTATATCATTTGAATATGTGCCAAGAGATAATAATAAATATGCTGATTTATTATCTAGAAAATATGCAAAGCTTTTGGAAAAAAACTTCATTACTCATTATCAAAATGATTTAAATCACAGTGAGAGATTATTCAAGGATAATGATGATAGTAATTCACGAATATTCTTTTCTCATCCAGCTATGGTGAGAACGATTCATAAAAATAATCCATACATGGTGGCTCCTGATAGAAATAGGAAGGTCAGAAAAATATCCAAGTTGGAAGAAAAAAATAGCTATGATTATCTTTATATTGAATTTGATCCTAAAGAAAACACAAATGAATTTAAAATTACTTTGTATGATCAGCAAAAACAAATCATTCAAGAAAAAAATGTTTCTATTCCAAAAGAGCAAGCATTTTTCAACAAAGATCAAAAATTTAAGGATTGGTCTTTGAAATCAGAAAATCATTCAAAATTAGAAGATATCATCATTACTTCTCAACAAATACATGTTTTGTGTGATTTCCTAAAAAATATAAAAAACGTTGGAATGAAAAACTTATGGATAGACACCAATAACTCTATTGTTTCTCATCAACTAGAGCAAAAAAACAAGATTCATCATTTTAATTGGTCAGACTTTAAAAACCTATTTGATGAATTAACACCTTTAAAAAGAGTTTTCTTTCACCATTTTACCTTTGAGCATCAACTGTCTGAAGAATTACAAGCTAAAGAAGATAAAAAGTCTAAAATAGGTAATGAAATTGTCACCATAGAGACTCTGATAGATAAAGTTTTTCAATCATCTAGTATCAAAGATATCAATAAGAATTTTGGTAATGTCATTCGTCATCAACTCAGACATTATACCGAGTTATTAGAGCAAGAATTAAATGAAATTGATAAAAAATCAATCATTGAACAAACAATTGCTACTTTGGAGAAAAAAGGATTTGACCAAATTCCAGAAACTTTCAGAAGTAAATTCAAGAAATAGTATATTCAATCACTTATTATCCTTTGCTCAATTATTAAAAAAATTTGCAATTAATTTCAATAGCTTATATTGACTAAATACTGAATTAAAAAAATTTGATATTAAAAAAGCGGCATTGCCGCTTTTTATTAAGTATTCATGAGTAATGTTTTTTGTTTTTCTATTTCCTTCGGATCAAAAAATATTTCAATATAACAAGAATGAATTTGAGATAGTGTGAAAACCATGATAAATGGTGTTAACAATGGTGTGATAATACAGATTAATGTGGACATTAAAATAAAAGCAGAAAAGTATTTTCTTATATGAAAGTTTTTTCTTAAAGCATCTTGAATAAGAGAATCTCTGTTTTCTTTGGAAATATTCAAGTCGTAATTGAGCATGAAATGAAAAATACCAAAATTAGAAATAGGGATGGCATTAAATGCAAAAATACAAATTAATGAAAATTTAAACAGCAAATATCCTTCTTGAAATGATTTGAATTTTAAATCAATTAAAACAACAATGCCTAACATTACAAAGTAGAATATTTTATTTTCCATTAGATAAGATAAAAAAGATTTAAAATTTTTGAATAATAAATCTAGATGATCATCTAACGAAAGGTTTTTCTTTATATTTTCCTGTAAAACACGAATGGCTAACAGGCCACAAAAAATGCCACTGATAAGATAGAGTGAAGCAGATGGAAGTATGGCAATATTTAAGAAAAAGATAAAAATACATGAGAATAGTATCCAATGGTTTTTTATGTTTTCTATACAATCTTTTATCCAACGATTCATGAAGTTTTCATTCACAGTGTTGACAATCATAAGCTCTCCAAATTTTGTAGAATCATAACAATTATTTTTTGAAAATGCAAATCAATAACGGCTTTTTTTCATGATGTCAATCAACTATTTTGATGATTCGGAAAAAAATGCGAATTTTTGATGATACGAATTCAATAAAATACCAACAAGCTTTTCATTATAGGGGAGCTTCCTAAATAACAATAGTTTTTTCATATAGGAATAAAAAACAATGAGAGATTTCTAATAAGAAAAATAATTCTTATTTTTTTCTTAAAAAAATGTCATAGAAAAAATTAACCAATAAGATAAAAAAAACTGAATTGACTATTTTAAAAAGATAAAGTATGATTGCAAAATGTTTCAGAAAGGTATTTTTATGAGTAAAGTTGTTCATCTTAGCGGTTCAGAATTTAATGAGTTCATCAAATCAACTGATAAAACAGTAGTCATTGATTTTTGGGCACAATGGTGTGGTCCTTGTAAAGCCATCGCTCCTTTGCTTGATGATGTGTCAGTTTCAAGACAAGATGTTGTGATTGCAAAAGTGGACATTGATCAAGAAAAAGATTTGGCTAAAAAGTTTGGCATCAGAAGTATTCCAACCATGATGGCTTTCAAAGATGGTGAACCTGTTGCAACCAAAGTAGGTGCTGTCAATAAATCACAGCTTAATGGCTGGCTTGATGCTATTTAATGTGTTAAATAATGTGTTAAATAATGTGTTTTATTTTTTAAATTATATTTAAGTTAAAAAAATATCATATAAAAAAAAGAAGAAAAAATAAAATTTTCTTCTTTTTTTCTTGCTTTTTATATATTTATAAATAAATTATTGATAAATTGATTCTATGTTGTAAAAAAATCATGCAAAAATCTAAAAATATCCATAAAATTATTTTATTAACACTTTTTTCTTGTTTTGTCTTAGGGGCTACACAAGTTGTTTATTCTTTTTCATATCAAAAAAAGCAAGTCATAAAAGAAAATATCAAAGAAATGAAGACTAAGGAGATTGTCATTAAAAAAGAAGACAGTCCTGTGCAAAAAAGTTTATTTGATTTATTCTCACCTATTAATGAAAATCATACTCCCTTTAGGGAAGGAGAATTTTTATCTTTAGAAAAATTCCAAGAAAATTTAATGATTAACAGTTTTTATAATCATGATAAATTATTAGAAATAAAAAGTGTAAGAGAATTAAATCAAATAGGTTTTGCATCTTTTTTTGAACAAGCAATGAAAAATGAAGAAAAAAATCAAGTGCAAGAAATGAAAAATAATACGATTGCAAAATATGAGATCTTTAATCATCCAGTGGTTATCATGAGTTTATTTCAAGAAAAAAACACAGATATGGTTTGTTATATGAATGCATTAGAGATGTATGTGGTGAAAGGTTTTCCAATCAACGTGATCAGCTATTGTTTCTTAAGGGGAGAGTTTATTGGCGGCATCATGTATTATCCAAGTGATTACAAGGAAGTCATGGAGACAGAAATGATTAAACTAAGTCCTTATTTAATTGTAGAAAAAACACAGGATTTTGGTCATGTAACCAGACTTTATTATATTCATAGCAGCAGTCGATTTATAGTTGATGCATATATGAAAAACTTAACGATTGAAGAAGTTAAATAAATGGGCATTCTGGAAAAACGTATTGAAAATAAATTTAAAAAAAATGATGATTAACTTAGGAGAAAGTTAAGAAGTAAGGTGGATTTTATTAAAGAGCAAGAGAGCAAATAAATCAAAATTACTCAAGGTGGCGTAGCTCTAAATTTTTGATTATTTTTTGATGAAAAAATTCTATGAAGGATTTACGTTTTATGATATCAAAATTATCGAGAATAAACACCTACAAGGCGTTCGTTGCGTTTTTCTTCAAGATTTGACTTATCTATTTGATTCATGAATTGCAAGAATTCTAAAATAACTTGCTCATTTGTTTTGCATGAAACATGATGAAATCCCTTATCAAAATGAGAGAGTTTGTTGACTAACTCATGGGAAAAATAATCACACATTTCACCACAAAAATCAAGAATTTCATGGATATTAGAAAATGAGGAAGGTAGAATGTTATGTTTAAAAAGTTGATGAAAATGAGCAATTGCAGGATTTGTATAATGTTTAAAATCTACAATGATATCATGCCAATTTTCATTTAATTCTTTATCTAGTTTATTCATCAATGTGTTTTCTCTGAATTCAATGATATGTTTCAGTAAATCTTCAATTTTCTTATGCTTTCTATCTTCCATTGCAGGAGATATTTGTTCACTGAAATAGTTGAATTCAAAATCAATGGTTTTCATTTGAATAATGGTGGCAAATAAATCTGCGAATATTTCTTCTTGAAAATCATGAATGACTTTTTTAATTTCTTTTGGAAGTTTTTGATAAAAATTATGTTTTAAAAAATGTGATTGAAGAGAGGATTCTATTTCTTGGAAAAATACATGTCCTATTTCATGATTTAATATAAAATATGTCTTTTGTAAATCAGTTTCCAAAAATTGATAATTATCTAAAGAGTTAATGCCAAAATAAATGATTTTTTCTTTTTTATAAACCTGAACATCGTTAGATTGATTCTTGAAGTAACTATCTTTTTTTAACATGATTTGAATATGAATATCTTTTTGTAAATGACTTTTTTCTATCAAAGGTGTTATCATTTGTTCTATTAATTGAGCACAATTAACAATATTTTTTTTAAGATTTTCAATATTTTTTCTTTTTTCAACAGAAAATAAATTATTCAAAGGAATATTAAGGAAATGATTGAAATGATTTTCATCTTTTAACTTTAAAGTGAATTGAGTCATATTTTGTATATACTTGAATCATTTTATTGTAGAAAAATTAATTTTGAAAATCAATTAAAATTTGAAATAATCAAGATTATTGTTATCAAAAAAATAAAGTAAAAGGTCAATGAATAAATCTTATTCTAGGCATGTTTCACAATGTGTGAATGCAAGCGGCCATTCTTGCTGAATAAAAATCTCTTTTCAAATGAATCCAACAAAGCATTGTCTTCTAAAAGAATCAATGTAGAGCATGTCTTCGCCAGCCTTAAATCTTGGAGAATACTCAAAAAACTTTATTTTTATAGCAGAAAAATGATTGATATGATCTTCCAAGGATTGGTTCATATTTATAATTTGAACCAATTGATCAAATTAAATGAAGTAAAACCTCATTTACAATAACACAATTTTATTTTTAAATTATTATGAAACAAGCTTTCTATATTTTATTTTTTAAAAAAAATATTGAGTATTGTTTAAGAAAATAAAATGATATATAATGAACAATCAATATCATAAAAAATTAATTTTTAAATATGACAAAAACAAACTTTTTAAAGTTAAAAGAAAAATTAATCACACATTTTGTCAAAAAAAAATTAATTGTAGCAGAAGATAAAAATCATTTAAAAAAAATAATATTGAAAGAAATAGCTTCATATGGAGTTTATTGTGATTTAAATCACATTGATGTCTCAAAAATAAAAGATATGTCCAATTTATTTCGTAACGATACTTTGACGGGTACTTTTAAGGGAGATATATCTCAATGGGATGTTGCTCAAGTAGAAGATATGTCATATATGTTTTATCATAGTGCATTCAATGGAAATATATCCAATTGGAATGTATCTCTTGTAAAAAATATGTATAGCATGTTTCGCTCATCTTCATTTAATTCAGATATAACAAAATGGGATACATCAAGTGTTGAAAATATGTCATATATGTTTGCTAATTCTATGTTTAACCAATCTATTTCTAATTGGAAAACTTCTTCGCTCAAAAATATAAGTGCTATATTTAAGAATTCGAAATTTAACCAAGATATATCCATGTGGGATACTTTAGATGTGGTAACGATGGAGATGGCTTTTGAGGGCTCTGAATTCAATGGAGATATATCTAAATGGAATGTGTCGAAAGTGGAAAACATGTCACAATTGTTTAAAAATTCTCAATTCAATGGTGATATTTCAAAATGGGATACTTCTCATGTTCAATCAATGTCTTATATGTTTGAGAAATCAAGATTTAATATGACTGATTGTATATCTGATTGGAATACATCATCAGTGATAGATATGATGGGAATGTTTAAAAATTCTGTTTTTAATGGCGACATTGCAAAATGGGATACATCTCAAGTAGAAGATATGAATCATATGTTTGCTTATAGTGAATTTAATGGTGATATATCAAGCTGGAATACTTCAAAGGTTGAAAACATGTCATATATGTTTGCAAATTCAAAATTTCAAGGAAATATATCAAAATGGGATGTTTCTCTTGTAAAAGAAATGGATTTTATGTTTTTTCAATTAAATCGTCATGATAATTTTATGAATATGTTTACCGATTGGGATGTCTCAAATGTTCAAAGCATGCATGAAATATTTTATTTGCAAAATGTATCATTAAATACATTAGAAATTGTCTTTTCTTATGAAGAAAAAGAATATACCAAGAGCAATAGGTTGCCTTATTGGTATTTAAATACACAAGAAGAAAGAATTCAAGCAGTATTGAATTATAGAATCAATAAGGAAAATCATATTTTGTTAGATTCTCTTAATTTAAAAGATGAGGAAAAAATAAATAGCAAAAAAATAAAAAAAATTTAAATGATGATTCTTTACTATAAAATAAATACATCGTTTGGTGGTATAAAATGCATTAGGTAAAAAATAATATATTGGAGAATAAAAAAACATGCATGCAGATGAATCTATGCATGTTTTTTTTAATTAAACTGTTTATTTCATTGATTTTATTTTATACCTATATGTATGTTTGATAAAACTTTAAAATAAATTATTTCAAAATAAACTCTAAAGTATCTCGTAATTCATATTTTGAAAAAGGTTTATTCAAAACAAAATAATTATTTGTGAACATTAAATCATGAAAGGATTCGAAAGTGATATGAGAGTTAAGGTCAATTGTATTTTGATAGCGTAATGCTATTTTTTCAAATTCTATTTGTTCATTTTTTTGTTTGTAAATACTCAATAACATCAACCAATATTTTTTGTCTACTTGTCCAAGATGTTCATTGATATAGTCTTTCAAATAAGATATCAAGGTATCATATTCTTTTTTATGAAATAAGTTATTAATCGTATCATCTAACTTATTGCCTGCATGTAATAATAAAACGTTTATTGAATCTTTAATTTCTATTTTTGAAACAAAAGATTCATCCATGATGATCAAATGTGGGATTTTTTGATTTTTTAACTGATATTCTTCCAAAGAGCTAACACTTTGAAAATAAGTGCATTCATGCTCTTTCATTAAATTTTTTATAAAAAATGATGTCGTTTGACATATTGTATCACTTTCTGAAAGAATAAAAATTATTTTTTTTAGATTTGGTGAAGAATTACTATAATGATTTAAAATATTTTTTAATTCATGAAAATTGTTAAAGCCTAAAGCTTTTGCAAAAAGGTTTTGAGTTTCACAAAGAGATAAGTCTAATTGGTGATGAGCCAACTCTTTTTTCATTCTTTTAGAATGACTCTTGATAGCTTCTTCGGTTAAAACAAGGTTTTTGTGTGCTTGATTGATATTTGACATATTTTCTCCAATAAAGTTGAATTGATTTGATAAAATAATTCTAGCTATTATAAATTACCATTCATATATCGTCATCATTGAAGATAAATAAAAAGATAAATTTTTCTGAAGTTGATACTTTTTGAGTTTTTCCAACGCTAGAGGAGTGAGTTCAACAAAATCAAAATGATATTAATACAAGAAATAAAAATTGTCAATTTATCAATCTAATTTTATAATCTTGAAAATTCAAGGAGATTATTTTGTCAGATTTTTTTGTGATGCAACCTTTGGAAGTCAATGGACAATTTTTTAAATTTTCATCTTCTTATGATCAATCAATGGATATTTTTGCTGCTATTGTTTTAAGACAAACTATAGATGAGGCGATTAAAAACCAAGAATATCCTAAAGATAAAATAACAGATTTCAATGAAGAAATGACTTTTATTAACGACTTGTTAATTATCGGTTCTCCAGAAATTCAACAGGATATGTTTTATGCTATTGAGAATTATTTGGAAACTTATCCAGATGAAATACTTTCTGTGTATTTACATGCTCTTTCTGAAAATTTTGAATCTATACGTAATAAATTCATTGATTCTTTTAATAAGGCAGAAAATAAAATTAAAAATGAAAAATTGAAAAAGAAGAAAATAAAAATGAAAAAGAAATCTCAAAGATTGAATAGAAAATAATTGAAATTTTTTAACGCAATATTTAACACCATAATTTAACACTATAAAGTACATTTTATCAATTCATGCTTGATTGCTTCATGAATTCATGTATGATTGAAAAAAACATGGAGAAAATTGTGTATAAAAGCAATTTAAAAATTCAAGCAGGTGAAAATGGACAAGAAATTACATCTTATCAAGTCGGCGATGTTGGTATCAAGGAAATATCACATAATGGGTTGAAGAAAGTGATTAAAAGTTTTAATGAAGAGGTAGAAATCAAGGATTTGGTGGTTTACCAAGAAGAAAGACGCTCCAAAGTGATTCATGATACAGAATTTGATGATTTAAAGTTTTTTGATCATGGTATCAAAAAAACATCTTATAACTTTGGTATTCAACAAACTTTTGATATTGATGGCTCTATCACATTAAAAGCATTGGGAAAACAAGATGGATTTTTAGGCGTGCCGTCTGTCACGAAAGTACTGCCTGATGGAAAAGGTGGTTATGATATTTTGGTGCAATTAAAAACCATATCTACAGATGAAACAACTTTAGGTAAAATAAATGAAAAAACGTATCTATTCAATACAGAGAAGAATTCTCGTGTGGTTTTAAGTGAAAAAGGAAATGTGCAAGAGGCATTGGTAGAGGTTGGTTTGGTCATTGGCGATGAAATGGTTGTTTTAAGAGAAGAAATCAAATCAAATGGTCATCGTGTGAAAAAAATAAATGGTCAACCTATTTTGGTTGTCAAAGCAGATGAAAATCTTTTTGCTTATCAAAAATCAACTTTTCAATATGATAAAAAAGGTCAATCTATTGAAACCAGAGAAGACTTGGTTGGTAATGTGCAAATCATCAATCAATATCCTAAAGAAAATAATCATGTAGTTACTCAGTTATCTATGGATGAAAGAAGAAAAGAAGTTTTGCAAAGGCTAGAGCAAGGAAAAAAACATTTGAAACAAAATAAAACTTTAAATGGTGGTTTATCTTTTCCAAATTGATTTCAAATCTGATAGGTTTAATACATGATATTGACTTGCCCAATCATTTAAGGCTTTAACAAAAATCTCATTATATTGATGATGCTCTGGATATAAACCATCGCTTTTATTCCATGTTTTAATTTTATAAGGTATTTTTTTACTATCAAGATATTCAATTAAATCTTGGGGAAAATGCTGTTTTTTTTGCAAGGAAATATATGCATAGGAAATAGTATGTAGATTCTTATGCCCATGACAACAAAACATTGTTTGAACACCTAATTGATTTAAAGTAAATATAGGTAAACTGATTTGGGCATCAATACATGCGAATTCATTATTAAGCCATATAGGAAGTACATCACTGCTATGATCTGATAATCTTCTACTCTTTCTAAAATTATTCAGTTCTGAAATAATCCATTTTTTGTCTAAAGCACTTCTTCTTTGATAAGATTTCTTTATGTTTTTTCCACAAAGTAAAGAGAGAATACAAATATAAAAGTATGCCATGAACTCTAAAAAAATAAATTTGATGGGATTTTTCTTAAATTTTTTTCTATACTCAATCAAATAAGTATTTTCTGTATCATTTAAACATTTAATTTTTTGGTTTTCTATCATGATATTTCCTATAATTTTTTATTATAAAAGAATATTGATTTTTTGTCTATTATTTTTAGATAGAAATAAAAAAACAACTTGCTAAAAAATGTTTTTTTTGTTAAATTAAAGTAAATTTTTGAAAGCAATTTACTCCATGAAAGTCAACGCAAGTAACAAGGTCTTAATTGCATCTTGTATGCATAAATCAATACGTCGCGGTTTTTCTGAATATGCTGTTCGTTATGCGGATGCATTGTATGATTTTGATCCTATTGCATTAATTAATCAACTCTCTTCTATTTGTATCGAAGATATTGGTTTAGCCAACGTTGAATTGGTTTATCATTATTTATCACATTTCATGGATGAAAAAAATCAGGTTGTGACACTTAGTAAAAATACACTGAGTACCATTCAGGAAAAAGGTGGTAAGGATTATATCCTTGAGTTAGTTAATTTATTTTGTACATCAAGCAAAGACAGAAGTTGTTCAGATTTGGCAGAGCTTGCTTCAGTGTATCAAGATAGAATACAAGATGAAACCAAAACAAAAGAGCAAATCTTTTTAGATCCTATTGAGCCTGTTGTCAATCGTTTGTTATCTGGTTGGGAAGTATTGGGTTCACAAAAAATGAAGAATAATTTTTTTTCAACTTCCAATAGAATGGATGATTTAGAGTGTTTTGTAGCAATGAATAAAAAAATTGTCAAAGACTCAAAAATTATTGATATCATGCAAATCAGTTATCAAATTCATAAAAACCCATGCTTTATCGCAATGGGGCTTTTAGAATCTGTATTTGAAAAAGAAAAAACAATGTCAGTGGGAAAATATAAGAGTGGCGATTGTGTCAGTCGTCATTTAGAGCCTCATATGATCAAATCACAAGATGGTCCTCTTTTATTAGAGGCTATTGATTGGGGGACAACTCAAGGAAATTTAGCGATTGAGCATTTTATTGAAAAAAATACTCCTGTGGTACAATATTTTAAAAAACTGAATATACAAGAAAACTTATTTGCCAATGTCATTGGTTTATTGCAATTTAAGACACAAGGACATTTGGTCAATCATCGTTTGGTTTATCCCAGTGCTGTTGTGATTTTAAAAATGAATCAGAAAATGTTATTGAAAAAAATTAGCCAAAATATGGATATTGATTTTTCAGAAGTTTCATCTATATTTGAGAAAGATATTCCTGAGTTGAATGATTCGATTAAGGAAAAAATGGCAAGACCTGATGCATCTTTATTTCCTTTTTGATAAAAATCATTCATTTTCATTTATCATAAAATCATTGACAAACTTGTAAGATTTTATAGATTATGAAAAATAATGATATGAAAAGGTTTTTATGAAAAAAATAACGATTGCTATTCTTGCTCTTTTGAGCACATTTTCATCTTATGCGAAATCAACAGATGATCAAATTAATATCAACATGCATGAGCCAATAGAGCTAAGAGTCAATCTCAAACCAGTTTACGATTTTGATGAAAGTATATTGATTCAAGCCAATACTCATGCTTATTGCGAAAATAAATCTTTTGATAATAATGATTGCTTTGAAGAAATTACTTATCAAAAGAATGCTATTCTAGGCGTTTTGAATGATTTTGAACAAGCATTGGTTTGGAATAATTTTTTAAATGATAAAGGTTGTGCAAACAATCAAATTCATTTAGAGAAAAAAACATACAGATTTGAATTAGAGCAATGGATTGATGAAGATAATGTACGTGATATGAACACACTTTATAAAAAATGTGACATTCATTTTGAGAATTCAAAAGATGGTCAAGAACAAACTATCATCATGAGAAAAAATTTCTTTTAATAATGATGCATGTTATCAATAAGAAAGTTTTTGTCTTGTTTTTTTAAAAAAATAAAGTAAAATAAGATGATTAATTAAAGATAAAAAATGACATCACCTTATATTGTTTTAAAACTCAACGAACATGATAAAGAAAAAGTCTTGGATCATTTTCTCAACTTGGATAAAGAAAGTGTTTATACACGATTTTGTGCTCCTTTAAAAGATGATAATATTACTCAATACGTCAATAAACTTAATTTCGAAGAACAAGGAATTTTTGGTATCTTTAATGAAGATCTAAAACTTATTGGTATTGGTGAATGTTTCCTGACTGAAAATAAAGGTAAAAAGAAAGCAGAGCTTGCTTTTTCTGTGATGAAAGAGCACCAAGGAAAAGGTCTGGGAAATATGTTGGTGCAAAAATTGATTTCTTTTGCTTCTATTGAGCAAGCGCAAGAAATTGAGATGTATCATTTGAGTGCCAATAGCAAGGTCACTAAATTAGCTAAAAAAGTTGGTATGACTACAACAAATGAATATGGTGAATCTCATTCTCATGTTAATCTTGAATTAAATGAAAAAGAAAAGCTTGATATTTTGTTGCAATATAACTTAGAAGAAACGCTGGGCACGATGTCACTTTATCAAAGAAAAAACATGATTGATATCGTGAAAAATAATCAACAATTTGTAAATTTTCTAAATATGAATTTTATCTCTCAGTTTTTAGATATTCATGAAAAAATACAAAAATTGAATGAAAACGTTGTTGAAGAGCAAAAAAAATATTTTGATAAACAGCAACAGTTGGTTCAAGATTTCCAAAAAACTATTCAATTTTTTGAAATTAATCCAAGTGTCATGTTGGAAAAATTCTTGAAACAAAATAAAAGTACTCCTAAATTAAGATAATATGTCGAAAAAAATATTCCATGCGAATTTTCAGATTGATGTTGATGAAGTCGTTGAAAAAGAAATGGTTAAAGGGTCTCGCTTTGCTCGTTTTGTGCAATTAACAAAAAAAATGGCTGAACTTTCCAACTATGAACAATATCGTTTAGGTGCATCAATCGTTTTGAACGGGCAAGTCATTAGTCGAGGTTTTAACGCTCCTAAAAGTGATCCAATTCAAAAAAAATACAACAAAAATAGAATAAATATTCCAGATAATTCTCCTCATTATCTGCATGCTGAGTTAGCAGCAATGAAAAAAGCGTTAGCTAATCATTCTGATTTATCGGGGGCAGAAATGTATATTTATCATATGGGAAGTAAGAATCAACAAAAAATGGCAAGGCCATGTTCAGCATGCATGAAGGCTATCAAAGAACATGGCATTAAGAAAATTATTTATTCTACCGATGATGGTTTTGCTGTTGAATACATAACCGATAAACCCATATTGGTCAAAAAATCTAAAAATCCAATTTAATGTTTTTTTTCTTTTCAATCATTTGATTAAAATTATGATTCAATTTTTTAATCAAGAAATCTTTTTCTATTTCATGTAATGAACAGATGTAATCATAAACATGTGTAATATAAAAAGGTAAATTTATTTGATGAAAAAAATCATTTCCTTCTGGTTTTTGTTCGAAAAGTGATATGATATTCTGCGTTTTAACTTGAAAGTTTCGAGGTTTCATATACGGAGCATCTGTTTCTAATAAAAGTTGAGAAAAGGGAATATTTTTTAAGGAACTTTGTATATTTTCTGCTCGTTTTTTATTGGTGATGAAACCAGTCAAACCAATTGTATATCCTTTCTCAACATAATGTGCAAGCTCCAATTCTGTACCTGTAAAACAATGCACAATCGAACGAGTAGAAGGCATATCAATGTTTCTTTTTTCCAAAAAATCATTAAAATCTAAAAAAGCATTTCTCTCATGTAAAAACATAGGATATTTAAGGCGTTGATTCAATTGCAAATATAAATCAAAAACATCTTTTTGCACTTGAGGAGATGAAATGTTTCTATCATAATCCAAGCCAATTTCTCCTAAAAAAACAATAGGTTGATAAGATAGTTTTTTGCCATAAGAATCATTTAATTGATGAAACATGTATTCCATTGAATCAAGATGATGATTGGATTGATGATTTAATTCATGTTGTAGATTTTGTAAATCTTTGACGAAATCTTTTGCTCTGTGTGGATGATGCCCAAATGTGGTATACAGTTTGGGAATATCTGTATGCTCATGCATATCTTCTATCAATTTCAGATTTTTTAATAAAGTATCAAAATTAACAGAAGTCAGCACAATCGCTTCAACACCTTCTTGGTATGAGGTTTTTAATAATGCTAGTTTATTGATGTGAGTAAACTGTATTTGATGTAAATTGATGCCTATGTCTATCATAAGGAAATTAAGTGTAAATTAAATATAATGGCTATCAGGAAAACGTGTGGAAAATAATAATCATTAAATAAAAAATGTGGCTAATATTTTAACCACATTCTAAATATTTATGATGGGTCATTATTTGATCTTTTTCGGCCCTCTTTTTTTAGCTGTCATGGCAGGCACAGTAGGAGCAATTTCCTGTTCTTTATCATCTGTATTTTTATTGACTGGGAAAGGCCAATTTGGAGCTTCTTCTTCTGTTGCATTTACTTTTCTGGGAGAAGCTTTTTTACGAGCAATTTTCTTGCTAGGAGCTTTTACAGATCGAAGAGTCTTTTGGGGGGCTTGCTCTACAGGTACTTCAATTTCATTCGGAAGAGTTTGAATGGTAAGGCAGACTTCAGGTTCTACTTCACTTGGAGAGGTATCTGCTGTAATGGGGGTAGGAGTTAAAACTTCTACCTTAACCTCCTCGGTCTTTTCTTTTTCTTCCATGACAGTTAGATTGATATCTGGATTTTTGGTATCCAGAAAATCTTCTTCTTGTTTTTTGACAGCTTCATTGAGTTCATCAATGGCTTTTTTGATCATGACGCCAGCAAATACAACGAAGCTGACAGCGGTAACAAATTTATTTATTTTCATCATTAACTCCTATGGATATTGATATACGGTAGGTTGTGTTAAAAGTCAAGTTTTTTCAGAAATTTTGAAAGGAATTTCACTTTCTGGTGCAATGATATAAGAGCTTGAGAGAGATTCATCTACAAAAACATAATCATTGAAATGATTGAGGGCTGTTTTATACCATTTATTTTTATTCAAATTTTCCATATAGTCAGGAGCAGATGTTTTCACAATTTCAAGACTATATCTGTCATCTGATATTTTAGCATAAAAATAAACGCCTTCCAAAAGCCTATCACCAAAATCATAGCCATCAATATAAAATAAAGTATCTGTGTCTAATACATCGAAGGTTTCTTCATGATAAACATATAGTTTTTCTTTGAATTTCTTTTTCATATTCACTTTCATAGTAGAAGACATATGATATCAAAAAAATTCATGATTGACAATTTTTAAATTTATCAATCGCTTTTTTGATGGTATCATAATCGAATTGCCGATATGATAAAAATTGAGTGTATTTTTGCCAATAATCTTTGTCATATGTTTTAAATTTTTTAACAAGATGTTCAAATGCAATATCTTGGTCTTGCTCATCTTCTTTGTGTAATAATTCTTCAATAAGAGATTTATCAATTTTTTTCTCTATGAGCTTTTGAAAAATTTTCTTTTCTGAAAGTTTGCTGCTCATGCGTTGAACCATGTTTTCACATAAACGTCTATCATCAATAAATTTACTTTCTTGTAATTTGAAAAGTGTTTTTTCAATGATTGATAAATCATCTTGATATTTTTTCATTTTTTCTGAAATTTCAAAAGCTGAATAATCTTTTCTGCCCAAAAGCCATAAACAATATTGATAAAGTCTTTCTTCTGAAAAAATTTTCTTTTCTTTTTCGAATTTCATAAAATGCCTTTAAAAAAATATCATAACATAAAATGAAAAAAGTAACAAGCTACACAAATTTTTTACTTCATAGAATGATCATTGAAAGAGATTGATAGATATTTGAATAAAAGGCAAGTTGATAATTATGTATTATTGTTCAATCAAGAATGAAAAATTTCTATTTATTGGCAAGCAAGAATTGAAAATGAATTTTTATTTTGTTATCATCTATCTATGATAAATTTTATACAAAATAAAAAAGACATAGAAATATGGTTGCAAAAAAATAATCAAGTACCATCACCATTTAACATCATTGAAAGTGATGGTATTTATTCAAAATTTGAAGTTATCATGTATGGGGCTTTATTCATGCCTATGTTAAAGGTTAAAGAAATTCCTGTGAAATTCAAAGAAATACAAGGAGATTGTTATCTCAATTCTAATTTACTAGAAGATTTAAATTTCTTGCCAGAAGTCATTCAGGGTCATTTATATTTATCTGATAATAAAATAAAATCTTTAAAAGGAATTTCAAAAATAATCAGAGGAAAGCTTAATCTATCCGATAATTTTATTGAATATATTGATGAAGATTTTTATGTAGAGAAATCCATTTATATCGAAAATAATAAATTAAAATCTTTAAAAGGCATACAGCCTGTTATCAATGGAGTGTTCAATGTTGGAAGAAATAAACTGGTAAGTTTAGATGATATGCCTAAGGTAGAAAAAGATATTTCTTTAGATAATAATTTATTAAAAAATCTCAAAGGAATACAATCTTATATCAATGGCTCCCTTTGGTTGCATGACAATCAATTACAAGACCTTTCTGATTTACCTGAGGTAAAAGATCATCTCAACTTATCTGGTAATGGCTTAAAAGGCTTAAAGGGAATTCAAAAGATTATTCATGGTCATTTGCATGTTTCGAATAATCTATTGGAAGATTTTTCAGACTTTCCAGAAATTATTGAAGGCCAATTATTTGCTAGTAATAATCAACTGAAAAGTTTTCAAGGAAGCTTAAAAAAAGTATATTCTCATGTCAACTTACAAAACAATAAAATATCAACTCTTGAAGGAATGTTTGAAATTGAAAATGGTAAATTATCCATAGATAGAAATTTATTGAAAAATTTCAAAGGAGCCCCAGAAAAATTAAATGAAATGATTTGCTTAGAAAATCCAATTGAAACACTTTTGAGCTTTCCTTCATATAAAGTTTATTTAGATCTAACAAAACATCTTGAAGATAAATTCATAAATTTGGGTGTATCAAAACAAGTCATTGGATTAAAGGATTGGCAAATGCTCTCTAAAATAGAGTATGCTTTTGTGAATCCTATTTTAGAAAAAAATCAAATATTGCACGCACTGGAAATTCAATCAGAAGATGGAGCTAAAAATAATAAAAAAAACAAATTGTAAATGTAAATAATTAAAAAAGTTAAAAAAAAGCCTACAATAATTGAAATATTGTAGGCTTGAGTTTATAGTTATTTTTTTATTTACATTTTTGGTTTGGGAGCAGAAACTGTTGGATTATTTGTTGGATTTGCCTGTTGATGATTATTTTGTTTTTTAGCTGGTTTAAGCATGAAATTGATTTCTCTACCTGCGTAAGAAACATCACTATCTAATGAAGCAGTTTCTTGCACGCCTTGAATAATTGCATTGATGATTTCTTTGTTTAATTCTTTCATGCTGGCTTGTCTAGCAAACTTAAACTTGATGACAACTTTAACCTTGTGACCATCTTCAATAAATTCTGAGACTTTTTTAAGTTTGAGTTTCAAATCATTTTCACCAATTTCAGGTGAGAATTGCATGCTTTTAACACCATGTGAGCGATTCTTGAAATCTTGTTTATCTTTCTTTTTCTTTTCATGGTACATCCATGAATCAAAGTTAATAATTTTGCAAAATGCTGTATCACCATTACGTGATACTTGCATCAAGTCTAATTGCTGTTCTAATGCCTGATTCATTGCATCTCTAAACGAAAAAGTACCAAGTTTTTCTCCATCGTGACTGAGCAACACAATCTGATTTGCTCTGATGTTATTATTTAAAATATGTTTTGGCTCTTGTTTGTCGCCACGATTTTGATCAAATGATTTATTCAAGAATTTATCTCCGAAGTGAATTTTTTTTATTATAAATGAAAAATTTAAAATATGCAAATATTTTTTTGAAATATTCATTTATTTTAAGTTGTGTGGCATAAATGAGACAAAATACTATTTTTATTTTTCTATTTTATGAAAAAAAGTTTATTCAACCAATTGTTATTAGGAAAAATTTCAAAGAAATACCTATAATAATTCAGCTTATATATTTTATTTATTTTCTAAAAGTTTTTCTCAATAGCCTTAAGAATTAAAATTAATGATTTTTAAAGATCTTTTTGTTCAAGTTAGAAAAATAACTAAACTGTTTACTATGAAGAAAAGATATTTTTCTTTCAGCCATTTTAATTTCAATGTATTCGTTGCTTTGCAAAGGTTTTTGCATAATTCCATCATAAGACCAGGGAAGGCTGCCATCATCTAAGTCATCGACATAGCGTGAATGATGAAATAAATGAATGACACTGTTTGAATCTATAACCATAGGTTTATTGCCTGGATTCTGAGGGCAAATGGGGACAATGATATTGGCTGGTAACTGTGGTTGTAAAATAGAGCCACCTGCATTGAGTGAATAAGCGGTTGAGCCAGTAGGTGTTGCGACAATTAAACCATCAACATATTGATTAGCAACCATTTCATTGTCAATGAACATCGAGCAATTGATGAGTTTTTGTGAGCGTCCAAAGACCACTTCATTAATTGCAAAGCAATCATGTTGTTTAACATTTTCTTGAACTAAATGTTTATGGAAAACGTCTTCTTGAACTGTGCTAAATGGTGAGTCCATTTTGAAAACACTGACCTTTAATGCATGTCTTTGCTCAACTTTAAAGTTGCCATCTAAAATATCTTGAATTTTTTCAAACATATCTTGTTTGTTTATTTCTGTCAAAAATCCAACACGACCTAAATTGATACCTGTAATAGGAGCACCATTGAAACCATGATTTCTGCTCGCACCCAGCATGCTGCCATCACCACCAAGAGCAATAACCCAATCAGCTTCAAAAACAGAGTTTGAGTCCCAAGTTTGATGAGAAAGAAAATACTTCTTAAGGGTATCCAAAATTTGAGTATTGGTAGCATTCAAGTCAATCAACACAGTTTTGCCTAGACGTTGTAAAAAAGTGCTTAACATTCTCACTTCATTGATATCTTCTAAGGTATTATATTTTTTGCTGATGATGATTTTTTCAAATGTCATGTTATTTCCTTTTTGATAAACGAATGATATGATACTTAGTATAAAAAGTCAACTAAGCTTTAAAATAAAAAAACAACACCCTGTATCTTTATGACATGAATAGATTGATATACAAGTTTTATATGATATAATGATGTATATAATAAAGGATGATATGAAAAAGAGTTTTACTTATACACAAGATCCAGGTCACGGCTGGCTTTCTGTTTCACTCAATGAATTGGTTCAATTAAAAATTGAAAAAGAAATTTCTCCATATTCATATATGAATACAACTCGTGTCTTTTTGGAAGAAGACAGAGATATGCGTATTTTTATGGATAAAGCTAAGCTTGTTGGATGGGAAGTATCCGTTGAACAATCTCATGTTGATAAAACAAATATTAGAAACTTGAAAAGTTATGATGCAGAAAGCATTGCTTATGCAGATGCAATTAATCAATTTCAAAAAACAAAAAAGGGAAATATCAGTATTTTACTTTTTAACAAAGATAAGCAAGATTATTCAACGCCTGCAACAGTGATTGGTATGGATGAAAAAAAATTTATCATTGAAGCTAATGGTAGAAAAATGGTAGCCTCGGATAATTTATTGTTAAAGTCTACCAAGTTTGTTGGTATATCAGAAGAGCTGGAGTTACAAAAAAAGAAAATGAAATTAAAGTCAAAGTTTTAAAGGTGAAAAACTAAAGACTCACAGGAAAAACGGTTGTCAAGTAAAAAAAAGCACATTTTCATGTGCTTTTTTTACAAAATAAATTACGTAGAGCTTATTCGCTTAAAGTTTATGAACTGGATTTTTTTGCTTGTTGTTATCATTGATGTGGATTTCATCCAAGATATTTTTTTGTTCATATAATGCTTTTTGTTTGATGGCTTGCATGATCCAAAAAGAGGTATCTTGAGATAATAAATATTCAATTTCTTCTTCAGATAAATCATCTTCTATTTTTTTATTCAATGCAAAACAAAGTAATTTAATATTTTTATCCCCTCTTTCAAAGATTTTTTGATCACCATCGGTTTCTTTCCAAAATTTCATTAAATCAAAATGATTCTGTAAGATGTATAGTGTTTTAATGTCTGGTAAGTCCAATAAAGATTGAAGATAATTATTGATTGAATAAAGAGTATTGACTGGGGGGCAATATTTAAAGTTTTTCAATTTATTATTGTTGACATTAAGTACTTCAATAGATAGATCTTTTAAACTTTCAAAAGATTCCAATTTATTTCTATTCATGATGAGACATCTTAACTTTGATGGTAATCCTTTGCAACTTCTAATATAATTGTTTGAACAATCATAAGTATTACCAACATATTGTGGTGAATACTCAAGAGAATCTAAATGATTAGAAGAACAATCAAAATTTCGTGTGACTGTAATAGGTGAATTTTTCAATGATTTTAAACCATTATAGCTGATATTGACTGAACCTTCTACCTGAAAGAATTGAAATGGTAAATGATCAATTTTTAAATCACAAAGTGAGAGATTTCCTTTGACATTAACCATGAGTTGATTTTCAATGGAAACAACTTCATATATAGCTTCATTATCGGCATTATGTTTATGCAGCCATTTGAGTATTTCTTCTTTTGTTTTCATTTCTTTTTTATCTGTTGTAGATAACATTTTATGTTATTTTTTTATTGAAAGCAAATACTTGAATCTATTTTCAAAAATGTTAATATATGAAATATATTCCTAAAAGGAATCAAATGTCAATATTCAAAAAAATACTGGATGAAAAAATAAATAATCTTGAAGAACATCAATTTTTACAAAATGAAAGGGTAAACAAAGCTTATTTCGGTGTTTCTTTGAAAAGTAAAAAAAATCAATTTTTAAACAATAAGATTTTGATAAAAGCTTATTTGAATATTTATCTTCATTTAGGGCAAGATGATTATGAGATAAAAAATATCAATGGACAATTGTGTGTGAATACCAAAAAAGATATAACAATTACTGGCATGAAGAAAATACCTGTGAAATTTCATGAATGTCAATCAATCTCTTTCATAGATAATGAATTTGAAACATTAGAAGGGTAATAAGCAGAGGTTGAAAAATTGAATAAAATCTATTCAAATATAGATTTTAAGGAGATTTAGTATGTTAGAACAGCACATATCAACCAAGCAAGTTTGTCTCTTATTGGGAATATCATTATCAACCTTCTATCGCTATTGTAAGTCGGGTTTGTTAAAGCCTGCCTTTTTTACTTCTGGTGGTCATAGAAGGTTTTCCTTATCTATCTGCTTTGAGACAATCCTTTCATTTAGATAACAATACTGTTCTAACTGTTTGTTATTCTAGAGTTTCTTCTCATGATCAAAAGACAGATTTGATTAGCCAAGAAGATAAACTTCTCAATGATGCAAAGAATAATAATTATCAAAATATTAT
>JACCDS011916530.1_pt1 | contig 25824 bp, 24 predicted proteins | sample 7446441 | NCBI WGS metagenome assembly JACCDS01 (sample SAMN15323445, study PRJNA562643) | freshwater metagenome | isolation source: river surface water | place: USA:Blue River Watershed | collected 2017-08-17 | reverse complement strand
TGGATAAAGTCGAGCTAAGTCGCTTGGCCCGTCTTTTTCCAGCGGAAGCGCAACGCGCGCTCAATGCAATGCACCTGCCCGCGGTATTCATTCATGCGTAGGCCGCCCTTTCAAACTCTTCGTAGGCAGCCATCAACGGCGGCTCTACAAACGGAAGCGTCTGGGTCATGATGATGCCGGCCAAGTCGCTTTTGGGATCGAACCAGTAGTGCGTGTTCAGTACGCCGGCCCAGCTTTGCGAACCGGCTCGGCGCATTCCGGGAATGTCCGACTCATTACGCAAGAAGCCAAAACTGTGAGTTCGGGTGGTACCGGGGAACGGATCGCAATCAGCCGTGATGGGCGGCGCGGCCGTGACCATCTTTTCAAACTTCACTGGACCCATATGGTTCACAAGCATGCGTTTGACGCTGGCTTCTTTGAGTACCCGTTGACCGTCCAGCACGCCATTGTTCAGGAACATGCGAAGGAAGCGCATGTAGTCTTGCGGGGTTGAATACAAGGCGTGCCCCATCCCGTATACCTCGGGGTTGGACGGCGGGGCGAGCGGAAAGTCTGTGAACTTGCCATCGGCACCTCTTGCCTTGACACCAGCGAGTCGATCTTGCATGTGCGGCCTGACTTCAACATCGGTGTCTTTCATGCCGAGCGGTTCAAACAGATTTTTTTTCAAAAAGGCGTCAATGCGCTGGCCGCTGATTCTTTCCACCATCAACCCGAGCCAGTCAATGGACGGCCCATAGCCCCAACGCGTACCCGGATCGGTTGTCATGGGGTAAAAAAGCGCATTTTTGGTGCCCGCGAGAATAGAGGGGCGTTTAGTCTTTCCAAGGTACTCACCAATTTCCGGGCGCCAGAACTCGTACTCAAGGCCAGAGGTGTGAGTGGCAAGGTGGCGTGCAGTCGCCTTCACCTTCGGAGCGCGTAGCCTTGGCTTGTCCCCATCCCACCCATCCAGCACCTGGATGTTGGCGAACTCTGGCAAGACATCCTGCACCGGCGTGTCGAAATCCATCTTGCCTTGCTCAATCAGAATCATTGCAGCAGTGGAGCCGACGGCCTTGGTCATGGAAAAAATTCGGAAGACCGTGTCAGGGGCAGCTCGCATGCCCGGCGCAGATTCGCCAGACGCGCCCGCAAAGGTGACCCCTGAGGCTTTGCCAGTCATGCCGACAACGAAAGGAAACCGATTGGCCGCAACCGAATTATCCAGGACTCGTTGTAATCGATCTCCCTTGCTGTGTGCCCAGGAGACTGCCGGAAACATTGGCAAGGTTGCTGCGGCGCCGAGGCTTGCCGATCTCACCAAGAATTCTCGCCGCGATGCATCATTAATTGTGCTCAGATCGATTTGCGTATTAAGTGTTTTACTTTTCACAACCGTCTCCTTGTAGCAAAAATATTATTATCAGGACGCTCCTGTGCTGCTACCTATCGATAATCCTGCTGCTTGAACCATCGATATCCGCTGGAGGTTATCACACTATTTTTTATAATTATTATCAAGCGCTTTACCAAGCGTTTGCCGGCTCCATTCCCGGAGAGTGGAATTTACATTCAAAAGATTAACTGACGAGGCGAGACGGGCCAGACGTATGCCGCCGACGGTGATCGTCGACAAGGGCTATCGAGGTGTCGAGGTCGATGGCGTACGCATTCCGCGCTCAAGGCAACGGCGCAGGATCACGCGCACCGTGAGAGCAATGATTCATTGGCGCAGCACGATCGGGCCGGCGATCGAGCCGGCGATGAGGCACAGGAAGGTGGGCCAGCCGGCTCGGTCGCGATCCGCTGAAAAGTGCGCTTGGTGACGCGCTGCACACTGGCCGGACGCGACCGGCTGACCAGCAATGGCCGTTGCCCGAACATGGCACCGGCCGCCGCAGCGCGAACTGGGCATCGAGGGCGGCGCTGCCGCTACTTATGCTTCGCCTTGCCCTTGTGTTCGCCGTGCGCATGACCATTAGCCGCCGTGCCGGCCGCCTCCATCGACCGCGTTACCGCATCGCGCGCAGCGCTGGCCGCGCTCTCGACGCCCGATTGCGCAGCGATCATGTTCTGGCTTGCCATCCGACTGGCCTCGCGAAAGGCCCGCTCCCAGACGGACATCATCCCGGTGAAAGGATTCATCATGCCCTCGGACGCCTCGCGCCCACCGCCAGATAAGCGCTCGCTGGCTTCGCTGGCCTGGCCGGCGGCGGTTTCGCTCAATCGGTCCATGTAGGCGCGAACCGATTTGCCAAACTCGGCCTGCATCTCGACCAGCGCATTCATGATCTGCTGCTGGCAGTGCATTGCCTTTTCCGGACGGCCAGCGATCGCGACCTGCAGGTCGGCCAGCTTGTCCGGATCGCGCATATCGGCGACGGCGCGCGCCAGCTTCAGCTGACCATCCACCGCCTGGTGCGTAACGTCCAACACGGCCCGATCAATCTTTTCCGTACCCGAAAACACCGCATCGGCGAGATGAATCGAGGCCTCCAGCTGGTACTGCATCATGTGCATCATTGGATTGTGCTGCTCGGTTTTTCTCATCATCGACTCCTTGGATCGTATCAATCACTCGCATCCTGTCTATCCAAGCCAGTTTGTCATCCGAGGTCCAGCCAGCTTTGATCGATCACAAACGCCCGCATCGGGAATTCGACTCAACGGACAGGCGCAAGCCGCAGGGCAGGAAAACATCCGTGCTGCCGCTCTGCTGCAGACGCTCACCCAGTGGACGACCGGCCACGAATTTGCCGAAGGGACATGGGTATAATATGGCGCCGCAAGCACAGCCTTCCTCAGGAGCCTCCAGACCGGGCACTGCGCACTCGTCATCACCCGAGACCGTATGTCAAACAAGCAAGCCAGGAAGCCCCTGGAACTCAAGATATCTACCGTGGTCGCCGTCTCGGCCCTGCTCGGCGCTACCGATCGCGCCAGCCTGTCTGCCGCGCTGTCGCAGATCACCGGGGGCAGCCCGGATTATTTCGAAGACGAATTCACCCTGCTCGACCTCGCCAGCCTGCCGGCCGCTGCAGCGCCGGGCAGTATCGACTGGCCGGCGCTGATTGCGCTGTTCCGCGCGCACCGGCTGAACCCGGTGGCGGTACGCAATGCGCCGCCGACGCTCGAAGAGGAGCTGCGCACGCACGGCCTGGCGATTGACCGAATGGAGCAGCCGCGCAAGCCGCAGGCCCAGCCGGAGCCGGCGGTCACGCCAGCACAAGTTCAGGTGCTGGCGCCGGCCGCCGTTCCCGCGATCGCAGCGGCACCATCCGTGCCAGTCACCGCGCCCGCGATGATCATCGACACACCGGTACGTAGCGGCCAGCGTGTCTATGCGCGTGGCGGCGACCTGATCGTGACGGCGACCGTCAATCCCGGTGCTGAAGTGATCGCCGATGGCAGCATCCATGTCTATGCGCCGCTGCGCGGCCGCGCAGCGGCGGGCGCATCGGGCGACGCCGGAGCGCGCATTTTTTCGCTCGCGATGGCGGCCGAACTGGTATCCATCGCCGGCATCTACCGGACTTTCGACGACGGCTGGCCAAAGGAACTTGACGGCCGGCCGACCCAAGTGCTGCTGAAAAATGACAAGCTCGATACGCGTGCGATTGCGCTGAAGTAGCCCGTCCTAAAAACAAACAGACCAGACAGACTCAACCAGGGAGTTTCTCGTGACAAAAATCATCGTCGTAACGTCCGGCAAAGGCGGCGTAGGCAAGACCACTTCCAGCGCGAGCGTGGCGTCCGCCCTCGCACTGCGCGGTCACAAGACTGCAGTGATCGACTTCGATGTCGGCCTGCGCAACCTCGACCTGATCATGGGCTGCGAGCGCCGCGTGGTCTACGATATGATCAATGTGATCAATCGCGAGGCCACGCTGACCCAGGCGCTGATCAAGGACAAGCACTGCGATAACCTGTTCGTGCTGCCGGCTTCGCAGACACGTGACAAGGATGCGCTGACCGAGGAAGGCGTAGAGCGCATCCTCAACGAGCTGAAAACCATGGGTTTCGACTACATCGTCTGCGACTCGCCGGCCGGCATCGAGCGCGGCGCAGTGATGGCGCTGACCTTCGCCGACGAGGCCATCATCGTTACCAACCCGGAAGTCTCGTCGGTGCGCGACTCGGACCGCATTCTCGGCATCATCCAGGCCAAGTCGCGCCGCGCACAGCTCGGCAGCGAGCCAGTCAAGGAACATCTGCTGATTACCCGCTACTCGGCCAAGCGAGTGGATGAGGGCGAGATGCTGTCTTACGAAGACGTGCAGGAAATCCTGCGTATTCCGCTACTTGGCATCATCCCCGAGTCCGAATCGGTGCTGCTGGCGTCGAATCAGGGCACGCCAGCCGTCCATATCGCCGGCAGCGACGTGTCCGAAGCCTACAAGGACGTGGTGGCCCGCTTCCTGGGCGAAGACCGTCCGCTGCGGTTTGCCGAATACGAGAAGCCGGGGCTGCTGGCACGCATCTTCGGAGGCAAATGAGATGGACATCTTCTCCTTCCTGTTCAACAACAAGAAGCAGTCGGCCGGCACCGCGAAGGAGCGGCTGCAGATCATCATTGCGCGCGAGCGCCACATCAGCAGCGGCCCGGACTTCATGCCGGCGCTGCACCGCGAGCTGATCGAGGTGATCTCGAAATACGTGAGGGTCAATCCCGAAGACATCAAGATCTCGCTCGACAAGCAGGGCAACCTCGAGGTGCTGGACGTGAACGTCATCCTGCCGGATGGCAGCAACTGACGCAACGTCGATACCGCTGCACGGCATCGATTTCACGTCGGCACCGCGCAGCAGGAAAGGCATCACGATCGCGTCCGGCCGGCTGGTCGGTGGCCTGTTCCGGCTGGACGCACTGGACGCGCTGCATGATTTCGCCAGCTTCGCGCGCTGGCTGCGCCAACCCGGGCCGTGGCTCGGCGGCTTCGATTTCCCGTTTTCCTTCCCGCGCGAACTGATCGTGCTGCTCGGCTGGCCGACGGCATGGCCGGCGCTGGTCCGGCAGGTCGCCGGCATCGAGCGCGCGCAATTGCGCGAGATCTTCCAGTCCGTCTGCCATTCGCGCCCGGCAGGCCGCAAGTTCATCCACCGCGCCTGCGACCTGCCGGCCGGTTCATCATCGCCGATGAAATGGGTGAATCCGCCGGTCGCGTGGATGCTGCAGGCGGGCGCACCACTGCTGCTTGACGCCAATGTGCACATCCCTTTCATGCACGATGGCGACCGCACGCGCATCGCACTCGAGGCCTACCCGGGCATGGTCGCGCGCAGCATCACGCGCGCCTCGTACAAGAACGACGCCCCGGCAATGCAAACGCCCGAGCGGCGCGCCGCCCGGCTGGCGATCGTGCAGGCGCTGGAGGCCGGCGACTATGCGCAGCAGGTCAGGCTGGATGCCGGCGGCTTGCGCGACCGGCTGCTCGACGACGGCAGCGGCGACCTGCTCGATGCGGTGCTGTGCGCGCTGCTGGCGGCATGGGCATGGCAGCGGCGCGACCGCGATTTCGGCCTGCCGCCCCATGACGGGCTCGAGGGCTGGATCGTCGGCGCCTGACGGGGCCGACCTTGCCCTGGATGACGGGCGTCGCTCTACGCCACCTTGCGTTTTTCGGCAAACGCCGCGAACCACTGCAATGAAGCCGGATTGGCCATCGCATCCGGATTGGCCACCTTCTCGACCGGCATCCCAAGCAGCAGTTTCTTGATCGGCAGTTCCATTTTCTTGCCGGTCAGCGTGCGCGGTACCTCTGCCACCGCAATCACATCGTTCGGCACATGGCGCGCCGACAACTGCGTGCGGATACGGTCGCGGATGCGCTGCTCCAGCGCCGCGTCGAGCGCGACGCCTTCGCGCAGCACCACGAATAGCGGCATCCAGGACTAACGACCAAGCTACGCAAGGTCGACCACGAGGCTGTCGCGCACCTCGTCGAAGTCCTCCACCACCCGATAGATTTCCGCGGTGCCCATGCGTATGCCGTGCCGGTTGATGGTCGCATCCGAGCGACCATAGATCACCGCGCCGCCGCGCGGCGTGATGCGGATCCAGTCACCATGCCGCCACAAGCCCGGATAGTGCTCGAAATAGCTTTCGAGATAGCGCCGGTCGCCCGGGTCATTCCAGAAGCACAGCGGCATCGACGGCATCGGTTCGGTCACGACCAGTTCACCGACCTGGTCGATCAGGTCGTTGCCGTGGTCGTCGAACGCATGCACGGCCACGCCGAGTGCGCGGCACTGTATCTCGCCCGCATACAGCGGCAGGTTCGGGCACGCGCCGACAAAGGCAGCTGCAATGTCAGTACCGCCGCTAACCGACGCCAGCAGCACATCCTGCTTCACCTGCGCGTACACCCAGTCGAACGCCTCCTCCGGCAATGGCGAGCCGGTCGAGCCTATTGTGCGCAGCGCCGACAGGTCGGCGATCTGCGACGGCACAATCCCGGCCTTCATGCAATTCGCATAGAACGCCGCGCCGGCACCGATAAAGGTCAGTTGGTGCTCATCGGCGAAGCGCCACATCCGGCCGAGGTCCGGGTAACCGGGATTGCCGTCGTAAATGCAGATCGTCGCCCCGGTCAGCAAGCCCTTGATCTGCGAGTTCCACATGATCCAGCCGGTGGTCGAGAACCAGTGGAAGCGGTCATTCTCGCCAATGTCCAGTTGCAGCGCATGTCCCTTCAGGCCTTCCAGCAGGCTGCCGCCATGGCCGTGGACGATCGGCTTGGGCATGCCGGTGGTACCGGACGAATACAAGATCCATAACGGATGATCGAATGGCAGCTGCTCGAAGCGGATCGGGCCCGCCTGCGCGGCCGGGTGTGCCAGCAGTTCATCCCAGCGCAGCGCGCCGGGCAGCGACGCAGCACGATCGAGGTAGGGCAACAGCACGGTCTGCTCCAGCGTCTCCAGCTCGGCGCGCATCGCCTGCACGATGTCACGCCGGTCGAAATCCTTGCCGCCGTAGCGGTAGCCGTCCACCGCGATCAGCACCTTGGGGTCAATCTGGCGGAAGCGGTCGAGCACGCTGGCGCTGCCCATGTCCGGCGAGCAGGAGGACCAGATCGCGCCGATGCTGGCACACGCATAAAACGCAATCGCCGCTTCCGGCGTATTCGGCAGGTAGGCGACCACACGATCGCCCGGGCCGACGCCCAGCGCACGCAGCGCATTCGCGACCGCCGTCACCTGCTCGCGCAGGCTGCGCCAGCTGAGCGTGAGCGTGGGACGCAGCTCGGACTCGGCGATGATGGCCGGCTTGTTCGCGCTATCCGCGTCGAGATTGAAGCGGAATAGCTGCTCGGCAAGATTCAAGCGGCTGCCGGAAAACCATGCGGCACCCGGCATCGCACGCGTGGACAGCACTTCATCGAAGGGCTGCGAGTGCCTGATGTCGAAATACTCCCACAGCGACAGCCAGAAACTCTCGAGGTCGTCGATCGACCACTGCCAGAGCTCCTGATAGTCACGGAAAGTCAGCTGGCGCTCGCGCGCGAGCCAGTCGAGATAGTGGGTCAGCCTGCTGCTGGCGATGCGCTCGGCGCTCGGCCGCCACAGAAGCCGCGGTTCTGCCGTCATTCCTGTCTCCCGCTGTTGGTGATTCAATGGCGGAAGATGATAAAGCAAAGCGACGCACCGGCCACGCCGGCGTGGCCGGCAGGACCGTTTACGACGATCCTGCCGGCGCCTGCGCTGGCTTAGTGCAGCTGATGCTTGAGCTGGCTCAGCTCCTGATGTGCCTGTAACACCGCCTTCTTCAGTTGCTGGTCGACGTTTTGCTGTTTCTCGCAGGCGGTCTTTGCTTTATCGCCGAGTTCTTCGAGCTGGTCCACGCAGTCGATAATGGACTGCTGATCCCCGGCCTGCTGTAGTTGCTGGCGCGCCTGTGACGACTGCGAGTCCAGCTGCTGGACACAACTCTTCACATCCGCCGGTACCCCGGTGCCGGCGCGTTCGCAGGCCTGGCTGGCCTGACGAATGGTCTGCTCAATCTGGTTGAACCGCTGCCGGACTTCATCTGCTTGCATCATGATCTCGCTCCTGTAATGGTGGGCCACCCGGGTTGCGTCCGGCCCTGATTGGATGGAAGGCCGGCAGCCAAGTTCCGGCGACCGGCCTGCGCGTCCGCGCGGCTCAGTGCAGCACCGCGCCACTGCCCCCCGTACGCGATGGCAACCCGCGCTCGATGAATTGCTTCATCCGCTGCAGGTCCTCGTCGAGCGCACCCTGCGGGTCAGCGCCGGCCAGGACCGCAAGCACCTGTCCCGGCGCACCGGCTGCCGGCTGCCAGCACATACGCACCGTGGCACGGGTACCACCCGCATGCGGCGTCAGCATCACCACGCCCTCGCTGTGCACGCTGGCGCCGGGCTCGCTCTGCCAGGCCAGCCGGTGCGGACGGTCAGCCGCGGTGAGCCGCGCATCGAACTCAACCTCGCTGTCGGCCGGCCCCTGCACGACCCAGTGCGAGCGCTGGTTGCCGAGGTCGCGCACATCAATCACATGCGACATGAAACGCGGAAAATTTTCATAGCGGCTCCAGACGTCATACACACTTTCGGGCAAGGCCTGGATATCGATCATGCGCTCGGCTTCGAAACCCGGTGCGGCCGGCGGCAACACCGCCTCTGTCTCGTCACGCAGGCGCTGGCCGCCGTTGCGTGTCATCAGGCCGAGGCCGGTCGCCGCCATCAGGCCAAGCGACTGGCGTCGCGACAACCCGTACCACGCCAGCAGCCCGACGCCCACCGCACTCGCGATCCACAGCGGGCTGTGGCCGGCAAATGTCGATGCAAACCAGTCGCCCCCCTGATCCGACCAGGACGACTCGCCAAAGCGCACCGCCTCGACGCCGGGAATGCCCTCGACGAGCTCGAGCAGCGGCCCTTCGTCCTCTGCGGAGATGTGGCCACCGAGGGTGACCATGCCCTCGTCGGCATCGACCATCAACTCGCCGAGTTGTGGAAACGCACGTGCAACACGCAAGCGCACACGCGCCTCAAGGACATGGTTGTCGATCGGCTTGGCTTGCCGGGGCGCGATCATACGTATCGCTTCGGCCTGCAGGCCGGTGAGCCGGTTGCGCGCATCACGTACCTTGCCGCCCAGGAGACGCTGGGTCCTGTGCGAATAACTGCTCATCTTTTCCTGCAACAGCGTGCGCCGTCGCCGTCCTTCGGACGGATCGGCGATATACATCGCCAGCGCGCCAACGGCGATGCCGGCCACCCAGTTCATCCATGCAGTTTCGTTGCTTCGCGTGCGGAATTCCACGATGCACTCCTTTCAGTGAAAAGACCCCGGTAAGTCAGCCTGACACCGGCGCGCGCAAGCGCAATTCGCGCGATCGCCTGCCCTCCCTCCAGCCTCATCGCCGTTGGACTACCCGCCGGCGGTAAAGCTCAATATTTCCTTGCATTAAAATTCAGTACTGGTTGTTCGATATAAGGCTGGAACTTCACACAAGTGGCCTATTCGAATTCGCAAGTCCGCTCATCGCTCTCTTCATGAAAAAAATTCTTGGTGTTCTGCTGGGCTTTCTGCTGATCTCCACGGCGCACGCACAAACCACCGGCTGTGATAAACACTTTTTCCAGAAAACACCGCCCGAATTCACACGCAAGAGCTTGCAGGCCAACACGGTCGGCCTGTGTTTCGAAGCGTTCGCATTGATGCATTCGGGGGTATCGAAGACGCCACTGTGGACCGCGCAGCATCTGACGCGCGACAGCCTGAGCGCGGCGCGCGAGGTGCCGCGCGAGGGCAGCTTCCACGCCGAGGACAGCCTGCCGCCGAAGCACGGCGCCGAGTTGGCCGATTACGCGCGCTCGGGCTTTGACCGGGGTCACATGGCGCCGGCCGCCGACATGCCCACCCGGCAGGCGCAGTATGAGAGCTTTTCGCTGGCTAACGTGGTGCCGCAAAACCGTCGGAATAACCAGCAGCTGTGGGCGGCCATCGAGGGCGCAACGCGCCACCTGACGAATCAGCGCGGCGAATTGTTTGTGCTGACCGGTCCGCTATTCGAGGGCGACCGGATCGAGCGGATCAACAACCGCGTCTTCGTGCCCACCCATGTGTTCAAGGCTGTTGTCGATCCGGCGACCGGCGCAGCGGCCGCATGGCTGGCGCCGAACAACGACAGCGGCGATTATCAGGTGGTGTCGATCGCCGAGCTGGAAAGCAAGGCCGGCATCAACCTGTTCCCGAAGCTGGCCGAAGCCGCGAAGCAGAAGGCGATGGAACTGCCGCAACCGAAAAGTCGTGCACGCCGGCGCCCCGGCGCCACCGAAGGGAGGACCCCGTGACTACACTGAAACCATTCGCCAACGAAACCGATTCGATCGCCATCGACGAGCTGACCATCGAGAACCGGATCGACCAGCTGGAGCTCTATGGCTCACTGTCGATCACGCGCGACCAGGCCGGGCTGGAACGCGCGCGGCAGCTCAAGGCCGTGCTGGATGCGGCGATCGCCGAGCTGCAGTCGGTACCTGACCTGCCCGCGCAGCTGTCGTTCCGGCCGACTGACAGCGTCGACAACCCGTTCAAATAGCTTGTCCTTTTGACAGCCTGGCGCCGGCCGGCGGCGTACGCGGTAGCGCCAACACTGGCATACTGTGGCCCTGTTTCAGCCCACCGGCAGTGCCCATGTCCCCCACCCCGAAAAACCTCCGTTCCTATCCGTGCTTCCGCCCCGGGCTGAAGCCGGCGCCATTCCTGCCGATGTCGCGCAAGGAGATGGAGCAGCTCGGCTGGGACAGCTGCGACATTATCCTCGTCACCGGCGACGCCTACATCGACCATCCGAGCTTCGGCATGGCACTGATCGGGCGGCTGCTGGAATCACAGGGCTTCCGGGTGGGTATCATCAGCCAGCCCGACTGGCAGTCGGCCGAACCGTTTCGCGCACTCGGCAAGCCGAACCTGTATGTCGGCGTGACCGCGGGGAACATGGATTCCATGATCAACCGCTACACCGCCGACCGCAAACCACGTTCCGAGGACGCCTATACGCCGAACGGCGAGCCGAACCGGCGCCCGGACCGCACGCTGACCGTCTATGCGCAGCGCGCGCGCGAAGCGTTCCCCGGCGTGCCTATCGTCATTGGCAGCATCGAGGCCAGCCTGCGCCGGATCGCGCATTACGACTACTGGTCCGATACCGTGCGACGCTCGGTGCTGACCGATTCGAAGGCCGACATCCTGCTGTTCGGTAACGCCGAGCGGGCGCTGCTGGATCTGTCGCATCGGATCGCGGCCGGCGAGGCAGTGAAATCGATTCGCGACCTGCGCGGCACGGCCTTCATGGTGCCGCGCGGCTGGAAGCCGGCCGACGACTGGAGTGAGGTCGATTCCACCCGCGTCGATACGCCGGGCCGCGTCGAGGCGCATGCCGACCCGTACGAGATGAAGGAGAAGGAACCAGCCGCGTGCGGCACCGATGGTGCTGCCGTAGCGACCGTTGTGCCGGTGCGGATCATGACGCGCGAGGAAAGGCTTGCGCAGCAAAAGGAAATCCGCAGCCGCAGCGTGGTGCGCCTGCCTGCCTATGAAGCGGTCAAGGATGACCCGGTTACCTATGCGCACGCGTCGCGCGTATTCCACCTCGAATCGAACCCCGGCAATGCGCGTGCGCTGGTGCAGGCGCATGGCGAGCGCGACGTCTGGCTGAACGCGCCGCCGTTGCCGCTGGCGATGGAGGAGATGGATTACGTCTATGACCTGCCGTATGCGCGCGCGCCGCACCCGTCGTATGGGAATGCCAGGATCCCGGCATGGGAGATGATCCGTTTTTCGGTGAATATCATGCGCGGCTGCTTTGGCGGCTGCACCTTCTGCTCCATCACGGAGCATGAAGGCCGCATCATCCAGAACCGCTCCGAACCCTCGATCCTGCGCGAGATCGAGCTGATCCGTGACAAGACCAAGGGCTTTACCGGTACCATTTCCGACCTGGGCGGGCCCACCGCGAACATGTACCGGCTCGCCTGCAAGGACAAGGCCATCGAGGAATCCTGCCGGCGGCTCTCTTGTGTGTATCCGACCATCTGCAGCAACCTCAACACCGATCACAGCAAGCTGGTACGGCTGTACCGCAAGGCGCGCGCGATTCCCGGCGTGAAGAAGATCCTGATCGGCTCCGGACTGCGTTACGACCTGGCGGTGCGCTCGCCTGAGTATGTGAAGGAACTGGTCACCCACCATGTCGGCGGGCTGCTGAAAATCGCGCCCGAGCACTCGGAGGACGGCCCGCTGTCGAAGATGATGAAGCCCGGCATGGGCTCGTACTACAAGTTCAAGGAATTGTTCGACAAGTACTCGAAGGAAGCCGGCAAGGAACAGTACCTGATTCCGTACTTTATCGCCGCGCATCCGGGTACCACCGACGACGACATGCTCAACCTCGCGCTGTGGCTTAAGCAGAATGACTTCCGCCTCGACCAGGTGCAAACCTTCCTGCCCACGCCGATGGCGATGGCAACCACGATGTACCACACCCGCAAGAATCCGCTGCGCAAGATCAGCCAGGATTCCGAGGCCGTCGAGACGCCAAGGCTGGCGAAGATCCGCAAGTTCCACAAGGCGCTGCTGCGTTATCACGACCCGGCCAACTGGGAGATCCTGCGCGACGGCCTGCGGCGCATGGGACGCACCGACCTGATCGGCAACGGTCCGCAGCACCTGGTACCGCGTGACGACAGCGGCGCGGTAGCGCGCCGTCCGCGCCGTGACGAGACGCCGCCGCTGAAGACGATGGCGAAGAAATTCGGTCAGAAAAAGCTGCGGCCGGGCGCGGCAATCCAGCGCAAGCGCGCCGTCTGACGCGGCCGGTGCCTCATCGTCCGGCGGTGACATGATTCTGGCGACAAGATGAAACCATTACACACACTGGCGATCGCGGCGCTGTTGTTCGGTGCAACTGCCGAGGCGGGCGACGTCGCGCCGCTGCAATCGATCGCAACGCTCGATGCCCGGCGCTATATGGGACGCTGGTATGAAATTGCGAAGTTTCCCAACCGCTTCCAGCGCAAGTGCGTCGCCGATACCAGCGCAGACTACCAGCTGCTCGAGGACCGGCGCATTCGGGTCGTCAACCGTTGTCGGCAATCCGATGGCACTGTGGATGAAGCGGTGGGTATCGCGCGTCAGCCCGGCGACAGCCCGTCGCAACTGAAAGTACGGTTCGCGCCGGCGTGGCTGGGCTTCCTGCCATTCGTCTGGGGCGACTACTGGGTCGTGGACCTGGACCCGGACTACCAACTGGCCGCCGTCAGCGAGCCGCAGCGCGACTACCTGTGGATTCTTTCCCGTACCCCGCGCGTGTCGCCGGATGCCTACGCCGCACTGCTGCGCAGGCTGGAGGCGATGGGACTCGATACGGGCAAGCTGCAGATGACGCTGCAGACCGAAGCGATCCGCTAACCCTGCGCTGGTTCAAGCGTGTGCTTCGACAGCCTGCTTGGACAGCCCGGGCCGGATACACACGCATAAAAAATCGCCAGGCAAGCCTGGCGATTTTTTCATTCGGTGGTGGGAAGTGCTGGCTTCGAACCAGCGACCTATCGCGTGTGAGGCGATCGCTCTACCCCTGAGCTAACCTCCCGAAAGAGGCGAGATTATGCCACAGACTTTGGCCGCAATCAAACCCCGGCGTTTTCCCCGAGCGTACGCCACAGGCAGGCGCCCCTGGCTTCCTTGTCGAGACCCTGCAGCAGGTCCTGGTGCTCGGCCAGCTCATCATCGTTGGGCAGCAGCACGATAATGTCAGCCATCGCAGCGGCCGCACCGGCGCCGCCGCCGCCGGCCATGTCGACCTGCAAGTCCATCGTCAGGCTGTCCTGCCCGCGCGTCATCGCCAGATACACCTCGGCCAGCAATTCCGAATCCAGCAACGCACCGTGCAGCGTACGGTGCGCGTTCGACACGCCATACCGCTCGCACAAGGCATCGAGCGAGTTGCGCTTGCCCGGATACAGTTCCTTCGCCTGCACCAGCGTATCGATGACAGCGCTCACCTGCGTGTCAAAGCGAGGCCGGCCGAGCCGCTCAAACTCGACATCGAGGAAAGCCAGGTCGAATGGCGCGTTGTGGATGATGATCTCGGCATCGCGCACGAACTCGCACAGCGCGTCGATAATCTCCGCGAACTTCGGCTTGTCGCTCAGGAAATCGGTGGTGAGGCCATGCACGGCCAGCGCGCCGGGGTCGGAATCGCGTTCGGGGTTGATGTAATAGTGGAAATTGTTGCCGGTCAGCCGGCGATTCACCATCTCCACGCAGCCGATCTCGATGATGCGGTCGCCACTCTTCGCATTCAGTCCGGTGGTTTCGGTATCGAGGACGATCTGTCGCATGATTCGTTCTTTTATTTGGTTCGGTTAGGCTGGGGTGTCAGGCCGCGCGCGCCGCGCGCAGCACCTGCTCGACGCCGCGATTGGCGAGTGCATCGGCCTTCTCGTTGCCTTCATGGCCCGCGTGGCCTTTCACCCAGCGCCATTCAATCTTGTGGTGCAGCCGCGCCTCGTCGAGCGCCTGCCACAGGTCGACGTTCTTCACCGGCGCCTTGCTGGCCGTCTTCCAGCCCCTGGCTTTCCAGCCGGCCAGCCATTCGCTGATGCCCTTCTGCACATACTGGCTGTCGGTATGCAAGACAACATCGCACGGACGCCTGAGCGCATTCAGCGCCTCGATCACTGCCTTGAGCTCCATCCGGTTGTTGGTGGTATCCATCTCGCCGCCGCACAGCTCCTTGCGATGCTCGCCGGCGATCAGCCACGCGCCCCAGCCCCCCGGGCCGGGATTGCCCTTGCAGGCGCCATCGGTATAAATCTCAACTCTTTCCATGAATGTCCTGTGTGTTCTTCATGCGATTCGCGACCGGCACGCTGCCCGGCACGCTGGCGGTCTTTTTCTGCCACGCAGGCCCGACCAGGCGCATGCCCTTGACGCGCTTGATCGCCTGCACGATATACAGCGCGCCGACATAGGGCCACCAGCGATTGCCCGCTTTCTCGAGGAAGGCAAAGCGCTGCAGCCATTGGTCGGTGGCGCACGGCGGCGCGTAGCAGCCGAAGTGACCGCGGTTGATCTCCATGTTCAGCAATTTCAGCCAATCCTTCAGACGCGGCACGCTGATGAACTCGCCGTGCAGCGGCAGGAAGTGCGCACCCGTCACGCGGCCCGCTGCCTGCCGCATTCCCCACATGCTGATCGGATTGAAGCCGCAGACGATCACCTGCCCCTCCGGGATCAGCACACGCTCGACCTCGCGCAGCACCTGGTGCGGCTCGGCCGCGAATTCCAGTACATGCGGCAGCACCACGAGGTCAAGGCTCTGCGTCGCAAACGGCAGTTCGGCGAAGTCATGCACCACCACCACCTGCCGCGCCGGGCTGTCGGCGGCGACCGGCGCCACGAAATCGGTGATCCAGCGGTTGGGCATGCGGTTGGCCGCCAGCGCATCGATCTGCGGCAACCCGACCTGCACCGCGTTGTAACCGAAGATATCGGCGGTCAGTTCATCCAGTCGAACCTGCTCCCACGCGCGCGCATACGCGCCGGCCGGCGTATCGAACCAGGGGGCGAGGGATATAATGGATTTTTCCGAAGCGTCTTGTTCCATGCGCATGTCAGCGAAACAATCCCTGCAAGTCACCGCGATTCCGGCATTCGCCGACAACTATCTCTGGCTGATCCATGACAGGCAGCATGCGGCGGTCGTGGATCCGGGCGACGCCGCCCCCGTGGAGGCGGCGCTGGCGACATTGAACCTGACACTGGACGCTATTTTACTCACTCACCATCACGCTGACCACGCGGGCGGCGTCGCTGCGCTGGTCGCCGCACGGAAAATTCCGGTCTATGGCCCGGCCCGCGAACGCATCGCGGGCCTCAGCGTGCCGCTGTCGGAGGGACAGGCGGTCGTGCTGCCGTCGCTCGGGCTGGCGCTGTCCGTGCTGGACGTGCCCGGCCATACCGCCGGACACATTGCCTATGTGGCGCCGGCGCAGCGCTGGCTGTTCTGCGGCGACACCCTGTTTGCCGGCGGCTGCGGCCGGCTGTTCGAGGGCACGCCGCAGCAGATGACGGCATCGCTGCAGAAGTTCGCCGCACTGCCGGACGACACCGCGGTGTATTGCGCCCATGAATATACGGTGTCGAACCTGCGCTTCGCGGTAGCCGCAGAGCCCGACAACACGCAGCTCGCCGAACGCCTCGAACACGCGCAGCAATGCCGCGCGCGCGGCGAGGCCACCGTACCCTCCAGCATCGGCCTCGAAAAGCTGACCAACCCCTTCCTGCGCTACCGCGAGCCCGCCGTGATCGCCACGCTACAGGCGGCCGGCCGGCTCGACGGAGACGATGCGGTGGCCGCATTCGCTGCGCTGCGTGAATGGAAAAATTCCTTCAGATAACAAAATGCAGGCAAATCGCGCATATCATTTGCAAACGGTTGCCAATCTTCGTAGATCTTGCAGCAATTTCCCTTGACGGGCTTTCGGCCTGTTACTTACACTTCCGCGAATTCATTTTGCACGGACAGCAACGCTGCTGTCCCCTGTGCATCGACCAAGGCCAATGCAGCAATCCCGACGAATCCCCCGGCTGGTAACTATCGCGCTTCTGGCGGGACTTGCCCTGCCAGCCGCCCGCGCAGTGGATCTCAGCCTCTCACAAGCGCCGGTTGGCGGCCAGGCCGACGAGGAACCGGGCGGCTTCACCGGACCGCACCTCGGGCAGGCCGAATTCGATGCGCAGTTCGACGAACTGGCGATCGAGGAATTCGACCTGTGGGAGCGTATCCGCAAAGGCTTCACGATTCCCGACCTGAACAATCCGCTGGTGGCCACCCACGTCACCTGGTACAGCTCGCGTCCCGACTACATACAGCGCACGACGCAGCGTGCGTCGCGCTACCTGTACCACGTGGTACAGGAGCTCGAGAGGCGTGACATGCCGATGGAGCTGGCGCTGCTGCCGTTCATCGAGTCGGCATTCAATCCGCAGGCTTACTCGACGGCCAAGGCGGCCGGCATGTGGCAGTTCATCCCCAGCACCGGCCGAAGCTACAACCTGAAGCAGAACATGTTCCGCGACGAACGGCGCGACGTTGTCGCATCCACCCATGCGGCGCTGAATTACCTGCAGAAGCTGTACGGCATGTTCGGCGACTGGCAGCTCGCGCTGGCGGCGTACAACTGGGGTGAAGGCTCGGTATCGCGCGCGATCGCGAAGGCAACGGCGGCCGGGCGCGGAACGGATTTCAACAGCCTGTCGGCCTACATGCCGAATGAGACACGCAACTATTACCCGAAGCTGCAGGCGGTGAAGAACATCATCGCCGCACCGTCGCAGTACGGCATCAAGCTGCCGAGCGTCGACAACCAGCCTTACTTCGTGTCGGTGAACAAGACGCGCGACATCGACGTCAAGCTCGCCGCACAGCTGGCAGAAATACCGCTGGAAGAATTCAAGGCGCTGAATCCGCAATTCAACCGGCCCGTGATCACCGGCAGCCCCAACACCCACATCCTGCTGCCCCAGCTGAACGCGGAGAAGTTCAGGGAAAACCTGTCGAAATGGACCAAGGCGCTGTCGAGCTGGACGGCGCACAAGGTGACGGCGGCGCGCGAGCGCATCGAAGTGATCGCCGCCCGCTTCAAGACCACGCCGCAGGTGATCCGCGAGGTGAATGCCATCCCGCCGAACATGCATCCGAAGGCGGGCTCGGTCGTACTGGTGCCGAAAGCCCCGGTCGATGCGGACCAGGACATCGGCCAGGAGATCGCTGACAACGCCATGCTGGCGGTTGAGCCGGACGAAGTGCGCAAGAAGATCGCGATCAAGGTCGGCAAGCGCGACACGATGGCCAGCATCACCCGGCGCTACAAGGTCAGTGCGGCGGATGTACGCGAATGGAATGACCTGAAGAACGACAAGCTCAGGCCCGGGCAGCAACTGACGCTGCAGGTGAAGGTCACAAAGAAAGCGAAGAAGACGAAGGACGCCGGCAAGAGCGCCGCCAAAGGCAAGGCCGCCAAGGCCGCGAAGCCCGCCGGGCGCCAGCGGGCCGAGCCCGCCCGACCGCGCGAGCACAGGAAAGTCGCACCGCACCGCGGCCAGCACAACTGACCGCCATCGTTACGCCGGCAACGCGCCCCCCTGTGCGGCAACGCCGTGCAGGCATATCGACAGCGTCTGCTGGCGCTACGCTGCCGTGAAATTCGCCGCCGCCAGCAATCGTTGCGTGTAAGGCTGCGTGGGCGCCGACAGCACCTCAGCCGTCGTGCCGCTTTCGACCACCTTGCCGTCCTTCATCACGATCACGCGATGCGCCATCGCGCGGATCACTGCGAGGTCGTGGCTGATGAACAGGTAGGCGATGCCGTGCTTCTGCTGCAGCGATGCAAGCAGTTCCAGCACCTGGTACTGCACCGACACGTCGAGCGACGAGGTCGGCTCGTCAAGCAGGATCAGCGCCGGCTTCAGCACCAGCGCGCGCGCGATCGCGATCCGCTGCCGCTGGCCGCCGGAGAATTCATGCGGATAGCGTGACATCATCGCCGGCGACAGGCCCACTTCGGACAGGCCGGCAGCGACCGCAGCACGCAGTTCGGCCGCAGACAGCTGTGGCTGGTGCAGCGCCAGCCCCTCGCCGACGATTTGCTCGACCGTGCGGCGCGGCGACAGTGATGCAAACGGATCCTGGAACACCACCTGCATCCTGGCCCGTAGCGGTCGCAACTGCGCCGAATCCATCTCGCTGATCGGCTGGCCGTCGAAACGCAGGCCGCCATCGGTCTGCGCGACCGACAGACGCAACAGCGCCATGCCCAGCGTCGACTTGCCGGAGCCGGATTCGCCGACGATGCCCAGCGTCTCGCCGCGCGCCAGCGACAGGTCGAGATGGTCGACTGCAACGAACTCGCGCCGGCTGAACCAGCCCTGCTTGATGGAGAAACGGCAGCGTATGCCCTGCGCTTCCAGCAGCGGCTCGGGATGGCCGGCTGCGTCGGATACCAGCCGCTTCGCATGGCTGGCCAGCAACCGCTTGGTGTACGCCTGCTGCGGCGCTGAAAACAGCGTCGCGCTATCGGCTGTCTCGACCAGCCGGCCCTGCTGCATCACGCCGACGCGATCGGCAAAGCTCTTTACCAGGTTCAGGTCGTGGGTGATCATCAGCACCGCCATCCCATGCTCGCGCTGCAGCTGCTTAAGCAGTTCGAGGATTTGTACCTGTATCGTCACATCGAGCGCAGTGGTGGGCTCGTCGGCAATCAGCAGCTTCGGCCGGCACGCCAGCGCCATCGCAATCATCGCGCGCTGGCGCTGTCCGCCGGACAGCTGGTGCGGATAAGACAGCGCACGGCGCGCCGGCTCAGGTATGCCGGTCTGCTCCAGCAGCTCGACTGCACGCAACGCCGCCGCACGCCCGTTCATACCCTCGTGCAGCATCAGCACTTCGGCGATCTGGTTGCCTATCGTGAAGAGCGGATTCAGCGCCGTCATCGGCTCCTGGAAGATCATGGCGATGTCCTTGCCGCGCAGCGCGCGCAGCTGGGCATCATTCATCTTCAGGATCTCGCGGCCCTCGAAAACGATGCGGCCGCTGGCGTCGGCGTCGCCGGTCAGTCCCATCAGCTGCAACGCGCTGACGGTCTTGCCAGAGCCCGATTCGCCGACCAGCGCGAATTTCTCTCCCGCGCCGATATCGAAACTCACCTTGTCGACCACGGTCGCGTCGCCGAAGCGTACCGACAGATCCTGCACTGACAGCAGCGTCATGCCTTCCTCCGCACGTCCAGCGAATTGCGCAGCGCATCGCCGATGTTAGTCAGCAGCAGCAGCGTGACGGTCAGCACCATGAAGGTCGACAAGGCGATCCACCAGGCATCCAGGTTGTTCTTGCCCTGCGCGAGCAGCTCGCCGAGACTGGGCGTGGACGGCGGCACGCCGAGCCCGAGGAAATCGAGACTGGTCAGTGCCAGGATGGATGCGCTCATGCGGAACGGCAGGAAGGTGACGACCGGCGTCAGGCTGTTCGGCAGCACATGACGCCAGATGATCTGCCAGTTCGACAGCCCCAATGCCCGCGCCGACTGCACATAGTCGAGGTTGCGATTGCGCAGGAAATCCGCGCGCACATAATCGGACAAACCCATCCAGCCGAACAGCGACAGCAGCACCAGCAATAGCAGAATGCTGGGTTCGAAGATGGAGGCAAAGATGATCAGCAGGTAGAGCTCCGGCATCGAGCCCCATATCTCCATGACACGCTGGAACAGCAGGTCGGTGCGGCCGGCGAAATAGCCCTGGATCGCGCCGGTGACCACGCCGAGAATGACGCCGGTAATCGTCAGCGCCAGGCCGAACAGGATGGACACGCGAAAGCCGTACAGCAGCCGCGCCACCACGTCGCGACCGCGGTCGTCGGTGCCGAGCCAGTTGTCGGCCGACGGCGGCGCCGGGTTCGGCGACTTCGCGAAATAGTTCAGCGTGTCATAGCGATAGTGATTGATCGGGTAAATCGCCCAGTTGCCGTCCTTGCTGAATTGCTGCTGGATGAAAGGATCGAGGTAGTCGGCCGGCGACTCGAAATCGCCGCCGAAATCTTTCTCCGAATAGTCGCGCACGATCGGAAAGACCAGCTGGCCGTCATAGCGGGCCAGCAGCGGGCGGTCGTTTGACAGGAACTCGGCAAACAGGCTCAGCACGAACAACACGGAGAAAATCAGGAGGCTCCAGTAGCCGCGCCGGCTGTGCCGGAAACGCTGCCAGACGCGGCGGCCGGGCGACAGCGACGGGGCCAGCGGGAGGGTGGCTTCAGTCGTCATCGTGCCAGGCTCTCGAATTGCACGCGCGGATCGGCCCACACGTAGCACAGGTCGCCGATCAGCTTTACCACCAGCCCGATCAGCGTGAACAGGTACAGCGTGCCGAGCACCACCGGGTAGTCGCGCCGTACCACCGATTCATAGGACAGCAGCCCGAGTCCGTCGAGCGAGAACAGGGTCTCGATCAGCAGGCTGCCGGCGAAGAACGCGCCGATGAAGGCGGCCGGGAACCCGGTCACCAGCGGGATCAGCGCATTGCGAAACACATGCTTGTACAGCACCGCGCGCTCGGACAGGCCTTTCGCGCGCGCCGTCATCACGTACTGCTTGCGTATCTCCTCGAGGAAGGTGTTCTTGGTCAGCATCGTCATCACGGCAAACGCGCCCGCGACCGACGCCGCCACCGGCAGCGTGATATGCCACAGGTAGTCCTTCAGCTTGCCGAACCAGGACAGGGTTTCCCAGTCATCCGAGGTCAGTCCGCGCAGCGGGAACCACTGCACGAAGCTGGAGCCGGCGAACAGCACCAGCAGGGCGACGCCCAGCACGAAGCCGGGAATCGAGTAACCGACCAGCACCAGCATGCTGGTCACATGATCGAAGCGCGTGCCCTCGCGCACCGCTTTGGCGATGCCGAGCGGGATAGAAATGAAGTAGGTGAGGAAAAAGGTCCACAGGCCGAGCGTGATCGACACCGGCAGCTTGGACTTCACCAGCGCCCACACATCCCGGTGGTGGTAAAAGCTCTGGCCGAGATCGAATTGCGCGAAGCCCTTGAGCATCTGCCAGAAGCGTTCCATCGGCGGCTTGTCGAACCCGTACAGCGCCTTGATCTCGGCGACCCGCTCGGCATCGATGCCCTGCCGGCCACGGTATTCGGAGGCGCCACCGCCAGACGATTCACCGCCTGCGCCCGCCTGCCCTTTTTTCAGTTCAATCAGTACCTGTTCGACCGGGCCGCCGGGCACGAACTGGATCACCGCAAAGGTAATCGCGATGACGCCCAGCAGGGTGGGGATCATCAGCAGGATGCGTTTGAGTAGGTAGGACCAGAGGTTCATGGGCTTCTTCTGTTCTCCGGATTCAAAGTGGCCGGGCTATCGCTTGTCGCATGCAGGGCACCCGCCTAATCGGCCTTGCGCGGCTGCATCTGCCACCAGCTCGAGATCACGTACGGATCGGCCTGATAGTACTTCGGCGCGACGGCCGGTATGCCGAAGCGGTTGCGGTAAGCGACACGGTGCGTCGCCGAATACCAGTGCGGCACCACGATGTGCTTGTGCAGCAGCACCCGATCCAGCGCACGCGACGCCGCCACCAGCTCGGCGCGGGTGTTCGCCTGCACCAGCGCAGTCACCAGGCTGTCGACCGCCGGATCCTTCAGCCCCCAGTAGTTGCTGGAGCCTTTCTCGTCAGCCGCCTTCGAGCCGAGCATATCGAACATCTCATTGCCCGGGCTGGTCACGTCGGGGAACCGCTGGCTGGTCATGTCGAAGTCGAACTCCTCCATCCGCTTCTGCACCAGCGCGAAGTCGGCGGTGCGCTGCCGCACCTGGATGCCCAGCTTCTCGAGGTTGCGCACATACACTGCAATGATGCGCGACAGCGCCGACTGGTCATCCAGGATCTCGAAGGTAAATGGCTCGCCCTTCGCATTGCGCAGCGCCCCATCGCGGTAGTCCCAACCGGCTTCTTTAAGCAGCGCGCGCGCCTTCAAGAGGTTCGCACGCAGCGACGACGGCGGGGTCGTGGTGGGTGGCACCGGTACGGCGCCGAACACCGCCGGATCGATCTGGTCACGCAGCGGCTCCAGCAGCGCCAGTTCGGCCGCCTCCGGCGAGCCGCGCGCGGCCAGTTCGGAATTGCTGAAGAAAGAATCGATACGCACGTACTGTCCGTAAAACAGCTGCCGGTTCATCCATTCAAAATCGAGCGCCAGCCCCAGCGCCTGGCGCACGCGCACGTCCTGGAACTGCGGCCGGCGCAGGTTCATCACGAAGGCCTGCATGCCGGCGCCGTTCGAGTGCTTCAGCGTGCGCTTGATGATCTCGCCTTTCTCGAACTTCGGGCCCTTGTACATGCGCGCCCAGTTCTTTGCACGGTACTCGACGACCACATCGAATTCGCCCGCCAAGAAGGCTTCGAGGCGGGCGACATCATCCTTGTAGAAGCGATAGACGATGCGGTCGAAGTTGTACGAGCCGCGCCGCGCCGGCAGTGCATTGCCCCAATAGGCCGGGTTGCGCCGGAAACTGATCGAGCGACCCAGGTCATAACGCTCGATCAGGTAGGGACCGCTGGCCACCGGCGCCACCAGCTGGATCTTGTCGAACGGCGTGCCGGCGGCCCACTTGCGCGAAAACACCGGCATGCCGCCGACGATCAGCGGCAGTTCCCGGTTTGCGCTCTTGAAATCGAAACGGATCGTGCGCGCGTCCAGCACCACCGCCTGGCGCACGTCTGCATAGATCATCTTGAACTGCGGCGCCCCCCTGGCCAACAGCGTGTCAAACGAGTATTTGACGTCGTCCGCAGTGACCGGGTCGCCATTATTGAAACGCGCGTCCGGGTGCAGCCGGAACGTCATGGCGCGGCGGTCGGGCGCGAGCGCCATGTCATCGGCCAGCAGCCCGTACATGGTGGCGACTTCGTCGGCCGCGCTGATTGCCAGCGACTCGAACATCAGCGTGCCCACGCCGGCGGCGGCGACCCCCTTCATCGAGAACGGATTGAACTTGTCGAACCTGGTCGCCGCCCCGGGATTGGCCAGGTACAGATCGCCGCCTCTGGGCGCATCCGGATTGTGATATTCGAAATGCCGGAAGCCCGGCGGATATTTCGGCGTGTCGTACAACGAAAACGCATGCGCGGCCCACGCAGCGGGCGCGAGCGCGGCGAGCAGGGCGGCAAGGAAGGTGGCAGACGCGGCGCGGATGGCGCTGGCAATGGATTTCTTCATGAACCCTTGTTCGGGAAGCGAAAAAACGCGTCAAGGATAGCGGTTTTCAGTCTTTGTTGGGCGCCGGCCGCGAACCTGCGGCAGGCCAGGGGCCATTTGCCGCCGGCCGGCCGGCCGGCCTACAATGGCGCGTTTCGCCGGGGCGGTCCCGGCAGGAAGAACAATCGGGAGTCTATCGATGGCATTCTTGCAAGGCAAAAAAATTCTGGTCACGGGCGTGCTGTCGAATCGCTCGATCGCTTACGGCATCGCGCAGGCCTGCCATCGCGAAGGCGCCGAGCTGGCGTTCACCTACGTTGGCGAGCGCTTCAAGGATCGCGTCAGCGAGTTTGCGAAAGAATTCAACAGCAGCCTGGTATTTGACTGCGACGTGTCCAGCGACGAGCAGATCAATGCGCTGTTCGCCGACCTCGGCAAGTCGTGGAGCCAGCTCGACGGCCTGGTGCATGCGATCGGCTTCGCGCCGCGCGAGGCGATCGCCGGTGACTTCCTCGACGGCATGACCCGCGAGAACTTCCGCATCGCGCACGACATTTCCGCGTACAGCTTTGCGGCATTGGCCAAGGCTGCACTGCCGCTCTTGTCGCCGCGCTCCGCGCTGCTGACGCTGTCCTACCTGGGCGCCGTGCGCGCCCTGCCCAACTACAACACGATGGGTCTGGCGAAGGCATCGCTGGAGGCCAGCGTGCGCTATCTCGCCGAATCGCTCGGCAAGCGCGGCACGCGTGTCAACGGCATCTCGGCCGGCCCGATCAAGACGCTGGCAGCCAGCGGCATCAAGGACTTCGGCAAGATCCTGAACTTTGTAAAGACTCACGCGCCGCTGCGCCGCAACGTGACGATCGAGGACGTCGGCAATACGTCGGCCTTCCTGCTGTCGGATCTGGCCGGCGGCATCACCGGTGAGATCACCTACGTCGACGGCGGCTTCTCGCAGGTGGTTGCGGGCATGGGTGACGACGCCTGAGCATCGCCGTCGGTTCCGGCACCCGCCGGAACCGACGGCCGTTGAAATTGCCCGGACACCGAATCCAGTTTTCCTGTAGAATTCGCCCCGCGCTGCAACAAACAGCGCCTGGTCGCATCGCCTACCCCAGTTAGCAGCATTTACCTGAAGCCCACCCGCCTCCTGGTGCCGCTCCTCAGAGCACCTATCCGGCGCAAAGCTTTTGTGCCGTAACCCTCCTGGCAAGTTTTTTCGAAACCGATCCCGGTTTCGCGTCGAACTGTTCTTGTCGCTGGTTTCGCTGGTGCGCGTTGCTTTTGTATTGCCGTTGCACTGCCCATTGCCGGCAGCGCACACCTTTTGAAAGAAACACATGACATTCGAATCTCTCGGCCTGCACCCGCAGATCATCAAGGCACTGACTGACGCTGGCTACACGCAACCGACCCCGGTGCAGCAGCAGGCGATCCCTGCCGCGATTGAAGGCCGTGACCTGCTCGTCTCCTCGCAGACCGGCTCCGGCAAGACCGCTGCCTTCATGCTGCCGGCGCTACACAAGTTCGCCAGCGTACCGGTCGACGCGCAGCCGGCCAAGACGCCGAACCAGCAGGCGCAGGCATCGCGCGCTCGCGGCGAGCGTCCGCGCTTTACCGCAGCACAGCCGAAGATGCTGGTGCTGACGCCGACGCGCGAACTCGCGCTGCAGGTCACCACCGCCACCGACAAATACGGCATCCATATGCGCCGCGTGAAGGCCGTGTCCATCCTCGGCGGCATGCCGTATCCGAAACAGATGCAGCTGCTGTCGCGTAACCCGGAGATCCTCGTCGCGACGCCGGGCCGCCTGATCGACCACATGGAATCGGGCAAAATCGACTTTTCCAAGCTCGAGATCCTCGTGCTCGACGAGGCCGACCGCATGCTCGACATGGGCTTCATCGACGATATCGAGCTGATCATCAGCAAGACGCCAGCGACCCGCCAGACCATGCTGTTCTCGGCCACGCTCGACGGCATGGTCGGCAACATGGCACGCCGCATCACCAAGGACCCGCAGCTGATCCAGATCGCCGGCTCGGACAGCC
>JACCDS010111655.1_pt1 | contig 25836 bp, 21 predicted proteins | sample 7446441 | NCBI WGS metagenome assembly JACCDS01 (sample SAMN15323445, study PRJNA562643) | freshwater metagenome | isolation source: river surface water | place: USA:Blue River Watershed | collected 2017-08-17 | reverse complement strand
TCATTTTCATTAGGAGGGCTAGATAAAGTCCTAATAGCAACATACTCCCCAGAAAACCAAATCCCTCACCAACAGTACAAAAAATAAAATCTGTGCGCTGTTCAGGCACAAAATCGTATCGAGTCTGTGTAGCGCTGAAGATTCCTTTTCCCAAAAAGCCACCGCTTCCAATTGCAATTTTTGATTGACGGACATTATAGCTACTTCCGCTTTCTTTCTTTTTTCTGGAAGCATCTTCAGACAAAGCTTTTTGCTGGGGATCATAGGGATTGTCCTTGCCAAAGAGATTATAGATTCGCTCTACTTGGTGCTTTTGTAATACTTTCTCAAAAATAAAAGGCACCGCAAATCGCTGTATCCCTACCGCAATAGCCCAAATAAATAGTATACTGGTTAAGATCTGCCGACGTCTGCGGATTTGTCTTCTTGAAAAATAAATCAATAATACAGCAATTACTGAAAGTAGAATAGCAAGAATATTAGGGGGAATTAGAATACTGGCAATAATCAAGATGGCAAAAGCAAATCCAATCGTAGGAATAATGGAGGGTAAGCCTTCCCGATACATCATGAGAAAAAAGGAGAAATAAACCAACGCTAATCCCGTCTCACGCTGAAGAATAGCTAAGCCACCCGGAATCAATACAAACATGGCAGCCGTAAACTGACTACCCGGACGATTGAAATTAGTTTCAGGACGGGAAAAGTATTTTGCCAATGCCAGGGCCACAAATATTTTACAAAACTCGGCAGGTTGAAAATTAAAAGCTCCGATTCGAATGATAGATTCTGTTCCTTTAATTCTTGAATGAAATGGAAACACTAGAAGCAATAAAATAATCCCAACTGCATACCAGAAATTAGCAGTTGTCGGAAAAAATTTACTATCGGTGAGTAAAATAAAAAATCCTACGACTAACGCAATCCCCCAGAAATAAAATTGCTTACTATAATCAGTTTTAAATGCAATAAAACTTTGAAGAACAGGATCACCTTCCTGATAAGTAGCTGCAAAGATTGCAGAGAGCCCTATCAATACTAAAGCCAAATAGATCCAAACCAAACTCCAGTCAATTCCCTTCGATATGGCAGCATTATTTCTCAAGCAGAAAAAGTTTTTAATTTTTCAATGCCTCGCGCTGGCAAGCTGGTTGCTGATAATATCTTCACCCAATTAGGTAATTCCGGTTTAGTTGGAGTTTTTCGAAACGGTGAACGTGGTCCACGGGCAGGTTCTTGCAGCGAAAAACGATCTATATACGTACTATCTTTTGTTACCTGAAACCATTTGAAAGCCCGAATCGAATCCTCTTTGTATTGTAAGCGCTTAAAATAACTAGGCATTAAATTAGTAGAGGCTATTCTTGCCGAATCAATTTTACTTTTAGCCGTTAACGTATCGAGTAAATATTTCTCCATCATCATACGCGCAATCGGTGCAGCCCAGGTAGCTCCAAAACCTGCATTCTGTACAAAAACTGCTATCGCGATCTTTGGATTTTCTTTGGGCGCAAAACATACAAACATGGAGTTATCTGGCAATTTGATACGACGCCGATCTAGAATAGTATAATTTTCTGCAGTTCCTGTTTTTGCACAAACTTCTACTCCTTCAATTTGTGCACCTCGGGCCGTACCCACTTTCACCACATCACTCATACCCTCAATTACTTCGTTGAATACAATATCTGGAATGTTAGTAAGAACATCATGCTTTTGTTGAAAACGATTCAAGAGTGCCTCATCATCATCTCCTTCTCCTTCGATACCCTTTACAAAATGCGGCGTATAATAATAACCTTTGTTGGCAATAACACACATCGCATTGGCCATTTGTAAGGGAGTCGTTTGCATTTTATCCTGTCCAATTCCTAGTGTAAGGTTAGTGCAGGATGTCCAACGGCCGGCATTTTCCCGATTGTAGACCACAGTATCAGGAATTCCACCGGTATTCTCGTTTGGAAGATCAACTCCCAAACGAACGCCCAACCCAAACGCATTCATATATTCCTTCCAATGTAAATAACCATCGTAGACATTTTTATAGCGGGGGTTGTCGACGGTTAATCGATAGATATGTGCAAAATATGCATTACAGGAATTGGCAATTGCCAAGCGCACATTGGCCGCATGTCCGCCACCTGCGTGAGTACATTCGGGCTTACCATGTCCGCAAAGTGTATAACGACCCCCACAAGGATAACCATAAGAAGCACTCACCACTTTTTCATTCAACGCAATCAAAGCACCCAGCGGCTTGTAAGTTGAACCCGGTTCGTAACGTCCTGCTATGGCACGGTTGAGCATCGGACCTGATACATCCAATTGCATCCGACTAAAATTTTTACTCCCATCCGGACCTGATAAATCATTAGGATCATAGTTGGGACCAGATACCATAGAGAGAATGCCCCCAGTTTTAGGATCAATGGCAACCAAGCCTCCCACTTTATTATTCATCAATGCTTCTGCTAGTTGTTGTAACTCAATATCAATATGGGTACGCAAACTTCTTCCAGCAACAGCAGCTGTATCATATTCACCTCCCTCATACGTACCCACTAATCTATTCTTATTATCCTTGATCATATACTGCACACCACGCTGCCCCATCAATACAGATTCATAAAAAGCTTCCAAACCAGTTTTACCAATGTAGTCACCTTGTCTATAAAAATTATTTGAGCGTTCAATATCTCGCTTGTCAGCCTCACGGATATACCCTAAAATATGCGCTGCTGCATGATAAGGATAGGTACGCAATGGACGCTCCACTAAATTGAATCCGGGGAATCGCCAACTATTTTCTTCAAATCTTGCCTGGAGTTCTTTAGTAAGCATGGCTTTGAATACGGAGGGACGAACACTAGTATTCTTTAGAATAGCATCCACCATTCTTTTTCTAAACTCACTAGTATCCATATTCATCAACCGGCAGAAATCAAGTGTGTCAATTCCTTTTGCTTCGGCAGGCGTTACCATCAAATCAAAAATGATGGTATTATTCAAAATAGCTTTCCCTTTTCGATCATAAATAATACCGCGCTCAGGATAAATAACTTTCGGATAAACCGCATTGTCCATCGCCAGTTGTTCATAACGACGATCTACTATTTGTAAATAGAATAACTGAAGCGCAATTACCACAAATGTGATAATGACGATTAAGCGTATTGTATTGCTTCGGGATTGATTATAGACAGCCATGGATCACGATACCGCTTGCAAAATAAGTTGGTAACAACGGCTTTCCAAATTTGCTTCCAAATCAGCCACCCACATTGGTCCGAAAACGATTGCTGCGGGGAAACAACAGCTCAATGGGTATGATCAATAAAAGAGAAATAGCCGTGGAAGCAAGCACTTTGATCAAAAAATCGCCAAAAGACCCAAAACTCAACCACTCCAGAAATACCAGCCAGGTATGATGAGCCAGCGTGAGTAAGGTTATATAGATAATATAGGGAGCCCAAAGTAAGGATTGTGGTGAAGGCTCACGATAATTGAACTCGCTGCTTTCTCGAGGAGCCAGTACCCCAATAATAAAGGGACGAAGAAAGCAAAGCCAAAGGCATGCGGAAGCATGTAAACCGGGACTTTGTAAAAAATAATCGATCAGCAGCCCCGTGATAAGACCTATCCAGAGCAGGAACCGTGGTGAAATCGAAAAAGGCAACCAAAACAAAAAAAGGAAATAAAGCGAAGGAGAGATAAATCGATGCAAGTGTGGCATTTTATGAAGTACAAATACTTCAATAAATAAAAAGAGGACCAGCCTGAGAAGATTTCTGATTATTTCTTTCATCGGGGCGTCCTTTTTGAGTCTTCAATTCGCTTACGCGTTTCCTGATCCAAGGTGGCTTGTTCTGCATACTGCAGATTTTCAACTACAAATACATGTTGCAGATTATTAAAACGAGCCGCCGGCTTCACTTTCAATAAATAAAAATTAGTACTCTTATCACTGATAATTTCTGCAACCGTTCCCACCGGATAACCAGGAGGAAAATTAAAAGAGTACCGACTGGCTACCACCGGATCACCTACTTTGACTGGAACACTCTTGGGTAACCCTTTCAACAACAGTAAACCCGGATCTTTCCCATCCCACTCCAACGTACCAAAATCACCTGTTTTCTGAAGCGATACATTTACTTTCTGTCGCACATGTAGTAAACTCATGACTTGCGCAAAGCGAGGACTGACATGTACCACAATTCCTACAGCGCTGCCATCTGAGTTCAGCACCGACATATTCTCTGTGATCCCATGAAGAGAACCTCGATCCAGTTGAATATAATTTTTCTCACTGTTGGTGGAATTAAAAACCACACTGGCAGGCCTAAAGTAATAGCGCCGATATTGACGGGATGAATCAATCAATACAGTATCAGTTACCAAACGACGGGTGGTATCGGGTGTAACCAGTTGCTGCGATAATAAATTCAACAAAGAATCATTCACACGATGCAGTCTACGATTCTCCTCGCCTTGCAAAAAAAAGTTTTCAAAATTTTTATACCGCTTGTTAACTTCTCCTGTTATCTCATTAGCCGTTTGCAAAAACTGAGCTTGATGAAATTGGTTGAAACTGTACAAAAACCAAAGTGATACAATCTGCAAAAACAGAAAGGTAAAAAAAGTGAGATAACGACGAATAAATAGGATGACGTTACGCAACGTGGTTCCGTTTTAATTGCATCCTTTAACGCATTACAAATGGGTACCGATCGTAATTCTTGAGCGCAATACCAGTTCCACGCACCACACTTTTCAGCGGATCATCTGCTATATGCACAGGCAGTTTTATCTTACTGCTCAAACGGCGATCCAATCCACGCAGCAAGGCGCCTCCACCAGTGATATACAAACCACGGCGATAAATATCAGCAGCTAATTCCGGTGGTGTTTGCTCAAGCGCTTTCAAAATAGCTTCCTCAATTTTAAAAATGCTTTTATCGAGTGCCTCTGCAATCTCCTGATAGCTCACCATAATTTGTTTGGGGATACCTGTAACCAGGTCACGACCATTCACAGCAAAATCATCAGGGGGATTATCAATATCTTTTAGTGCAGCACCCACTTGAATTTTAATTTGTTCTGCCGTACGTTCTCCAATCAATAAGGAATGATAACGACGCAACGCTTCCATGATATCCGCAGTGAATTCATCACCGGCAATACGAATCGATTGATCACATACAATACCAGCCAATGCAATGACCGTAATTCCAGTTGTACCACCTCCAATATCAATAATCATATTACCAACTGGTTCTTCTACATCAATTCCAATTCCCAAGGCAGCTGCCATAGGTTCATGAATCAAATACACTTCTTTCGCGCCGGCTTGTTCTGCACTGTCTCGCACCGCACGCTTCTCCACTTCAGTGATAGAGGAAGGAATACAAATCATCATTCTCCAACTGGGTGGTAATAACGGACGTTTTGGGTAAACCAATTTTATTAGCTCACGAATCATTAATTCCGCTGCATTAAAATCTGCAATTACACCATCGCGCAACGGACGAACCGTACGAATACTCTCATGGGTTTTTTCATGCATCATCAATGCCTTCTTTCCCACGGCCAATACTTCCTTTGGATTATTTCTATTTAAGGCAACAATGCTAGGCTCATTCACCACTACTTCGTCGTTGTGAATAATGAGCGTGTTAGCCGTGCCTAAGTCAATTGCAATCTCTTGCGTAAACCAATTAAAAAGTCCCATATTCTATCCCACCTTTTGTATTGGAACAAAGGTGCGGGAAATTGAGAACTTCTCAAAGACGTTTCATAGTAACTTCAGGTATGCGGATCTTGACCCGAACTATTTGGATTTTATCGCTGGTAAGCCTGGTTGCTGATGTGGCCAGCGAAATGCTGTATCCGGTAATACCTGTCTATCTGAAACAAATAGGATTTAGCGTGTTGCTGATTGGCACGTTGGAAGGCGTAGTCAATTTCATGGCTGGAATTAGCAAGGGTAGTTTCGGCGCCTGGAGTGACCGGAAGGGAGCCCGATTACCCTTCGTACAGTGGGGGTACTTACTAAGCGCAATTTCAAAACCCCTCCTGGGCTTGGTGAGCGGGGTACTTTCGGTGTTTTTAGTCAGAACTGCTGACCGACTGGGAAAAGGAATCCGCACTGCGGCCAGAGACGCTATGCTGGCGCAAGAGGCCAGCCCTGAAAACCGAGGACGGGTTTTTGGATTTCATCGCGGAATGGACACTTTCGGTGCTGCCTTGGGTCCACTGTTGGCGCTGATCTATCTTTCCTCTCACCCGGGGGCATTCAAGACTCTTTTTTTGCTTGCCTTTATTCCAGGAGTTCTATCAGTGTTGATGACTTTTTTGATTCGCGAGAAAAAATTTTCCCCACTGGTTACCGAAAGAAAAGGATTCTTTTCCTACTTCCACTATTGGAAAAGAAGTACCCCTACTTTTCGAAAGGTCATGCCAGGATTTTGGATATTTCTTTTATTCAATAGCGCTGATTTTTTTCTAATCCTTTTTACCAGAACGCTATTGGAAGGACAGCATTTTACCTGGGGACAAATCAAACTCGATGCAGATACGGCAACCATTGCAGTTTATATTTTTTACAACCTGATCTATGCAAGCAGTGCCCCTTTCCTGGGTTCGCTTGCCGATAAAATGGGATTCAAACCTGTTTTAATTGGAGGTTTCCTATTGTTTGCAAGTGTTTATGCAGGTTTTGCAACCAATCCAGGTATCAAGGGGTTAATTTTTCTTTTTGGATGCTATGGTCTTTATGCCGGGGCCACCGAGGGAGTAATCAAAGCATGGGTCAGCAATCAGTCTGCTCCTGAGGAAAGAGGCACTGCACTGGGCTTTTTTAGCTCTTGTGAAAGTATCGGGGCGTTAACGGCCAGCATTCTTGCTGGATTTATATGGACTAACTGGGGTGCCGCTGCTACATTCATCACTACAGCAATTGCAGCAACATTGGCTGCAATATGGTTAGGGGTTCATTTGAACTCAAACCCAATATCGCGGCGGTAGTATTTCCCTTCAAACTGAATGGAGTCCTGTATTTCGCGAGCTGCAGCAGAAGCTTCCGACACTGAATTACCAAAAGCGGTTACTGCTAAAACGCGGCCTCCACTTGTAATAATATCATCCCCTTTTTGCTGCGTACCCATATGAAAAACAAGCGAGGAGTCCTGCAATTTATCCAGCCCCTCAATAGAAAATCCTTTTTTATAATCCTCGGGATAACCTCCGCTAACTGCCACCACAGTACAAGCAGTTCTGGGATCAGTTTTGATAACATGATCCGCTAATTCGCCTGCCGCAGCCGCCGCAAGTAATTCAACCAAATCACTTTGAAGACGTGGCATTACCACTTCAGTTTCAGGATCTCCCATACGACAGTTATACTCGATCACAAAGGGTTCGTCCTTGACAATCATAAAACCGATAAAGATGAAACCACAATAGGGAATGCCATCTTGTTGTAATCCCTTTATGGTTGGCTCCACCACACGTGTTTTTATTTTTTCCCAAAGAACTGCATCTACAAAAGGGACCGGACTTACAGCACCCATTCCCCCTGTGTTAAGACCAGTATCCCCTTCCCCTATTCGCTTATAATCTTTAGCCTCTGGCAACAACACATAATTTTTCCCATCAGTTAGCGCAAACACCGAGATCTCGATACCTTGTAAAAATTCTTCTACTACCACTTTCTTTCCTGCCTCCCCAAATTTGGCTGACTGAATCATTTCTTCAAACCCATGCAATGCCTCTTGATGAGTAGAACAAATTAATACACCCTTGCCCGCAGCCAAACCATCCGCCTTTAAAACAATAGGTAATGGATGTGCCTGCAAATAGGCCACCCCGTCTTGATAATTCTCTTTGGTAAACTCTCGGTAGGAGGCAGTTGGGATCCCATGTCTTTGCAAAAACGCTTTTGCAAATGCCTTGCTCCCCTCGAGTGCAGCGCCTTGCTGGCCTGGACCAATAATAGATAAGGAGTGAAGAAGCGGTTCTGCACGTAAATATTCCACCAGCCCTTTTACTAATGGTTCCTCTGGACCTACTACCACCATATCAATTGCCTGCTCGATACAGCAAGTACGAATGGCATCAAAATCAGTGACTCCAAACGATAAATGCTGACCCAATCCTATTGTACCAGCATTACCCGGTGCAATAAATAACGCTTTGCAAAGCGGGCTTTGAGTGATTTTCCAAGCCAACGCGTGTTCCCGTCCTCCAGATCCCAGCAAAAGTATTCTCATAGTAGATGGAAAGTTCGCTGCGAAAGTAAACAGCCTACGGGTAATTGGGGATTAGATAATAATCTTTATTTTCAATCACTTAAACAAGCAAGCCCTATGTCTGCCAACACTACCCCTACGGGCCATCCAAAAGGATTGGCTGTATTGTTTGCCACCGAAATGTGGGAACGTTTTAACTACTACGGCATGAGAGCCATCTTGGTTCTCTTTTTAACAAAAGCCCTTTTAGTTGACAAAGCCTTCGCCTCCAACCTTTACGGAAGCTATACCAGCTTGGTGTATCTGACTCCATTGCTGGGCGGATATATTGCAGACCGTTACTGGGGCAATCAACGATCCATCATAATTGGTGGACTCCTAATGGCACTGGGTGAATTTGTGCTCTTTTTCTGCGCCTCCACTTATCAAAGTTCCGCTGACTTATCGACCATCTTGTTCTTTACAGGACTGGGTTTAATGATTACCGGTAACGGCTTTTTTAAACCAAATATCTCTGCTTTAGTTGGACAGATGTACCCAAAAGGAGATCGCAGAACTGATTCCGCCTATACTATTTTTTATATGGGAATCAATGTGGGTGGTGCGTTAGGTCCAATTATTTGTGGTCTGGTAGGTGATACCGGCAACCCTGAGGATTTCAAATGGGCTTTTCTTGCTGGAGGAATTGCAATGCTGATCAGTGTGGTAGTCCAGCTTGTTTTTCATAAAAAATATGTGTTGGACCCAGATAAAAATATATTGGGTCTTACGCCTGCTAATGCACCGACCGCCTGGACTCGTCCACTGAATATAATTGCTGGATTAACCTTACTTTCTGTCGTGATGATTGCAGCGCTGTACATTGATACGCGTGTAGTTGATTATCTCACCTATGTACTCATTGCGTCTCCAATTCTGATTGGCTCTATTATTTTTTCAGACAAAACATTGAGCAAAATCGAAAAGCAGCGCGTTGCAGTGATATTTAGTGTTTCCTTCTTTGTGGTATTTTTCTGGAGTGCTTTTGAACAAGCAGGTGCTTCCCTTACTTTTTTTGCAGAAGAACAAACCCAGCGTGATCTTGGTTTCTTTACAGTCCCTTCTAGTTTTTTTGCCTCACTGAACTCAATTTATGTTGTGCTCTTTGCCCCTGTATTTGCGTGGTTATGGCTAAAATTGGGAAAACGTGAACCCTCCTCTCCCACCAAAATGTCACTGGGACTCTTTTTACTTTCACTGGGCTACTTATGGATCGCTTTTGGCGTGAAAGATGTGGCCGTAGGAACAAAAGTGAGCATGATCTGGTTGTTAGGGATGTACGCATTACATACTTGGGGCGAACTTTGTTTATCTCCCATCGGACTTTCCCTCGTTAATAAATTAGCCCCTATCAAATTTGCTTCCTTACTGATGGCGGTTTGGTTTTTGGCCAGTGCGGCAGCCAACAAACTGGCAGGTGTACTAAGCGCCCTTTACCCCGATGGCAAAACCACCAACTTCATGGGTTATGAGATGAATAATCTTTATGACTTCTTCATTTTGTTTGTAGTGATGTCTGGTATAGCAGCTGGTATGCTATTAATACTGACCCGCAAACTTCAAAAACTGATGAACAATTAATATCTATTGCTGCCTATCCAACCGATAAAAAAATAATCAAGTTGTAATTTTAAGATATGCACCACCGTATCAAAGCCTTAAAATACCTGACTCCCTTTATCTTTTTTATTGGAGCCAGTATTTCCTTCCAAACAACTGGGTGGATGGTTTGGATCAATATGATTATAGCTTGGATCCTGGTACCGGTACTGGAGTTAGTGTTTAAGCCTAACCCCACTAATTTGGAAACAGCCGAGGAAGAGTTAGTGAAAAAGGATTCGTTTTACGATTGGATTTTACACCTGGTAGTGCCTTTACAATATGCGTTGCTCTATATGTTTCTGGTATCCATGCAAGATCCTACACTCGATACTTGGGATCGTGTGGGAAGAATTACCGTAATGGGCATTCTTTGTGGCAGCTTTGGAATCAATGTAGCACACGAATTAGGACATCGAGTGAACAGGTATGAACAAACACTTGCAAAATTTCTGCTGCTTACTTCTCTCTACATGCACTTTTTTACTGAACACAACAAAGGACACCATACCCGTGTGGCTACGCACGAAGATCCTAGCAGCGCTCGAAAAGGAGAATGGGTATATCTGTTTTATTTCAGAACCATTATCATGGGATTTGTCAGTGCTTGGGAAATTGCCAATAATGAATCACGTAAAAAAAATGGAACGGCTTTTTCCTGGAAAAATGAAATGATTCAATTTCAATTGATCCAAGGAGCATTTTTGTTTTTAATCTATTGGTTCTTTGGATTTTTTGTGTTGACTTGTTTTCTTGGTGCTGCTTTAATGGGCATTTTATTACTGGAAACAGTTAATTACATTGAGCACTATGGCTTACAACGTGAACAATTAGAAAATGGACGATACGAACGCGCCATGCCCGCTCACTCCTGGAACAGTAATCACGTTGTTGGTCGATTAATGCTTTTTGAACTCAGTCGTCACTCGGATCATCACTATTTAGCCAGTCGTAAATATCAAGTGTTGCGTCATCACGATAACGCACCGCAGATGCCCACCGGTTATCCGGGTATGATGTTACTGTCGCTGGTTCCACCACTGTGGTTTGCCATCATGAACAGACGTATTGAAAAGCAGTTTGCTACAGTAGCAGCTTAGCTAATTTTATTCATCCCCATGTAAGTGTGTAAACAAGCCGGCAACACTATTCCATCTGCCTGCTGATTATTTTCTAACAAAGAAGCCATGATGCGTGGCAAAGCCAGCGAACTTCCATTGAGGGTATGGGCTAACTGTGTTTTTCCTTTTTCATCTTTAAAACGAAGTTTTAATCGATTAGCCTGGAAAGACTCAAAGTTGCTAACCGAGCTTACTTCCAACCATTTTTGCTGGGCTGCGCTGAACACTTCAAAATCATAGGTGAGTGCTGAAGCAAAACTCATATCCCCTCCACATAAACGAAGAATACGGTAAGGTAATTCCAATGACTTTAGTAACTGCTCCACATGCGCCACCATTTCCTCCAATACGGCATAACTTTTTTCGGGATCCACAATTTGTACAATTTCAACTTTATCAAATTGATGAACTCGATTTAAGCCACGTACGTCCGCACCAAAACTGCCCGCTTCTCTTCTAAAACAAGCGGAGAAAGCGGTCATTCGAATGGGAAGTGAAGCGAAAGGGACTATTTCGTCTCGATAAATATTAGTAACGGGAACTTCAGAAGTAGGAATCAAATACAAATTGTCTAACGGCATATGATACATCTGTCCTTCTTTATCAGGAAGCTGCCCTGTTCCATAGGCAGAAGCTTCATTCACCAACAAAGGAGGCAAGTACTCCGTATACCCGGCAGCCGTATTGAAATCCAAAAAATATTGAATCAGGGCACGTTGTAGTTTAGCACCCTTCCCTTTGTAAAGAGGGAAACCGCTTCCTGTAATTTTTGCGCCCGTTTCAAAATCTACCAATTGATATTTTTTGATCAAGTCCCAATGAGGCACTGCATCAGCTGTCAAATTGGGTTTATTTCCTCCTTCACGGATTACCACATTTTCAGCAGCTGCTTTCCCTTGGGGAACCTCCGCTGCAGGTAAATTGGGTAAACGCACTAATTCCTGATGTAATTCCTGCTCGCGGGTTGCCAATTGTTCTGCCAAGGGCTGTAAGGCCGCTTTGAAACTTGCAACTTCTTGTTTTTTTTGCTCCGCCTCCTCTTTCTGTCCCTTTCCCATTAACAGACCAATTTCCTTGGAGGCACTATTAATCTTTGCCTGCAGGTTATCCGACTCCAATTGCAGTTTTTTCCGCTGGTCATCCAGACCAATTATTACATCCACCAGCTCGGGTTGCCCAAAATATTTTTTGAGCAGACCGGCTTTTACTGCCTCGGGGTTTTGTCGAATCTGCTGTAACGTGAGCATGAAATTAATTTGCGCAAAGATAATTGATGCCTCAACGTCAAAGCCAGTTGGGATTACCCCATGCTTATCTTTGTTCCATGCAGGCAACCGACGACTTACAATCCAGATGGTGGCAATTAGAGACCAAACTGGTGGAACGATTTGGTAAAAAGCCAGATCTCGAGACTATTTTATTCTTGGTTGGTGTCCAGGAATTTGGCGATATCCGTGAAAAGTTCACCAAAGAACAAAAGCAAGACTTGATGCACATTGCAGTCTGTCAACTTTTATCAGAAAGTGGTTTTTACGAACTGGAAAAAGTAGACCAGGACGGATGGCCCCATTTCAAGCAACTAAAGGCCTTGCCTACATTGAATATGATAGAGCAGGAAAATTTTATCAAAGACCATGTGTTATTGTATTTTGAAAAAAATGAATTTTAAACTATGAGATACATTCTCCTTCTGGTATTCACTTGCTCAATGGTCTTGCATGCCTTAGCGCAAAAAGACAGTACCGTTACTAAAAGAGATCGAAAAAAAGATGTGCTAATAGAAACGGCAATGGGTAATATTTGGGTTCGACTTTCGGATTCCACTCCCTTGCACCGGGATAATTTTTTAAAGTTGGTGAAAATGCATTACTACGATGGGATCCTATTTCATCGGGTAATACAAAATTTTATGATCCAGTCAGGTGATCCGGATAGCCGGGGAGCTGCGCCAGGTGCTCCCCTTGGAGAAGGAGGACCTAATTATGTAGTGCCAGCAGAATTTCGTCCGACCCTTTTTCATAAAAAAGGAGTGATTGCAGCAGCAAGAGATAATAATCCTGAAAAATCCAGTAGTGCCAGCCAATTTTATTTGACGCAAGGAAAAGTTTTTTCTGAAGCAGGACTGGACTCCGTTGAGACCTATCGTTTAAAAAGAAAAATTCCTGCTGACCAGCGAAAAGTGTATACCACCTTGGGTGGTGTGCCCCACTTGGACCAGAACTACACCGTTTTTGGAGAGATTGTAAAAGGATTGGAAGTGGTTGATAAAATCGCAGCCGTTCCCACCAGCAAGGGCAAGGACAAAGACCGTCCATTACAAGACGTGCCCATCATAAAAGCCAAATTGGTAAAACGAAAGAAACACTAAAAAGATATCCTGCATTATTAGTAGGTTTGTGCTCCCAAAAATCATCCTATGAGTTACCCCTCTAATCTCCGCTATACGAAAGAACACGAATGGATCAGCCTAGATGGCAATGTTGCCACCATTGGTATTACCGAGTACGCCCAGCGCGAGTTAGGCGATATTGTATTTGTGGAAGTAGATACCATTGGAAAAAATCTGGAGGCAGGCGCTGTATTCGGCACTGTTGAAGCTGTTAAAACAGTCTCCGACCTTTTCTTACCTGTTAGTGGAACAATCAATGAATTAAATGCTACACTTAGTGGTGCTCCTGAGCTGGTGAATAGTGACCCTTATGGAGAAGGCTGGATGATTAAAATGACCGTGAATAATCCTGCTGATGTAGAAGCCTTACTTGATGCAGCAGGTTACGAAGCCCTAGTTGGATAATTTACCGCTTTGAAAAGACTGATCATTTCATTTTCGCTGAGCCTCAGCTGGCTCTTCCTGACCACCTATCTGTTGGTGATGCCATCGGATGGGAAAGGAGGTAAGTTAATGCGTTGGATTCAGACGCTTGGTCTTGAGGAATACTTAAAGGATTTAGAAGCCGATAAGATTGTTCACGTCGGACTTTTTTTTGTACTGGTTGCCCTCTGGTGTTGGGCGGTAGCTGAATTAAAAATTTCTTACCTAAGTAAGTTTTTATCCTTTATTATAGTTGCGCAAACCTGGTTTTTCTATGGAATTGCCATGGAGTTTGTACAGGAGTATTTGCAAAACGGAAGATCTTATGATGTCAAGGATATGATCGCCGACGGTATTGGATGTGGCTTGGCCCTTTTGGCCTCCTTGCCCTTTATTCGCCGTAAACAGACGGCAGACCCCCTGTAAAAAAAGAGACCCCTGTGGAAACAGGGGTCGCAACCAAAACTAACTGCTTATGAGAAAATGAACGTTATTTATCGCGTTCACTCTTATAACGTGAATTTACGATGGGGGTTGCGGGTTCGGTGTTAAAGAAAAGAGAACTTATTGCTGACGGGTCAATTTCTCGGCGTTCTCTGCAAATTGTAATGCCTCGATCAACTCCTGAATATCCCCGTTTAAAACTGCATCCAAATTGTAAAGTGTAAGGCCAATCCGATGATCAGTAACGCGGCCCTGCGGAAAGTTGTAGGTTCGAATTTTTGCACTACGATCTCCCGTGCTAACCAAGCTTTTACGATGACGGGAAATCTCTTCTTCTTGTTTACGAACCTGTTCTTCATAAAGCTTTGTACGAAGCATCTGCATCGCTTTTTCCCGGTTACCCAACTGTGAACGTTCTGTTTGACAAATCACTACGGTTCCCGTAGGAATATGGGTTAACATTACCTTAGTCTCTACTTTATTTACATTCTGCCCCCCAGCTCCTCCGCTTCGAGCTGTTTCCATTTTAACATCAGCTGGGTTCAATTCAAAATCGACTTCCTCCGCCTCGGGCATTACGGCTACCGTAGCAGCCGAAGTATGAACACGCCCACTGGCTTCTGTATCTGGAACTCGTTGCACACGGTGTACTCCACTTTCAAATTTCAAAACCCCATATACATCATCTCCCACTACTTCCAGCTGAACCTCCTTATATCCTCCCACCGTGCCTTCGTTTTCACTTAGTACAGCTGTTTTCCAACCCCTGCGCTCGCAATAACGCATATACATGCGTAACAGATCCCCGGCAAATAAACTGGCTTCGTCCCCACCGGTACCGGCCCTGATTTCAAGAATGGCATTCTTTTCGTCCTGAGGATCCTTGGGAATTAGTAATTGACGAATTTCAGCCTCCAGTTGTTCCTTCCGGGTTTCCAAACCTGGGGCCTCTTCCTTGGCCAACTCACGTAATTCCTCGTCTGATCCCGCTAAAGCCTCTTTGTAGAAATCGATATCATCCAATACTCGTTTATAGGACAGATAGGCGTTCACAATTTTTTCCAGACTTCGATATTCCTTGCTGGTCTCTGCAAACTTTTTATTGTTCCCTACAATCTCAGGATTGGTCAGGGCTACGCCCAATTGATCAAAACGGGCTTTTATGGCTTCGAGACGGTCTAGCATAGTTATTAGGAGCGCAAAAGTAATAAGAATAAATTTGGACCATGGCCTTTTACAAATACAAAGCTTCCCGCCTGTTTGACGGCACAAAGTTTGTTGATAATAGTGTTTTAGTTACAAAACAGGATGGGACCATTGAAGCTATTGTTCCTGAGGAGGAAGCTGGGGAAGATGTTAGAAACCTGAATGGAATTTTAATGCCTGGGCTAATCAATTGTCACTGCCATCTTGAATTAAGCCATCTGAAGGATGTAATTCCTCCACATACAGGATTGATAGAATTTCTTTGCTCGGTTGTAACAAAAAGAGGATTTGATCCGGCCATCATTCAAGCCTGTATTGTCGAAGCAGAAAAAGAAATGTGGGAGAATGGCATTGTAGCGGTAGGAGATATTGGAAATACTGCAGACACCGCAGCCACCAAAGCAAGTAGTAAAATTTATTGGCAAAACTTTGTGGAAGTACTCAGCTTCACCGATCAAAATGCTGCTGCTCATTTCAGCCATTATCAACAACAACAAGCACTCCTGCAAAAAGCCTTGGAGCCACGCCCCACACCAAGCAGAACTACCTTAGTTCCCCACGCTCCCTATAGTATTTCGCCCAAAACATTCGAATTAATCAATCAACATACGGCTGGACAAATTATTTCCATTCACAACCAAGAACATCCGGCAGAAAATGAACTCTACCAAACGGGTGGTGGAGATTATTTGCGTTTGTTCAAAATTTTTGGAATCGAAACTTCTCCATTTCCTGTGACGGGCCTGAACAGTATTCAATCCGTATTACCCTACTTCAATCAGGGTCAAACTATCTTTTTGATACATAATACTTGCATGACTCATGCAGATATAACCTGGGCTAATACCTGGGCTGCCGCCAATAACATCCGATTAGTTTATTGTCTTTGCATCAATGCAAACTTGTATATCGAGAATAAAGTACCGCCGGTAGAATTGTTGCAAGCTCACGGATGTGAAATTGTGTTAGGCACAGATAGCTATAGTAGTAATTGGGAATTGAGTATTGCCAAAGAGATGCAATCGCTTCGCCAACATTTTCCGAATCTGCCACTTGAAAAAATTTTACAATGGGCTACCTCAGCTGGTGCCCAAGCACTGCAATGGGAAAATGAATTAGGAAGTTTTACAAAAGGAAAACAGCCTGGGATTACTTTATTGAATCTTGAATCAGGTCTCTCAAAACGTATTGCCTAATCTATTGCAAAACAGCCGACAAAACAGATAAGGATTTTAAGGGACGAAAGTCTTGCACGTGATTCAAGAAATAATACTCCATATTTTGTAGTAGTTGACGACGCATTTCCTGATTCATCTTTATTTCTTCCAACTCCTCCGGTTGTCTTGTTTTTAATAATTCAGCACAAATACTTGCCATTTTGCCTTCCAAATAGTTTTCGTGCAAGGGAGGAGTAGTGGTGATCAACGAATCAATTAAATCAAAATAAAGTGCCCCCTCCTGAGTTTCGACAATCCGTGGGGAAACTCCAAAGAAATGAGTAAGGTGCAGCGCAAAGAACAAGGATAGGTTGGCGGTTATCCCCGGTGAAGCCTGATCTAAGTGAAGTAAACAGTCCTCAGTAAACTGGAATAAGGGTTGATTTTCCTCGGGCTGTTTTAAACAATGCGTGAGCAATTCCACCATAAATAAAGCCACCGCATTTTTAGTAACATCTTGGAAAATCTGTTCATATAAATGCCCCCATTGAAATTCGCGGATACGATTTAGCGAGCGTCCATCCTGATGATATACCACTAAATCCAATAAAGCGGATGGCTGAAATAAATTGGCCTTCCCGCTACTACGACCTGTTGCAGTTCGCACTCCGTTAACCAAGTAGGATTGCAATCCAAATAATTCGGTATAAACAGTTACAATCAGGGAGGTTTCCCCATATTTAACCGTTCTAAGTACGATTCCTCTGGTTTTAAATAGCTTCGCCGACATGTTTCTCAGAAAGCAAACCTATTAAATCGAACCCGATCAAATTTGCTTTTCTTTGCACGGGACAAAATTTCCAATTATGTGGCAACGGCTTGGACAATTGATACTTAAATATCGACTCCCTCTCCTGATTATCCTGTTACTGGTTACAGCCGGAATGGGCTATCTGGCAAGTAAGGTTGAACTTAGTTATGAGTTCACCCGTGCTATTCCACTGGACAATCCTAAATACAAGTCCTACCAGGCCTTTCGTGAAAAATTTGGGGAGGATGGAAACTTACTGGTAATAGGAGTTCAATCTGATCAGCTTTTTAAGGCAGGCACTTTTCAATCCTATGTTCAATTACAAGAGGAATTAAAGAAAGTAAACGGCGTCGAGGATATTCTTTCAGTTCCGGCTGCAGTGGAATTAATAAAAGACTCCGTAACGGAGCGTTTGAAAGTGGTTCCCTTATTTGACACACAAAATTTTTCACAGGAAAAGATCGATAGCAGTGTACTACGCTTTCGTAATCTTCCCTTTTATCAAGGACTGTTATATAACCCTGAAACCAATGCCTACCTCATGGGACTTCGGATCAACAAGGATCTGATGAACTCTAAAAAACGAGTAGCGGTAGTGCAAAGCATCGAATCCATTACTAAAAAATTTGAAAGCAAATCAGGGATAACCACGCATTTAAGTGGACTACCCTATATCCGGAGTAAAGTAGCCATCATGATTCAGGACGAAATGAAATTTTTCCTGATTGCCTCCGTATTGTTATCTGCCTTGATCCTTTTACTTTTTTTCCGATCCGTCAGTGCCATGTTATTATCTATTGCCGTGGTAGGGATTGGTGTAATTTGGAGTGTAGGAACCCTTGAATTATTTGGATTTAAAATCAGTTTACTAACGGCCCTGATACCCCCTTTGGTAGTAGTAATAGGAATCCCAAATTGTATTTATTTCCTGAACAAATTCCACGTTGCCTGGAATCAAACGGGCGATAAAAATCGTGCGCTGGTAACCATGGTTGACAAAATGGGCGTTGTAACCCTGTTTTGTAATGTTTCTGCTGCCATTGGATTTGCCGTGTTCGCCCTAACCAGCAGTCAAATCTTAAAAGAATTTGGATTAGTAGCTGGGATCAACATCATGGCTTTGTTCTTTATCTCTTTGTTCTTTATTCCAGCCATACTCAGCTACCTGCCTCCACCCAAAACAAGACATACTCGCTATCTCGATAATCCACGATTAAATCGTTGGTTGGCAAGAATGGAAAAGTGGTCTCTGAATCATCGGAATCTGATCTATGGGATTACAGCAGTTTGTGTTGCAGGGGCAATTGCAGGATTATTTAGACTGAAGAGTGAAGCCTTCATTGTAGACGACTTACCAAAATCGAATACAGTTTATACGGATCTCAAATTTTTTGAAACACACTTCAAAGGCGTAATGCCACTAGAAATTGTGATCGATACCAAAAAGAAACAAGGCGTTACTCGTAATCTGCGTAATCTGGAAGGTATTGATTCACTGTCGAAGTATCTTACCGCTATACCAGGAATTGCACGTCCGTTAAGTGTTACAGAAGGATTAAAATTTGCAAGACAAGCATTCTTTGAAGGCGATCCTGCCAGTTATACACTTCCAAATAGTTACGACTTACCGGCACTGGCACAGTATCTCAGCTTCAAAGACACCACCGCACAAAAAAACTCACTCGGTAAACTAGTGGGTTCTTTCATGGACCAAAACAAACAACAGGCACGAATCAGCGTGAACATGGCGGATATTGGAAGCTATCGCTTACCAGGCTTGTTAGATAGTATTCAGCAAAAAGCTGATTCTATTTTTAATGAGGGGCAGGAAAAAAAGTTACACATCGAATTAACTGGAACCAGTGTCACGTTTTTAGAAGGAAGTCGTTTTATTATCAATGGACTTAAGGAAAGTATTTTTTGGGCATTCCTGCTCATTAGTCTTTGCATGTTATATCTGTTTCGTTCGGCACGTATCCTCTTATGCTCGCTCATTCCCAATATCATCCCGTTGATCATTACTGCAGGTGTTATGGGATGGACGGGTGTGCCACTCAAACCTTCTACCGTTCTGGTGTTTAGTGTAGCATTAGGAATAGCCATTGATGTAACCATTCGTTTTTTGGTAAACTATAAACAAGAATTACCCCACCATCAAAACGATGTGAGAAGCACGGTTATACAAACCATTTACAGTACCGGTATCAGTATTATTTATACCTCACTGGTATTGATTGCCGGGTTTGTCATTTTCTGTTTCAGTGAATTTGGGGGCACCAAGGCATTAGGTTGGTTAACTTCTTTAACACTTGTAACAGCAACACTTACTAATCTTATTCTTTTACCCGCATTACTCCTCACATTAGGCACCAAGAAGAAGTCCTGATCCGAGTATCTTTGCCAGGTATAAATTACATCCGTGGAAAAATCCAATTTTGTTGACCAAATCAGAATCTTTTGCCGCAGTGGCCACGGGGGTGCCGGCAATAAACACTTCATGCGTAATAAATTCACGGCTATGGGAGGACCCGATGGCGGTGATGGTGGAAGAGGGGCTCATATTATCTTAAAGGGTAACCGAAATCTTTGGACACTTTTACACCTGCGCTATTACAAGAATGTATTAGCAGAGGATGGAGAAAAAGGAGGTGCCAATAATTGTCACGGACGCGATGGCAAGGATATTGTAATTGAAGTACCCTTAGGCACAATTGCAAGAGACGAAGAAACAGGGAATCAAGAAGTAGAAATTTTAGAGGATGGTCAGGAGGTTATTTGGTTACCCGGAGGAAAAGGGGGGTTAGGAAATTCACATTTTGCTACTCCTACCAACCAGGCACCAGAGCATGCACAGCCCGGATTACCAGGATTAGAAGGATGGAAAGTATTAGAATTAAAAGTATTGGCAGACGTTGGTCTGGTTGGTTTTCCAAACGCAGGAAAATCAACACTACTGTCAGTCATTACAGCGGCAAAACCAAAGATTGCTGATTATGCTTTTACTACCATCACCCCAAATCTGGGTATAGTAGATTATCGAGATGGACGCAGTTTTTGTATGGCCGATTTACCGGGTATCATTGAAGGTGCAGCTGAAGGTCGTGGTTTAGGTCATCGTTTTCTTCGTCATATCGAACGTAATGCCGCCTTACTTTTTTTAATCCCGGCCGATAGTAAAGACCATCGAAAGGAATTTGATATTTTAGTGAATGAACTGGAACAATACAATCCTGAATTGTTGCACAAAGAATTTCTGATTGCAATTAGTAAATCGGATATGTTGGACGAAGAACTCAAAAATGCAATTGCCAACGAAATGCCCAAAACGGTACCGCTCTTGTTTATTTCGTCTGTAACTAACCAAGGACTCACAGCGCTGAAAGATAAATTGTGGACACTATTGAACGAACCGATTAATCAAGAATGAAGCAATCCTGTTTTTTCTGTTCCCATGTAGTTGAACCCGTGCATGTACATGGCCACTATCAATGCCCCGTATGCGGAACCAATATTATGCCTTGTTGTGATGGTGATAATTGTGACACCAATCTGTTGCTAAAAAAAGAATCAATAACTCCTACCGACCGTATCACAGGCAGCCTTGAGGAGTGAATTAGCATCAGGCGCATCTTGCCACTTTTCCCAGAACATCACACCCGCTGCAATATCTTTTGCCAACTTTGCTTTTCGTTTCACTGTGTACTGCCCATTGTAATAAATAGTATAGTTAGAAAAACTACCCGCACTCACCACAGCAGAATCTAATTGTGGATTTCCACCCTGAGAAAGTATATTTCGATAAGAGAGAACTGTGTTTGTTTGCGTAATTCCTGACGGTCTGCCATAAGCAGGTACCCCCAACACAGCTTTTGATGCTGGCATTCCTCGGGTATTGATCCAATAATTCAAACAAAGATTGGCTAAGGCATAATCACTATGATGACGATAAGGAGTGGTGGTACTAAAGTCGTCATAGGCCATAATATTGAAAAAATCAACCACCGGAAATAATTCATTACGCACGGCGTCTCGAATCCCTCCGGCATATTTTCCTGCAGTAATAGCACAGGATAAATAATAACGACCATCACGGTGTAAAGAATCTGACAACTCCTTCATCAATGCAGTAAAGGTTACATCCGTTCCATCTGAAGTAGTGGGAAATTCCCAGTCCATGTCCACGCCATCCAATTGTTGCGTACGCACGACATTCATAATATCTCGAATAAAATTGGTACGTCCCTGCGGACTGGAGGCCATATTTTTAAAATTGGTTTTCCCATCTCCAGCACCATCATTAATCCCCAATAAAATTTTTGCATTATTGGAACGTGCTTTAGCAGCAACCGCAGATAAACTTGCTGTCGAAGAACCAGGAGGAACTAAAGAACCAGCAGCATTGACTTGGTAAAATGCATAGACCACCACATTGGTCATCCTAAATTTTACATCAGGTACATCAGCAATAGATCGATAGTAGGGAAAATATCCTACTACATGATAACCGAGTGAAGCAGGATTACTGATTACAATGTATGTGAAAGAACGAGCCGTAGGCGTACATCCCGAAGCAGGGCCTGTTGTATTGCGGGGTACTACATACCAGAAGTAGGTAATATTGGGAGTAGATGGAATCGTGATCGTATGTGAGGTACCTGTTACTGCATTCGCCACTAAAGTTGTAGGAGAAGGTGTGGTTCCTAGGTAAACATCATAACTGCTAGCTGTACTTACCGAGGACCAGGACAACTGTACACTTGTACCCGTTACAAAAGCACCATTGGCAGGAGCAAGCGCTGTAGCGCAACCCGGAACAGAAGAAGTAGGTGGAGGTGGCGCAGCGTCTTTTTTTCGACAGGTACTAAAAAAAAGTAGGACGAACCCGATGATAAGCAATCGATTGATTCTCATAAGTGCAGTTGGTGCTCAAATTTATCGATAAATGGCAAAGGAGCAACAACTCGTTTTTCGTAGGTTTGTCCTCTAAATTTTGAACCCATGAGAAAACTATTTTTTGCTGCGGTATTGCTAATCAGTATGGCAAGTCGTGCAGTAGCTGACGAAGGAATGTGGCTACCCCTCTTGCTCGGCAAGCAAGTGTATGACGATATGGTCAAGAAAGGTCTTAAACTGACCAAAGAACAATTATATCAAATCAACAAACCCTCGCTGAAAGATGCGATCATCATTTTTGGGGGAGGTTGCACGGGAGAAATTGTAAGCTCTAAGGGACTCATTTTTACCAACCACCATTGCGGCTACGATGCGATCGCCAGCGCCAGCAGTGTAGAGAAAAACTATTTGCGTGACGGGTTTTATGCAAAAACTACAGCCGAGGAAATTCAAACTTCACTATCTGTACAATTTCTGCTTCGTATTGACGATGTAACTAAAGAAGTAATGGACTCCTTACAAGGACTCACCGGTACAGAGCGTTTACAAAAACAAGCGGCCGTATTAGCTGTAATCAATAAAAGATTGAGTAATGCAGCAGAGAGTATCGAAACCAGAGTAAGCTCACTCTTCAAGGGAAATCAGTTTCTGGCATTTGTATACCAGCGTTACTCCGATATCAGATTAGTAGGTACACCTCCAGAAAGCGTTGGAAAATTTGGTGGAGACACCGACAACTGGGAATGGCCTCGTCACACAGGAGACTTTTCTGTATTTCGTGTATACACAGATGCAGCGGGTAAACCTGCAAAATATAACGCAGCGAATATTCCCTTTAAACCAAAATGGTATTTACCCGTTTCATTAAAGCCGCTGAAAGACGGCGACTTTGCCATGATCTGGGGTTATCCTGGAAGTACTAACCGATATGAAAGCAGCTATGGAATACGGTTGGCGACTGATATCAACAACCCAACGCTGGTTAGCTTAAGAGATGTTCGTTTGAAGTATATGTTTGAAGAAATGAAGAAAGATCCAGCTGTGAAATTACAGTTGGCTTCCTCTTATGCAAGCATTGCCAACTATTGGAAATTCTTTGATGGAGAAACAAAGCAATTATTGAAATACGATGTAGTAGGACAAAAAAAGAAAGACGAAGAGAAATTTAACCAATGGGCCAAAGGGAAACCAGCTTATGAAAATTTATTTACAGACTGGGGCAAAGCTTATGATGCCTGGAGACCTTATGCCAAACACCAAATGTTCATGCGCGAAGGAATTTTAGGTTCCCCCTTGGTGTCTTTTGCAAGCTCCTTAATACAAGTAGAAGCAGCGCTTACCCGCCCAGGTACTGCAGCAGCAGATGTTAGGAAGGCAATTGAAGCAGCTGATCAAGGAAGAAAAGCTTTTCTAGAAAGTGAAAACAAAGTATCTGATCAAAAGATCCTGGGTGCTGTAACTAAAATGTATTTCCAGGAAATTGATAAGCAACAACATCCTGCCACCTTCTTCCCTACCCTAAAAAATCAATACGGTAGTCTAGAAGATGATGAAACTTACCGTCGCTATGCAGCAGATGTGTTTACTAAGACTCTCATTTTTGATGATGCACGTTGGGCCGCTTTTGTTGCAAAACCGGATGCGGCAACTTTACAAGCTGATCCGGCGTTTGCTTATGCCAGCACTTTTATCACTAACTATAATTCCAAGTATGGAATATTTTCTCAGCAATTCAATGCAAAGAATGCTGAGTTTGGTAGGATTTATCTGAAAGGCGTAATTGAGATGGATACAGTAAAAGCTAAAAAGATGTATCCTGATGCTACTTTCACCATGCGAGTAAGCTACGGAAACGTAAAAAGCTATCAGCCTCGCGATGCAGTTAAATACGATTACGTAACCACCTCACGTGGTTTGCTTGAAAAGTATAAAGCGGGCGATTATGAGTTTGATCTACCCACCAAACAAGTTGAGTTATTGCGTAAAAAGGATTTTGGTCAATACATGGACCCTTCTCGCAAAGACCTGGTAATTGGCTTTATTACCACCAATGATATTACAGGGGGTAATTCAGGCTCACCCGTATTAAATAATAAAGGTGAACTGATTGGACTAGCGTTTGACGGAAATTACGAAGCACTCAGTCATAAGCTGGCCTTCGATAAAGACTTGAATCGTACGATTTGTGTGGATATCCGTTATGTGCTCTGGTGTATTGATAAATTAGGAGGAGCCCCCCACTTGATTAACGAATTGACACTTGCTAAATGAGGATCACTCGAATCGGTCTCTATAAACTAAAGATTCCGCTCAAGGAACCTTTTATTACTTCCTTAGGTGTAGACACAGATGCACTTAATGTTGTAGTTAAAATAGAGACCGATTCGGGCCTTATTGGTTTTGGAGAATGCAGTCCCTATATGCCTATCAATGGCGAAAGCCAGGACACTTGTTACCAGGTAGGTCAATACTTTGCAAAAGTTTTACTTGGCAAAGACCCCTTGCAAATTGAAGCGGGTATTCAAATAATGAATGGTGTTATCTATGGAAATTACAGTATCAAAAGTGCATTTGATATGGCGCTTTATGATATTGCAGCACAACACGCTAATCAACCACTTTGGAAATTCTTAGGCGGTCAACACAAACAAGATATTTATACTGACTACACGGTTAGCATCGGAACCCCTGAAAAAATGGCGCTGGATGCAAAAAAAATTCAGGACCAGGGATACCCCGCTATTAAAATTAAACTGGGAAAAAACGGGAAAGAAGATGTAAAGAGAATCGCTGCTATTCGTGATGCAGTTGGGAAGCAAATTCCCTTACGAATTGATGCTAATCAGGGATGGACCGTGCAAGAAGCAATTGAAACTTTACAAGCGCTGGCTCCCTTCGAGATTCAGCATTGTGAAGAACCCATCTCGCGACACTTATACATGGACTTACCAAAAGTTAGTCAGGAAAGTCCTATTCCCATAATGGCCGATGAATGCTGCGGCAATCATCATGATGCAGCGCGATTGATTGCACTAAAAGCATGCGACTATTTTAATATCAAGTTGGGGAAAGCAGGCGGGATATTTAATGGACTCAAAATTGTAGCCTTAGCCGAAAAAGAAAATCTTCACTTGCAAGTTGGCGCCATGATTGAATCTCGGTTAGCCATGACAGCCTTTGCACATTTTGCCTGCTGCAGTCCTGCCATTGTCCACTATGATTTTGATACAGCATTGATGTTTCAAGAAGATCCAGTTGAAGGAGGTATTCAATACGCTCCGAACGGACATATCCAAGTGCCCACTACCCCAGGCTTGGGCGCACGTATTGCAGAAAACTGGCTTTTGTCAATGGAGAATATACAAGTCCGTTAGTCAAGGTTCCAACTCATCCCACCCCCCTTCTCATCCTTGAGTTGTATGCCTAATGCGGCAAGCCGATCACGGATTTTATCAGAGGTCATAAAATCTCGTTTTCCTTTTGCTTCCTTTCGAATATCAATCAG
>JACCDS010777070.1_pt1 | contig 25839 bp, 22 predicted proteins | sample 7446441 | NCBI WGS metagenome assembly JACCDS01 (sample SAMN15323445, study PRJNA562643) | freshwater metagenome | isolation source: river surface water | place: USA:Blue River Watershed | collected 2017-08-17 | reverse complement strand
GTTTCAGTTCCCTGACCATTACGCTTTAACTTCCATAGTACGTTTGAGATGCTACCTGTTTCTAGTGCATACTCACGAATTGTATTGAATGATGACTGCTTGCTGATACCCATTGACCAGATTGCAACATATGGTGCTTCAATTCCATCGTCAACAAGTACGTTGCAATAGAAGCGAAGACGGCCACGCCACCCAGCCTTTGGATCCTTGCGATGCATTTCTTCTGCCCAGTCACGGCCTTCTGATTCCATTGTGTCTACAGCCTTACGCTTGTAGTCCTTTGGATTTACGTGCTCCTTAACAACAAGTGCTAGTCCACGCTTTTCATTATAGTTTGCAGAATCCTCATCGAGTTCTTCAATGAATCGAATCTTTACAGACTGACCGTCTGCAAGTTTTAGCCACTTTACCTTTGGCCCGTCGTTTTCATACTTTGGCTTGTCGAGCAGGGCATTGATGTTCTTGAGTCCCTTTACTACGCTCATATTATTCTCCTTTGGTTGTTATATTAGTTTAGCATAAGAGATATTGATTTGTCAAACTGGAACTCCAAACCTGCAAGTTCTTCATCTGGCATATCACCAATATCTTTATACTGAGTGTTTAGTTTAATAACGGAAACACGACTAGAAAGTTTTTCAACTATTCTATCTTTCATGTTTCCTCCCGCCTCATCATTATCTGCAATAACAATTATGTTATTGAAATACTTCTGAAGCAATTCTATTTGTGTGCTTGACACATTTGCGCCAAGTGTTGCTACTGCTGGAAGCCCCACCTGATCAAGCCTAATGGCATCAAAAGAAGATTCCACTACATATACTCTATCAGACTTCTTAACACGATGCAAGTTAAAAAGCGTTTTACTTTTTGGTAGGCCTGGAGTATTCTTAAAATCTTTACCTTCAATAGATCTTCCAACAAAGCCAAGCGGTATACCGTCTGGGCTGTGGACTGGAACTGTTACCATATCTTGTTTCTCTGAGTATCCCAACACAAACTTTATGCAGGAAGACTTTTCAATTTTCCTATATGTAAAATAATTTTTTGCTCTTTCGGAAGCAACAAGATTGTTATGTAATCTTTTAATAATTAATTCATCAAAGGTCTTATACTGTTCTTCTTTTACAAGTACCTTATCAATTTCTGTGGTAAGGTTTGTCAACTTTTCTTTGCTTTTAATAAATCTAGCAGCCTCGAAATATGTTCTTCCAGAAGTGTGCATGACAAGTTCTATAAGGTCTGCAGATTTCTGACAAGAAAAACAGAAAAACATTCCGCTATCCTTTTGGACTTCTCCTGCTGGTGTTCTGTGGTTGTTGTGAAATGGACAAAAGATCATGAAGTCTGCATCAAGTTCAGACTCTACTGTTATACCCGATCCTGTAAGGACTCGCTTGACTTGTTCTGCGGAATAAATATTGGATTGGTTCCGTCTATTCCTGCTATCCATTCGCTTTTCCTCTTCCCTGCGTAAACTGCCTGTACCGATAATTTAAATTCAAAAAAGTTCTTTATATCATTATACCTTATGGTGAAGTCTGGGTCAAGATCAATTCTTGGCACATAACCACTTAGTTTCATTTCTGATATTAACAATCTTATATACTCGTCTTTGAGCCTTCCGATCATTGAGTCATCATGAATTATTCCATCAAGGTAAAACCTCTTAATGGTTTTATGATGGTATGAATCATAAGTGTTAGCACTCTTTTTAGACATACCATATTATAACTACTTATCTTCAAAGTCTTTATACCTGTAGTATCCCTTATCAAAGTCACATTGCACTAAGAAATCTCCCATAAATCCATTACGATTCTTTCTAAAGGCACACTCGATAATGTCGCTATTTGTACCACGGCCTAATGCAAGCACCCAGTCAGCATCATAAGCAATCTGTCTAGACCAGGCTGTCTGACCCAGTGTAGGGACTGTAGAAAGGTCATTAACGTCATCTGGTGTGGCAGATGAGATAGCAATAATAGGTACTTCTTCACCGATAGCCATCAGTTTCAGTTCTCGTGAAAGGTTCTTCATTCGTACAGTTTCGTTATCTGACTTCTGATTAGGAGCCATCAATTGAAGGTAGTCAACGATTACAAAGTCTGGCTTATACTGATCAATCTTTCCACGAAGAACTGAAGGGTTAATTTCTCCGCCTTGGTCATTTGATATGATATGGAACTCTGGCTTACCTGCAAGATTATTTGCATGCCAATCCTTCAACATATCAATTTCAATCTCTCCATTACTAATCTTTCTGTGTGACCAACGGCCCTCACCCATAATTGTAAATACACGATTACGAACTTCAGTTTCAGACATTTCAAGAGAGATTACCATTGGTGACTTGCCCTGTTTCCATGCCTGAACAGCAAAGTAAAGTGCAAGCCATGACTTTCCAATTCCTGGATAAGCGAGAAACACACCAAGTTGTCCTGGCATAATTCCAGAAGGAAGATAGTTATCGAAACCTGGCAATCCTGTTTTGATTCCAGACAATCCTAACGCTTGCTGCTTCTTTACATTTTCAAAATATGCAATAGCAGACTCAAGATCTGTAACATCAATATCACGGATTGCAGCAGTATTCTTTTTTAATTCTGAGGTTTTAGTAATTAATTCGTTAAGTGCACCAGTACCGTTATTGTTTTGAATCTCTGATGCTGCCGATCTAATGATATCTTTAAGGCTGTCTGTTAGATATTCTCCCTGAAGTTCTTCAAGGTGATGCTTTGTTGCACCAACACTAGTTACTGGTTCAAAGTCTCTAAACTTTTCAGTGACTAGTTCTGCTGGAGGAAGTACTGAGTTATTCTCAAAGTATAGCCTTACGAAGTTCCAGATATCTCCATGAGTTCTTAAAAGGTTGTCAACATTGGCTTGGAGAAGAACATGAATCTGCTTATCCCTTAAGACAGCGGTAAGCAGTTTTGCCTCTGTATTATTCACTTAACCACTCCTTTGCCATTCGTCTGCGCTCTGCTCTCTCTTCATCATCACGACTTTTATCTTTTTTTGCTTGTAATATTTTTTCTGCATTATATGCAAAGTAGTTCCATGATGGACTCTCTGCAACTGAAAAGTAGTATTCAAGTATATCGTAGCATCCTGGTAGAGTGTATGATTCAACGAGAGCATCTGATGCCCACTGCTCTACATTAAGGTTTAGGGATGGCTTTGATTCGTACCTTGCGGTATGATACTTGCTGTATCTTGAAAGCAAAGCCATGCGGTCTTTGCGTTCTGCCATTATCCTTCAGCAGCCTCCGATTGGGCTTCCAAAATCTTTGCTGTTAACTTATCTTCAACAAACTTATAAACTCGCTCAAAAGCCTGATCTGGAGTTTCTCCATTACGTCGTGAGTCAACGATGCCAAGATCTAGTCTTAGAGATTGAAAGTTTCCTAGGTTAAGAGTGTATCCAAGTGTAACAGATACCTTTGTGTCTTCGTTTTCCATTTTATACCCTTCGTTAAATAGATTCATTCCAAATTGGAACAAATCGCCCATCTTCAGTTCTTCTATAAGTAAGTATACCATCGCCCATTCTTCGTGTCAACTCTTGCTTGCTGGGCGTAATATCATTTGTAACTAACTTATCTTTTCTTGGCCTACCAATATGATGTGTGGCAAGTATATCACGAATCTCCCTTACCTGGGATTCTGAGTAATAAGATCTTACCTGAAAACCTCTTGCACCACCTTTTTGTGACCCTGTTGGAAATGGAATCACTCCTCGTTTCATCAATGATGGCATATATTTTTTATGTCTATTAACTAAATCAGCGGTCTGTCCAACAGTGTATGCTCGTTCTCTTTTATTTTTAAACTCACTAATTAAACAACTTTCAATTTGATCTTTGTTTATATTATAAACAGACATAATTCCGTTAGAGTGGTTGTAGTGATGAATTCTAACTAAGTCCCCGTTAAGAAACCAAACCTTTTTGTTACCTGGTATTACAGGTGACTCATTGTATTTTTCGCTCTCAATTGTTCCTTTTTTAGTAGCCATAGGCCCTCCTGAGAATTGCTAGGTGGATGAAAAAACTTTCTTGATCCACAAAGTATGCAGTATAGTTCTAGATTATTTATCTCTGTATATTGTCTATCTATAAACATTCTTCCGTTGCATCTTGTACATTTAATCATTAATTTGGTATTCCGATAATTACTAGGTTAATACCAATGCTTGTGTCTCCTCCAGCATTGAACTTAACTGTGCCTTCAACTCTCGAAGTCGAAATGCTTTTTAGTGTAACTGTTACATCTTTACCAGCATCTGTATTTCCAACGTTTACTGGTGTTGCCGTTACTACTGGAGCAAACTTGAACTCACTTGGAAAGTCATAGGCAAATGGTTGTGAAGATCCAGCAGTTTGTGTAGTGCTTGTTGTTACCTGAACATACCCTCCAATAATTCTTGCCTCAGATGCTTTTACGCTCTGCTTTCCAGCATTTGGGGTGTCTACTGTTACATACTTATATGTTGATGGAGATACCTGAACAGAGAGATCATTAATAGCCTTAACAATCTGATAGATGTAGGTTACGTCTAGTGGTTGTCCTCGCTCTGGGACAGGTAAAATTGCCATAATACAATTATACCAGACTTACGATTCCAGAATCATACACTTCTAAATCATTAACAATCTTTGGACTTATTGACGATATTTGAACTATTACTCTAACAGATTCTGTTCCGTTCTTTAAAAAAGAATAGTTTTGTGATCCTGTAGATCCTACATAAGTTGGTGCTGCTCCATCAAATCCAGCAAAAATATCATAATTTATTTGTATCGAAGCCTGTCCACTTGACCAATTAACAATAACAGTATTTCCAACAACATTCAAATCTCCTAGGCCAACAACAATGGCGTCCGATTCAGTTATAAAAATTTTTGAGTATGCAGATTTTCTATTTTTATCTTCTGCAATAAGTCTAAACCGAACGACTCTTGAGTTTGAGGACGTTACCTTTCCTAGCAAGTCTTTTTTAATAACAATATTTCTAATTCCTTTGTCTGCCATTATCCTACATCCAAAGCAAACCTGAACTCAATATAGTTTGTAGTATTTGCTGACTTTATGATTGGCTTTGAGCCTAGGCTCTTGATAACAGAGTAGCCAGTAAGACCATACAAAGAGTTTGTAGATGTAATATTTTCAAGCCTGAGTCCATCTAGGCAAACATAGAATAAGTCTGATGGAGACCCAGCCTCAGTTACACATGCATATATCTTTGCAACAGAAACCTCTCTCCAATCAAAATTATCAGTCTTATTTAAATCTTTAAGTGATTTTGATGAAACAACATATCTATTTGTAGCAAAATTTATTGTTTCTAGTGCTGTTCCATCAGTGTATTCTTCATTATCGATGTCTACTTCAAACCTAGCATATTCTTGAGTTGAGTCTAACCCAGGATGTGAAAACTCTAAAAGGATCTTGACGTTATCTGGAACTGTGTTTGAATTAGCAACTTTGTTCACAACAGAAAATGCCAGTCTCAACTCATCTAATGGGCTATTCTTTGTAAGGTCTACCGTTGTCTGATTGAGCCTAATATAATTAGATGCAGAGCCTACTTCAAGTTTACCTGAAGAGTTTCTGGTTAGTGTGGAGTCATTTCCAACTATGGCAATTATATTATTTAGAAATCTGCATCTCTCATTTCTTTCTATTCTGTCTGATTGTGTAAATATTCTGTTGTCTGCATTTGTTGCAAATACATTAACTGTTTGATTTATTACACCATTTTCAGAATCACCATCAAGAGGCTCATACCTAACAGGAATATCTATAGCAGAAGAGCCAAGTGGCTGATATAGCCAGTTGTCTGTATCTGCAAAGGAGTAAATGTTTCTGCTGTCAAAAGATCCCGCAACTGGATTTGATGCAGCAGAGAACACACCAACCTCTGTTATTTCATATCTTTCTTCTGTTGGTAGTTCTGCTGTTAGAACTACCTTATCAATACCGTCCTCATTTACAAAACCTCTAGAGATAATCGGTACACGAAACATTTCAAAGTCTAAAGAAGACTTGTTGGAGTAGTCTCCAAACTGCCCATCAGAAGCCACTGGATTGGGTCCACAGCCCACAGCAATGTGTGAGGCATATGATTGGGTCTGCCCTACCAAATACTTGGCTAAAAGATTTTTACCTATATTAGTTATCATTAGTTACTCCCACTATGTATTGTATCATTAAAAATTTCTCCACTGGTCAATACCTGAACCTCAACCTGCTCTCCTTCTTTAACATTAACTAGATTAATAACCAAGTCTCCTGTTATTGGATCAATGTAAACAGACTTACAGTTTGGGACCTTGGTCCACTTTGTCTTATCTGGCTCTCCTGCCTTTTCAACTAGATCGTATCCAGTTCCACAAATTGGTAGGTGATCGAATATGGACAAAGACAAGGACTTAAAGTATGAGTCAGATGATTGCAGCCTAAGCACGTTGTTAGGATTGTATTGCAAATAAAGGTCTGTCAAGTTTTTGATTGGAGCGTAAATAACCTTTTGACCATTAACTAGGTCGTGCCTAGATATGGTAGCAAGTTCGTATCCACCTATATCTTCAAATATAAGGTCTGTCATTATTTCAATAGACATCGACTCATCATTAAAAAGAATTAAGTCTGGAGTTGCAATTTTTACTGAATCATCAGTTTTCGACATTTCTGGTTTTGGAAGTGCTGCTACTGCATCCACAATTCCACCACCATCATTTGGTATCACCATTATAGTACCTCACTTAAAAATAGTTTCATCTCTGGCCCGTCAGAATTTCTTGTAAAGTCAATATTGTAAACAACAAATCTGCTATTTGCAGACGATGCCATACTGATGCCATTCTCAACATAATCCAAAGTAACAATATCTCCAAGTTGAATTGTTGGTATTGAGAATAACTGAACACCTACAGATTTTCTTGGCTTTGTGGTTTTTTCGATCATCCATTTCATGAGACTTGATGCCTCATCTTGTGATTGAATATATGGAGTATCTAAAGAAAAATCTTTTTTGCCGTAGGTCATTCTGCTTAACTTTATGTCTTGGTAGTCTTGTTTGAATTTGTATGGATTGGAAATTAGTCTGTCCGCAACAAACTGTGGATTTGATTCTAGGCTATTCTTATTAAAGTATTCATCTACTGTAAGGTTATTATCTGATTGCTGAGTAAAGGTAATTCCCTGAACTCTTAAATAATTTCCACTTGTCTCATCTAGGCTAATTGCTGTATCGGTTGCATTAAAAACTATAAACTCCGCACCGTACGATCCTGCCCTAAAACCAGAAACAACATAGCCTTTTATTTTATTAAATGTTGGAGATATCTTTGCAGTTAGGGCTGGATACGCCTTATCATACTTAAAGTTAAACACAGAGGCTTCTCTCATTATGCTTCCAAACTCTTCAAAGTATATGTCATACTTTGGAGGTTCTGAAGATCCAATGCCAGATAAGTATGTGTTTTGGATTAATCCACTTATTGCGTACTTTCTAAAAGACTCATTTGCATCAATCTCATTATCTCCAAATACTGAGTTAACTGGAGCGCCTAGAGAAAAAGATGTGTTCTGAGAATAGTTATTACACAAAGCATAAACATTTTCAAACATAGCCCTTGAAGAACCTCTTGTGAATAATGCTATCTCTGAGTATGCTGGAAGTGGATCATTATCATCTACTGTCTTTATTAGTCTTCCATTCATATATAGATAGAATCTTCTTGTGCTTCCTATGTCTTCGTACTCTACTGCCAAGTCATATACCGTTGGATTTTCCTCAGCGAACATTCTAGATTGTCCAGTAAATCTTCCATCATCAACAGTAATTTCAGCCAGGCCATCCCATAACCCTATCGGAACTGCTTTTCCGTTATCAGACTTTACCTTATAAAAGAAAACATTGCTAACACTCTGTCTATCCACTTCTGATAAATTTCCTAGTCCAAGGGCTGCTATTTCAAAGTAGTATCCAACATTAGTTGTTGGATTTAGCATTACTGCAATTCCTGCAGAACCTCCAGCAATATTAATATTCTTGTCTGGGGTAGAACCATTGACTACATAATATGTTGAAGAACCGTTAGACGTTTGTCCACGATCTTCATTGCTTTCTATTTTTCCAATTATTCGCACTCTTGTTCCAAAGTGTTTGTACTTTTTGCCCTGCAAAGATTTATGAATATATGAAATAAAGTTTCTTGGCTTTTCTTTTGTTGTAAAGTTTGGACCAGTTAAAGAAAGGGCAGAAGACTGTATTGATCCAGGAACCTGTTGAGTATTGGTGGTAATCTCTCCAACATTAGCAGTTGACATAAAATTTTTAATAATCCCTGTTCTAGATGCTGTTCTTGCTAGTGCATCAGAAGATATCCCAGCGTCAGTCAGTTTGCCAGCAGACGAATTTGTTGTGATCGTTGGGGCATCTATTTTTTCAAAAAGGTAATCTGATGACATGTAGCAACCTTTTATGTTGGCATCAGACTTCCAATAGTCTGCTATTCCAGCAGAGTGTGCGACAACTGTTGTGCCAAATTGCCCACGACCATGTTTTACTACTGGGCCATTCTGAAGTTTAACAATGCCAGACTGCTCAAAGTACTTTGGTTCAGAATAAATTCTTACAAGCCCAGTTGGGTAAATCTTTCCATTAAATGGTAATTTAGAAAAATAGTTTTGATAATCTTCTACAGATGTTATCCAAACATTTCCAAATCCAGTAACATTATATTGAACAGCATCATACTTTATAATCTCACCTTGTGAATAAAAATATCCGTTATAGCGTGTAATCCAGTAAGCAGCCTCTCCAAGACTAAATGTGTTATTTATGACGATATTATTTTTTACAACTGGAACTTCTGCAGAAAGATCAGAGTTTAGTGGTATTGCGCTCAGAACATAAGCAGACTGAGTGTTAACCTCATTATTGATAGATTTTGTATTTTCTGTTCCAGATACCTCCCACAAAAGTGCTGGCTTGTAGGTATAGTATCTTTCTTCGTCTAGGAGGCTGGCCTGCCTCAAAGAACCAATAGATCTTTGAATGTGTCTTGTTGTGTAGTTAATAACTCCGTCGTTGTAGACATTGTTTGGCTGAACAGAAACAGAGATAATGTTTGCAATTTTAGCATTGTTGAGTGTTTTGTTCTTAACTTCTCTATCCTCAAATAAATCATTTGTTCCTTTTAGTTCAAATGTAGTTGGTCTTTGATCAACTGTTGGCATGATGTAATCTTTGCTCATCATTACGAAATTATTATATTCATCAAAAAACATTGCTGTCTGTGTTGAAACTGCAAGATCTTGAAGAACTTCTGCGACACTCTTGTCTGGTCCAACAAAAAAGTATGGGATTATAATTTCTTTTTCATTTTCAACTCTTTTAAAAGTATAATTAGAAAAACCAATATGATCAAGCAGAAGTGATGCAGCAGAACTAACAGAAACTTCTGTCATTAATATCTGTGGAGCAGTTATTGATTCTAGGTACCAATACATATCTCTTAGAGAAAGGGCAACAGTTTTACCCATTAAGTCTTGCTTTGGAAATGCTTCTGAATACAATGTTTTTATTGGAACGTAATAGTCCCATCCATCTACATCAACAATAATTTCGTAGAACTTTAACTGCACATGTCTGTTAATATACTTTGCAATAATACTTGACGAGTTGTTTTCATTAAACGCTTGGTCGTAATCGAATATATTTATTGCGCCATTTGATGCAACCAACTGCCCAACTGGTAGTCCACTAATTCCTAAATCTGAAGCGCTCTTATTTACAGAGTAGTCCAGAGTCTTGTCAGACAGATTCATCGTCAGCCTTGGAGATATTTCTATTAAATCAAATGTGGAATCTTTTACGTTCATCGCATCGACAACGATTCTAATTCCAGAAATATATTCAAACTCTCTATACTGTGCCTTACCATCTAGTGACTTAATAAAAACATTAGGAGATGTTGCATCTGTAACAAAGTTTGTTAGTCTGTCTACTGTTTCATCTTGTACGTACCACCCGTATCTTGGTGTTATTACTGTATAGTCATTACCGTTCCAAATATGAAACTTTCCTATATCATTTTCATTTTCTTTGATTAAATATGCGTATCCAAAAACTGACTGCTCTGGAAGAAGAGATATACTTGTGTATGTTTCTGCGAAAACAAAATTTCCAGTCCACTCATCTGGAACAATCAGTCCATAAGCAATCTCAACATATCCATCACTTTTAATGATTGCAGACCCATCTGATCTTCTTATTGCTGGGTTGAATGAAATAATGTCTTCCCAATTACCATCTTTTAAGAATTGAATCTTCCACCGTGATGGGGTCTTTTGATTTAATTCTCCAAAGAATGGGTCTGAAAATGCTCCTGTTGGAGATGAAAACGGCCCTAGGTTTTCTGTTCCTGTATGTGTTTGCATTTTAACTACAACTCTATTTGTTGGAATCTTTTCTTTATAGACCACGAATGGGCAAGCATCTTCTATTGCGTTCTGAGATCCTCTTACCTTTGATGCAATTCCATACTCCTGACCAGACTCTGTTCTGTAGGATGTCCAGTATTTAAACTTATCATTCTTATCTGGCATGTAGTATCTTGGTCTATCTGCCATAAAAAGGTTGGGGTGATGTAACTTTCCATTTTCAAAAAACACAGCCTTGTTAATTCCAGACCTTGGCCTAAATTGCTCAAAGCATGCTTCTAAAGAGTAAAGGGTTTGTAGTTTTTCTTTCTTAGTCAAAAGGGTTGTTGGTATATTATTGTTATCAAAAGTTCCATCTAGCAACACATCAGCGTCAGTTGCTCCTGTATAAAAATTGCCTGCATCATTAATATCAAAACTTGTAGGTAGTGATGAGTATATAGAATCAGGCTGTGTAGGTCTATATCTGTAGTTTCCAATATGCTTTATGTTAGTGGGAATATTCATATTCCACTCTGCTGTAACTAGAGATTTATTTCTTATTGTTGAGGAAGTCTCTAAGAATGTTTGCAGGTCCTTGTCTTCAAACATTATACCTCTTCCAGACTTATAGAGACATTCCAGTAGTCAAAATTGCTTCCTCGTTTTTCAACAGAGTATGAAAAATCACTAATAAACATTTCGATTAGTTGGTTATATTGTCCTAGATGATCGTATGGCTCTGGTGTTCCTTTAAAAATGCCTTTTCTATCATATGCAAGGAATACCCAAAAAGACCCCTTGTGAGAATCATACCACTCAAGCATATCTGCTCCACCTGCTCCACCGTCAGTTGTGTATGACTTATATGGAGAAAGCCCAGTTGCTGTATCAAACGATGGCACATTGGAGTGAGATCTAGATGGTATCATGTTCCAACTTGTACTTAATGTAATCTTGTCTGCAATATGGTATGACCTCATACGACCATTGATCATTCTTTCACGCTTTTCAATTCTTTCTTCTGAGAATTCAAGTGGCTGCCTATTGTCGTCTGTTATCAATAGGAATTGATCTAGTAGTGTTTGGTCTTCAACACTTTCTGGATCTACCCCGACCTCATAGCCATAGGGAACGTACAAACCATTTTGGAGAGTTCCAGCATTTTCAGACCACAGCATTCCGCTAGGTCTGTTATACTTCTTGCGACCACGGATGTAGGTCACTCTAGGATCTATCTCTTCATCGGCCATTGATCGCTACTCCCCTAATTCTTCTATCGTCAACTCTCTTAATTGTTGACATAACTGCCTGTGCTATATCATTTGGATTAGCATCTGTCTTAGCATTAACAGTTAATGTATATGTATTATTATACACTGTTCCGCCAACTGAATCGCCATTATTGATCTTACGCATAGTGTCTACGCCATAAGAATCTACAGCATACTTGCTCATGATAAATTCTCCTGGAGTTAACATTGCTGGAACTGTATCAGTACCCTTTGCAAAACCACCTACTGCAAAGTACTTAGGGATAAGTCCTCCAGTTGACCAGTTTCCAAATGCGTTTGCTGCTGCTGCGTTCCCACCAAACTTTTTTAGTGTTGCTGCATCTTGTGCTTTCTTTGCTGCTGCTAGTTTTGCTGCACCATCTGCTACCGCTTTCTCTTGTGCAATCATACCAGCGGTTGGCTTCATTGCTTTTTGAACTGCTGCAGCATTTTGTTGCTTATAAAGACTGTCTAGGTGCATGCCTGGAGTATTTCCAGCATTCTTTGTAACTTCTCTAACATTCATATTCTGTTCAAATAGCATTAAATTCTTTTTAGCATCTTGTGCTATTCTATCAAGTTCTTGTCTGTGAAGAATTGAATTGTTATAGAAAGGATCTTTCTTTTGTAGTTCTTCCAAAGATTCTTTTTTAGGCTCTGCAGGATCTGGCTTCTTTTTCGGCTTAGTTTCTTCTTCATATTTTTCTACAACTCCTGCAGCATTTCCACGGAACTCTGGGTTTACTCCTGGATCTCCTGGCACTGCTGGGCCTGGCACTGCTGGTCCTGGCACTGCTGGTCCTGGATCGTATCCTCCTGCTGGCAGAATAAGATCTGACGTTTCATTTTGATATGCAGAAATTAGTTTATCAACTATTCCCTTAGCATTGTCTATTGCATCCTGTGACTTCTTGTTGTTAACTCTTGCCTCATCAATTCTTTGCTGATAAGTTTCCCACTCTCTTCTAATAAGGTCAAGTTTTTTAATTTCTTCCCTAAGAATAACGTTCTTTTGTCTTATCTCTTCTTGTGGTTTTTCAATATCCTTTTCTTCCAACTCAAAAATGTAATCCTCAAGGTCTCTAATTTCTTTTTCAAGTTGCTTCCTGGTCTTGCCATCTTGTGTAACCCTAGACAGTTCGTACTCTCTAGACTTTTCTAGTGCTTCCTTTTCTTTAGTTAATGCATCTGCTGCTTGCTGTGCTCTCATTTCCTGAGCAGCCTTTGCTGCTGCTGCTATATCTCCAGAAGTTAAAGCCTCTGCCAGAGTTAATTGACCCTTTTGTTGAGCAGAAATTGCAGCATTTGCCTTTTCAACATCGTCTAGAGCCTTAATTCTTTCATCGTACTTCTCATTAATCTTTTCTTCTTGCTTTTCAATTGCCCTTAATGCTGCTTCTTTATCATCAACATCATATTGAGCCTTATCAATCTTATCTTGTGCCTCATCTATCTGGTTTTGAAGTTCCTCTGTTTCTACATCAAACTTTAATGTAAGTTTCTTTTCTGCAACATCCACTCTTTCCATTGCTGTAGAAAACCCTTGGTCAAAAATCTTTTGCATTCCATCAATTGTTGTAGCATCAATTTGCAACTGAATCTTTTCTTTGTTTAGTGCCTTTTTAAGAACCTCTAAGAATCTCTTATAGCCTTCTGTACCTGGCTTAACGCTTGCTAGATTTACCAAAGCAGTTTTAAGATTTTCACTTTGCATGATAGCGTTAATCTGTTCTTGACTAAACTGACCCATAGTTTCTGTCATAACCTTTAAGAGATCAACATTAGCGTCTAGTTCTGTTTCTTCAGCCTGCAACGCTTGAATACCAATATAGTTCTTCTTTTGTTTTGTTGCTTCTTTCCAGGCACCAACAATCTTCTTTACTTCTTTATCAGACAACTTCTTGTTTGCTATCGCTGCTGCAAAGGTAGCATCTGCAACTGCTTCTAGAGCAATAGATCCTTCAACACCAGCAGCCTTTAATCTAGTAAGCGCTGTTGTTTGATTTCCAATTTGCTTAGACATTCTTTCTTGTTCGCTTACAAACTCTCCAAGTTTGATAGATGCAATAGCATCTCCTATACTTCTTGCATTGTCTTTTATTTTGACTATATTTCCCTTGTCATCAAACTTAAATAACGAGTTCTTTCTGTCTTCATACTCTTTTGCGTCCATACCAGTGATAAGGTCAATTAGGTCTTCTCCTGCTCCTAGTTTTCTCATATCATTTTCTATACCGCTAAATATTTGAATACTCTTACTTCCACCAAACAACTTATTAAGTGCCTTTTGGGATGCTCCCCAGCCTTCTGTAACCTTAATCTGGTTCTTTCTTACATCCCTTAACTTTTTAACTAATTCATCTAATGGTGATGAGTCCACCTTTGTAGGTGATCCACTAGAACTACTCTTGGTTGGTGGTGCAGTATTGTCTATTGATGCCTCTGTTACAGCAAATGCTGATGCTCTGTAGTAGTCTCCTTCAGTCTTACCAGGATTTGCCTTAAGCCAGTTCTGGATTGCATCCTTGTTATTACCCTTCATGTTAACCATAGTGGTTAATGTTTGCATGTAAACCTTTTGCTGCTCTGGTGGCAAAGAATCAAAGTATTCTTGATCTGCTCTCAAAACAGCCATTTCCTCTGCACCTAAAATTTTAGTTGCAATATCAAGAGTAATTTTTCCCTTTTGATTATTAATCTCATCAATTGTTTTTTGTAGGGCTGCTGCTGCTTCTGGATTCTTGTTATAGTAATCAAGGGCTACACTAATGTCTGGAATTGCAGCACCCAGTTGAGAAATTCTTTGGAACAACTCAAGTTCCTTTTGTGCTTCTGGTGCAGTCTTTGTAGATATACGAGCAACAAAGTCTGTTGCTTGTTTAGGGTCCTTAAACATTCCTACTACGCCCATCATCTGGTTAGCAAATGCTCCACCAAACTTTCCAATAATAGAAACAACCTTTTCAATGCCTGCTTTATCGTTTCCAAATGTATCAAATATTTCAATCATTTGCATTGGATCTATTTGGCCACTAGCCATTTCCATCTTAAGGATATACTTTTGTTCTTGTGCAACTCCAGAATCGTTAATCTGTGTTTGTGCTAAAGGAACTACATCTTCTAGAGCAGTACCAGTGTACTGCTTTGTAATAGCCTTGTCCACTCCAGTCATCAGCGCCTTTTGTGTTGCACCATCAGCATTTTTAAAGTTATTCTGTATGCCAGTTACAAGTTTTCCATTTTCAGCAAGCAGTGTATTTCTATCTTTAATATATGTATTTGTTAATCTTTCTACTTCTGCCTGATCCCCTGCAGCCTTTGCAATTTGCAGTTTATTCTGATACTCTAGTTCTACTGAGTCAAGCATTTCTTGTTGTTGCTGTAAAGCAATTTTTTGCATTGCAACGCTTGCTCCAGATGCTTCACCGATTCTCTTGTTTCTGTCTTTTCTTCCAAACAAGTTTCCTGCTGCTGCTCCTAGTGCTGCTCCTGCTACTGCACCAACCTTGACGCCTAGCGCTGTTCCTACTGCAGTTCCTGCTGGACCAGCCAATGATCCAGTAAGAGCACCAATTATTCCTCCTGCAATTGATCCTGCTACAGCACCTGCACCTGCACCTGCTGCTGTAAATCCAGTTGACTTAGCAAGATCTTTTCCAGTAAACTTTGCAGCCTTATTAGTACCATCTGTAGCAAGATTCATTTTTTCTCTGGTATCCTGAAGTAACTTAACTCTAACTCCGATTGGATCCTTAAGTATGTTTTCTCCATTCGGACCAAGGAGTTCGTTCAACTTTCCATTAACTTCAATACCAAAAGAGTAGTCTCCCATTTCTTGTGCAAGATTAGCAACAATACTTCTTGCCTGTGCTGGGCTTAATGCTCCTGATGCAACTGCTGTTGCCATCTGATTTACAACCTGACCCTTTGCCATGCCCTTGCCCTGTGATCTTACTGTATCTCCAACATTTTGTGCCATTGCCTTGCCTTGCTCTCCAGCCATGAATGACTGACCAAAAGTTGTTTTCCCTGTCTTAATTTGGAAAGGAGAGAAAGAGTCTTTTCTTCTTCTGTCCATAATCTCTCCAGCAGATACCTGTCCTGCAAATGTAGAAAGATTCTTCATTGCTTCGGCACCTGACCCCATTGCTTCTGTAAGTTTTAATGCTGCATCTTGTGCTTTGTCAAATGCCATTCTCTGATATGCATATGCTGCGACAACTAAACCAACTCCTGCTGCAAGTGCTGTAAATTTATTTTGAAGCATTGGAAGTATCATAGAAATACCCATTAGAGGCATCATTATCTTTTGGGCCATTTCTCCTACCTGACCAGGAACCATTGATGCCATCATTGCAACTCCAGAAGCAGCCATCACTCCGCCAGTCATGCCCATACCTGGGCCCTTACCTGCTGCTATTCTGTCTTGCTTCTTCTGCTCTCTATCTGATAAATATGTTCCAATTCTACCCTTTGGTTGGGCAGGTGGCATTTCTTCTGGTCTTGAAACTAATGGCAAAACTATTGAACCTGCTGGGGCTACTGCACCAATAGGTGCTGGACCTTGATCTCTTGTTGCTACACGACGCTTCTTGGTTGCCTTCTTGCCTTCTTTTGCTGCTGATTCTACAATCGCTCCCGCAATTTTTTTACCTGCATCACTTGCTTTTGCAGCATCTGCAATAGCACCTTTTACGAATTCGTTAGAAAGTTCAGAAAGTTTTCTTGCTGATCCTGGCATTGACACAACGCCTGTTGCCATTGGAGCATCTGCTTGTCCAGGAATTATAAAACCTCTTGGACCTCTTTTTGGCTTTGGTGGCATGTTAACAATTCGACTTCCCTTTTTAGGTTTGTCTGTCATCATTGTATCTTCTGGACCAGCAGCGGAATGAACATTAGTAGGAAGTGGCACCATTTTTGGCTTAGTTAGTTTTTGAGTTTTTTCCTCTTGCTCCATCTCGTCTGGCGTAATTGCAACCTTGTTTTTAATATCTTTAACTGGTGCCACAGCACGAGCATGAACACCTTTCCAGTCAGCCTTAAGACCCGCTTCGAGTCTTTTTATCATGGCCTTATAAACCTTTTTTTCATCTTTATCTAAATCAAAGTTGGCTACTGTTTCTTTGAGTTTAGGTAGTACTCTTCTAATCTCGTCTTTCATTGCAGTTTCGTACTCTTCTGGAGTCATACTTTTTACAATATCAAGTGTTGCCTCAGCAAAGAATTTTTTACGACCTTTAACCTTTAGGTTTGGATCAAGATTTTTTATTGCCTGCTCTTCCATAGAAGGAAGATCTACTATTGGCTTACCATTTTTATCAACAGCAAATGGGAATTCTCTTTCTCCAGATGCAGTTGCAAATACTCCTGAAGTTCCAACATCTGCAAGAATATTTCCAGAAAGGTTTCCCTTTCCTAAATCCATATCTGCACGAAGTGCTGCAGCAACATTTTGTCTTATGTATTCTTCTTTTGTAAATCTATTGCTCATCTTGTCAGGATTAAACTTTTCATCAAATGCTGACTCAAGTGCATACATTGTTTTGCCAGTAGTTGGATCCTGAATTATTCTTAACTGCTGTTCTGGAGCCTCTAGTCCATGAACATCTCTTGCAATCTGTGTTGCTCTTTGTTCTGCAAGTGCTGCCTTTAGATCCATCATTGGCTTTACAAATACTTTTTTACCATCTACTGTTTCATGAATTCCAGAAAGATGCTTAGCAGCAGGGTTACTAAATCCAGTTCCTTCAGCAATTTGTTTTGGGTATGTAGTTATTTTTTTATCTTTTAGTTCTGCTGGCGTTAGTCCAAATAGCGCTCTTTCTACAGCCTGTCTAATTTTCTTGGTCGCTGTTCCTGCTATCTTTACGCCACCAGTTGATCCATCAGCCCTTGAAGGAACAAATTTTCCTTCATCATTTAGTTGGGCATTATTTTTCCCTCTAATCTCATGCGGTGGTGTTCTTCCTACTTCTGGCCTGCTATATGCAACAATATTTCCATTAGCATCTTTTTTAACAGGAATCTCAGTGTTTGGATGATGATCAATAAGTCTTTGTACTGCTACAGCAATTGACTGTTGTCCAGTTGCTTTTACAGCATCAAGAAGTTGTTTAGGGGTTGCTGTCTTATCAAAAACTATTCCCTTTGGTGTTCCATATGTGCCAATGCCTGCTGTTCCAAAAACTTTGCCAACTGAGTCAGCATATTTTTTGTCTTGCATCAGGTTTCCGACTATTCCTGATTTTAAGTCTCCTACTCTTGATGCTACTAAATCATCGCCGATAAGGTGTGGCTTAACTGCGCCATCTGCATTTACTGACCTTGGAATTAACTCTAAAGAACTGATGACTTCTCTACGAATCTTATCTGTTACTTTTGCAGCATCTGTTGCAGTAAGAGATGGATTTTTCTTCATCAGATTTTCTGTCATTGTTCTGATTGCTCTTGGCTTTTTTATTTCTTCTAGGTATTCATCTAGGCTTGCTTGATTCTCTCTTAACTCTCCATGTAGTTTTTCTGGTATGTCAAACCCTAAACCACTATAGGAAGTTGCCTGTGTTCTTCCAGTTGATTTTAATCTAGTTGCTTCTTTTTTAAATTCATCATCAACACTATCAAGGTCTATAACTTTCATTTCTGTTGCATGTGCAAACTGAAGTTTTTCAGGATAGTCACCTGCATACTTGACTGCTGCACCTGACTGTGATACTTCTGGCGTTCCACCATTAAATCCTTGAAGCCTTCTATTGACCATAGCGTGAATGATTGGCTTGAATCTTGGGTCTTGTGCCACATCTGCTGGAATGACTGCTTCACCTGGTGTAAGCACTGAAGGAACTGTATCTTTGTTTCCTGTTCCTGGAACTCTTGTTGTTCCAGTTGAGTACTTCTTTGCTGCCTGGCTTTTTACTGGCCCCCCTCTAACTGGACCTGTAAACCCTAACTGTGCAGCGATTGCATTTCTGTATGCTGATGCAAGAGTATTTACTGCTGAAGCCTCAGATGTAAAAGTTTGCTTTAGTCTTTGGTGAACCTGATCTAATGATGCTGCCACAGCAGATGCTTCAACTTGCTGTTGAGTTAAATATTCTGTTTGCTGACCAAGTATCTGTGTTGAAGATCCTGCTTTCTGAAATCCTGATCGCATTGTAGCAAAAAGTTTAATTATATTAGCAAGTCCATTTGCAAGCAAACCAAATGTCATTAAAGCAATAGGCCCCACTGCTCCAAGTGCTACTGTTAAAATTGTTAAGAACTTCTTACTTCCGTCTCCAAGATCATTAAATTTATCTAATATCTTTGCAGCAAACTCTACAATTGGAGTAAGTGCTTTTAAGAACTGCTCTCCTACTGGCGCAAGTGTTACCTTTAAGTCTTCAATTGATTTCTTAAACTTGTATGTTGTTGTATTCTCAATCTTTGACAATTCTCGCTCAGACAGGATTGCTAGTTCTTCAGTTGTTGCCTTTGTAAGTCCAAGGACTCTTGCTGCCTGTGTTCCTTCTGCTGTTACGTTTTGAAACAGTGTAGACAGTCTTGAGAACTGGAACTTGCCAAACAGTTGCTCAATAGCACGAGCACGATTAAGTGGGTCTAGTGTGTCTAATGCATTTGCAAAGTCTATGACCGTTGACTTGACATCTCCAGCATTTGCTTCTACAATACCCTTGATGTTTACACCAAGACCTGCTAAAAACTTTGATGCTTTTTCAGATGGATTAATTAAAGATGCAAGACCAGACTTAAGTGCGTTAGCACCTTCTGATGCATTGATTCCACCTTCCTTCATTGCTGTTAGGAAGAATGCTAAATCCTCTACGTTACCACCAAGTTGCTGAACAACTGGTCCAGCCTTTGGAATTGCAATTGTTAAATCTTCAATAGATACAACAGTCTGGTTTTCAACTGCGTTAAGGAAGTCAATCTTCTTCGCTAAGTCTTCAGTTGCAACACCAAATGCATTTGTTACAGAAATAGTTGTCTCTAGTGCTTGTGCTTGCTCGACACCACCAAGAACAGCAAGACGAGTTGCTTGTGCAACCTGTGCAGTTAAATCTGCACCCATCTTGCCCATTGCTGCAGCATCTGCTGCCATCTTCATAGTTTCTTCTACTGCAACACCGTACTTGGTATATTCTTTTGCAAGCAATTGGATCTGCTTGACCATTGCATCGGTTTCTTCTTGTGTTGTAAATAGTTCACCGTAAACACGCTTAAATCTAATAGCCTGTTCTTCGAGTTTCATAAATGTTTTTGCTGCTTGAGTTCCAAGCATTGCAAGAGGAACTGTAAAACCGACCATCAACTGTCGACCAGCCCACTGAGTATTCTTACCAAAGTTTAGCAGGTTTGTTGATCCCTGCTTTAGCAATTGATTTAATAGTTGTTGTTTTTGTGCTGCGATTGCTGTTTGTGTACCCAAATTTTTCATGTCAAGGGTAAGCGGTCTTACAGCAATTGCTTCTAGTGCACCATTGGCACCACGACCCAGTTTAATATACTGTGTCTGAATATCCTTCACACGCTCTCGTGCAACCTTGTTTATTGTTTCAAACTCAGACCTAAATAGTCTTCCAAAGGTTTTTGTTGCTGCTCCAGTGTATCTAAAGTACTCTCTGGATGTAAGTTTATTTTTTTCTAATGACTCAGTAAAAGCCTCTGTGCTAGTCTTTACTGTTCGCATAGATGCTTGGAATTGTCCCGTTGCATTTATGCTGTTCATCAAGTTCTGTGCTTGATTTGCTGCTACCGCAGATGCTGCAGTACCAGACTTTGCCATTTGTGTATGGAAGGCTGATATTTGACGCTGTAATGCTTTTAGACTTGCTAAAGCATCAGACGTATCAATATTTACATGAATATTGGATTGAACATCAGCCATCCATTAACACCTCTTTATTTAGTTATTTACAAGATTACCAAGTAGTGATGCGTCTGAAAGTCTAATTCCAGATGCCTCTTCAACGATCTTGTACACTGTTGGAAGATCTAGATTTTCTTCTAGGGCTTCCTTGTCTTCTGCCAATTCTGGCTTGTATTGTTTCATAGCAATTAAAACACAGTCAATAAGTAAATCCATTGACTTTTCGTTATCTTCTGCTACCTTTGCAATATCCTCAAACTTCTTCATGAATGGACGAAGCAGAGAAATCTTAAGTGGTCTTACCTTGATTTTTGTACCGTCGATTAGTGTTACTGTCTTTTCTTCAGTGGCAGTTGCCATTTCTTCCTCCTTATAAGGTTTAGTCAATTATACCATAGAACAGGCTTATTTTTTGCTATTAATAGGACTCATAGTCTAAGCCCATTCCAATTCCAAATCCTGCTCTTTCAGCATTTTTACCCTGCAAAGCAAGAATATCATTTCCATCTGTTGCTGCCCCCTTGCTAAAAACTCTGGCCTTCATGTCTTCCCAGGCGTTGCTATTCCCAGAATTTTTATCTAAATCAACTCCTTGCATTGCAGCAGCAAATTTTTTATCGCTATAGTCTAACTCTCTCTTTATTTTAATTGTTGCAGTTAGTTCTGGCATAGACAAGGACTGTTCTAGTTCTTCATAATCTTTCCATATTCCAATAAGGAATGCTTCTGACTCCAACTTAGCCAAATCTAATGAGTCCCAAGACGATCCACTATCAACTGCCTGAGACTTTACGGTATCTTCAGATTTTTCATTTATCTTGATTCCTGCTGCAATATCTATAACCTCATAAATAGTAGGAAGGTCTAAGTTATCTTCTAGGTCATCTACAGTTTCTATAAATGGGGCATACTGCTTCATTGCAACAAGAGCGCAGTCTACTAATATAGATATTGATTCATCATCTGTTTTTGCATTTTTTATTTCATCAAATATCTCTAAAAACTCTCTAAGATATTTTATTTTGAGAGGAGATGCGACAACGACAGTTCCGTCTACAAGACCAAACTCTTTTTTATCATATATGCTTGTTGCCATTATACAAGTATACCAAACAGAAAGGCCCAACCCCGAAGGATTGAGCCTCTCATATATTAAGTTGTATTATACTGCTGCTGTCAATGAGCGGTCTACGATCTTACCGTATGATGCGTCATCGTTTGGAAGTAGACGGAATGATACTTCAAACATTGAAGCCTCATCACGCTTTGCTGATACTGTAACATTCTCAATTGAGAGTGCACGGTATGCAACATAGATTCTTTCCTTTGGTGTTGATGCAGAACCAGATCCTGGTCCTACTGCAACAAGACCACGCTCTAGTGGAACGTCACCAATGTCACCAGCAGACATCTTTAGAGATGTTGCTCCTGATGCAGATGATAGGTCTGAATCGTCTGCAGCGATTGCTACAAGAAGATTCTCTAGTGTTGCCTCTGCGAATGCAGTGTTTAGATTAACTGTCATACCTTGCTTGAATAAACGAGCAACGTCTAGAAGTTGGTCTACTGCTACTTCGCCGAAATCAGGCTGGAATGCGAGTTCCAAACCATTTGATGTGTATCCTACGTTTGTGTAGTTTTCGTCATCAAGTGTCAATGTCTCCTTGATAGAAGTTGTTGACTGTGCAAAATCTGGAAGATCTGTTGCTGCTTGTGCGTCAGTAATCTTTCCAGCGCTGTTTAGTCCGATTGGACCTGCATCATGTGTAAAAAGTGCTGCTGCACCCACGATGATGTTACTACTTGAACCACGGCTATATGCCATATATTCTCACCTCTTTCATTTTATTAAAAGGGGGTTGTTTCCTCGCTTTAATTATACTACCCATTTATTATGGGTTATTGAGGTCTGGATATACAGCATGCCAGTCATAGTCCACTATCATCTTGTTCCCAGCATATGTACGGGCTGTGCCGAAGTCAATAATGTCTCTTGTTTCCTCTAGTTGGTAAATCTTAAAATTGTGAAAATATGGCACATAGAATGTTCCGTGGCCAGGTATAGCAGCAACTGGTCTATCTGTTATTGGATCTTTAGTAACATCTAGAGTAGACAGAATCCACGCATTAACGTCTTCTGCTGACTCATCTCCACGATCTAAAAGATCCTGAATTTTTTGAGTTATTCTGATTAAGTTTGGTACAGCATTTTCTTCTAAAGCATTAAAGTAATAAAGTAATTGCTCGCATTTAATATGAGGGAATGGCATTCTTCTCATTTTAAACATTCTGTCATATATAGCAGCATTGCCATTAAAAGCAAATCGTGCACCCTCTGTCAATTCATCAATAGTAAACCCTTGTGCTATTGAGGCCATGTCTGTTGGAACGGTTGGGAACATGGGAATTGCTCCAAAGTCTGGACCAAGTTTTTGCTGTAAAAACGCATTAACGAATGATGGAGGATGATCAATAACTACTGACATTATGCACCCACCCCTGCATTAGCAATCCAACGATATCCAGTAGACAAGCCTTTTGTCTTGCCCATCTTCTTGCCTGCTTGCATGTCTTTTCTGTAAACCTCTGGATTTTCAAGATACTGAGCCACACCACTTACTCTTAAGAACGCTTGTGAAAAATATCTGTTAAAGAACATATCGAAAACTTTTTCAAATCCGCCTTGAACTTCTGTTCCTCCAGGATTATCTACTCTTACTTCATTTTTAGTAAAAATCATTTCTCCATTTTCTTCAAATGCCAATGCCTGCGCTACTCTTGGTCTAATTACAACTGGAATACCTTCTTCCATAATTCTTGCTTTATCATAAAACGGAGTTCTTGATCCATTCTTTATTGATGTCGATTGGCTAAATGATGATCTAAATGACAAACCAAGATTGCTTGTAGTATAAGATATATCATAGAGTCTTGCACTTGGGCTTCCTGTCTGGTTCCACTCATATATATGGTGAAGCATGTCTGGGTTAACTCTTGCGTTTGAGTCAATAAATTGCTTCATTAACTCTACCGTTTCCATTCCAAGTGTTTTTAAAAATATTGTTTTTCCTTTTTGCACTCCATCTAAAAACCCAATAGAGTAGTTAACTATATTATTCATCTCTTTCTTAAACTGGTTAGAATTAAATACTGCTCTCATACATCACCCGTTTGATTTTCTGACCTTCTAATTACTACCTTGTAGGACTCAACTACTCCGAAAGGACCCACAAAAGGCTCGTATGTGGCTATTTCAAATAGAGTACCCTTGCCAGATCTTGGCCCAGATGTCTCCATATATACAAGATTTCCATCTTGATCTCTGATGTCTGTTATTAATATGTTTGTTAAAGAATTTTTATTATCACGAGAAGATATTCTCAAATCTGATTTTGTTCTACCAACAAGGATGGAGTTCTGTGTTATATTTACATTTGGCTTTACTTCTTCCTTAAATGCAGACCCTCCTGATGAAAAAGTACAAGCAAAAACTCTATCCAAGATCCACTGCTTCTTTATTGCTCCAAAATCACCTTGTTCTACTATTGGGTGATAGACAGATGCCTGTAGCGGGTACATAAAGTCTGGTGTTTCGCAAACTGTCATTACAGCACCCCAAGTTTTGTAATAGACTTAGAATACTTTGAAAGTATTTTGTCTACAATTATATTTCCTGTTCCTTCGAAAAGAGCCTTGTCAAACTGAATTCTATACTGATCAGTGTTATATGAAGTAACAAACCTCTTGTAATAATCCAACTTTCCACACTCAATATCATGAACAAGCATTTCTGTTGCTCTAACGATATCAGAAGGAACCGCTGTATACCCATGCTCTACAGTTATTCTGTAGTCCCAAGTCATTCCAAACCCTCTGTAAACAAATTGTGGGTCAAGGGAGTCTGAAGATGCTGCAGGCAATACTAGTGGGGCAGATTCTGTACGATTGATATTGTCTGTTGACTTTTCGACAATTGCAGTTTTATCTGGTGTCACTTCATACTGTCTGTCCTCTACCAACTTGTTATTTTCATAAACAGTTAAAACCTTTTTTACATCGTCCCAAATTGGTAGATAATCTGAACCGTTTCCTGTAAAATTTAAAACCTTCTTTTTATAATAAAATCCCTCTGGGATTATTGAGTCAATTACTGCTCTTGCAATTTCTTCGTTTGCAGCATATGCTGCTATGTCTGATGCCGTTGTTGCTTTTGTTGATGGATCGACGTATGGTCTAATTATCTCGTATGTTTCATCTTGCAAAATTTGCTCATTAGATGTTCCAAGTTCTAAAACAATCTCGACTCTATATGAAGAGTCGTACTTTCCTGGCAAAGAAATCTCTAAAACCTCTCCAGATGAAGAGTCTGAGAATGTTGATACTGAGATTGAAAGGTCCGCCATATCCGTTATGGTGACAGTTATATCTGAACTCACAATCCCCGCAGGAATTGTAAAGTTTACAGGTACTTCTGCATATGGCGAAACTCTCAATATCTCCATAATTATCCGAAAGCCTTCTTGACTTCTTCTGGTGTAGCAGTGCGAACATGCTTACGTGTTAGCCACTTTTCAGCCTGTGCCTTGCTAACAATGTTGTATCCTCTAGAAAGGGATCCAACCTCTTCCCAGCGAACACTCTTTGTTGAGTAAAGTGCAACCTTATCTGAAAGGTCTACATCCTTCTTAATCTTCTTGCTTGGGCCGTCTGCTGCCATTGATCCAATAGCGCCTGTCTCTGTAAATCCTAGTGACTGAACTGGCTCTTCTACCGCAGGTGCTTCTACAACTGCTTCAGCAACTGGTGCCTCTACAACTGGTTCAACTACTGGCTCTGAAACTGGTTCAACTACTGCTTCTACAACTGGCTCTGCTGGTGTCTCAACTACTGGAGTTTCGACATGTGCTTGCTCTTCTGCATTATCTGCTGAAAACGGATTATTGTAATTATTGTTTTCCATTGTATCCTCCTTGTTTGTATTATATCATTAAAGTATTAAGGGGGACAGGAGAGTGAACTCCCGCCCCCCATTAAAGGTACTGTTTACAGATTATGCATCTGCAGCAGCGTCAGCGAATGCAATTGCATCCTCTTCTTCCCACTGAATACCAAAGCGGACGAATACTGTGTATTCAATTGTGTCCTTCTTTGCTACGTATTCACGGTTTACAGTGATATCGCGCTGGAATCCCCATACACGGTTTGCAGGGAATGTCAAGTCGATATAGCCTGCTGGGTAGTAAGGAACTTCCTGAACTT
>JACCDS010700733.1_pt1 | contig 25893 bp, 16 predicted proteins | sample 7446441 | NCBI WGS metagenome assembly JACCDS01 (sample SAMN15323445, study PRJNA562643) | freshwater metagenome | isolation source: river surface water | place: USA:Blue River Watershed | collected 2017-08-17 | reverse complement strand
TTCTCCAAGCCGATGAATTATCAATTACAGTAGTGCCGACTGCAGCAAATTTTGGTGCCCACTCCAATGAGGTTGCTCCACCAGCTGAAAATAAAGCAATATCTGCTTTCATATCGACAGCTGTTTGCAATCCCACTACTTTGTATTTATTCCCTTTGAAATCAATTTCTCTACCCACTGATTTTTCAGAAGCTACAGGAATTAACTCCGTTACAGGAAAATTTCTTTCCGCTAATACTTTTAACATTATTTCGCCTACCATTCCGGTAGCACCTACTACTGCTATTCTCATTGTATATTTTTATTATTGAATTCTAATTTTATTTGGCAAAAGTAACCAATACTGTACTCGAAACAAGGGGGTTCACAAAAAATAACAAATTGTTATATTTATAACATTGTTATTTATTTTTCAACAAATCTCTAATTTCCGCCAATAATTGTTCTTGAGTTGGCCCTTTGACTGGTTTGGGTTCGTCCTCTTTTTTGATTTTTTGTTGGGCTTTCTCATAGGCTTTCAAAACAATAAAAATACAAAAGCCAATAATTACAAAATCGAAAATAGTTTGGATAAAAGCACCATAATTTAAGGTAACCTCAGCGATAGCAGGTGTTTTTTGCACCCCATGCTCTACCACAGCAGGAACACCATCTTGGAGTACTAATTTTAGATTTTTAAAATCTACTTTCCCTAAAAGTAAACCAATAGGCGGCATTAAAACATCATTAGTAAACGAAGTTACAATCTTCCCAAAAGCACCCCCAACAATAACCGCAGTGGCTAAGTTGACGATTTCGCCTTTCATCAAAAACGCTTTAAAATCAGAAAAAAATCCCATAGTATTTGTATTAATTATTTATTCTCTGTAGAAAACTCGTTTCACTCGTTGTGAAATACTAGTTAGAATCTCATAAGGAATAGTATGTGTTTTTTGTGCCATTTCAATCACTGTTGGGCTTTCGCCAAAAATGATCACGGCATCTCCTTCGGCACAAGCAATTCCTGTAACATCCACCATGAGCATATCCATGCACACGCTTCCTAAAATTAATGCTTTTTCCTTATTAATCAAAACATAACCTACTCCATTACCCCAAAGTCGGGCAATGCCATCAGCATACCCTATAGGAATTGTAGCTACTCGAGTTGGTTTTTCTGCCATAAATCGGCGACCGTAGCCCACGCTCTCTCCGGTAGGAACAGTTCTGATTTGCGAAATAACCGATTTCAACGTACTTACATTTTCCAGGTATTTTTGTTCTTCGCTATCATTAGAAACACCATACAATCCGATGCCTAAACGGACCATATCAAACTGACCTTCTGGGAAATTACTAATTCCAGAAGTATTCAAAATATGCCGAATCGGTTGAATATGTAATTCCTGCATCAATTGATTGGATAGTTCTTCAAACAATCGGATTTGAGCAAATGAAAACGCCTTGTGTTCTTCGGCATCACTGGTAGCCATGTGTGACAAAATACTTTTTATCACAACACGTTGGTTTCCTTTCAACGTCTGAATCAACTCTTGAATGGTATCGGCTTCAAAACCCAAACGGTGCATTCCTGTATCCAATTTAATATGAATTGGAAACTGATGTAAATTTTGCTGCTCTGCTATTTTAAGAAAGGCTTTCAGTCCTTTTAAACTATATATTTCGGGTTCTAATTCGTGTTGAATAATGGCTGGAAAGCTTGTTGACTCTGGATTTAAAACCATAATAGGCAATTGAATCCCTGCATTTTTAAGGCTAATTCCTTCATCGGCAAAAGCTACTCCCAAATAATCAACTTGATGGTATTCTAATAATTTAGCAATTTCAAACCCCCCATTTCCGTAGCCAAAAGCTTTCACCATCACCATCATTTTAGTGTTGGGTTGCAATTTGGATTTATAAAAATTCAGGTTGTGACTAATCGCATTCAAATTGATTTCTAAAACCGTTTCATGTGTTTTTTCTTCTAAAGCAGCCACAATTTTTTCAAACTGAAAACTACGCGCGCCTTTGATTAAAATCGTTTCGTTTTCAAAATTCAGTTGTTCTAATTGGGCTAAAAAATCAGAGGTGTTTTTAAAAGTGATGCAATTTTGAAATTGATTTTCGAACTGAGCAATCGTTGCCCCAATTCCTATTACACGGCTAATTTTATTGGCAACCACTAACTGTCCCACTCTTGAATACAACTCCTCATTGGTCAAACCACTTTGAAAAATATCCGAGAGAATTACTGTTTTATTGGAAGATTGTTTTTGGCTTTCTAAAAAGTCCAAAGCAATTTTTAAAGACTGAAAATCGGCGCTATAACTGTCATCAATCAAACTACAATTATTGATTCCGTCCTTTACTTTCAAACGCATTTCGACTGGATATAACAATTCCATTCGGTTTTGAATGGTTGCTACATCATAGTTCAAATACAAAAGCACTAGCAAACACGAAATAGCATTTTCTATTGACGCTTCATCATGAAATGGAATGGTAATTTCAAACTGTCTCTTCGCTTGACGAACGTTTAAAATAGTGTTGTCAGCACTTCTTTTTTTGGTTAAAAACACATCGGCATTAGGAGCAGTACAACTCCACGAAAAAGTGGAAATGGCTGCTGGAATCAGTGCTTCTACTGGGTCATTTTTCTCGTAAATCAAAATTTGAGAACGATCAAAAAGACGTAATTTTTCTTTTATTTTTTCAGCCGTATTCGAAAACCCTTCATCGTGTGCTGAACCGATATTGGTCAATACTCCAATGGTTGGTCGGATAATTGGCTCCAATTTTTCCATTTCGGAAACAGTCGAAATACCGGCTTCAAAAATGCCAAAATTGTGTTGTTCGTTAATCCCAATTACTGATAATGGAACGCCTACTTGCGAATTGTAACTTTTGGGACTTCGAATGATATTATAATCGGGACTTAATACAAAATTAAGCCATTCTTTTACGATGGTTTTGCCGTTACTTCCTGTAATTCCAATTACCGGAAAATCAAATAAGGAACGATAATAAGCGGCAAAGTGTTGCAATGCCTCCAAGGTGTTTTTGACAATCAAAAAATTGGCTTTGCCCTGACAGCCTTCAGGAATATGAGTTACCACAAAATACTGAACCCCTTTCTCAACAACCTCTTTGATGTACGAGTGTGCATCATTATTAGGCCCCACCAAAGCAAAGAACAAGGTAGTCGAACTGTTTTGCAACGAGCGGCTATCAATGGCTACCGCATCAATGATGGCTTCTTTTGGATTGCCAACAAATTCAGCTTCTAATAAGGTAATGATTTTTTGGATGGGTATGTTCATGAATTCAAAAAGCGAGCAAGCTCATTTTATAATTTTGTTTATCAAAAATAGCACTTCTTTTCGAATTCAGGCTTTCGAACTATAAAATATAAAAGATGAGTCCAATATTTAAAGACTTCATATCGACTTTTGTGCCTGCTATTTGTGCTGTTTTGAATATTGGGTTTAACCCATAATAGACATACAAATTGACTCCTCCATAACCTGCCGACACATAGGTTCCGTACAATAGTTTATTAAAATCGGCATTACCTGTAATGATACTATCTCCTGAACCACTTCGATACACAGAGCGATCATACAACAAATAACTCAACTTGATTCCTCCGTGGATGCGAAAAAAATTGTGATTTTCAAAAGTAGAACCTCTCCATCTGAACTCCAATGGAAGATCTACTAGTAATTGGGAAAATTTATTATTAGAATAGGATGTTGCATCCGTTAAAACGGTGTAAACAGGCATACCATTTACTGTGGTGATTCCGATGTTTTGACTGTAATTATTGAATGTCAATCCCAACCCAGGAGCAATGGCAAGATTTCTATTTTTATTAAGAGGCATGTCTCTCAAGAAACCCGCCGAAAAACCTGTGGAGAATTTATCGTTAGAAAAACCGGTTGGTGCGTTTTTTAATAAATTATACGTTACCCCAATATAAAACTGATCTTCTCGATACAAGGAATCGATTTTTGTAGTTGACAGTGCTGTATTACTATTTTCTTGTGCCAAAGTAGCAAAGCAAGAAAACAAGAATACTACAAATAAGACTGTTTTTTTAGTATTGAATGATAGTGCTTTCATCGGCAGTTGGGTTGGATTCTATACAAAGATACTACTTTTAGGTTGTTGGTTGTCGGCTGTCCGATATTGGTTATCAGTTAAAAAATTGGTAATCGCAATGCTGCAATCTTATGTTAATTTCATTTAATACAGTCGCTCTATGGAAATGAAATTATTAATATATGAAGGCATTATAATCAAAGTAACCCTATACAATCTGCTATTGTCTGAATCTGCTAAATTATAAACAATAGTATCCCCAGATGAAAGAAAGCTCCAACCAAAAGGTGAACCACTAGGAGTGGTTGTGTATGATACAGCAGAAGTTGTTCTAGTTCCATATACTGAACCATTATTGTATCTACCCTCAACATAAAGATTTACTGTGCCAGAGACAGTAGCTATAGAAAGACCTCTAGGTTCAGATGTCGTAACTGAAAATTTCAAATTATCGAAGGTTAAAAAAGTTCCCGCAGTAACACGACCTGAAAGTTTGGTTGATACATTACCACTAGGATCCCCAATAGTTAATTTTCCTGTTATTTCCACATCTCCAGGACTTGTTATTGACATAGCACGGGTAGAGCCACTTGTAATAGTATTATTAGCAGTAGTCCCATTAGACAAATAAAAATCAATGGCATTGTTAGTTGTCCCTGCATTGTGTCTCGTATGTATGAATTGTGCATACTGGCTCGTTCCTGCAGCACTCCCTGCCCAACCCATTTTGATTTGTGCATTGTCATTGAAAGTAGCGGCCGCATCTCCATTTTTCAGATTGATTGATGGTGTTGTAGTTGTATTTGATGAATTTAAAGAACCATTTACATCCAAGGTGGTTGTGGGAGAAGTAGTGCCGATTCCTAATCGGTTATTGGTATTGTCCCAAAATAAATTAGCATTTTTCTCCGTAATTTTTGATCCATCACTAAATAGCACCGAGCCACTAGTATAGCTTGCGCTTCCTGTTCCTCCTTTCGCAACGGGCATGGTTCCCGCACTCCAAGCACCTAGTTCTAACAAGGTGATATGGTTTCCATCAGATTCCCCAAATCCAAAACCACCAGCACCACCTCCAACAATTCGAACTGAATAGGTATACGTTCCTGGTGTTGTAGGATTGTCGATAAAATTTAAACAATACGGGATGTTTTCGTTATTTGAGCTTGATTCTGCTTGAATCTTTTTACCAATAGCTGTATTGTCTCTAAATAGTTGTAATTGCACCCAAGCTCCACTCAATGCAGGATTAGCATCCCCTGTTGCGATAATTTGAACGGGTCTTCCAGATGTTGTAATGGATTGACTTACAACAATATCTCCTGTAGCACTTTTGGTCACTGAGCTAGCGTTGGATTGCGCGTAATTAGGAACGTAACCGCTAAAAGAATTTAATGACCCTTGATCTACCAATCCATTCCATTTGGCTCCATCCCAATAGTAATAGCCTGGCAGTACATTGTTAGGAGTAGTACCTGCCGTATTTGTATTGTAAATCACTAGCCCAGTTGCTGGAGAAGCAATGGTCACCACATCGGTCGTACTTAGAAGAGCTATTCGCGGCGGTAAAAACCCTTTATTCGTCGAATACACATCCAACTTCGCAGAAGCATTAGGTGTAGTCGTTCCAATACCTGTTTGGGCTTTGAGACACATTACACTAAAATAAAAAAAGATCACCAATACTAGTTTACAATTCATCCTATACAAACATTAATTATACTTTCTTACTACAACCCAAGCCCTACCAGCATCTCCAATAGCTCCAAAATCACCCGTTTCAGAGATAGAAGCAACATTAACCGCAATGGCTACTTTAAAAGACATACTAGCTGTTTGACCTGCAGGAACTACTACTATGTAATTAGCATTATTCTGAGGCATTGCATTCCAGTTTCCAGAAGGACCAGTTTCAGAAACTCCACCAGTTCCAACATAAGTTGTTCCATTATGAAACAAAGAATACGACCTTGAATCTCCATTAAAACCACTAGATCCATACCCACCCCCTGCAGAACCATTCAATTCATACGTTCCTGATTGCAATGTAATTACCCCTGTAGAAGTATTTAAAGATACATAATCTGAAATCGTATTGGCACTTGTTGTATTTAGCAAGACCGTTGTATTTGATGTTACTGAGGATTGCGATGTGTTTCTAATAAATTTTGCTACACCATATATCGAAACAGGTAAATTTCCTGCTACCATTTTCATATAAACCCTGTCATAATCTCCCGTATCTCTTACTCCTGTGGTACTAACATAAATATTATAGGTTACTCCTGATAATAAATTTACTTCTACCTTACCATTATATTCCACATGAACCGTATTATTCAAACTCGATTGAGCATCTGTAGCTAAGTCCGTTGTACCTTGTCTTACCTTAAAGGTCATTGTTGCATAGGCTCCAGATGCATACCCACTAGATGTAAAATCAAACAAATACCTTCCTGAAACTGGTACTGTAAAAGAATACCCATTAGTATTTGCAATATCTCCTGAAGCTGTTGAATAAGCTTTGCTGTACAATTTTACCAAATCGCTTGAAGTCACTCCATTTCCTGCTGAAGTAGCTGTTGCAATGGTAGCCCAATTTGCCCCATTCCAAAAATAATATCCTGATTGCAATCCTGACGAACCTAAATTATACACTAACAATCCCTCTGCTGGTGATGTAATAGTTGTAGCGTCAGACACACTCGCTAAAGTAACGCGTGGTGGTAAAAACCCTTTATTCGTCGAATACACATCTAATTTTGCTGACGCATTGGGCGTGGTAGTACCAATACCTGTTTGGGCATTCAACACGGCCGTTTTAAAGAGAATGAGAACTAATAAGATGAGTTTTTTCATAGTGAATAATTTAATCAACTGCTTGAATGACAATAAATGGATACGAAGTACTACTGCCCGGATCCCCCAAAGAAGTAGTGAAATTTGCGGGGTTAACGTATCGCACATCAATTTGTATACTACCCGAAGTTGCATCAACAAACGTAGTTGTAGCACCTGAACCGGCATAACCTCCATTGTTTGTTACCGCTTCTAAATGTGCAGCTGTGGATATAGATATTGACGTTCCTGCGTTATAAATAGCAAATCTAGACCAACCACCCGCCATGCTCGTCCAACCCATATTAAAATCAACTCGATAAATTCTTCCCGCAGGTAAAGTAATCGTATTGTTTCCTGTAATTGTAATTCCGCCATTATTAATCACGGTAGTAGGGAAACTGACTTTTCCACCAGCGGCATAAAATGATTGGGATGCATTCGCTTGAAACTGTGCATAAATTGGACCAGCAGGACCCTTCCAAGCACTCCCATTACTTACTTCCACTCTACTCGTACTGGTATTATATCGTAAAGCACCTATACCCACCGAGGCAGCTGTTGCAGAAGATGTTCCAAGTCCTATCGTACCCGCACCTGGATCGGTGGTACTTGTAGGAGAAGATCTTACATCTAATTTTGCATTAGGAGCTGTATTACCAATACCTACTTCTCCAGTAATATTATACACTTCTGACCCGCTTAACACCCAAGGATTGACAAAAGCAGAGGAACCAACTTGTTGAATAGTTGCCCAGGTACTAGAAAAAGCAGGTGTTGCTGCAACAGGATACGCAACCGATGTGCCAGAAATTGTAAGCACTCTTAAATAAACAGTTGTATTGGATGTTGGCGTATAAATGGCTACCGCTTTATCTTGTGGGCTATCCGAAAATGCACTACCTGCTTTCATCACAGAACCTATGCTACTTCCACCTATTATAGTATTGGTAGCATCTACCCAAGCGTAATAAATATAACCTGTAGAACTACCTCCAACACTTCCTTCTAATTTATAAGTTTTATTAGCTAATAAATTAAATCCTCCATTTGTTAAAGTAATACCAGCACCTTGTATCGTATTAAATGATATATTTCCAACTGCAGAAATTGATTGATTCGCTGATAAAGATGCTATTGCATAATCAACTGACTGCCCTGTTACTGGTAAATTACCGGCGACCATTTTGTAATACACTCTGTCATAGTCGCCAGAATCTCGATTAGCATTTGTTGTTAGAACAACATTATAGGTTATTCCTACTTGTAAATTTACTTCTATTTTTCCATTGTATTCAACATGTACATTGTTATTCAAACTGGTTTGTGAATCAGTTCCCAAATCAGTTGTTCCTTGCCTAACTTTAAATGTAGTGGTAGAATTACCCCCCCAAGTAGTACTAGAAAAATCAAACAAATACCTTCCGGAAACTGGCACGGTAAAAGAATATCCACTTGTATTAGAAATTTTCCCAGTTGCAGTTGAATAAGCCTCCCCATATAACTTAACCATATCCATCGCTGTCACCCCATTACCCGCAGAACTTGCTGTAGCAATCGTTGCCCAATTCGCCCCATTCCAATAATAATATCCTGATTGCAATCCTGATGAACCTAAATTATACACTAACAATCCCTCTGCTGGTGATGTAATAGTTGTAGCGTCAGACACACTCGCTAAAGTAACGCGTGGTGGTAAAAACCCTTTATTCGTCGAATACACATCTAATTTTGCAGAAGCATTAGGCGTAGTGGTGCCAATACCCGTTTGGGCTTGCATTTGTAATGCAATTAAAATCAATACTGCTATAACTATTTTTTTCATAAACTATACTTATCTAACCCAATACCATATAATACCTGGTTGTGGATTTGCTGTCCCGCCTCCTGCATCACTAATCCATGGTGCTGGAGAATAATAACTATCTAATGAAATGAGCGTTCCCCACCAGTTTCCGGTTCCATCTGAAAGAGTAAAAACACCATTACCTCCTCCAGCAGTGGTACTTCTCCAAGGCATTCTTAACGCCATTCCATTGTTGCTTCCTACATAATTCCAAGTACCAAATTTTTTATTTTCAGTGAGATTTGTTTGCCCATTACTTGTACTCACAAAACTATAGGTACTATTCACTGTCCAAATACCCCCAAAACTATTTCTACTTCCTGCATCAATCATGTATTGAAATCCACTAGTGCTTTTTTTAATATAATCAGCCCAACCAATGATGGAGTAATTTGAACTTGATGTACTGATAACTTGCGCATTAGTAGTAAAAGGTATCGTAGTATTTAAGGCAATCGAATTGGCGTAATTCCAACCCGCATACGAAGAATTTTTCATAATCAATGTCCAACCACCACCATCAGTCGTCATATCGGCATAAATTTTAAATGGGACACCTCCATTAATATTCGTATTTTTTATCCAATAAAATCCATCCGCTGAATTGGGATAATCCTGTTTGATTTGGTAGGCACTTGTAGAGGCTGTTTGTGAACTCAATCCATCTTTTTCAGCATAAAATCGAGATTTATTAGCATTAAAATTATTAGTAATTTCTTGTGACGTTAATTCACGGTTATACACTTTGAAATTAGCCACATTCATATTCATTCTCCAGTTAAGGTCATTGCGCCAACTTGAAATTCTTCCAGCCCCTGAGTTAAATACAGCATTAGTAGTATTAAATGTTCCATACACTTGGTTCATTGTCTGGCTCTCTCCATTTACATAAATTTTATTATTGGTTTTAGCACCAGCATTCATCACAAAAACAAGATGCCTCCATCCACCAACAATCCCCAATAAGTCAACTTGTGAACTATTTACGCCTTGTAAGTCTCCTGCTGAAGTATTGTACCCAATATTACCTCCACTCGTCCACACATCATATAATCCAAATCCAAAATACATACCAGTTGGAGAAGTTAATGAATTGGTCTTTACCCACATTTCGACAGTGACCGCATTGGTACTTCCAATGTTCGCCGTAAAATCAGCATAACTTGAAGTTCCATTAAATACAATAGAACCACCATTAGCCGAATTAAAGGTAGTTGAAGTTAAAGTAACATTGGATCCATTCCCAGACAAATCATTCCAAACTGTGCCCGAGCCACTATAACTAGCAGGATTACCTGCATCTAAATGCAAAACCAAGCCTGAATTAGAAAAACAAGTAATCGTAACACTGCCATCTCCAGTTGTGTTTACTATCCCAAAAGAATTGATGCCAGAAATGGATTTAGTAGCGCCACCTCCACCTGCACCATTAGCTGCGCCGCCACCTGCACCGCCACCGCCACCGTAATATCCTGCACCACCACCACCAGCTCCTTGCCAAATAGTACCAGACCCACCTGCACCACCATTAATTCCATTTCCGTCTGCGCCATTTTGAGCTGGCGCATTATCAAAAGCATATCCCCCAACACCTACTGAGGTGGTTGAAGCTCCATACCCATATTGATATCTAGATGAAACAGGATATGCCGTAGATCCTTGACCATTCGCAGCGGTAGTTCCATTTGAATTTAAAGCGGCACCACCATTATAGCCTGTTGTTCCTCCTGTTCCACTACCTCCTCCTCCTCCTCCTGCAATCACTAAAGCATTAATAGATGAAGGTGAATTAGAAGTAAAAACACCTGACAAGCCACCACCAGCTCCACCGTAAGCTGTTCCACCGTTGGCAAGACCACCGTTCCCAGCAAAACCATATTTAGCCGTAGCCGATTGTCCTGGATATCCCCCTACGACAATGTATAAAACTTGTCCAGGAGTCACATTAATTGTAGTAGTGATGTTAGCTCCGGCACCTCCTATTTGACCTCCACCTCCAGTTCCTCCCATAGCGCCAATGGCATTGACTTGAATAGCGGTAACTCGATTAGGTACTATAAATTGTTGCAAAGCACCCGTGTAATTATAGGAGTAGGTAGTGGGTAATTGGGGTTTTTTTACCGCTAAATTTTGAAATGCTGATTGCGCATTCAATAGAATTGAACAAAAAAATAATACTACTATGTATCTCTTTTTTTTCATTAATAAATGGTATCTCCAAAAACATATCCAGTAGTGGTGCTATTCATTACTAAACCAATCACGCTGTTGGTTGCTCGAGTACTTAACCCGCTTGCTGAGTTTAATGTGGTTCCTGAACCTGCAAAAGTAATGGTACCCGTACCAGTTTGTATCAATTGACAACTAAAACCAATGGGTAAAGTAGGAACTGTAACCGTTACTGTTGATGCCGAACTAATAAAAAACAGTTTGTTGTTGTCTGTAGCAGCCAAACTAAACGAAGCACTTTTGGTAGCATCAATGACCAATCCGCCCGCAATTTGAACCCAAGCGGAACCATTCCAATAGTAATAGCCTGGAACCACGTTATTAGGAGCGCTACCCGCAGTAGCTGTATTGTAAATCAAAAGTCCAGCCGCGGCCGAAGAAGTTCCTGTGATAGGAGTGAACACATTCGCAGCTGTTAAAGCCACACGTGGAGGCAAAAATCCCTTATCTGTAGCCGCTACTTCTAATTTTGCAGAAGCATTAGGCGTAGTGGTGCCAATACCCGTTTGGGCATTTACGTGCCAAGTAAAAAATATCGTTAACACAATAATTAAGATTCCCTTTTTCATGATCGTATTATTTCAATTTGGCTTCTAATTGGAGTAATCTAGCTTCCATATCGGCTTGTTGCTTTTTCAGGGTTTCAATTTCGGCTTGTTGGGACTGAATCACTTTTAAAGACAAGGCGTGTAAGGCTTGGTAATTCACTGATTTAGTTTGCATTTCATCGGTTCCCGTATTCACCATTTCAGGAAAAAGAGTTTCCACTTCTTGAGCAATTAATCCAAATTGCAAACTTGGATCTCTTGGCTTGTCCTGATTCCAATAAAAAGTTACTGGTCTCAAATTTAAATATTTGGATACCGCTGAATTGTCAATTGAGGTAATCGTGTTTTTTAATCGGCGATCGGATCGAGTAATATAATTAGAAGCAATAATACTGGCAGCACAAATGTCATAAGTCGATAGTCCTCCTCCCCATATAGGCCAATCAGAATTAGATGCTCCACCTTGTTCTGGTATAACTACTCTGGATCTTCCTGATCTATTTATAGTGAGGGCATTATTAGCAGCCGTTGTATTAAAATCCCAACTCGTATTAATAATCATTTGATCAGTAGGATTATTGACTCCCATACTATACCCAAATGCACCATTCACGTCCAAACTATAATACGGCTTACCACTCCCTGTCCCCGCAGTTCTGACGCTTACTGTTGAATTGGCAGTTGTTGAGGCATTGTTAGTATTATAGACATATATACTCGGACTTGACGTACTTCCAGGGTTTCCAAATGTGTTCCCATTTTCGATATGAAGCGATGTAGTAGGACTTGAAGTCCCTAAACCCACTTTTCCATAAGGATCAATTCGCAATCGTTCAATGCCTAACGTTCGCATTGCAATAGTACTACTCATATCAGCTACCGTTGAATACCCAGATAAATCAATAGACGCTTGCGTATTTGTACTAGTTCCACCACCTGCCGATAATCGTAAGAATCCATCATCTGATGCATCTGACTGAGCTGTACCGCCACCTCCTGCACCTACACCCCTAATTTCGTAACTACCCACACTCCCTGAATTTAGAGCAGGTCGGGTTGTTGCATTTCCAAAACCAGTGGCAATTCGAATACCTCCACCTGCAATATTGAGTCTTGCTGTTGGTGAAATTGTTCCAATTCCCAGATTCCCATTTTCTAAAATAGCCAAACCATTGGTTTCGCTAGTACCATTAAAAATTCTGAAACGAGCATTGGACGAAGTCGAACCATACTGATCAATGGTCCAATCTACTGTACTACCTACTAATGATTTTTTAAACGTGATTTGTCCTCCCTCATATTGCGTGGAGGTAGGGTTCAATGCAATTTCGCCAGGCACTGTTCCTCCAACATTCCCCACAGTGAGTGTGGTTAAAGGCGATGTGGTTCCAATTCCCACATTCCCTCCATTAGGATTTAAGGATAAGAAATAATTAGTAGCATAATTGGACTTGTCTCTGGCTTGCAACCATGAATAAGTACTTGTGCTACTTAATCCGAAATCCAATACATGTGTCCCCACAGTAGCTCCCAATCGTAAATTACCATTGGCTGCTACTCCTGTAGTCGCTGGATCCGCTTTGGTGGTTACTACCTCCAGTTTATTCACCGGTGCAGTCGTACCAATACCCGTTTGGGCAGTAACATTTAAGAAGGACCCAACAATTACTAGTAGATAAAATAGATATCTCATCATATTACATTTATAAACCATATAAGGCTTTATTCGAATTAAAATTAGCTAGCACTTCGGTAGCATTCAGTGCTTTTTTATAAAGGCGAACTATTCCCATTTGACCATTAAAGTATTGGGCATATTCTCCACCGTTATACGAACCCAAAAATAAGTTAGTCGTTGCATTTAATATCCCGCCAGAAATAGAAATGGCTTTGGTTTGCTTGAGTACCCCATTTGAATATGTATAAATACTGTTGTTAGTCTTATCCCAAACATACACCATTTGAACCCAAGTATTGGCTGTAAAAGAGTAATTATCTGTAACTTGAGCAGTGCTTCCATTGCTAAAATCGGCTCGAATTAAATTGGATCCACCCAAACGTAATGCATACGATATATTGGCTGATTGTCCTCCATTATTATATTTGCCAATAACCGTTCCAGAGCTACCGGCATTTTTAAACCATACTTCTATTGTCCAACTTCCCGTTCCAGGTTCCAAAACAGCATTATCGGGAATACTCACCTGTGAACTGGATCCATTAAAAGTAAAAGCTGGATTATCATAACTAAGATTACTCATAGTTCCAGTTAATGCATTCCCTGACAAATCGACTAAACTAGTTCCTGATCCAGGGAAGCATTCAGTCATGCTAGGATTATAATACAATACCAAATTATCAGAAATGGAAGTATTCGGCTTAACCAATAAACCCATTCTCATGGTAATATGATTGGTCCATAAAACAGGTATGACTTTAATGTATTTTGTAAAAATACTACTTGAAAAAAGTACTTTTGCGTCATCTGTAATAGTAGTACTTACTGGTACATCACTCACCACCCTAGTCCAAGGTGCTGCGCCTGTCAAACTCGACTCAACATGGACTTTTGTGACAAATTGATTTTCAGAATTAGCTCTAGGTTGTATTACTACTCCCTTAATATACGCTGGCGTATCATAGTTTAAGCTAATCCATTGATTTGCATCATTTACTCCCGCTGCCCAACCTAAAGTAGTATTGTTTAACCATGGCGTATAATGCGTTTGGCTAAAGGTAGTTTCACCTGCCCAAACACTTGAAACACTCCAATAGCTAGGATTGGAATTGGTTGCAGGACTATGTATTGTATAATCAAATTCACTTTTTCTGGACTCGTATTCTTGCACTATATCTGAATCACTTAGGGGTAAGTTATTGATTTTGAATTGCGCCAGATTGAATTTTCCATACGCACTTGTACCCATATTAGTAGTTTCTCCCGCGCCAATTGCATAGTTTTGACTTGTCGACGGTATTTCTCGAGCTCCCGCTTGAGTACCTTGTAAAACACCATTTAAATACCCTTTTACGGAAGTTCCGTCATAAACTAAAGCAATATGATACCATTGATTTAAATTGACCGCTGATGTCGAAGTAATAATTGGTCCATTCCAAATGCGGTATTTAATCAACCCATTAATTATTTCAATGTTAGAGGCATGCCAACCCCCACTAGGAGTTTGTGAATCTAGTTCGCTTACCAATACCCCTGTTGAAGTGGTGGGGTAAAACCAAAAACTCATGGTAAAGCTTTTCTGAACACTAGTATTCAATGTTTTAAAATAGTTTCTAATATTAGGAGTGGCTAAATATTGATTGGATCCATTGAAAGAAATAAATCCTAATGAATTCATAAAAACAGGTGCATTATAAAGTGTTGCGTTTCCAGAGGCAGTACTGGCAATATTGTTAACTGTTGTTGCGCCACGAGTAAAACTGGCTGCTTTTGAAAAATCATAATTCACCACTAAACTATTTTTCGGCAATACGGATTGTTGAATGGGCAGCCCAATTTGAGCAAAATTCAATGATGCAGTTAATAGTATAAAAAAGGCAAATAATCGTTTCATATTAATTACTCATTTCGCCAGTTACAATGATACTATTCGCTCCTAAATGCAGTATACTCACTACTGCATATTGACTAGCTGTTTTGGTAAAACCTGTCCTGTTCAAATAGGTGCCCGAAAAAGTAATTTGACCCGCTCCCATTTGCACTATGGTACAATTGAAACCGGTTGGCAAACCGGTTGGAATGGTCACCGTTATAGCGGTTGCGCTTGTCGACTGTATGATTTCTCCATTATCAGCTGCCGTCAAACTATAAGATGCTGCAATACTAGTCACATTGGCCCCAAAACCTGAAATAGTTGACGTGCTTGAATTGCCTCCTGTTAGATTTCCCGTGGTGGAAACGTTACCTGAAGTATAGCTAATATCGTTTCCTGATTTGGTCCAATCATTACTTATTCGCAACCAATTTGGCGTAGCCGAAGTGCCTGTATTTACATAAAAACCAGTAGGAGCATCGGTTTGATACACTAATAGGCCGGTTGCAGGCAATGCAATTGCTGTTTTTTGGGCAGCTGTCATTCTTGGAGCCAACATTCCTTTGGATGTAGAACTAATGTCTAATTTAGCCGAAGCATCAGGTGTAGTCGTACCAATACCTGTTTGGGCAGATCCTACAAAACCTAAAAACAATAGAATTAAATAAATTTTTCTCATCTTAACGAATATATATTTCAACTCGTGCCGAGCGATTTATACCTGTTACATTTTGGCAACAACTTATATAATCCCCAGCTGAATAACTTGCCGCCGCCATGCCTATACCTGTATATACATCATTGGAGGCTTGATTCCCATTAGGATACAATCCCCCACCATTTTCATTCCAACCAAATCCCCATCTAGTACTTCCTGTCCCATTTCCAGTATAATTAAATCCATAAAAACGAACATCAACTTGAGAAGAGAATGCCGTTCCTTTTCCAGCAAAATTATTGGCATCCCCAAAAAACAAATTACTCGCCGAATTGAAAAAATTGATTGGCGTGATTCGGATTCCGTTATTGAAATTATTTTGCAACCAACACCACACATAATAACTCCCATTAGTATTCACACTTCCACCTGTCGAACTACCACCATAATTCCAAGGGATATCAGGCCACAACGCCATGATGTCTTTAGCATAAAAATAATTCATAGTATCAAATTTAGCATCCCCATCATTTCTATTAGTTTGTGCTGGATTTAAGGTGTTCACTGCGGTCCAATACGTACTTGAATACGGAAAAGTAGTCCCTCGAGTAGCTTTCATGGCCATCATCCAGCCGCCGCCATCAACTGCATTGCTCAACAAACAATAGACTTGAGTAGGCCCCACATAAGGCACGTTAATCCAATATATTCCATCGGTATAATTACTAAAAGCGGTTTGAATGTACTTCGCACTGGGTGCCGCCTTTGCGGCAGAACTTCCATCCATGTAAGGTGTAGTCACTATTTCTTGCAAATTTTGTGTCCAACTCTGATAGTACGTAGATGCTGGAAGCACACTGCTGTAGGAACTTGGCGCACTATTTTGAGTAGGTGATTTCCAAAACAACCGAAACCCAAAACCGCCTCCTCCTTGCTGCATCCGTGCCTCAAAAGCGTATGCTTTCCCAGCAGTCAAACTAATCGTTCCTGTATGGCTACCTAAAGGAGGTACCGCTTGACCTAAGTAAGTTCCAATAACCGAAGTCCCTTCAATAATTAAATCACTTGCATCATCGGCTTCTAAAGTAAAGGTATAGATTCCTGTTTCTTGTGGAATAAAAGTCCCCTGTACTTTGAACGCAAAATACGTCCCATTATTGGGTACATTAATTCCTATTGCACTCAATTCAGCAGCACTTGTCCAATCCAATATTTTGGCTGAGTTGGTTTTACCAGTTTGGTACACCGTAGTGTTGGTATTAGTAGAGTTGAAAATATTATCCATATCAACTTTACTTGCTGCAGTTATAGGATATTGATTGGACGATCCGATTCCAGCATGGGTATTCATGACCCAATAATCAAATTGCACACGAGGTTGTTTTTGCACGGGTTGATAAGGTATCAAAATTTGTGCTTGGACACCTACACAAAAAAGGAAAACTATATGAATAAGCGTTTTTTTCATCCCAATACTAATTTGACATATCGCCTGACGAAACGTATTTATTGGCTTCGATACAGACCAAAGTTAACATCGCATACTGACCGGCCGTTTTGGTAAAACTATACCTGTTGTAAATATTCGTAGTAGTACCATTGATGGCTAATGTAACCTGTCCAGCGCCTTTTTGTAGAATCATACAATTAAAACCAATAAAGAAATAAGGAACATTTAAGGTAATGGCACTGGCATTATTTAAAGTAATTATTTTACCATTATCCGCACTCGTTAAGGTGTACGAAGTACCTGTCTGATCATTGGTTAATCCTGTTGAGGTATTAGAAGCAATGAAATTAACCCAAGCCGTCCCATTCCAAAAATAGTATCCAGGCACCACATTGTTAGGTGCTGTTCCTGTGGTAGCGGTATTGTATACAATCAAACCTGTTGCCGGAGAGCTTACAGGACTAGCCGCATTAGTGGCTGTCAAAGCCAATCGTGGCGGCAAAAACCCTTGGGTTGTGGATGCCACTTCTAATTTTGCCGAAGCACTAGGCGTAGTGGTCCCAATACCTGTTTGGGCCTTCCCGCTCAGGAAAACCAAAAACAACGCTACTACTGCTACTCCTTTTTTCATATTGACTACGCTATCGATTAAAATAAAGCTCTGAATGCAATCCATTGTGCTCCATCAGAAATAACACGAATCCAGTTATTAGATGCTTCTACCCCTAATGTAGCGGTTATAGCAGAACTATTAGCTGCGTCAACAACAATTTTTTGACTAGATGTAGTATTTACTGTTACTCCAAAAGCACTAATGTTTTTAATAATAAACTCTTTACCCTTGCCAACTCCTGAAGAAGTGGCATCAGGTAATGTAATTGTGCCAACTGCTGCGTTTGAATAAATAACATATTTATCCGCTGCAACTATAGGATAAGTTGCTGCTGTAATTGTTGTAAGTGCCGTATTAGGATTTGAATTCCAACTTGCCAAACCATTAGCATCTGAAGTCAATACCTTTCCAGCACCTGGTGAGCCTCCAGCTACTTTCAATGTTCCTGCAATCTCAGTATTCCCAGATGATGCTGTAATTTTAAATTTATCCGTATTTACAGTAACATCTCCTGTCACACTTAATGTACTCGACAAAGTTGTAGCCCCTGTTACTCCTAATGTGCCTCCAACTGATGTATTCCCACTAAATGTTTTGGCTCCTGCAACTGTTTGCGTAGTAGTTAAATCGACAAAGTTTTGAGTAGATGAACCTGTTCCACCGTTAGCAATTGGCAAAGCCCCTGTCACCTTAGTAGTCAAATCAATAGATCCTGCTAACATGGCATTAGTCACTTTTCCAGTACCTATAGTAGTAGCAAAACTTCCTGTTCCTGTTCCTGTAACATCACCTGTTAAAGTAATGGTTTGGTCTCCTGTATTAGTTCCACTCACGGTAGCATTATCACTTGCGGTCAAGGTTTTCCCATCAGCAATAGTTAAGGTAGCGCTAGTAGTAGGTGCGGTAATAGTTACTTTATTAATTGAGGTTGCAGTGGCTACTCCTAAAGTTGGTGTAACCAAGGTAGGAGAAGTATCCATTACAAATTTAGTTCCTGTTCCTGTTTGAGAAGCAACTGAAGTAGCGTTACCCACACTGGTAATTGGTCCTGTCAAATTCGCATTGGTAGTTACCGTAGCGGCATTCCCTGTAATAGAGCCAGCAATCGCATTGGTAACCGTTAAATTAGTCAAAGTTCCAACAGAGGTTAAACTAGAACCCGTAACTGTTGAGTTAAGGCTAGTGCCTGTCAAAGTGCCTGCTGCAGCTGTAACGGTAATATCAGCACTACCATCAAAATCAACCGTATTGATTTTTCTAGCTGTAGCTAATTTAGTTGCTGTACCTGCATTTCCTGTTATAGTGGTTTGGTCTCCTGTATTGGTTCCGCTTACAGTAGCATCACCAGAAACCGTTAATGTTTTTGAAGTAGTTCCTCCTGCTATTGTGAAACCTGTGGTTTGAGCCGTTGGAGTTAATCCATTAATACTAGTTGCTGTAGCTACTCCTAAAGTTGGTGTAACCAAAGTAGGTGAAGTATCCATAACAAATTTAGTTCCTGTTCCTGTTTGAGAAGCAACTGATGTGGTATTACCTGAACTCGTAATTGGTCCCGTCAAATTCGCATTGGTAGTTACTGTAGCCGCATTCCCTGTAATTGATCCTGCTATAGCATTAGTCACTGTTAAATTAGTCAAGGTTCCAACAGAGGTTAAACTAGAACCTGTAACTGTTGAGTTAAGACTAGTACCTGTCAAAGTGCCTGCTGCAGCTGTAACTGTAATATCAGCACTGCCGTCAAAATCAACCGTATTGATTTTTCTAGCTGTAGCTAATTTGGTTGCTGTACCTGCATTCCCTGTTATCGTAGTTTGGTCTCCTGTATTGGTTCCGCTTACGGTAGCGTCACCAGAAACCGTTAATGTTTTTGAAGTAGTTCCTCCTGCTATAGTGAAACCTGTGGTTTGAGCTGTTGGAGTTAATCCATTAATACTAGTTGCTGTAGCTACTCCTAAAGTTGGTGTAACCAAAGTAGGACTTGTGGCAAACACTAAAGCGCCTGTTCCTGTTTCATCAGTTACTGCAGCAAGTATATTCGCACTCGATGGAGTTGCTAAAGCTGTTGCTATTCCTGTTCCTAATCCGCTTACCCCTGTTGCAATTGGCAATCCAGTAGCATTAGTTAATGTTCCTGATGCTGGTGTACCTAATACTGGCGCAGTCAATGTTGGACTCGTTAAGGTTTTATTTGTCAAGGTCTCTGTACCAGCTAATGTAGCTAATGTCCCTGTAGTGGGTAAAGTTACATTGGAATCTGCTGTAGCTGTTAAAGTAGTAGCAAAAGCCCCTGAAGTGGTTAAGTTGCCTCCCAAAGTAATGGTTTTAGTGCCATTATCTACGCCTGTACCTCCATTAGCACCCGGTAAAATTCCAGTTACTCCTGAGGTTAAAGGCAATCCTGTTGCATTTGTTAATGTCCCTGATGCCGGTGTTCCTAATACTGGTGCTGTCAAGGTTGGACTCGTTAGAGTTTTATTCGTTAGAGTTTCGGTTCCTGCTAAAGTGGCTAGGGTTCCAGTCGCTGAAGGCAAGGTGATAGTGGTGGTTCCTGCTACCGCTGGTGCTTGTACTGTTGCGGTACCAGAGGTAGACCCCGAAAATCCTACACCGGTAGCTGTTGCTACGCCTAAGGTTGGTGTAACTAATGTTGGCGAAGTCGCACGAACCACATTCCCTGAACCTGTTGTAGCAATTTCTTCTACAACTCCAGCTCCTGTAGAAACACGTCCTAATACTTTATCAGTAGCACTTACATTTTGAATTTTAGCATAGGTAATATTCGCATCGGTTATTTTGGCTGTGGTTACTGCTGCATCGGCTAGTTTTGCTGTGGTAACATTAGCATCTTTGATTTTAGCAGTTTCTACTGCGTCAGTAGTAATATCGGCAGCTACAATGGAGTTAGCCAAATTCAATTTAGAATATGCAATGGCAGCATTAGTCGCCACATCTGCATTTACAATGGTACCATCAGCAATTTTTGCCGAGGTAATCGAACCATCCGCTACGCCTGCTGCTGCATTCAATGCATCTACATAACTTTTGGTAGCTGCATCTTGCGCTGCTGTTGGATCAGCCACTCCTGTTAATTTTTTTCCTCCAAGGGCAACGTCAGCCGTAGCGGCTCCAAAACCACTTAATGGAATATTCGCTTTGTCTAATTTGGCATCGGTTACATTAGCATTTTTAATTTTTGCTGTTTCAACTGCGTTATCAGCTAATTTAGCTGTGGTTATGTTTGCATCTGTAATTTTAACCGTGGTTACTGCTGTATCAGCTAACATAGCGGTTACTACTTTACCAGTGCCAATAGCAGTAACCCCAGCATTAGTAATGATTACATCTCCAGTAGGAGTTACTTGTGTTGCTTCGTTTGAAGCGTTACCCACATAAATTTTCCCATCGGTTAATGTTGTAATGCTGGATGTAGCGTTATCTACATAGTTTTTCGTAGCTGCATCTTGAGCTGAAGCAGGATCTGTAACGTTTGTCAATTTATTTGAACCTAAATCAACATCAGCTGTTGCAGCACCAAATCCACTTAATGGGATATTTGCTTTATCTAGTTTGGCATCAGTTACATTAGCATTTTTAATTTTTGCTGTTTCTACTGCGTCAGTAGCAATATCAGCAGCTATAATCTCACCATCTTTTATTTTTGCTGAAGTAACTGCATTGGCTGAAATTGTTGGTAAATCTGCTGTACCTGATAAGTCTCCAGCAAGTTTAATTTTACCTTTTAAAACAGTCGTTGCGTCTGGAGCTCCAGAGCTAACACTTGAGTCAACATAATCTTTAATCAATTTAACCGAAGGGTATTTATCCGTCGATGTTGCATCTGCTGTAATATCGGTACTTTTATTAGCTAGATTTTCTTTCAATACTTCTGCTACTGTAGCTCTGGTGACTTCGGCTGCAATAGCTGATGCATTGGCAGCAACATTAGTTGTTAAGGTAGCTTCGGCTGCTCGTGCAGTAGTTGCTTCTGTAGTGATTGCTGTTGCATTAGCTGATTCAGCTGCTCGTGCTGTGGTAGCTTCGGCTGCTAAATTTGTAGTTAATGTCGCTTCGGCTGCTCGTGCAGTAGTTGCTTCTGTAGTGATTGCTGTTGCATTAGCTGATTCGGCTGCGCGTGCCGTGGTAGCTTCGGCTGCTAAATTTGTTGTTAATGTCGCTTCGGCTGCGCGTGCAGTAGTCGCTTCTGTAGTGATTGCTGTTGCATTAGCTGATTCGGCTGCGCGGGCTGTAGTAGCTTCGGCTGCTAAATTTGTAGTTAATGTCGCTTCGGCAGCGGTGGCTCTGTTTACCTCTGTTGTCAAATCGGTAGTATTTGCTTTTAAAGCCAATCCTGGTACAGTTGGTGCTGTCGCTGTTCCGCCCAAGTCACCGGCTAATTGTAATTTTCCTTTGGTAGTAGCATCTGCATCCACTATAGTAGCTCCAGCTATTGCTGTATCAACGTATGTTTTTACTGCGTTTTGAGTTGGAAACAACACATTGCTTGTTCCTAGTGTTACTACAGTAGATTTGTTGGCTGCATTTTCTTTTAAAGCCAAGCCTGGTACAGTTGGCGCTGCAGCAGTTCCTCCTAAGTCACCCGCCAATTGTAATTTCCCTTTGGTAGTCGAATCTGCATCCACTATAGTAACTCCAGCTATTGCTGTATCAACGTATGTTTTTACTGCGTTTTGAGTTGGAAACAACACATTGCTTGTTCCTAGTGTTACTACAGTAGATTTGTTGGCTGCATTTTCTTTTGAAGCAATAGCCGTATTTGCAGTTGCTAAATTAGTAGTCAATGTATTCTCTACAGCAGTGGCTCTGTTTACCTCTGTTGTCAAATCAATAGTATTCGCTTTCAAAGCCAATCCTGGCACGGTTGGTGCTGCCGCAGTTCCGCCCAAGTCACCAGCCAGTTGCAATTTTCCTTTACTTGTAGTGGTTGCATCTGGAATAGTAGAACTCACTATTTGACTGTCTACATACGTTTTAGTTGCTGTAGACATCGGTTTGTTTAAATCTGCTGTATTTTCAACATTACCTAGACCCAAATTAGTTCTTGCTGCTGCTGCAGTGGCAGCACCCGTTCCTCCATTGGCAATAGCCACCACTCCCGAAATATTTCCTGCAGTCAAAGCGGCATTCGCAAAGGGAACTGATGCTAATTTTTCTAAAGATAATTCGTCAAATTGATTGCACAATCCAGTCGCATCTAAAGCAACTTTTAAGGATTTTTCAGCAGCAGCATTCCATACAATTGTAGTATATGAACTTGCATACCCTCCAGTTTGATTACCTGAACCAATGGTAATATTCACCATCCCGAATTCATCCGTAGTAGTTTTTACTACTTCTTCATATTCAACAGTTGTCGCCGCATCTAGAAAACTAAATTTCAAACAAATAGACCTATTGGTTAAAGGAACATTAGCCACATTCACACCCGGAACATTTTGTCCGCCAGGCGCATAAATTACCGCTTGGTACGTAATGCCTTTATTTTGTGCAAAACCAATAGTAGAAACCAGTAGTAAAACGATGTAAAATAATTTTTTCATGTGGTATTATCTTTTTATTAAATCGAAATATCCGCCAAATAAAATCTGGCAATTATTAATAGAAACATTATCTGAATTGTTGCCTAACTTAACACTCTTGCTTAAGTTCAATCCTGCACTTAAATAGCCGTTTTTAGACAAATAGTATTTGGCATAGACCCCAACAACGGGCTGAACAATCAAACCTGAAAACTCAGTATTGTGAGCCAAGTTGTAGGCTGAATTATCTACTTCTTGCTTGCCACGAAGAATGGTGGACAGATTCAATCCCGCCTTGGCACTTAAGAAAAAGTAAAACGAATCATAAAATTGATAGTCTACTGTGCTTTGAACACCTAGGTAAGTGGTTTTCCATTCAAGTCGATTCACAGCTGATTCGGCAATAGCGTTATAATCATTGATGGTAACACTCCCCGTGTAGGATAGATCTTTGTAGTTTTTGTATTTTAACGGATGGGTATATCCTAATTCATAGGCATCGCCTACGCCGTTAATGGTTAATTTATCTGCATAAGCAGAATGATTGGTGTACGAAAACGAACTGAAATTTTTTCCGAGATTGAAAAAAACGCCTTGTGAGTACGTTGTGATTGTGAGTAGGAAAAAAAGGATGTGGGGTACAATTTTTTTCATTTTTTTATTTTGATTTTAGAATGGTGGTCGCAAAGGAGTACCTATTCCCGTCGAGCTTGACGAAATACTCTCCTGCTGCGAGCAATAAATTAGTTATAGTGAGTATAGTATCTTCGGCTTCTTTTTCTTGATAGAGTAAAAGTCGGCCATGAATATCAAAAATGGACACAGCGATTTTCCCTTCTACTGGTGCCGAAAATTTAAAATTAACAACATCTTCCACAGGATTAGGATACACTAAAGTGTTGATAGCATCGTTTTTGACAATGGCAGCATTCGATACTTTGCTTTGTTGAAATCCTTGACCTACAATAGCTTTTTTTGTAGCCGAAGTTCCTATCGCTCCTTGTTGAGCAATAGTTTGACTCACCTTTACCCCTTTAGGCGTAGTAGCAACACCCCCCTGAGCAGAGAGCATTTGATGGTGCAGTTTTTGCCCATACATCAAGCCACAAAAGAAAAACAAGACAACTACTTTCATTTTTAATCACTCTTTGTTTTAAATAAAGAACCTAAAAAATACTTTTTTTATATTACCTATTTAAGTTAACCTACAAAAGTAAATTCATAATGTTTTTTTTTGGTTAATCTAAAGTTTAAATTTGTCAAATAAATTAAAAAATTTGACAATGTTTCTGCGCTAAAGACTTATTAATATTGAATATTTTAATTTGATATTACAAAATCTATCAAACTTTATGTTGGCCACTCTTACAACAAAAAAACCCCAAGAACTTAGCTCCTGAGGCTTACAATTATTGCAGAGAGGATGGGATTCGAACCCACGATACAGTTACCCATATACAAACTTTCCAGGCTTGCTCCTTCAACCACTCGGACACCTCTCTAATTGGGATTGCAAATAACTTAAAAAAAACTGACTTAGAAAAATGAAACTACACTATTCTTGAATTTCGCCACGTAATGACGTTTCAAATACCTCTTGAAATTGAGAAGGCACAATCCCCTCACCTAGAAGGTACATCAATTTAGTAATGGCGGCCTCAGTAGTCATGTCTTTTCCAGAGACTACTCCAATGGATCGCAAAGCGGTACTCGTTTCATATTGACCCATTCGAACACTACCTCCTGAACATTGTGTTACATTCACGATGTGAATTCCTTTTTGAATTGCCTGTTGTAACACCTTCAAAAACCATTCGCTTGTAGGGGCATTTCCTGCTCCGTAAGTTTCCAAAACCACTCCTTTTAAATTGGAAATTGAAAGCACTGCTTCGACTACTTGCTCACTTATTCCAGGAAATAATTTCAGAATTATTACATTGGTATCTAGCTTTTTATGAACGTATAAGGGCAACTGATTTACTGGCAAAAACAACTCCGCATTCCATTTCAAATGCACCCCTGATTCCATCAAAAAAGGATAATTGGGCGAGGTAAATGCTTTGAAATGTTCGGCATTGATTTTAGTAGTTCTATTGCCACGGTACAACTTGTATTCAAAATACAATCCCACTTCTTGAACAACAGCTTTTCCGTTGTCCCGCAAGGACGCAATTTGAATGGCGGTAATTAAATTTTCTTTGGCATCCGTTCGCAAATCGCCTATAGGCAATTGAGATCCTGTAAAAATAATTGGCTTTGCCAAATTCTCCAACATAAAGCTCAAAGCCGATGCGGTGTAGGACATCGTATCAGACCCGTGAAGAACCACAAATCCATCAAAAGAAGCGTAATTATCCTCAATAATTGTGGCTAATTGTACCCATTTCTCCGGATTCATATTGGAAGAGTCTATTGGATTTTCAAACGAAATGGTTTCGATTTCACAATCCAATAATTTAAGTTCGGGAATGCGTTGTAATAATTTACTAAAATTAAAAGCCTTCAACGCACCCGTTGTAAAATCTTTCTTCATACCGATG
>JACCDS010680794.1_pt1 | contig 25899 bp, 21 predicted proteins | sample 7446441 | NCBI WGS metagenome assembly JACCDS01 (sample SAMN15323445, study PRJNA562643) | freshwater metagenome | isolation source: river surface water | place: USA:Blue River Watershed | collected 2017-08-17 | reverse complement strand
GAGCAATTGGGCGACCTGTTTTTAAAGATGCAAAAACCAAAATAAATTCGGCAGTTGTTAATAACTCATTTAGCTCATTATAAATCTTACAATCGAATTCTATCTTAACCGAAGACTGACTTTTGAAAGCGGTATGAACCGTCAACAACTCATCATATCGCGCTGACTTTTTGTAATTAATATTCATTGAAACAATCGGAAGTGCAATTCCTTCCTCTTCCATGCTTTTATACGAAACCCCTTTATTTCTAAGCCATTCCACACGACCCATTTCAAAATAAGGGATGTAATTCCCGTGATACACTACTCCCATCTGGTCGGTTTCAGAGTAACGTACACGAACTTGAATTTGATGATCTTTCATTATTTATTATTTAATTTTTATTGATTCTAAAATATCCTATACAACAATATTTTTACTAAAAAAACTATCGAATAATTTTTTTTTAAAGAAATTTGTTCACATATTTGTTGTCCCAGAAAAATACAAGAATAGCCCCACCTTTTTTTGTAAAAATAAAGTAACCAAACTTAAATAATTTAACCGAATATATGAACAAAACTGCTCAATCAGTATGGGAAAACTGTTTATCTTTCATAAAAGATAATATTCAAGACCAAGCCTACAAAACTTGGTTTGAACCAATCAAGTCAGTTGAGCTTACCGATAATGCGTTATATATTCAAGTACCAAGTAAATTTTTCTACGAATGGCTAGAAGAACATTACGTTAAATTATTAAAAGTAGCGCTTACCAAAGAACTTGGAAAAAACGCAAAGTTACTCTATAAAATTAAAATGGAGAACACTTACGGTAATAAACAACCCTATACAGAGCAATTACCGAGTGCCAACAGAACGCAAATGAAACCGCAAGATGTTGATGCCCCATTAAAAAATTTAAACCCTGAACTTAAAAACCCTTTTGTAATTCCTGGTATTCGTAATTTAAAAATCGAATCGCAGTTGAATGCTAATTACAGTTTTGACAACTTCTTAGAAGGAGACTCTAACCGTTTAGCACGTTCTGCAGGTATGGCTGTTGCTAATAAACCAGGAGGAACTTCTTTTAACCCATTATTGATTTTTGGTGGAGTTGGTTTAGGAAAAACTCACTTGGCTCACGCTATTGGTGTAGAAATTAAAGACAAATATCCTGAAAAAACTGTTTTATATATTTCTGCTGAAATTTTCACGCAACAATATATTGATTCAGTTAAGAAAAATACTCGAAATGATTTTATTCATTTCTACCAATTGATAGATGTATTAATCATTGATGATGTTCAATTCCTTTCTGGAAAATCAGGAACGCAAGATGTATTCTTCCATATTTTCAATTATTTACACCAAAACGGAAAACAAGTTATCTTGACTTCTGATAAGGCACCAGTTGACATGCAAGACATTGAACAACGTTTGTTGTCTCGTTTCAAATGGGGATTATCTGCTGAATTACACCAACCAGATTATGAGACTAGAGTATCTATCTTAAAGAATATCTTGTATCGTGACGGTGTTGAAATGCCAGAAGAAATTATTGAATACGTAGCTCGCAACATTAAAACTAATGTTAGAGAATTAGAAGGTGCTATAATTTCTTTGATTGCTCAATCTTCTTTCAATAAAAAAGAAGTGACAATTGAATTAGCAAAAAGTATCGTAGAGAAATTCGTAAAGAATGTCAAACGCGAAATTTCTATCGACTACATTCAAAAAATTGTTTCCGACTATTTCCAATTGGATTTAGAAACACTACAATCTAAAACTAGAAAAAGACACGTTGAACAAGCAAGACAATTAGCGATGTTTTTTGCCAAAAAATTTACCAAAGCTTCTTTGGCAAATATCGGATCTCAAATTGGAGACCGCGACCACGCCACTGTATTGCACGCTTGCAAAACCGTTGACAATTTAGTTTCTACTGACAAACAATTCAAAAAGTTTGTCGAAGACATCAACAAAAAATTAACCTTATAGACAGCAAATGTCCGTAAAAATCGTAATGGTTTGTTTGGGAAATATCTGTCGGTCACCTTTAGCCGAAGGAATATTAGCCTCTAAATTACCCAAAGATAAATTTACTGTAGATTCTGCAGGTACTGGTTCTTGGCATATTGGTCAATCTCCTGACGATCGTTCTGTGGCAGTTGCTCAAAAAAATGGACTAGACATTTCCTATCAAAGAGGAAGACAATTCAGCCGTACCGACTTTGATACTTTTGACTACATTTATGTAATGGATAATTCTAATTATGACAATGTTATCGCTTTGGCAGAGACCAAAGAACAAAAAGAAAAGGTAATTCTTATAATGAACGAGTTATATCCATCACAAAACAAAGACGTCCCTGATCCCTACTTTGGAATGCACAACGGATTTGATATTGTGTACGCCATGCTAGACGAAGCTTGCGATGTAATTGCTCAAAAATTGATAGCAAAACATCAATAAATACATTTCTCAACTCTAAAAAACATCTATATGAACAACACTAACTCTTTAGGAAAACTGTATTTAATTCCGGTGACCATGGGAGAATGTGACCCTATGGATGTCTTACCTCAAACAGTAAAAAGAACCATTGAATTCATTGACTATTATATTGTTGAAAACGAAAAAACAGCACGTAAGTCTATCAAAGCCGTACTTCCTGAAAAAAAACAATCCGAATTAGTTCTTTTTGCACTGAATAAACATACCGATGTAAAGGAACACCTTAGTTTTATCCAACCTTTACTTGAAGGAAAAAATGTAGGTTTAATGAGCGAAGCAGGTTGCCCAGGAGTGGCTGATCCAGGTGCTGTCATTGTAAAATTGGCTCATGAAAAAGGAATACAAGTTATTCCTCTCGTTGGCCCTTCTTCTATTCTTTTAGCGATGATGGCTTCTGGAATGAACGGACAAAGTTTCACTTTTAACGGTTATTTACCTATTGATAAAGGAGAAAAAAAATCAGCTTTGAAAAATTTTGAAAAATTGTCTTTTGACAAAAATCAATCGCAAATTTTTATTGAAACACCTTATCGCAACAATAAATTAGTAGAAGATATTCTGCAAGCACTTCAACCCTCAACGCATTTGTGTATTGCAACCGATATCACCTTACCAACCGAGTACATCAAAACACTACGAGTTGCTGATTGGAAAAAAACCAAAGTAGACTTACACAACCGTCCTACAATTTTTATCATTCATAAAATGTAATTCTTCTGAGTTTACATTTTCTATTAGCTGCATAAATAATATGCATGCATATTATTTATTTGTTATATTTACTTCTAAAATTGATAAACTATGAGTTATACAGATAAAATGCTACGCGACGACGCACTGAAAGGAAAAGTAATTGTGGTAACTGGAGGTGGAAGTGGTTTAGGCAAAGCAATGACTAAATATTTCTTAGAATTAGGCGCTAAAGTAGCCATTACTTCACGTGATTTAGACAAACTAAAAAACACTGCAGCCGAATTAGAAACACAAACTGGCGGAACTTGTTTGCCTATCCAATGCGACGTTCGTCACTATGAAGAAGTGGAAAACATGCTTCAAGAAACCCTAAAAGCATTTGGCAAAGTAGATATTTTATTAAACAATGCAGCTGGAAACTTCATTTCGCCAACAGAGCGTTTGTCGTCCAATGCTTTTGATACCATTATAGACATTGTATTAAAAGGAACCAAAAATTGTACGCTTGCTTTTGGAAAACATTGGATTGACACCAAACAAACATCCTCTACCGTTTTAAATATTGTGACTACGTATGCTTGGACAGGTTCAGCTTATGTAGTTCCTAGCGCCACTGCAAAAGCGGGTGTTTTAGCCATGACAAAAAGTTTAGCAGTAGAATGGGCAAAATATGGGATTCGTACCAATGCCATCGCTCCAGGACCTTTTCCAACCAAAGGAGCTTGGGATCGATTATTACCTGGTGATTTAGCCGAAAAATTTGATATGGCTAAAAAAGTGCCACTAAAACGAGTGGGAGATCACCAAGAATTAGCCAATTTAGCTGCCTATTTAGTATCTGACTTTTCAGCTTACATTAATGGTGAAGTAGTAGTAATTGACGGGGGAGAATGGTTAAAAGGCGCTGGACAATTTAATCTATTAGAAGATATTCCTGCGGAAATGTGGGATATGTTAGAAATGATGATTAAAGCCAAGAAAAATAAATAATACCAGTAAGAAAGGGAGTTCAAAAAAGAACTCCCTTTCTTTTGTCAATGAACCTAATAAATATATACCAAATTAGCAAACATTTAGCAAAAAACGAATTCACTCTGAATTAAATTCCTATTTTTGTTAGATAAAAACACAACATAATCATATGCTCATTATTGGAATCGCAGGCGGAACAGGAAGTGGCAAAACTACTGTAGTAAATCAAATTGTAAACGAATTACCAGAAACTGAAGTTGGTATTATTTCGCAAGATTCTTATTACAAAGAAAATGTCGGAATGACTTATGAGGAAAGGGCTGCCATCAACTTTGACCACCCAAGATCCATTGATTTTGATTTATTAGTACAACATCTCAAAGAATTAAAAGCAGGAAATAATATCAATCAACCGGTGTATTCTTTTGTGACGCACAATAGAACAAGCGATACTGTTTTTACACATCCGAGAAAAGTAATGATTGTAGAAGGTATTTTGATATTAACAAATCCTGAATTAAGAGATTTATTTGATGTGAAAATATACGTTCAAGCTGATCCTGATGAGCGCCTAATTCGACGTTTAAAAAGAGATATTGCTGATCGTGGAAGAGATATGGATGAAGTATTGAATCGTTATCAAACGACATTAAAGCCGATGCATTTGCAGTTTATTGAACCCACAAAAGCATTTGCTGATATTATCATCCCAAATGACAAGTACAATACCGTAGCAATTGATGTAGTACGCGCCGTGATACATCAAAAAATTCAATAATTAAGTTATAAATTTATACTGTAAATAATATACAAATCCCTGATTCAATTGTAGATATACAATTTTTTTAGGAGCTATTTCCCGCTTTTCGTTTCAATCCATTCTAAAAAGAATGGGATTTTCACTGCAATCGGGGCTAAAAAAAAGTAAAATGACAAACCCATTTAAAGACAAATCTTGGTTTAAATTATTGAGTAACAAATACATTTTAGTATTAGTATTCTTTACTACTTGGATGCTATTTTTAGATAATTATTCGTATTTCGATCATCGCTTCTTAGACAAGCAAATTGATGAATTAGAAGATAATAAAACCTATTATCAAGAAGAAATAAAGAAAGATAAACGACATATCAAAGAACTCAAGAATATTGAACACGTAGAAAAATACGCTCGTGAAAAGTACTATATGAAAAAAGACAGCGAAGATATTTACATCATCGAATTTGAAGGAGATAGTGCCATCAAAAGCAAATAATTCTACGATTTTTTTGAATCAGAACAAAAAATAAAACAAATGAAACATCTTTTTAATGATTTCGCCCCTGTTTCTGCCAAAGAATGGAAACAAAAAATTCAGTTCGAACTCAAAGGAGCTGATTATAATGACACCTTGATTTGGAATTCTCCAGAAGACATCAAAGTCAAGCCATTTTATGATCAAGAAGATGTTAAAGAAGTACTTTCTGTTGCTACCAAAGCTTCTGAATTTAAAATTTGTCAAAATATCTTTGTACATGACTTAAACAAATCTATTGAACGTGCTTTAGATAGTTTGAATCGTGGTGCAGAAAGTATTCGTTTTACTATCGAAGACGAATCTGTTGATGTGGCTCAACTATTAGAAAAGTTGCCTTTAGAAAATACTCCTATTTTCTTTCATTTGAATTTTATTTCAATCGATTTCGTTCAAAAATTAGAAGCTATTGCTAAAGCAAAGAAAGCTACTATTTTTTGTAATATTGACCCAATAGGTCAATTAGCCAAAGATGGAAATTGGTTCACCACTACTGAAAAAAGCAATTTCGACACCTTAAATATACTTACAAAACAAGCTGAATCTCTTTCACTTATTAGTGTTAATGGTGCTTTATATCAAAATGCAGGAGCTACCATTGTACAACAAATTGCGTACACATTGGCGCACACTAATGAATATTTCAACCGATTGGATGCGATACCTCAACCCATCGTAATTGAAGTCGCTGTAGGAACTAATTACTTTTTTGAAATTGCTAAACTAAAAGCTATTCGATTGCTTTTTAATACAATTGCGGCAGCTTACAATCCAAACTGGTCGTGTCACTTATTGGTTACCCCAACAAAAAGAAACAAAACATTATACGATTACAATGTCAATATGCTCCGCACCACAACCGAATGTATGAGTGCAATTATCGGGGGTGCTGACACAATTGCTAATTTACCTTATGATGCTTTGTATCATAAAGACAATGAATTTGGAGATCGAATTGCTCGAAACCAATTGTTAATTCTGAAAAACGAAAGTTATTTTGATAAAGTTAACAATCCCTCAGACGGAAGTTATTATATTGAAAGCTTAACCCAACAATTGACAGACAAAGCCTTAACGTTGTTCAAAGATATTGAAGCTAATGGCGGATTCTTAAAACAACTAAATGAAGGAATCATCAAAAGAAAAATTCAAGAAAGCGCTGATAAAGAACAAGACTTATTTGACAACGGAAAAGAAATTTTATTGGGAACCAATAAACACGCTAACAAAGACGACCGTATGAAACACGATTTAGAACTTTTTCCTTTCGTTAAAATCAAACCTAGAAAAACACTTATCACCCCGATCATTGAAAGACGATTAGCTGAAAAACTAGAACAAGAACGATTAGAAAAAGAGTAATTGTTTAGTATCCTAAAACACATTGTCAAATAGAAATTTGTCGCCAAAATGAAAAGAAAAGACCTTCAACATATTCAAATTCAATCCGAGAAAAGCTCGCCAGTTAAAAATACAGCAAGCGCTAATTTTCAAACTGCAGAAGGTATTGATTTGAAACAAAACTATACTCCAGAAGACCTTCAACCATTAGAGCATTTGGATTTTGGAGCAGGATTTGCCCCTAATTTACGAGGTCCTTATGCTACAATGTATGTACGTCGCCCTTGGACAGTACGCCAATACGCAGGTTTTTCAACCGCCGAAGAAAGTAATGCCTTCTACCGACGTAATTTAGCCGCTGGTCAAAAAGGTCTTTCTATTGCTTTTGATTTACCTACTCATCGTGGCTACGATTCGGATCACGAACGTGTTGTAGGAGATGTTGGAAAAGCAGGTGTTGCTATCGATTCGGTGGAAGACATGAAGGTTTTGTTTGACCAAATACCACTAGACGAAATGTCAGTTTCGATGACTATGAATGGAGCCGTACTTCCTATTATGGCTTTTTATATCGTAGCAGCCGAAGAACAAGGCGTAACTCCAGACAAACTTTCTGGTACAATTCAAAATGACATTTTAAAAGAGTTCATGGTTAGAAATACGTACATCTACCCACCTACTCCTTCTATGAAAATAATTGCTGATATATTTGAATACACCAGCAAAAACATGCCTAAATTTAATTCGATTTCAATCTCAGGCTATCACATGCAAGAAGCAGGAGCTACAGCCGATATTGAGTTGGCATACACGCTAGCTGATGGTTTAGAATACATCCGAACTGGTTTAGCAGCAGGAATGAAGATTGACGAATTTGCTCCGAGACTTTCGTTCTTTTGGGCAATTGGGATGAATCATTTCATGGAAATTGCTAAGATGCGTGCAGGACGAATGATTTGGGCAAAATTGGTCAAACAATTTGAACCTAAAGATGATAAATCATTAGCATTGCGCACCCATTGCCAAACATCGGGTTGGAGTTTAACCGAACAAGATCCTTTTAATAATGTAGCTCGAACTTGTATTGAGGCAGCAGCGGCGGCTTTTGGAGGAACCCAATCGCTACATACCAATGCGCTAGACGAAGCCATAGCTCTACCAACGGATTTCTCAGCTAGAATTGCTAGAAACACCCAATTGTACCTGCAAGACGAAACTAAAATCACTAAAACAGTGGATCCATGGGCAGGAAGCTACTATGTAGAAAATTTGACCCATGAAATCGCTCAAAGTGCTTGGAAGTTAATCGAGGAAGTAGAAGAATTAGGCGGTATGACTAAGGCTATTGAATCTGGGATTCCAAAACTAAGAATTGAGGAAGCCGCAGCAAGAAAACAAGCCCGAATTGATAGTGGACAAGACATTATAGTTGGTGTCAATCAATACCGTTTAGAGAAAGAAGATCCGCTTCAAATTTTAGACGTAGACAACCAAATGGTGCGTAGACAACAATTAGAACAATTGGAACGCATCAAATCAACTCGAGATTCTGAAAAAGTAAAAGTTGCATTGGATAAATTAATTCTGTGTGCCAAAACTGGCAAGGGAAATTTATTAGAAATTGCCGTAGAAGCAGCTAGAAACAGAGCAACTTTAGGAGAAATTAGCGATGCATTAGAAACAATTTTCGGAAGATATAAAGCACAAATTAAATCTTTTAGTGGCGTGTATAGTAAAGAAATAAAAAACGACGAAAGTTTTGAAAAAGCAAAACAATTAGCCAATATTTTTGCAGAAAAAGAAGGTAGAAGACCTCGAATTATGATTGCAAAAATGGGACAAGATGGACACGACCGTGGTGCTAAGGTGGTAGCAACAGGTTATGCCGATGTAGGTTTTGATGTGGACATCGGTCCATTATTCCAAACTCCTGCGGAAGCCGCTAAACAAGCTGTTGAAAATGATGTTCATATTCTAGGCGTATCTTCATTAGCAGCCGGTCATAAAACATTAGTCCCACAAGTTATTGAAGAACTAAAAAAATACGGACGAGAAGATATTATGGTAGTAGTGGGAGGCGTAATTCCAGCACAAGATTACCAATTCTTATTTGATGCAGGTGCGGTAGCTGTATTTGGCCCAGGAACTAAAATTAGTGAAGCCGCGATCAAAATATTAGAAATTTTAATAGATTAAACCATCTAACTATTCAAAATAAAAAAAACAGCCAGTAGGCTGTTTTTTTTATTTTCAAACCACTGAATATCAAAATATTAATATTTTATTAACGCAATAATTCAATTATTAGAATTATTTTTACTTGTATTCTCTCTCTAAAATGAGAATGTACTGCTCCAAATCATACTATTTTCAATTACCTATTGATGTGTCATTAAATAATTAACCAAAAGGGGAAGAAAACTAAAAACCTTACACCATTATTTTAATTCATTTAAACACAATCAATATTAATTTAAACATGAAAATTATGAAATCAAGTAGTATTATTTTACTGTTCTTAGCATTAACTGCTACATCTTATGCTCAAGAAAAAGGTCAGATCAAAGCAATCGAATTACCAGGAGTAGTAATCAAACGAGTAGGCAAAGACTTTTCTATTTACCTTCCGGATAATAATCCCGACCAAAGAGTAAGAGCTATCGAAGAAAAATTCATAGCCTACGATCTTGGAAAAGAAAATGAAGGATATGAAGAATACCTTTTAGTAATGAAAGGAAAAAATGGTCAGTTGGCCGCAACTTATGATGAAAAGGGAAAATTAACTCGTGTTGTTGAAAATTACAAAAATGTCATACTTCCAACCCAAGTAATTTATTCCATTTACAGAACATATCCTAAATGGACTATTGTAAATGACAATTTTTTGTACACTCAAGAATCAGGAGATGTTATGAATAAACAGTACAATATTAAGATCAAAAAAGACAAAGAAGTCAAACGAATCGTAATAAAATCGGATGGTGAAATTATCAAAATCAGGTAATCAAATTATTCAAAAAAAAAGCCACTAATTAATTAGTGGCTTTTTTTATAAGATTGCTTGTACTTATATGTCATCAACATTAGCATTGCTATCTGGCTCTATAAAAGAAGTATCATACCCTCCAAAAGCTTTCATATAACTAATTATAGACGTTCCATAAGCATCTCTAAAATAACGTTTCCCATTAGTTCTGAAATATCTTTTTACTGAACGAACACCTCCTAGATGTGCCGCTGCTAAAATTCCAGACTCCGTAATATGAATACCATTAATCACACTCCCTTCGTATTTTTCAATTTCATTACGCAACAACCATTTATTTTTTGCTAAAAGAGTCAAAAAAGCCTTTTCTTGCAAATCAGGGTTATTCAAAAAAGCGGAATTATTGTAAACACCAATGGTGCGTAGTGTTTCTGGACCAAATTGATACTTGCCTAAATAACCTAAAGTGTTTATTTTTTTGTATTTACCTTGAGATTCTTTGTAAGCAATAGCTTCTTTGTAACCAATAAAGAAATTGGCCGTAAAAGGAATATTCAATTTAGCGTAATCTTCTTGTTTTTGAGATGGAAATAAGTAGTCGGATTTGTCTGTTCCATCGGTTAGAAACCAAGTGTTGGAATCTAAGTTAAAAGGTTTAAAACCTGAGCTTAAAAAAGCGATAATTAGTAGTAAAGTGGAATAAAAATGCCATTTCTTTATCATAAATTGTTTTTCTTCTAAACGCTGTCCCATTCAGAAATTTCTACGGTGCAAATATACAACAAAAAATACAATGCTTAAAATCAGGCTGTTAAAGTTTTCTAAAAACAATTCTTCACCCTTTTAGAAACATTGGCAACCCTAGTACTCAAACGTTAGCGCGACAATTTTTCATTTCATAAAAACACATAAAAAAAGAGCTCTAAAAAGCCCTTTTTAATTATTTTATTGCCGTTAACAGTTTTAAAAAAGGCGAAAAACATTCTGTTTTTCGCCTAAAAATTATCTTTTCACTCCTTGACTATTAATCCAATTGTAATATTTTTTAGCATTTTGTTCGTGTTCTGCTTGAGTTACCGCAAAATCATGGTATCCAAAACGTTCTACACTAGCACAGAAATAGATATAATTGTGCTTTTCTGGATTCAATACCGCCTCAATCGCAGTAATATCAGGCATCGCAATTGGCCCTGGAGGTAATCCCGCACTATAATAGGTATTATATGGAGAGGCAACTTGTAAATCTTTATTCAAAACTCTTTTAATTACCTGATTAAAATCGTTTGATTTCTTTTTAACTGCATATATCACCGTTGGATCTGCCTGCAACAAAATACCCTTATGCAAACGATTCAAATATACCCCTGCAATTCTAGGTCTTTCATCTTTTTTAACTGATTCCTTATGTACTATTGAAGCCAAAATAGTAGCTTCAATTGGTGTTAAACCTTGCGCTTTCGCTTTTGCAACACGTTCTTCATTCCAATAATTACGGTATTCCTTAATCATTTTATCGCGAAACTTTGTAGCTGTTGTATTCCAATACAATTCATACGTATTCGGGATGAACATGGTCAACACATTTTCTTCGTTAAACCCATTTTCTTTTAAGAAAGTAGAATCTTTAATAGCAGCCAATAACGAGACACTATCTGCTTCGATTTCAGAACCTATTCGCCCTGCAAAATCCTCTAAACGTTCTTGATTATTGAAAGATAGTTTCACCTCATTATTAATACGTAGCGCATTAATCAATTCGTTACTATTCATCCCTTTTTTGAATAAAAATTTTCCTGGCTTTACATTGTTTGGGTATTTCTTTTTATTCGCTACTGCATCAAATCGATCCATATCCACAACATAGGGTTCCACTATTTTTTTGACTGCTTCATAATCAGAACCCGTTGGCACGTAAACATAGACTTCATTCTCTTCGAATTTAGTATTGTCTGAAAATATTTGACGTACTAATATCAGTCCGTAAATCATTAAGACTGAAATTAAAACGATACTAACTGTAGTGATGATTTTTTTTATATTCAAAATTGTATTTTTAAAATGAATGATTAACTAATTGAAAAAGAGCTTCGTCTTTAAAACGGCCATCAACTAAAGTCCAATCTTTTTTAACGCCTATTTTTTCAAATCCAAATTTAGTAAAAAGTGCTAGACTAGCCGTATTTTCTGTTGCAATATTTGCATACAATTGATGTAAATTCAAATGATGAAAGGCATATTTGATTAACAACTCTAATGCTTCTGACCCAATATTTTGCTTCCTGTTCTCTACAGCTTGAATTACAATACCTATTCCTGCTCTTCTATTTTGGGGATCAAAATCAAATAAATCAATCAACCCTAAAGCTGGAAAATCTTGGTCTTGGCAAATCGCCAATCGCAATTGTTTGGCTTCATAAATATCTTGATGCGCATTTTCCAGGTATTGTTTCACTAAAAACCGACTATAAGGCGTTTGCGTGTTACTCACTTCCCAAATACTTTGGTCGTTCTCCATGGCATAGACAAACTCCAAATCATTCGGTTCAAGCGCTCTGAGGTAAATATTTTCGCCTGTTAGGGTTATCATAGCCTGATTATATTTCGATTGTTCCTTTGAAAACAAATTCGGCAGGACCTTTCAAAAATACATTGGTATATTTCCCATCTATTTTTTCAAAAGAAACCGCTAATTTCCCTCCTTCAACATTTAAATTGATGACATTCAAATCTGTTTGTCCTGTAGCATTCATAGCAATAGCAACTGCAGTAGCTCCAGTACCACAAGCCAACGTTTCGTCTTCTACCCCTCTTTCATAGGTTCTCAAAGAGAAAGTAGCCTCGTCAATTTTCTTTACAAAATTGATATTACTACCTTCTTTTCCATATAGTTCCCCATAACGAATTGCAGCTCCATTATCTTTCACATTAAAGTGTTCCAAATCATCAACTAGTTGTACATGATGTGGAGATCCTGTATTTAAAAAAGAATATTCCGAAGTGTTGTTTATCGCTTCAACATCAATCATTTGTAATGAAACAATCCCATCATTTCCCACTGTAGCATAATGCAATCCATCAGTTGCAATAAAAGTAGTTTCGTTTTGAATTACATTTAATTTTTTGGCAAAAGCCACTAAACAACGCCCACCATTACCACACATTGAACTCAAATTCCCATCTGAATTGTAATACACCATTCTAAAATCGGTATCCGTATCGTTATCGAGTAAAATAAGTCCGTCAGCACCTATCCCAAAACGGCGATCACATAAATGCGCTACTAATTGCGTGTTCTCTTTAGGAAATGTATTAGAACGATTATCAATCATTACAAAATCATTTCCGGTACCTTGGTATTTATAAAAATCTAATTGCATTTCCTTTAGTTCTAAAACACAAAAGTACGAACTATTAATGAAATGTTAATCATTGTTAAAGAGCGTTAAACTGTTTTTTATAAAACAATTTCTCTTTTAAATTTACCTCAATAATTTAAAAACGAATACTATTATGAATCGCTTTTCAAATCTATTTTTAGTTTCCCTATTAAGTGGAGCTGTAACCTTAAGTGCTTATAAATTACTCTTTGACCAAGATGGTTATTTTTCAAAAAACAAAGATGGATTAGTTACCGTTGCAAACGATTATTATGGAAAACGCGTCGGTTTTTCTCCTGAAAATGTAGATTTTACAGAATCTGCCGAGAAAACCATCCATACTGTAGTTCATGTGAAAAACGTTTCTAGAAGAACCGTTTCTAATCCTATTATGGAATTCTTTTATGGTTATGGAGGCAGTCAGCAACAAGAACAAATTGGTACCGGATCAGGAGTAATCATCTCCGAAGACGGTTATATTGTTACCAATAATCACGTGATAAAAGATGCAACTGAAATCGAAATTACATTAAACAACAAAAAATCATATAAGGCAAAACTCATTGGAACCGACTCCAAAATGGATATTGCTTTGTTAAAAATTAATGCTGACGAAAAATTACCGTATACGGCGTTCGCCAATTCTGATTCGGTAAAAGTGGGCGAATGGGTATTAGCTGTTGGAAATCCGTACAATTTAACTTCTACTGTAACAGCTGGAATAGTTTCTGCCAAAGCAAGAAATCTAGACACTAGCGGAATCCAATCTTTTATTCAAACAGATGCTGCAGTCAATCCTGGTAACAGTGGAGGTGCTTTAGTCAATACCCGTGGAGAATTAATTGGTATTAACACCATGATTAGTTCTCCTACAGGAAGTTATACAGGGTATTCTTTTGCGGTACCTTCCAATATTACCCGAAAAATAATCGAAGATATCATGGAGTATGGCAACGTACAAAGAGGAATCCTAGGTGTTGAAGGAGGGGAATTAAATGCTAAATCTTCTAAAGAATTAGGGGTTTCACAAACCGAAGGTTTTTATGTTAGCAAAGTAACTAAACGTTCTGGCGCAGAAAAAGCTGGACTTCAAAAAGGAGATATCATCGTAAAATTAGACAATCAATCGGTGGCTACTTTTGCTGACTTATCGGGTTATATTAATACCAAACGTCCAAATGATAAAGTAGCGGTTACGATTATTAGAGATGGAAAGAATCGTATTGTACCTGTAATATTGAGCAAAAATGAATTCTTTAGTACTGAATTCAAAGGCTTAGAGTTGGAAAATATTGATGCGACGGATAAGAAGCGTTTCCGACTCAATTATGGCGTAAAAATCAAATCAATTACAAACGAGAATTTGAAAGCGTATGAAAGGGAACTTTTAGGCAATATCATTTTAAGTATTGACAACTTAAAAGCAACAGATATTGAAACCGTTTCAAAATTATTAAACAATAAGGAAGAGAATCAGAGCATTCGAATTGAAATGATCAACCAAAATGGAGAAATTTTTAGAATAATTATTTAATTCACACCACTTTTATTTGAAAAGCCATCTTGGAAATCAAGATGGCTTTTTTATTAAATTGGCACAACTGTAGTCATCTTCACTTCCGAAATAATAAAGAAACTATTAATCAAAGAAACCTCAGGTAAAACCGATAATTTTTGTTGGTGAAAATGATGGTAACTATCCATATCTGGTAAAACTACTTTCAGTAGGTAATCGAAATTCCCTGAAACAAAATTACACTCTACTACTTCAGGCATATTTAAAATAGAACTATTAAATCCTTCAGACACATCATGGGTTTGCTTTACTAAAGTCACCTGACAATAGACTGTAAGGTGCATTCCTAGTTTCTTTTTATTCACAATAGAAACATATTTTTCTATTACCCCTTCACGCTCCAAACGCTTGACTCTGTCGTGAACTGGAGTTAATGACAAATTAATCTTATTTGAAATGTCTTTCAACGTTAAATGAGCATCTTCTTGTAGTAAGCGAAGAATTTTTTTATCAGTAGCGTCAATATTCATCATACCGTTCAAAATGAAATAAATTAGAAATTCAATTTAGCGATTATTTTTCTTTTTGCAAGCGTCAAACAAATAACAAAAAGAAATAAATATTACAAAAATACAATTTAAAAGAAATAATTACCTATTTAAACCCCCAATATCAATAATTTTTTCTTTATCAATACATTTGTTATGAATTTAAAATCCAACTTTTAAAACTATAAACCATGATAATAGGCGTTCCTAAAGAAATCAAAAACAACGAAAATCGTGTAGCCTTAACACCCGCAGGTGTAGCTGAATTCAAAAAATACGGACATATCGTTTACATACAGTCAACGGCAGGAGAAAATAGTGGATTTAGCGATAGCGCTTACACCAATGCTGGGGCTCAAATTTTACCAACTATTGAAGCGGTCTACGAAATTGCCGAAATGATTATTAAAGTAAAAGAACCTATAGCATCTGAATATCCTTTAATCAAAAAAAATCAATTGGTTTTTACCTATTTTCACTTTGCTTCATCTGAACCATTAACCAAAGCGATGATAGAACGCGATGCAATTTGTTTGGCTTACGAAACTGTAGAAAAATCAGATCGTAGTTTGCCTTTATTAGTTCCTATGTCTGAAGTAGCAGGAAGAATGTCTATTCAAGAAGGTGCCAAATATTTAGAAAAGCCAATGCAAGGAAAAGGAATTCTTTTAGGAGGAGTTCCAGGAGTAAATCCTGCTAAAGTAGTTGTTTTAGGAGGAGGAATTGTTGGAACTCAAGCAGCAAAAATGGCAGCTGGATTTGGCGCTAAAGTGACTATTATGGATGTGAGTTTGGCACGTTTACGTTATTTAGATGATGTTATGCCTGCTAATGTGACTACACTAATGTCAAATCATTACAATATATGCGAGGCTATCGCTGATGCCGATTTAGTAATTGGAGCGGTTTTAATCCCTGGAGCCAAAGCACCTCACTTAATCACAAAAGACATGTTGAAATTGATGAGTCCTGGAACTGTTGTAGTTGACGTAGCTGTGGATCAAGGAGGTTGTATTGAAACTTGTACACCAACGACACACGAAAATCCGACCTTCATTATAGACGGAATAGTTCATTATTGCGTAGCCAATATGCCTGGAGCTGTCCCTTACACTTCTACTTTGGCATTAACAAATGCTACTTTGCCTTATGCTTTACAATTAGCCAATAAAGGATGGAAAAAAGCCTGTAATGAAAATGAAGAATTGAAAAAAGGATTAAACATTGCCAATGGCAAAGTTGTTTACCAAGGTGTTGCCGAAGCTTGGGGATTACCTTTTGAAAAAGTTAATACTATTTTATAATACATACTCCCCCACATTATTCAAAAAGCCGTCTTGTGTAAAACGAGACGGCTTTTCTATTTTAGATTATTCTTTAGGCTTAGTAGCGTAATAAATCGGGATTCCTGTTAGCATAATTAATACACCCCAACCACAAGTGGAGAATTTTGTAATTAATAACGATACACATACCGCAGAAGCTATTACAATATAAACTAATGGAAGAACTGGATAACCAAAAGCCTTGTAAGGTCTTTCTACTTCAGGCATTTTTTTACGAAGAATAAAAATGCCGTAAATGGTAAGAATATAAAATATCAAAACAATGATAATTACAAAATCTAATAAATCACCGTATTTACCAGTTAAACATAAAAGAGAAGCCCAAATGCATTGTACCCAAAGCGCCCATTCTGGCACACTTGCCGAATTCAAATTAGCTGCTTTTTTCAAGAACAACCCATCTTTAGCCATGGTATAATAGACTCTTGCTCCCGCCATAATCAATCCGTTATTACAAGCAAAAGTAGAAATCATAATCATTAAGGCAATGATGATAGTTCCCATATCTCCAAAAGTATATTGAGAAGCTACTACGGCTACTCTATCTGATTTAGCAGTAGCGATTTCGTCTAGTGGAATTACGGCTAAATACATCAAATTAGTCAACACATAAATCACTGTGACAATAAAAGTCCCTAGAAATAAACTCAAACCTACATTGCGTTTTGGATTTTTTATCTCCCCTGCAATAAAAGTTACTCCTACCCAAGCATCACTAGAAAACAACGACCCTACCATTGCAGCAGAAATACCTGTTAGCAAAGCGGTACCTCCAATTGGCAACCACGACCCCGTATCTGTATTAAATGAACGTGTATTCCAAGCATCTGACCAATTGGCATTCCAGATTTCAGCTTTAGCGGCTAATAAGAATCCAAAAATAATCAACCCAAATAAGGATAGAATCTTAATTACCGTTAAAACTGTTTGCAGAATTTTACTGTTTTTTACTCCTCTACTATTCACATACGTAAGTAGGACAATCGTAATAATTGAGACTATTTGTGCTGCATTCAATTTAAAAGAACCTAATTCGTATAGGATATTTTCGTCACTTAGAGACGGAATCAAATAAGCCGCAAATTTTGAAAAACCTACCCCTACAGCTGCAATAGTTCCTGTCTGAATAACAGCAAAGAAACTCCATCCATACAAAAAGGCGATCAATTTATTATAAGCCTCTTTTAAATACACATATTGTCCACCTGCTTTTGGAAACATAGCACTCAACTCGCCATAACTTACTGCAGCAATCATCGTAATTATTCCTGAGATTAACCAAATTAAAGTTAACCAACCTGCTGAACCTACCTGTCTTGCTATATCAGCACTTACAATGAATATTCCAGATCCAATCATAGAACCAACTACTAACATAGTTCCGTCTAATAATCCTAATTCTCTCTTAAAATCTCCTGATTGATTTTCTTCCATACTATTTGGTTTTAGTTTTTGGTTGGTTAAAGATATACTTTTTTTCAAAAATTGAGTTTTTCAAATCAAAGAATTAGCTCAATACCTATTTAAAACAAAAAACTCCTCAAATTGAGGAGTTGAAAATTAGAAGTTTATTGTTGTAACACCCTATTAATCTGGGTAAAGTTTTTCTCGTAATATTTTTCTTTGGTAGAAGATATAATAACACCACTTTGTGTTGAGGAATGAATAAATCGGATTTCACCATCACAAACCTCCACAACCATTCCTACGTGATTAATTTGATTTCCTCCTCTTGTCTTAAAGAAAATTAAATCCCCTTTTTTAGCCTCTTTTGTATCTACTTTTGTCCCAATTGCTGCCATTTCAATAGAAGATCTTGGCAATTTGATATCCAATGAACTGAATGTAGAATACATCAATCCCGAACAATCAAATCCGTTTTTTGAGGTTCCTCCAGCACGGTATCGTGATCCTAAATTATCAGATGCCATACGAATTAATTCATCAGCTAATTCCTCGTTCGTATTCCATTGAGCAACACTACTCGCAATAGTAAGATTCTCTTGATTTGAAAAGCTATTACTACTTTTTGCAATTGCAACTTTTGTATCAGCAACATCTTCCTGAGTTTCTTTTGCTCCAGAAATAGTCAATATAGCACCTACATATAAATTTTTAAGTATCGAAGGATTTTGTGTTTCTAATTCCGCTACCGAGATGCCATATTTTTTTGCAATTCCGTATTTGGTTTCTTTAGGAAGCACCTCATGTACTATCGTTTTTTGATTTTGATCAACAGCAACTTCTTTATTGACAACAGTAATTACTTCCTTAGTTTTTTCTTTCGTTTCTGTCTTATTAGAGACAATCACCTCAACTGGTTTGACTACCGGAGGAACTGTAACACTTCCTTCTTTTACTGGAATTACAATTTTTTGACCTGCCTTCAACGGTTCTTTTTCTAATATTGGATTGGCTTTGTCCAAATCAGCCACGGAAATACCATATTGTCTAGCAATTCCAAATTTGGTTTCTGATGGCAATACCTCGTGAGTTGTTGTTTCCGTTTGTGTAACAACTGGTTCAGGAATACTCTTTTCTTGTTTTTCTTTTTGAACGACTTCCCTTTTTGGTTCAAATTTAGGAGCTTCTTTCTTAGTTATTGAGCTACCATTTGTATTGACTTTAGTAGGGATCTTGATTTTTTGTCCCGCTTTCAAACCTGTTTCTGCTAACTCAGGATTGGCATTATTCAATTCATCCAAAGAAATTTCATATTGCTTTGCGATACCAAATAATGTTTCTTTAGGTTGTACCTCATGAGTATTTTCAACTAAAGTAACCTTCGATTCCGTTTTTACTTTTACTCCTTTTGAAGTCTGACGCGGAATCAAAATAATAGATTCCAATTTTAATACTCGGCTACAATCTGGATTGAGTTCGTAAATCGCACTTGGATCTACTTTATATTTTTGGGCTATTGCGGTTATAGTTTCCCCTTTTTGTACCGTATGCTTAATCAATTTTTCTTGAGAGAAAACTGATAGACTAGTTAGGAACGATAAAATTAAAATTAGTTTGTAATACTTCATTCTGTTTTTAATTTTCAACCCGATTTAAACATCACGATGATTTTGAAACCTAAAAAATGACTTATAATTATCATTTCTTTACTGAAAAACGGGAATATTTCAAGAATTACAAATATAGCCCTTTTTATCTCTAAAAAAGTTAAAGCATTTATAAAATTGACTACTTAAGTTGGGAAAACCAATTGAAATTAACCTTTTCAATGGGTAAAAAACAAAAAAGTCTAAGTAAAATTACTTAGACTTTTTAATTATTTATATAACTTATTTGTTATCTAACTAACAATTTGTGTGGCGGTGCAAACTTGGTTAAGTTAATTCCTTCCACTGCTTTTTTGTATTCTTCTATTGAAGGTGTTCTTCCTAGAATAGTAGATAAAACCACTACTGGAGTCGAAGAAAGTAATGATTCTCCTTTTTTCTCTGCAGTGTCCTCTACAACTCTTCCTTGGAATAAACGAGTAGAGGTTGCCATAACTGTATCTCCTTTAGAAGCTTTTTCTTGGTTACCCATACATAGGTTACACCCTGGACGCTCTAAATACAACATGTTTTCGTACTCAGTACGAGCTGTTCCTTTAGGTGCGTTATCATCAAATTCAAAACCAGAATATTTTCTCAACACTTCCCAGTCGCCTTCTGCTTTCAATTCGTCAACAATATTATAAGTAGGAGGAGCAACCACTAAAGGCGCTTTAAACTCTACTTTTCCTTCATGTTTCTCGATATTTTTAAGCATTTGAGCTAATATTTTCATATCACCTTTATGCACCATACAAGAACCAATAAAACCTAAATCAACCTTTTTAGTTCCTCCGTAGAAAGACAATGGTCGGATAGTATCGTGGGTATAACGTTTAGAAACGTCTTTGTTATTTACATCTGGATCCGCAATCATCGGTTCGTTGATTACATCTAAATCAACTTCTAATTCTGCGTAATATTTAGCATTTGAATCAGGACGTAATGCTGGTTTATCACCTGTTTTAATTTCCTCAATTCTCTTGTTTGCTTTATTGATAAGGCCTTGAAGTACTTTTTTAGAATTATCCATACCCTTGTCAATCATGATTTGGATTCTTCCTTTAGCAATTTCTAAAGAGTTAATCAACGTATCGTCTTCAGAAATACAGATAGATGCTTTTGCTTTCATTTCAGCAGACCAGTCAGTAAAAGTGAATGCTTGATCAGCCGTTAATGTCCCAATATGAACTTCGATAATTCTACCTTGAAAAACATTTTCTCCTCCAAATTTATGCAACATTTGTGCTTGGGTAGCATGAACTACATCACGGAAATCCATGTATTCTTTCATTGTTCCTTTGAAAGTCACTTTAACCGATTCCGGAATTGGCATAGAAGCCTCACCTGTAGCTAAAGCCAATGCAACCGTACCTGAGTCAGCTCCAAAAGCAACTCCCTTAGACATTCTAGTATGCGAGTCTCCACCAATAATGATCGCCCATTCATCAATAGTAATATCATTCAATACTTTGTGAATAACGTCTGTCATTGGATGATACACTCCTTTTGGATCACGTGCAGTGATTAATCCAAAATCATTCATAAATTTCATCAATTTCGGAATATTAGCTTGCGCTTTTTTATCCCAAACCGAAGCAGTATGACATCCTGATTGGTATGCTCCGTCAACAATTGGAGAAATCACTTTAGCTGCCATCGATTCTAATTCTTGGGCAGTCATCAATCCAGTTGTATCTTGCGAACCAACAATATTTACTTCTACACGAACATCTGAACCTGCATGTAATACTTTTCCAGGTGTTGTTCCAACCGCATTTTTGTTAAAAATTTTCTCAACTGCAGTTAAACCTTGTCCTTCATGAGAAACTTCTTTAGAAGGAGCAAAAACAGTTGGAATATCAATTCCTAATACTTTGCAAGCGAAGGTTTGAATTTTTTTACCAAATACAATGGCATACGATCCGCCTGCTTTGATGAATTCAATTTTTTGTGGTGTAAAAGATTTTGATAAATCTATTAACTCTTTATCACCATTATATAATTTCTTAGCTTTAGTATTGATTGTTAAAACCGTTCCTGTAGCAACTGAATACACCTGTTCTAAAATTGGATCTCCATTTTCATCACGAACCAATGTACCGTTTCCATCTACTTTTTTTACCCAGTTTTTCAAATCAATTCCAATACCACCTGTTACGTCAACAGTAGTAAGGAAAATTGGAGAAATTCCATTTGTTCCACCAACAATTGGTGCAATATTTACAAACGGAATGTATGGACTTGCTTTTTTCCCTGTCCAAAGTGCCACATTGTTCACTCCTGACATTCTAGAAGAACCTACACCCATAGTTCCTTTTTCAGCGATTAACATCACACTTTTATCTGGGTGTTGTGCTTGAAGTGCTTGAATCTCTTGTTGTGCTTGAGGAGTAATCATACATTTACCATGCAATTCACGATCTGAACGTGAGTGTGCTTGATTTCCTGGAGATAATAAATCGGTTGAAATATCACCTTCACCAGCAATGAATGTAACTACTTTAATTTCTTCTGGCAGCTCCGGTAATTTTGTAAAAAATTCCGCTTTTGCATAGCTTTCCAAAATAGCTGCAGCTACAGAGTTGCCATTGACATACCCTTCTTTCAAACGATCAGTATCAGCATCGTAAAGATATACTTGTGTTTTAAGAACATCTGAAGCTTGTTTTGCAATTGCTGCATCATTTCCTAAAGCCAAATCAAGTAATACTTCAATAGAAGTTCCACCTTTCATGTGAGACAATAATTCAAATGCAAAAGCTGGGGTAATTTCACTTACCACTTCTTTTCCAAGAATAATGTCTTTTAAGAAATAAGCCTTTTTACCCGCTGCACTGGTTGTTCCAGGCAATGTATTATAAATAAAAAACGAAAGACATTCTTCTCTATTTGGGTTGTTAACGTCTTTGATTTGCGCTATGATTTCACTTAGTAAATCAGCACTATCAATTGGTTTTGGATGCAATCCTTGACCTTTTCTTTCTTCGATTTCTTTAATGTATTCGTTATAAAGATTCATTGCATTATCAATAGCCATAATATATTGGGTATTTTTTGTTTTATATGTTTAGCAAATTTAGAAATTAAAGCCGAGATTTAAAAATAATTTAATAAAACTAGCTCTATCGCTTATTATTATTACAAAATAACAAATCAGATTTAATTTAATTGTTAAAACAACAATTTAACCTAATAAATACTAAATAATTAACAAAATAACTGTGTATTTACAAAGTCAAACAGGTCATTTTCATAAAAAAACAATCCTGAATTTCATCCTGACTATCTATCGAGTTTATAATAGTGTATCAATAATGATTTCTTCCGTAATTCCTTCGGCGTCAGCTTTGTAGTTTTTAATGATTCGATGGCGCAGAATCCCAATGGCAACTGCTTTGACATCTTCGATATCTGGAGAGAATTTTCCATTGAACGCAGCATGTGCTTTGGCAGCCAAAATTAAATTCTGAGAAGCTCTTGGCCCTGCCCCCCAATCCAAATAATTTTTCACAAAATCAGTTGACAACGAACTATCTGGGCGCGTTTTACTTACTAAAGTTACCGCATATTCAATGACATTATCTGCTACTGGAATGCGGCGAATTAAATGCTGAAAATCGATAATTTCTTGAGCCGTAAATAAGGGGTGTATGTCACTTTTTGTATCCGAAGTGGTTTGTTTTACCACTTGTACTTCTTCTTGAAACGTGGGGTATTCTAATTTAATAGCAAACATGAATCGGTCTAATTGCGCTTCTGGCAAAGGATAAGTTCCTTCTTGCTCAATAGGGTTTTGAGTTGCTAAAACAAAATAAGGCAAATTCAACTGATATTGATTACCTGCAATAGTAACCGAACGTTCCTGCATCGCTTCAAGCAAAGCCGCTTGTGTTTTAGGAGGCGTCCTATTGATTTCATCCGCTAAAACTATATTGGTAAAAACTGGTCCTTTGATGAATTTAAACTGTCTGTTTTCATCTAAAATCTCACTTCCCAAAATATCCGAAGGCATTAAATCTGGCGTAAACTGAATGCGCTTGAAATCCAATCCCAAAGCCTGTGCCAACGTATTTACCATTAAGGTTTTGGCTAAACCTGGAACCCCTACTAACAAAGCATGTCCGCCAGAAAAAATAGCCAATACAATTTGGTCAATCACAGCATCTTGACCCACAATAATTTTGGCAATTTCATTTTTTAGCGCTGTTCTTTTTTGAACTAAACTTTGTATAGCAGCAACATCAGACATTTGAGGTATATTTTAAATTGAAAAGAGTTAGCAATATGATTTTGATTTCATAAAGCTAACTCTTTTTTGATTTTTTAAAAAATTTATTTTTTCAACCAATTGTTGGTAAACACACAATCTCTGTATTCACCTACAATTTTAATATAAGTAGATTTTATTTTTTCATCAAACCATTTTGCTATCGCTTTGATTTGTTTTTCTTTTAACGCTAAATCTTTAATTTTAGTATAATCTTTAGCATAATCCGCCGTATGCTCGTTGATTCTATTCGTAACCGTAATTAATTTGTATTGCTTTTTACCTTCTTGTAATTCATCTAAAACCGGTGACGAAATCTCATTCTCTTTTAAATTAGAAACTTGAGCATACAAACTTGGATCCATTTTAGTCAATTCAAAACGCGTATCTTGTGTTTTAGGATTAATTAAAGTCCCTCCGTTCGTTCTCGTTTCTTTCTCATCAGACAAGGTTCTTGCTGCTTCCGCAAAAGTGATTTCTTTGTCCATAATTCGTTTACGAATCAAAGCAATTTTTTCTTTTGCTTCTTGCAACGACTCATCAGTAACTTTAGGAGCCAATAAAATATGACGCAATTCTATCTCTTGTCCTTTTATTTTCTCAACGTAAATAATATGATACCCAAAATCTGTTTCGAAAGGCGCTGAAATCTCTCCTTCGGCTAAACTGAAGGCTACATCCTTAAATTCTTTTACAAAAGGCGTTTTACGATTCATCTTGTAATACCCGCCACTTGCTCTTGAACCTGGGTCTTGTGAATACAAAACGGCTTTGGTTGCGAAACTAGACCCTTCTTGAATTTCTTTTTTAAATCCATTCAAACGGTCAATTACTTTTTGTTTGTCAGCATCTGAAATTTTAGGTTTTACTACAATTTGAGCCACTTCCATTTCGGCACCAAAAACAGGTAATTCCTCTTTTGGTATTTTCTTAAAGAAATTACGAACCTCTTCGGGTGTAATTTGTACATCATCAACAATTTTCTTTTGCATTTCTGATGTCAACTTATTTTCTTTAAGAATGTCAAAGAAATACGTTCTAAATTCTTCTTCATTATTTTTTTTGTAGTAACTCACTACCTTATCCATAGAACCCAATTGTTCAGTCATGTAGTTCAAACGCTCGTCCATTAAGGTTTTCACCTCTGAATCGGTAACTTTAACACTATCCTGAACTGCCTGGTGCGCATACAATTTGTCTTCCATTAGTTTTCCTAACATCTGACATCTTGAAATATCCTTAACCGAACCACCTTGACTTGAAATTTCCAAATAGGCTTTATCAATATCTGAATCTAAAATAATATAATCTCCAACGGTAGCAATTACACCATCAACTTTCATTTTTTTAGTCGAGTTGGTTTTAGGAGTTTCTTTTGCCGGTTGCTCTTTAATCACTTCTTGAGCGGTTAAAGTCACTACAGAAAAAAGAAGCAAGAAAAAAGAAAGTACCTTCTTATTCATAAAAGTGGTAATGGATGGTAATTGAAATATCATTGTTTAATTTTTATTTTTTAGTACTTCTATTACTAACTACAGAAGCCAAAATGTATTATTGCCAACAAAAATAACAATTCAATTAGAGAAAGCAAGTACTATGCGTACTATTAACAAAAAATTATTAAGGATAAGACTGAATTAGTAAAGCACAGTAAATATCTATATTTAAGAATAACCCTAGCCTTGATGGGAGCGGCATCCTGTGGTGGCGGGGTTCGCCAGCACAGATATAGCGTACAGCAGGATTAGCTTCCTAGAAAAGCTTTTGGAATTAGTTAATTAATGAAGTAAATAGTATTTTTGCAATCCATTATAACAATTATGAGTTTTTTAGAAGAAATACAACGCAGGAGAACATTTGGAATTATCTCGCATCCCGATGCCGGAAAGACGACACTAACTGAGAAATTACTTCTTTTTGGAGGGGCAATTCAGGAAGCGGGTGCGGTAAAAAATAACAAAATCAAGAAAGGCGCTACGTCTGACTTTATGGAAATTGAGCGTCAAAG
>JACCDS012410184.1_pt1 | contig 25922 bp, 18 predicted proteins | sample 7446441 | NCBI WGS metagenome assembly JACCDS01 (sample SAMN15323445, study PRJNA562643) | freshwater metagenome | isolation source: river surface water | place: USA:Blue River Watershed | collected 2017-08-17 | reverse complement strand
TCATTTCCTACAAGACGGCGTTCGGCGCCGCCCTCCTCGGCAAGAAGCCGGGCGACACCGTGAAGGTGAAGGCCGGCGGCTCGGAAGACGAATACACCATCGTCTCCATCGCGCGCTACACCGACAAGGCCTGACCGCGGTCCGCGTTTTCCTCTGCGTTTGAAAATCGGGCGGCCTTCGCGGCCGCCCTTTTGCTGTCCGTCCCGTGACTGCCCTCGCGACCGCCCCGGCCTCCTTCCTCGCCATGAATCCCTGGGTCCAGGGGGCGCTGATCGGTTTTTCGATCGCGGCCCCGGTGGGGCCGATCGGGCTGCTGTGTATCCGTCGCGCGATGACGCAGGGTCGGCTCAGCGGCTTGGTCTCCGGCCTCGGCGCGGCGACGGCGGACACGGTTTACGGTTTGCTCGCGGCCCTCGGATTGACGGCGGTGACGCAAGTCCTGCTCGATCAGCGGCATTGGCTGCAAGGGATCGGCGGGGTGTTTCTGCTCGGGATGGGGATCGCTACGTTCAAAGCCGAAGTGGCGACCGCGGCGGCGTCGGATGCCGGCACGCGGCCGGGCCTGGGCGGCGCGTTCGGGTCGACGTTGCTGCTCACGCTGACGAGTCCGATGACCGTGCTGGCGTTTGCGGGCGTGTTCGCGGGCTTGGGCCTGGGGCAGGCGGCGACGATGGGCGTGCGACCGGCGCTGCTGCTGGTGGGCGGGGTGTTTTGCGGTTCGGCCCTGTGGTGGTTGCTCCTCAGCACCTTTGCGGCCTCCGTCGGGCGGAAATTCGAACGGCGGCATTTCGTTTGGCTCAACCGCTGCTCCGGCAGCCTGTTGGCCGGTTTCGGCCTGTGGCAATTGGCGGCGTTGCTGCGCTGAAGCGGCCGCCGTGGCGAAGAGCCGGTGGAAGGTCGCACCTGGCCAACTCCGAACTCCGAACCCCGAACTCCGAACTCCGAACACCTTCCCCAACCGAGCCGGCCTTTTCGGCATCGGGCCGAGGAGCCGCGGAACGATACCCCGGTGCGCGGCGGGGAATTGCCTTTGGGGCAACGGCTCCCCACGTTCGCCGCCGCGTGAGCGTTTCCTGGGATATCCTTAAAATCTTGTCCGATCCGACGCGGCTGCGGCTGCTGGGGCTCGTCATGCGCGAAGAACTTTCGGTCGCCGAATTGCAGGAGATTCTCGGCATGGGGCAGTCGCGCATCTCGTCGCAACTGTCGCTCCTGCGGACCGTGAACCTCGTCAGCGACCGGCGCGAAGGGAAGAAAGCCTTCTATTCCCTGCGGACCAATCTCGCGCCCAAGACCCTCGGGTTGATCCGGGCCGCCGTGGATTCGGTGGCGGATTTGGCCGTCCTCGGCGAAGACCGGGAAAACCTGGACCGCATTCTGCGCAAACGCCGGCGCACGCAGGAGCAGTATTTCAATCTGATCGCCGGGCGGTTGGGCAAAAACTACTGCCCCGGCCGGTCCTGGGAGGCGATCGGGCATTTGGCGCTGCGCCTCACGCCGGCGATCGACATCGCGGATCTCGGGGCCGGCGAAGGGCTGGTTTCCCAATTGCTGGCGCGGCGGGCGCGGCAGGTGTGGTGCATCGACAATTCCCCCCGCATGGTCGAGGTCGGCACCGAACTCGCGAAGAAGAACGGCCTGGCCAACCTCGCCTACAAGCTCGGCGACATCGAGCAGGTGCCGTTGCCCGATCAGTCGGTCGATCTCGCGATTTTGAGCCAGGCCCTGCACCACGCCCAGCATCCGCCCGCCGCGATCGCCGAGGCGTTCCGCATTTTGCGGCCGGGCGGCCAGATTATCGTGCTCGATTTGAACGAGCACACGTTCGAGAAGGCGCGGGAACTTTACGCCGATGTGTGGCTGGGGTTTTCGGAAAACACCTTGCACGGATTTTTGGACCGCGCCGGCTTCGGCAAAGTGGAGGTCACCTCCGTGGCCAAAGAATCCGCCGAGCCGCAATTCGAGACCCTGCTGGCCAGCGGGGTGAAAACCGGACGCTGACGGCCGCCCGGTGTTTTGGGCGGAAACATTTCCGCGCCGCGGAGTCCCACGGAGGCCATTCCCGTTCCATGAAGCCGTATCTGCCGCCGCTCCCGCTCCTGTTTCTTGCGTTCTTTTTCGCCGGCCCCGGGTCCGGCGCGGCCGAGGCGGCGCCCCGGCGGGAAGAAGCGGTTTTCCTGTCGGACCAACGTCGCGTCGTCGTCGAGGTGCCCGACGGTTTCAAATTCGAGAGCGGGCGGGACGAACGCGGCCTCGTCCGCGTTTTCCTCACCGGCCCCGGGGAACAGGTCAGCGTCCAGCTATCGTTTTTGCCCGACGGCGAGGGCCGTTTCGGCGAGGCCTACGAGCGGCGGCGTCTGCTGCACGAGACCTACGGTCCCTACGTCGCCGGCTCGGTGGAAAAAGGCATGCACTTCGAGGAACTGGAACCCAAGTCCGGCGCCGGCACCTTCTGCGTGTTTACGGATTCCGCCCTGGTCGGGAAAACGGAATTGCCGCCCGGCGAATTCCACCACGTCACCGCCGGCGCCAAGGCCTGGCCCGGCGTCGTGGTGCTGTTCTCGGTGTTCAGCCAGGATACGAAATCGCCGGCGTATCGCACCGCGCTCCGCCTGCTGCGGGAGAGCGTGGCGGAAAAGAATCCGCTGCTGCGTTGACGGCGTGCGGCCTCCGGTCGGCCCGGGGTTTGGCCCGGCGGCTCCGGGTCGCGATGCCTCCCGTTCTGGCCGCTTGCATCCTTCGTGGTTCGGGTTCGTCTTTTCAGTGCGGTCGCTTCCTGCCGCGCACCCCGTCCCCGCCATGTCTTCCGCTTCTTCGTCCGCTCCCTTCGTCGCTGCGCGGCGCCCGGTTTCCCGCCGGCAGTTTCTCCGCGGCGCCGGCACCGCGCTTTCGTTGCCGTTTTTGGAATCGATGCTCGCGCCCTTCGCCCGCGCGCAGGCCCGGACCGCCTCGCCGCTCGCGCCCGGGGCGAAACCGCGGCGCATGCTCGCGATCTGCAACAACCTCGGGTTGCTGCCGGACCAATTTTTCCCGAAGGGCTCCGGCCGCGACTACGAACTTTCGCCCTACCTGAAGCACCTCGCGGCGCACCGCGGCGACTTCAGCGTCTTCAGCGGCGTCTCGCACCCCAACGTCGACGGCGGCCACCCGGCCGACATCTGCTTCCTGACCGCGGCGCCGCACCCCGGCAGCAGTTCCTTCCGCAACACGATCTCGCTCGACCAGCACATCGCGGAACGCATCGGCGTGCTGACGCGTTTCCCTTCCCTCACGCTCGGCGTCAACACTCGCACCCGCAGCCTTTCCTGGACGGGCACCGGCGTGGCGATCCCGCCCGAGGACAAGGCTGCCGACGTTTTCCGGCAGCTCTTCCTCCAGGGCACGCCGGAGCAGGTCGAGGCGCAGATCCGGAAATTGGATACGGGGCGCAGCATTCTCGACACCGTCGCCGGCCAAGCCAAGGAACTGCAGCGCGGCGTCACCGCGCGCGACCGCGACCGGCTCGACCAGTATTTCACCAGCGTGCGCGACCTTGAGCAGCGGCTGCAGGCCTCGCGCGGCTGGGAACGCAAACCCAAGCCGGCGGTGCAGGCGCCGGTGCCGGTCGATCCGGCGACGCCCGCCGCCTACATGGAAAAGGTGAAGGTCATGTACGACCTCGCGCGCCTGGCCTTCGAAACCGATTCGACCCGCGCGATCACGCTGATGCTCGACGGCGTCTCGACCCCGGTGCTCGAAATCCCCGACGAAAAGATCACCGACGGCTACCACAACCTCTCGCACCACGGAAAATCCAACGAGAAGCGCGCGCAGCTCCAGACCATCGACCAGCTGCACATGAAGCTGCTCGGCCGGCTCATCGCCGATCTCAAGGCGGTGCGGGAAAACGAAGACACGCTGCTCGACCGCACGATGGTGCTCTACGGTTCGAATTTCGGCGACGCGAACCAGCACGTCTGCACCAACATGCCGACGATCCTCGCCGGCGGCGGTTTCCGCCACGGCCAGCACCTCGCGTTCGACACGATGCGCAACTACCCGCTGCCCAATCTCTACGTCTCGATGCTGCAGCGGCTGGGCATCGAGGAAGATCGGTTCGCTTCCTCGACCGGCACGATGCGGGGGCTCGAGTTGGCATGACACGCACGGTGCGGGCGGGGATCGCGGTTGGGCTGCTGGCGGCCGCCGGGCTCGGCGCGGCGGAACCGCCGCCGGCCTTGGCGGCCTTCACGGAACAGCACTGCGCCAAGTGCCACAACGACGTCGACAAAGAGGGTGGGCTCGACCTCGGGGCGCTCGCCTTCGCGCCGGGAGATCGGGCGAATTTCGAGCGCTGGGTGCGGATCCACGACCGCGTGCTGGCCGGCGAGATGCCGCCGCCGGAGAAAGCGCAGCCGGCAGCGCCGTTGCGCGATGCGTTCACCGCGCAATTGGCGAAGACGCTGACCGCGCATGAAAGCGAAGTGCTCGCGCGCGAGGGCCGGGCGACGCGCCGCCGGCTCAACGGTTCGGAATACGAGAACGCGTTGCGCGACCTGTTCGCCGCCCCGTGGCTCCAGATCAAGGGCCAGTTTCCGGAAGACGGCGAGGCCCACCGCTTCAACAAGGTCGGCGACGCCCTCGATGTTTCGCACGTCCACATGGCGCGCTACCTGAGCGCCGCCGATTACGCGATCCGCCAGGTGCTCGCGGTGAAACTGGAACAGCCGCCGACCGAGACGAAACGCTACTACGCGCGGAACCAGCGCACGCTCACGAGCAAGTTTACCCCCAATATCTTCAACTCGTCGCCGGATCGCATGACGTTTCCGTTGGTCGGCACGACGGCCCAGCCCGACGTCCGGTTCCAGCGGGTGCCGCTCACGGTGGGCGAGAGCGATCCGGCGGCCCGCGACCTCGAGGCCGTCGGTTGGGTCTCGAGCAACTACGTCACCGGCTTCACCTACCGCTGGGACGAATTCCGCGCGCCGGTGGCGGGTCGCTACCGCGTTTCCTTCAGCGGCTACACGGTCTGGGTCGCGCCCGGCGGCATCACGATGCGTTTCGCCAACGAGCGGGACAAAACGGGTACACCGCGCCCGCCGAATCCCAATGTCGGCAATTACGACCAGATCGCTCCGGGGCGCCGGCATGAGCCGATCACCGTCTACACGCGCAACGGTTCGCTCAATCGCCGCGTCGGCGAGTTCGATCTGCAGCCCGAGCCGGGCGTGTATTCCGTCGGCGACGTGTGGCTGGTGGGCAACGAAACGCTCGTGCCGGACGCCTCGCGCTTCTACCGCTCCCGGCCGAACAATTTCAAAAACCCGTTGATGACGCCGGAGGGCACCCCGGGCGTGGCCTTCCGCTGGATGGAAGTCGAAGGACCGTTGTACGACGAATCGTCGGCGGCCGGTTACCGGTTGCTCTTCGGCGATCTGCCGCTGCGGAAATCGGCCAAGGGCGCGTCCGGCGGCGTCGCGGTCCCGTTCGTGCCCCGCGGCGATCGGCGCGACACGGGCCGCAATGCGGGCCAACGCATCGTGCCGACGGACGAAGTCGCCGTCGAAGTCGTGTCGGGACAGCCGCGCGCGGACGCGGAAAAGCTGCTGCGGGCGTTTCTCGCGCGGGCCTACCGCCGGCCAGGCGCGGAAGCCGAGACACCGCGCTTTCTCGCGCTGTTCGACGATCGCGTGCGCGCGGGCCTGAGTTTCACGGAGGCGATGGTCGCCTGCTACACCGCGGTGCTCGCCTCGCCGGGCTTTGTGTTTCTCGACGAGGCGCCCGGACCGCTCGACGGTCCCGCCTTGGCGACGCGCCTGGCGTTGTTCCTGTGGAATTCGGAACCGGATGCGCCGCTCCGGCAGCTCGGTGCGCGGGGCGAGTTGGCCAAACCCGAGGTGCGGAGGGCGGAAGTCGAGCGCCTGCTCGCCGATCCGAAGGCCGCGCGCTTCGTCGACGCGTTCCTCGATTACTGGGTCGATATCCGGAAAATCGAGGACACGACGCCGTCGACCACGCTCTACAACGACTACTACCTCGACGATTCCCTGACCGAAGCGGCCTTGGCGGAGACGCGGCATTTCTTCGCCGAATTGCTGCGCGGGGATCTGCCGGCCCGGAATGTCGTCGATTCCGATTTCACCTTTCTCAACGAGCGCCTCGCCCGGCATTACGGGATCCCCGGCGTCGTCGGCAGCGCGATGCGGCGCGTGGCCTTGCCCGCGGACAGCCCGCGCGGCGGCCTCATGACGCAGGCCAGCGTGCTGAAGGTCACGGCCAACGGCACGACCACGTCGCCGGTGCTGCGCGGCAAGTGGATTGTCGAACGCATCCTCGGCCACGAGATTCCGCCGCCGCCGCCGGTCACCGCTGTCGAGCCCGACATCCGCGGCGCCGTGACGATCCGCCAGCAACTCGATAAACACCGGGCCGACGCGAGTTGCGCGTCCTGCCACCGCACCATCGATCCGCCCGGCTTCGCGCTGGAGAATTTCGATGTCATGGGCGCGTGGCGCGACCGTTACCGCGGCGTGGATCCGAAAAAACCGGCCGAGAAAGGACTCGGGAAGAACGGCCATGCCTTCGAATGGCATTTCGCGCTGCCGGTCGATGCCGCGGGCGAGCTGTCCGACGGCCGGCGGTTTGCGGACGTCCGGGAATTCAAGCGGCTGCTGCGGGAACGCGAGGCGGAGATCGCCCGCAATCTGGCGAAACAGCTCGCGGTTTTCGCGACGGGTGCGCCGGTGCGCTTTAGCGAGCGGGCGGAGCTCGACCGCCTGGTCGCCGCCACCGCGGCCCGCGGCTACGGCGTGCGGACCCTCGTCCACGCGCTGGTCCAGAGCGACCTCTTCCTCACGAAGTAAGGATCGGCGGGACGGGTGGCGGCGGTTGGCGCTTGCCAACCGCGGGACCGCGGCGGCACATAGCCAATGTACCAACCGGTTACCAGTTCCCGGGCGGTGCGCCCTTCCGAGCCCTTGCGCCCATGCCCCGCTCCGCCTCCCGCCGCCGTTTCCTGAAAGCGCAGACCGCCGCCGTGCTGGCGACCCAGGTTCCCGGGCTCCTGCGCGGGGCTGAGCCGGCAGCGGCGGCGCGGCTGGCGCAGACCGGCGGCCCGAAGGCCGTGCAGGCCAAGCCCGCGAAATGGACGCGCTGGGACGAGCGCGAACGCCGCCAAGTCGAGGCGGCGGTGGCGCAGGCGTCGTTGTTTTACTGGCAGGGCCGGGGCGTGAACCGGCAGACGGCACGTTTCGCCGAGCAGTTCCGGAAACACTGCCCGGCCACCCACGTCGCCACGTGCTCCTCCGGCACCGCCGCGGTGCACATCGCGGTCGCCGCCGCCGGCATCGGGCCGGGCGACGAGGTCATCACGACCCCGATCACCGACCTCGGCACCGTATCCGGAATCCTGTTTCAGCAGGGCGTGCCCGTGTTCGCGGACCTCGGCGCGGCGACCTACAATCTTGATCCCGCGGCGGTCGCGCGGGCGATCACGCCGCGGACGAAGGCGATCGTCGCCGTGCACCTTGCCGGCACGCCCTGCGACCTGACGGCGCTGCGGGCCCTCGCGGACCGGCACAACCTCGTTTTGATCGAGGACTGCGCCCAGGCCTGGGGCGCCCGGTCGGCGGGGCGGCCGGTGGGCACCGTCGGCCACGCGGCGTGTTTCTCGCTGATGAATTCGAAGCACATCGGCGCCGGCGACGGCGGCGTCGTGGCTTCGAGCGATCCGCGCCTCGGGCCCGCGTTGCTCAAGTTCGCGGACAAGGGCAACGACCGCGCCGCGCCGGGCTACACCTGGGACCGGACCGATGTGCTCGCGACCAACTATCGTATGACGGAATTGCAGGCGGCGTTCGGCTCGGTGCAGCTCGAGCGCCTCGAGGACATCGCGGCCAAACGCGCGGCGCTCGGGCAAGTGCTGATCGACGGGTTGGCGGGCGCGCCGGGCGTGGCCGCGCCGGAAATCCGCCAGGGCGACCGCGCCACGTTCTGGTTTTTCTATTTCCGGCTGCAGCTGGCGAAGCTGCGCTGCAACCGCGCCGATTTTGTCGCGGCCTTGCGGGCGGAAGGCGTGGGATGCAGCGCGGGTTACATCCCGGTCCCGGTTTACAAATTGCCGTTTTTCCAACGGCACGGTTTTTTTGCCGGCCGCTGGCCGATCCGGGAAATGGGCCTGACGAAAATGGACTACACGCAGGTTTCCTGCCCGGAAGCGGAGGCGATTTTGGCCACCGGCGTCAGCGTCGTCCTGAACGAATCCATGGACGAAACCTTGATGCGCGAAACGGCCGCGGCCGTGCAGAAGGTGGCCCGCCACTACGCGGCCTGAGGCGGGGCGGGCCCGCGGTCAGCGGGCGCGGACGTTTGCCGCGAGTTCGTGCACCTGGCGCACGATTTTGTCTTCCAGCCCCGGCGACCACGGGCCGGGTTTGCCGTAGGGGACCATCGACGTGGCGCCTTCATAGCGGCCTTCCTTGAGCACGCGTTCGCTCGGGATGTAGCCCATGAGGTCGTTGGAATAGCCGAAGATCCAGGCGTCGCCGCCGAGTTCGCGGCGCAGGCGCAGGGCGTAGTCGACGACGACCTCGCCGCCGAGCGCGACCCAGGTCAGGGAGCCGAGCGCCCACGTTTGCACGGGGTAGTCGTAGTTGCGCGCGGCTGCGCCGAGCTGTTGCTTGCGGGCGTCGACCAGTTCGGCCCAGGCCTGGTGCATTTCCTTGTTGGGTTGGTCCTTTTCGCGGGCGGTGCGGATTTCCTCGTCGGTCGGCTCACGGGAGAACGTGAGCGGCACATCGGCCCACGCCGAGGCGAAGCGGCCGGAGATCGGGCGCAACGGCTTGGCCAAGGCGCGGTCGGCGGCGTCGGCGAGGTCGCGGCCGTGCTGTTCGGCGTGCGCGAGTTCGCGGCGCGGGTTCGGGTTGATGTCGGCGCCGCAGCCGGAGGCAAAGAGGACGGTGGCGCCGGGGTGGCGGCGTTCGAGTTCGGCTTGGGCGCAGCCCGCGTAGTCGCCGTGCCATTGGTAGAGCGAGAGCGTCGTGTTGTGGCAGGCGTAGGACACGAGGAGGCCCAGAAGGGCGCCTTGCGTGTCGCGGACGGCGAGCACCGGGACGCGCGGCTCGGTGGGCCCGCGGAGTTTGCCGGCGGCGCGCAGGGCCGGGACGTCCTTTTCGGCATTCTCGCGGCGGTTGATGCCGAAGGCGGCCTCGTCTTCGCTCCAACCCACTTCGGCCGGAGCGAGCCGATCCAGGGCGGCCGCGGCCACGGCGACCATGCGGCCGACGAGTTCCCGGGTGTAAGCGGCGGTTTTGGCGGCATCGGAAGGCGGGATCGGGCGCATCGGCCCGAGGCTGCCGGCGAGGGCGGGGGAACAATGGGTGTGCGAGACGTTCGTCATCACGGCGCTCCGGGGCAGGCCGTAGCGGCGGTGCAGTTCGGCTGCGACGGCGTCCGTATGCTCCCGGGCGATCGAACAGAGGTCGGCGGTCAGCAGCACGCCGCGGTTGCCCTCCGCGTCGGCGAGGGCGAGCGCCTTGACCCAAAGCTCCTGGGCGGCGCCCTCGGCCGGGTGAGTGCGGACGGCGTAGCCGGTCATCCACAGGCCGGCCGGCGGGGTGATGGCTTCCCGGGCCAGACCGGCCCGCCAGCCCGGCGCCGGCGCGGGCGCGGCGGCGAGCCGCAGGCCGGGTAAGAGGCAAACGGCGATCGCGGCGCACCGGACCAGCCGGCGGCGAGACCCGGAAGCGGACGGGAAGCGCATGGCGCGAGTAACCGGTAGGTTACCCACGCCGGCAAGAAATTTCCCGGCCGGACCTGCGACGCCGGCCGGAGTGGCCGAGAATCTGCTTGCCTACGCCGGGACAAAGTAACCTAACGGTTACGAAGCCCCGCCCCGCCGCTCCCTTCCGGGCGGCGGCCGATTCCACAGCCAGCTTTCCGTTGTTCCCCATGAAATTGCCGCCCGTTCCGTTTTCCTTCTCCGGCTGCGCCGGCCGTGTCCGTCTGCTTTTTGCCTTGGTCGCGGCGGGGTGGGGTGTCGGCACGGCGGCGGCCCAGCCGGCCCGGACGGGCACCGTGGCCGGCGTGGTGACCAACCAGGCCACCGGCGACCTGTTGGCCGGCGCGGCGGTGGAGACCGAGGGGTCGGCGCTCACGGCGGTGGCGGAGCGCGACGGCAGTTACCGGCTGGCTTTGCCGGAAGGCGCGCATGTGCTGACCGTGAGCTATGCGGGCCTCGACCGGATCAAGGTGCCGGTGGCGGTCGTCGCGGGGCAGACCGTGACGAAGAATTTCGAGCTGACGACGGGCATCTACAAAATGGAAGCGGTCGCGGTGTCCGGGGTGCGCGAAGGCAGCGCGCGGGCGATCCAGGCGCAGCGGCAATCCGAGAATCCGAAGTGGGTGGCGGCGACCGACACCTTCGGCAATCCGGCTTCGAACCCCGGCGAACTGATCCAGCGTCTGCCGGGCATATCGACCGATGTCGTCGGCAGCGAAGTCCGCACGCTCTACGTGCGCGGCATGGGTCCCGGTTTCTCTTCCCTGATGGTGGACGGTGAACGGGTCGCGACCTCGACCGGTACGTCGGGCAGCCGGGACTACCAGATCGAGCAACTCGGCACGGGCAATCTGGAGTCGGTGGAGCTGATCAAGGCGCCGCAGCCGGAGCAGGACGCCAACGCCGTGGCCGGTTTCGTGAACCTGGTTTCGCGCCGGGCCTTCGACGCCCCCGGCCGGCGGATCACGGTTTCCGGCGGCGTGATGTGGCGCCTGCGGCAGACGGACGAGAGCCCGTTCAAGGACCGGCCCGACAACCTCGATCTGCTGTCGGTCGCCTATTCCGATGTCTTCAACGTGCTCGGCGGCCGCAAGAACCTCGGCGTCGCCTTCAATGTGAACCGCCGCATCTCCGCCACCACGCAGGACGAGGCCGGCCCGGGCGGCGTGCTCTACAACTTCAGCCAGACCTACCTGAACCCGAACACGACGCCGCTGACGCGCATCTTCGGTTCCGGCGACATCGGCTACGAGGCGCGGGCGCACAACGCGGGCCTGAGCCTCGACTACAAGCTGAGCCCGGATGCGTTCGTCTTCTTCCGCGGCGCCTACAACACCAACGACCAGTTCCAGGAGTACTACCGCCCGGGTATCGGCAATCCGACCGCGACCGCGGCGAACTTCGCGCCGGGCAGCACCTACGAATTCTCGACGCTCCTGCCGCATGCCGCCTCGGTGGCGGTCAGCGAATCGACGCCGGAGTTCACCAAAAACTCGCGCAACTTCTCCCTCAGCGGCGGCACGGATTTCAAGTTGTTCCAGCGCACCGCGACCGTGCAGCTGCGGGCAAACTACTCCCACGCCAACATCTCCTATCCCGGCTGGATCCGCGCCCAGGCCCGGATTTTCGGCGGCATCGGATTCGAGATCGACCGCCGCGGCCGCGAGGCCTGGTACCCCGGTTTCCGGCAGACGGCCGGCCCTTCGATCTACGACGCCGCCAACTACACGATGAGCACGATGCAAAAGCAGTCGTACAAGGCGAAGAACGACCTCTCCAGCCTCCGGGCCGATGTCGCCAAACGCTTCGATACCGCCGCGCCGATCGTGCTGAAGTTCGGCGCGAAGTGGGCCGAGGACACGCGCAATCCCTGGACGGATTTCGCCACCTACACGTTTGCCGGTGCCGACGGTGTCGCCGGCACGGCCGACGATTCGATGAAGCCGTATGCGGATCTCAGTTACCGCCAGAGCAAGGATCTCTACGGGCCGTTCCCTTTCATGACCAATCCGCAGGGCGCGCCGACGGCCTATTGGAAGCAGACCGCGGCCGACGCCTACAACAGCTACGCCACCGCCAACAACGGCCGCGCGCGTTTCCAGGAGACCATCACCGCGGGCTATGTGCAGGCCTCGGTCAAGTTCGGCCGGCTCCGCATCCTCGGCGGCGTGCGCAGCGAGGACACCGCGACCGAAGGCCGGGCCTGGGTCCGCAACACGACCGCCAGCTGGGGCGGCAACAGCGTCGGCGGCACGAGCCTCGATCCCGCGGTCGTGGCGGCGAACGTCGTCCGGGCCCAACGCTCCTTTGTGCGGCTCAACACCTCCGAGGGCGATTACCGGAAGTTTTTCCCGGGCCTCCACTTTGTCTACGAGCCGGCGCCGGCCCTGCTCGTGCGCGCGAGTTTCAACAAGTCGATTTCCCGGCCGCCGATCGCGAACCTGATCCCGACGCTGACCGAGAATCTCGACAACACTACGGTCAGCATGGGCAATCCCGACCTGAAGCCCTATCTTTCCGACAACTTCGAGGTCAGCATCGAGCGCTATTTCGAGCCCGTCGGTTTGCTCAGCGTCGGCGCATTCCGGAAGGATATCACCGACTACTTCCGCACGTTCTCCTCGACGGTGCCCGCGACCGGTCTCGACGGCGGCGGCCTCTATGCCGGGTACACGTTGTCGACGACGCGGAACATCGGCACGGCGCGGATCCGCGGCCTGGAAGTCAGCTACCAGCAGCAATACAGTTTTCTGCCGGGCATCTGGAAGGGACTCGGTTCGTTCGCCAACTTCACCTACCTCGAGGCCGAGGGCAATTTCGGCACCACGGTCACGACGACGAAGCTGGCGAATCTCGCGCCGCGCAGCGGCAACGCCGGCATCAACTTCCGCTACCGCGGGCTCGATGCGCGCATCCTCGGGAATTGGGCGGCCGAAAAGTACAAGAGCACCGTCGGCGGTATCGAGGTGTACAACGAAGAGCGCTTCATGCTCGACCTGAAGCTGCAGTACACGATCAACCGCCGCTACGATGTCTTCCTCGATGTGAACAATCTCACCGACGAACCGCCGCGCACCGACGTCGCGCTCAACGGCCTGAAATTCTTCCGCACCAACCAGGGCGTCGGTTTCTCCGCCGGCTTCCGCGGGCGGTTCTGACCCGGGACGATGAGACACCGCTTCCCTTTCCGACCGCTCTTTCTCGCCGCGCTCCTCGCCATGTCGGAGGTTCCGTTTGCCGCCGCCGCGACCGAACCGATCCGCCCTTGGGCGAGCCCCGGTGTTCCCGGCCAGGCGCTGGCGGTGCGGGTGGACGACGTGCCTCTTGTTTTCACCGGCCAGATCACGGCGCCGCGGCCCGGCGGCGGCGATCGTGCCGAGGCCGAGGCGGCCCTGGCCGAACTGGGCCGACTGCTCGGCCGCGCGGGCAGCAGCGCGGCTCAGATCGTAAGGCTCAACGCGTACGTCGCGGACGATGCCGCGGCCGGTCCGGTCGAGGCGGCGCTGGCGGCGACCAGGGCGGCGCAGCCGGCGGCGTTCACGCTGGTGAAAACGCCGTTGGCGGCCCCGGGTGCGCGCGTGGCGTTCGAAGCCGTGGCGGCGGCGGCGCCGGCGGGGCCGCGGGTGAACATACGGGAAACGGCCGCGGCCGTGCTCCCGGCCGGCGGCAAGATTTTCATCTCGGGTCAGGCGGAGCGCGGGACGGACGTCGCGACGGCGGTGCGGGCGACGATGGCGGGATTGATGCGCACGCTGGAGCACCTCGGGCTCGCGGCGACCGATGTGGTGCAGGTGAAGGCGTTTCTCACGCTGTTCTCCGACCACGGCGCGGCGCAGCGGGAAATCGCGGCAAGCTTCGCGCCGGGGGCCGTACCGCCCGCGGTGCTGATGGCGTGGGAGAGCACTCTGTTCACCGAGATCGAAATGGTCGTCGCCGCGGGCGCGCGGCCCGCGCCGACCGGCGACCGAGTGGCGTATCTGCCGTTGCCGTGGCTGACGCCGTCGCCGCGCTACAGCAAAGTCTGCCACGTCGCGGCCGGCACGCCGCTGATTTTTGTCGCCGGCGTGGATGCCGGCGAAACGGGATCGGCGCGCGAGCAAATGAAGACGATCTTCGAGCGGATCGGCTCGGTCCTGTACGAGACCGGCAGCAGCTACCGGAATCTCGTGAAGGCAACGTACTATCTGGCGGCGCCGGAAGCGCGGACGGTGTTGGGCGACATCCGCGGGGTCTATTTCGATCCGACGCGGGCGCCGGCGGCCTCGGCCTTGCAGGTGCCGGGGCTGGGGCGACCCGGTCGGACCGCGATGATCGATCTCATCGCGATCCCGGTGAAGTGACGCGCGTCAGCGCGCGGGCGGTTGCCAGGGGGTGCCGCCGCCGCGCTGGATGTGGACGCGCAACGCGGCCTGCAGTTCGCGCGCGACGGCCGGTTCCTTGGCGAAGAGGTTTTCCTTTTCCCCGGGATCGCGGCCGAGGTGGTAGAGTTCGAGCGCCCCGTAGGGCGAGTTTTGCAGCAGCTTCCAATCGCCGCGGATAATCGCTTCGTACGATTTGCCGCCGTAGGCCGGGCCGCCTTCGCGGCGCACGAAGTACAGTTCGCGCGGGGCCGCGGCGGCGGGTTGGCCGGTTTTCAGAACGGGGACGAGGCTGACCGCATCGGTGCCCGGTGCCTGATTCAAGCCGGCGGCCTCGAGGGCGGTGGCGAAGATGTCGAATGTGAGGCCGGCGTAGTCGGACTTCGATCCGGCGGCCACCGTGCCGGGCCAACGCACGAAAAACGGCACGCGCAGGCCGCCGTCGTAGTGGCTTTGTTTGCCGTCGCGCCAAGGGCGGTTGCTTTGGGCGTGGGGCAGCGAGCCGCCGTTGTCGGCGGTGAAGATCACGAGGGTTTTGCGGGCGAGACCGCGGGCTTCGAGGCGTTCCAGCACGCGGCCGATGCCGGCGTCCAGGTGTTCGACGAAGGCGACGTTGGCGGCGCGCTTCGGATCGAGCCCGGGCGCGCGGGCCTTCACTTTTTCCAGCCACTCCGCGGGCGGCTCGATCGGGAAATGCGGCGCGTTGTAGGCGAGGTAGAGAAAGAACGGCTGCGGCGACTTCGTGCGGGAGTCGAAATAGTCGAGCGTCCAATCCGTGAAGAGATCGGTGGCGTGGCCGACGGGATCGATCGTCTCGCGGTTGCGCCGCATGTAGTTTTGGCCCTCGCGCAGATGGGTGGTGAAGCTGTCCATCATGTCCCCGAGGAAGCCGTGGAAGTAGTCGAAGCCGCGTTCGTTCGGGACATTCGGGGATTCGAGGCCGAGGTGCCATTTGCCGATGTGGGCGGTGTGGTAGCCGGCGGCGCGGAGGATATTCGCGAGGGTCGGCACGCGTGGATCGAGAAAGCCCCAGGAGTTGGCGCGCTGGGTGCGGATCACGCCGGGGACGCCGACGCGATCGGCGTAGCGGCCGGTGAGCAGCGCGGCCCGGGTCGGCGAACAGACCGTGGCGTTGGCCCGCATGCGCGTGAACAGCATGCCCTCGGCGGCGAGCCGGTCGAGGTGCGGGGTTTGGACGTCGCTCGGACCGTAGGTCGAGACGTCGCCGTAGCCGTGATCGTCGGTGACGATGACAAGAATGTTGGGCCGATCGGGGGCGGCGGCGTGCAACGGGGCGGCGGCAGCGAAGACGAGGCAAAGCAGCCAGCGGGGTAGGGAAGAAGGCATGACGGGGAATTGTGGGCGGGACCGGATGCGGGAGCGGGGCCGCACCGGGTCTTCAATTTACAGTTTCACGGTGCGGCCCTCGCGGAACGAAAGGTCGGCGGCGAGGACGATGCGGAGGCTGTCGATGGCGCTTTGCCAATGCGCGGTGAGGTCGGTGTTCTCGCGGATGGAGCGGAGAAAAACCTCCTGTTCCCGCCGGCACAATTCGTCGTGGTTGGGTTCGTCCGTGACGTCGATGATCTCGTCGGACCGGGCGAACTTGCCGTCCGCGCCGACCGCCGAGTGGTGCAGGCGGAGGGATTCGGTTTTGGAATGCGAATCGACATCGGCGGAATTGCCGGCGGCCGCGGCGTTTTTCGCGACGATGCTGACGCAGCCCTTCGGGCCGATGACATCCTTCACGAAGAAGGCCGTCTCGCTCATCATCGGGCCCCAGCCGGCCTCGTACCAACCGACGGAGCCATCGGCGAACGTGACCTGGAGGTGGCCGTAGTTGATCTGGTTGGCGGCGATTTCGTCGGTGAGGCGGGCGCCGATGCCGTTGACGCTGACGGGACGGGAGCCGGTCATGCGGCACATGACGTCGACGTAGTGGACGCCGCAATCGACGATCGGGGACGTGGAGCGCAGGAGCTGCTTGTGGGTGGCCCAGTTGGGGCCGGAGCTCTGCTGGTTGAGGTTCATGCGCATCACGAGCGGTTTGCCGAGGGTCTGCGCGAGCTCGGTGAATTTCTGCCACGACGGGTGAACGTGGAGGATGTAGCCGACGACGAGCTTGCGGTCGAGTTGCCGGGCGAGACCGAGCACGCGTTCGCAGTCGGCGATGTTGTCGGCGACGGGTTTTTCCAAAAACACATGGGCGCCCGCTGCGAGGGCGGCGGTGGCGTAGGCGGCATGGGTATCCGGATACGTGCTGATGCAGACGGCGTCGGGCTTGGTGCGGGCGAGGGCGTCGGCGTAGTCGGCGAACTCGGCGTAGCGGCCGCCGAACTCGGCGTTGAGTTTCTGGCGGGAGGCGGCGCCGCGGGCGACGAGGCCGACGATTTCGAAGGCGTCGGACATGGCGTGGTAGGCGCGGGCATGGGAGGTGCCCATGTGGCCGCAGCCGGCGACGAGAATGCGGATTTTGGAAGACATCGGAGGGAAGAAAGGGGCGGCGGGAGAATCCGGTTGCAGTCCGGGGGAACTGCCGTAACCGCGTGGTTACGATTCCGGCGTACCGGCGTCAGACCTTTCTTCCCGATGAAATCCGCCCGTGTCGATGCCCGAAAAATCCTGCGCGAGCTGGTCGCGATCCCGAGCGTGCATCCCGAGGCGGACGCCGGCGGCACCGTGCCGGGGGAAGCGGCGGCGGCGGCGTGGATCGAGGCGCTGCTGCGTCGCCTCGGAGCGGATACGGCCCGGCAAGAGATCGCGCCGGGCCGGCCGACGGTGACCGGCGTGTTTGAACCGCGGCGGAAGGCGCGGGCCACGGTGGTGTTTGCGCCGCACCTCGACACGGTGGGCGTGCGGGGGATGACGGTGCCGCCGTTTGCGCTGACGGCGCGGGGCGACCGGCTGCACGGGCGCGGATCCTGCGACACGAAGGGGCCGACGGCGGCGTTGTTGGCGGCGTTTTCCGGCTGGGCGGGATCGGCGGCGGCGCGCAGCGGCGACATCCGTTGGATCGTGGCGGCGACGGCGGGCGAAGAGCAGGGCAGCCTCGGGGCGCAGGCGCTGGTGCGGAGCGGCTTTCGCGCCGATTTCGCGGTGGCGCTCGAGCCCACGGACCTGCGGGTGGTGCATGCGGCGAAAGGCATATTGCGCGTCTGGATCGAGGTGCCGGGGCGCGCGGCCCACGGCGCGAAGCCGGAGCGCGGCCGCAACGCGATCTACGCGGCGCTCCCGCTGTTGGCGGAACTGCAGACGGAGTTCGGCCCGTGGCTGGCCGCGCAGTCCCATCCGGTGTTGGGCCGGTGCAGCCTGAATCTCGGGGTGATGCAAGGGGGCGGGGAATTGAACCTCGTGCCGGACCGTTGCCGCCTCGGGCTCGATATCCGCGTGCATCCGGGGATGCCGGGCGACGCCGTGCTGCGGCGGTTGCGGGCGACGGTGAAGCGGCTGGTGCCGGCGGCCAAGGTGACCGTGTACCGGACCGGGCCGGCCTTCGTCACGGCGCGGACGGAGCCGTGGGCGCGGGCGGTGCGGCGGGTGGCGCGCGGCTGGGCGGCGGCGGATTGGTTCTGCGACGCCAACATTTTCGCGGGGGCCGGAATGCCGGCGGTGGCCTTCGGTCCGGGCAGTATCGCCCAAGCGCATACGCGGGATGAATTCATTCTGCGGCGCGAACTCGACGCGGGGACGGCGGCGTTCCGGGAATTGCTGGACCGCGGCGGGACCGGCGCGCGGAGATGACGCAGGGGCGCGGGATTTGCGCTTCTCCTCGCCGGTGCGTTGTGCCAGCTTCCGGCCGTTCTCAATGTCTTCTCCCCAGCCGGTCCAGCGTAACCCCGATCGCACGCGTCGTCGCATTCTGCAGGCCGCCATCCGCCTTTTCGCGAGCCACGGATTCCACGCGGTCTCCGTCGACCAGATCGTGGGCAAGGCGCGGGTGAACAAGCGGATGGTCTACCATTATTTCGGCAGCAAAGACGCGCTCTTCGAGGCGGCGTTGTCCGAGGTTTACCAAAGGATCGAGTCGATCGAGTTCCACGCGGTCGAGCGCGGCCGCAGTCCCCGGGAGAAACTGTCCCGTTTGCTCGAAAGCTATTTCGAATTCCTCGATCACGAACCGGAATTCACGCGGTTGCTCCAATGGGAAAACCTCGAGAAGGGCCGGCACCTCACGAAGGAGAATCACCTCCTGACCAAGAATCCGTTCCTGGCCCGTTTCCGCACGATCGTCGAAGACGGCGTCACGGCCGGTGAATTCCGCCAGGACCTGGATGTGACCCACCTGATGATCCACTTCATCGGCCTGTGTTTTATCTACCACTCGAACCGATTCTCCCTCTCGCAGAGTCTCGAATTGGACTTGGGCGATACGAAGGTGAAGGAACGCGGGCTGAACCAGGTGCTGCGGCTGGTCTTCGACGGGATCGCGACCGTCGGGGCTGCCGGCGCGGCGGAAAAAGCCGCGGCCGGCGGGGCTTGACGGGAAGTCAGCGCACCAACGTTTCCGGCCGCAGCTTGCCGGCGGCGGCGGCGTCCACGAAGAGCGTGGCGTCGGGATGCAACCGCAGGATCGAGGCCGGGCAGGAGGTTGAGATACGATCCTCGATCGTTGCCTTGACGGCGTCCGCCTTGCGGGGGCCGGGGACATGGATGCTGAGTTTCCGTGCGCGGCGGAAAACCGAGACCGTGAGGGAAAACGCGTGCCGCGGTACGTCGGCAAACGTCGGGAAACAGCCGTCGGCGACCTGCTGGTGGCGGCAGGCGTCGTCCAGTTCCACGAGTTTCACCAGTTGAGGATCGTCGAAATCGGCGACCGGCGGATCGTTGAAGGCAATGTGGCCGTTTTCGCCGATGCCCATGCAGATGAGGTCGATCGGCTGGGCGTCGAGCAGCGCGCCGTAAGCGCGACAGACGGCGGCGGGGTCGGGCAGTTCCGCGGGCAAGGGATGGAAGCGGCCGATGCGCACGTGGCGGAGAAAGTGTTCCTGCAGGTAGTGGCGGAAACTTTGCGGGTGCGCGGCGGTGAGGCCGACGTAGTCGTCCATGTGGAACGCGGTGACCTTGGACCAATCGACCAAGGTCGGACCGGGTTGGGCCGAAAGGGCGAGCAGTTCGGCGAGAAATTCGTTCTGCGACGGCGCGCAGGCGAAGATGACGCGGGCGTGGCCGCGTTCGCCGATGACGCCGTGCAGGTAGGCGGCGGCGGCCAAGGCGGCGGCGCGGCCGAGTTCGGGCCGGGCGGCGTGGATTTCGACCGCGAGGCGGCCGGCGGTCAGGTAGTGCGGAGTCGCAAGCGTCATGGCGTGTGGGATACGGGAAGGGTGATGCCGAAAGCGGCGGCGGGCAACGTCGACCAGAGCGCGGCGGCGGCTTCCGGAGTCAGGCCCAAGTAATCCCGGCAACGCTCGACGCCGGCGTCCGGGGTGAGCGTGGAGCCGGCGAAACCTTGGCCGCCGGGCTGGCGCGCGATGCCGTCGGCTCCGACCTCGATGTCGAGGCGGCCGATCCGGTAGCGGCCCGGGCCGGCGCCGGCGCCGGCCATGCAGTCGGTGGTGAAGAGAATTTTGCCCGTGGGCTTGGCGCGGACGAGATTGCGCAGGACGAACGGCGGCAGGTGGACGCCGTCGGGGATGAAGCAGGCGGTCAGTTCATCGCGGGCGAGCAGGCGCTGGATGATGTTGTCGTGGCGGTGCAGCTGCAGCGGGGCGCCGTTGCCGAGATGGGTGCAGAAGCGGGCGCCGGCGCGGATCGCTTCGTCGATCTGGACCTCGGACGCGTTGGTGTGGCCGAGGGAAACCTGGACGCCGGCACGGACGATGGCGGCGATGCACTCGGGGCTGCCCGGCCATTCGGGCGCGAGGGTGATGAGCCGGATGCGGCCGCCGGCGGCGGCCTGGAGCAGGCGGAATTCGTCGACCGCCGGCGCGTGCATCGGCTCGGCGGGATGAGCGCCGCGGAAGCCCGGTTCCGGGCTGAGCCACGGCCCCTCGATGTGGTAGCCGGGGATCGTCGCCGCGACGAGCGGGGAGCGGGCGCGCAGTTCCTCGAAGCGCACGAGCTTCCGGCACAGGGACTCGATCGTATCGGTGATCAGCGTCGCGAGCACCGCGGCGGTGCCGTGGCGACGCAGGCCGGCGACGGCGAGTTCGAGTTGCGCCAACGTCAGGTCCTCCGCCTGGAAATCGATGCCGGCGAAACCGTTGACCTGAAAATCGAACCAGCGGGGCGGCGGGAAGGAAGGGGACGGCAGCATGCGGAAAACTCAACCGAGCCAGCGCGGCAGATTGGCGGCGACAAACGTGTCGTCCACCAACCATGGATACGCGGCGGCGACGCGGGAAATCTCCGCGGCCTGGCCCCGCGAGAGCGTTTCCCGCGGATCGAGGCACGCGGTGGTCGCGAAGAGGCCTTGCCGGCGCAGGACCTCGTGGATGCCGGGCAGGCAGCCGGCGAAACCGTGGGCGGCATCGAAAAGCGCGGCGTTCATGTCGGTGAGGGCGGCGTTGCGGTCGAGCCAGGCGGCGGCGATGCGCGGGCGGCGGCGCGCGGCTTTGATTTCGGCGAACAGCGTCACCGCCGCGCGGGTCCACACGCCCCATTGGCCGAGCAGGCCGCCGTCGATGAAACGGGTGCGGCCGGCGAAGGTGAAGGGCGTCAGGAGATCGGCGACGATGTTGTCGTCGTTGCCGGTGTAGAGCGCGACGTCGTCGCGGCCGGCGGAAAGCACGGCACGGACGACATCGATCGTGCGGTAGCGGTTGAACGGGGCGATCTTGATCGCGACGAGTTCGGGAATCTCGGCGAACTCGCGCCAGAAACGGTAGGTGAACTCGCGGCCGCCGACGGCCGGCTGGAGATAGAATCCGACCAGCGGCAGTTCGCGGGCGACGGCGCGGCAGTGGGCGAGCACCTTGGCTTCGGGGGCGGCGGCCCAGGCCCCGAGGCTGAGCAGGCCGGCCTGGTAGCCGAGGGCGGCGGCGAGTTGCGCTTCGCGGCGAGCCTGGGCGGTCGGGCCGCAGAGGCCGGCGATGAGACTGAAGGGCCGGGGGCGCGGGCCGAGCCAGGCGGCGGCGGTTTCGGCGGCGAGCTTGAGGACGGGCGCGTAGAGCCCGATTTGCGGCTCGCGGATGGCGAATTGCGTCGAGTGCACGCCGACGGCGAGGCCGCCGGCGCCGGCGTCGAGGTAGTAGCGAACGACGGCCCGCTGGCGGCGCTCATCCCAGCGGCGGCGACGGTCGAGCGCGAGCGGCAGCGCGGGAACGACCTGGCCGGCGCGGAGGTGGGTGCGAAGGGCGGCGGACGGCTCCACGGGCGGGTGCGTCAGAAGCGGCCGTCGCGGCGTTCGAAGCCGGTGGGTTTGCCCCAGGTTTCGCCGCCGTCGAGCAGCCAGGCGGCGATCCAGCGGATCATCGTGTCGACCGACGTGGGCGGGCGGCCGAAGCGGTCGTGGGAAAGGGCGGCGTTGTTGAGCCAGGCGGTTTCCGCCTCGGTGCCGGAGACGGTCACTTCGCGGCCGAGCGCGACGCCGAAACGGCGGGCGAGATCGCGGACGCTCAGCGTCTCGTGGCCGGTGACGTTGACGGGGACGGCGGGGGCGCCGGCGAATTCCAGCGCCTGGATACTGTGGGCGACGGCGTCGTTTTGCCAAATGACGTTCACGTAACCGGTGGTGACATCGACGGTGCGGCCGGCGAGGATCGTCTGGGCGATGTCGACGAGCAGACCGTAGCGGAACTCGATCGAATAGTTGAGCCGGAGCAGCGCGACGGGCGTACCGCGGGCGGCGGCGACGCGCGTGAAGGCCTGTTCGCGGGCGAGGCAGGAGGCCGCGTAGTCGCCGATGGGGGCGGCGGGGGTGTCTTCGCGGGCGCCGCCCGAGGCGGGTGTGACGAACGGGTAGACGCAGCCGGAAGAGAAGGCGACGATGCGGGAACGGGCGAAGCGTTCGGCGACCTGTTGCGGAATCTCGACGTTGACGTGGTGGAGCAGGTGGGGCGCGGCGGCGGTCCCGAACTTGACGCCGGCGAGAAAGAAAACGGTCGGGGCGTCCGGCAGGCGGGCGAGCGCCGCCGAATCGCCGAGATCGCTGGCGACGGTTTCGATGCCGCGGGATTCGAACGCGGCGCGGTCGCGCAGGGTGCAGAAGCGGGAAACGGCGATCACGCGGTCCGCCCGGCCGAGGTCGGCGAGGGCGCGGCGGAGCATGAGGCAGAGGTGGAGCCCGATCTTGCCGCCGGCGCCGAGAATCAGGAACGGCCCCGGCGTCCGCGCGACGGTGGCGCGCGCGGCGGCCGTGGGCGTCCCCAGGAAATCGTCGACCTCCGCCGCCGGGCACGGGAGGCCGGAGGCGGGCAGGGAAGTCGGCGCGGGGGAGGGCATGGAGGTAACCGGACAGTTACGAACGGGATCGGCCCGGACAAGCGAAATCGGTGCCGGCCGGCCGGCGAAAGGGAGACGCTCCACGGGGCCGGGCGAATGGCAAGGATTTGGGCAAAAAAAACCCGTCCTGCGACAGCAGGACGGGCGCGGGGCCGCGGGTGCGGCGGAGACTCAGAAGCGGCCGTTCACGCCGGCGGTGACCGTCACGAAATTGACGATGGTACGCTGGGTGCGGCCCTTGAAACCGCGGTAGAAGACCTGCGGTTCGTTGAAGAGGTTGGCGACGTCGAGGCTGAAGCTGACCGTCGGTTTGTACTGGTAGCCGACGCCGACATTCACGGTCTTCATCGATTCGCGGTAAAGGCGCAGGCCCGGGCTGGCGGCGTTGAACGACGTGATGTATTCGCCCGTGAAGTTGTAGAGGATGCGGGCGTTGAACTTGCGGTGGCGCCAGGAGAGCGAGGCGTTGGCGGTGTACGGGATGAAGCCCGCGACTTCCTTCTTGGTCAGGTAGAGGCCGGGTTGATAGATACCGTGCGTGTCGATCCACGTGTAGTTGACGGAGGCGGACAGGCCTTTGAGCAGCCCGGGCAAAAACGTGAACTGCTGCTGGTAGGCGAATTCCCAACCTTGCGCGACGACGGAGTTGGCATTGACGGCGGTGCGTTCGCTCCAGCCGGGGTACTCGCCGTTGTAGCCGTTGTCGGCGTCGGTGCCGATGATGCCGATTTCCTGGCCGCGGATGATGTAGTCGTTGATCGTCTTGTGGAACCAGCCGACGGTGAGGCTGCCGACGGGCTCGAAGTAGTACTCGAGGGTGGCGTCCCAGTTCTTCGCCGTCTGGGGCCGCAGAGCGGCGTTGTTGACCGTGATGATGCGGTTGTTTTCGTCGATCGTGATGGCGGGGAGGAAGTCGTTGAGGCCGGCGCGGCCGAAGCTGGTCGAGAAACTGGTGCGGACCTTGAGATTCGGGGTCACGTCGTGGAACAGGTGCGCGCTGGGGAAGGCCTTGGTGTATTTGCCGCCGTCTTCGCGGTAGTTGCTGGCGTAGTCGCGGGCGGCGCTGCCGACCGGGTCGGCGACTTGCTCGGCTGCGGTCGTGAGCCGGCGATTGCGGATCCAGCCCCAGGCTTCCGTCTCGGTGCCTTCGATGCGGACGCCGCCGAGATAGCCGGTGCGGGCGAGGGCGCCTTGGCGGCCGAGGCGACCCTGGGCCATGAAGTAGGCGGCGGGGACGGTTTCGGTGACGCCGCGGGTGGCGCTGAACTTCTGGGATTCGTGGTAATAGCGATCTTCGGTCCAGAGGGACGGGTCGCGCGGCTTGCGGTTGTCCATGAACATGTGCGACTGCCAGCGCGGGAAGTTGCGGCCGGTGTTGGCGAAATCGTAGCTCACGAAGTTGCGGTCGGACGGCAAGGGCGGGCCGCCGGCGCGGTAGCTCCAGCGGTGGTTGTCTTTGCCCCAGAGGTCGACGATCTGCTCGCGCCAGGAGAAACCGGCCTTCAGGAACATCGGGGCGGAGGTCGGCATGCTGTAGCGGGCGTCGAAGCGGAGTTGGCGGAGTTGCTGGTCGGTCTGGTTGTTCGTGTTGCTCAGGCCGTTGTTCGTGGGGCGGTAGTTGTCGGGGTTGTACATGTCCGGTCCGCCGTTCTGCACGAAGCGGGGAAACTGGTCGGACTGCGTGCGGTCGATGATCCAGCCGGCCCCGGCGAGGCGCATGGTGAGCTGGCCGGCGGTGCCTTGGCCGTTGTTCAGATTGGTCTGGGCGATGCCGGCGGTGTATTCGAGCTGCAGCCGGCCGAATTGGTGTTCGCCGCTGAAATCGAGGCGGCGCATGCGGACATAGTAGTTGAGCGGGCCGTCCATCAGGATGTCGATGTTGGCGGCGGTGACGGGCCGGACGACGGTGATCTTGTCGCTGAAGACTCCGGGCACGACGCCCGTGGTCGTGGCATTGGGGACCGCGGTGGCGCTGCCGGTGAAGGCGCGCACTTCCATGCGGCGGCGGTGCCGCTCGAAGTTGTCGTTGCCGATGAGGGTGATCGAGTAGCGCGTGGTGGGCGACCAGCGGTAGTCGGCACGCAGGTTGAGGCTCATCTGCTTGCGGTTGTTGATGTTTTCCCAAGCCCGGTAGTCCCAGATGTACGCCGCCTCGTTCATCGTGTTCTGGTAATCGAAGAGCGTGCTGACGCCGCCGACGGCGTTTTCGCTGTAGAAAAGATTCACCGCGACGCCGAGGTTGCGGGTGCCGCCGAAGATATCGAAGACCTCCTGGTGGGCGAGGGTGGCGAGCGGGTGCGCGCGATGGTCGCCGCGGAGGGGCGTTTGCTCGAAGAACGAAGGGGCGACGCGCGTGGTCAGGCTGTAGGTGGTGCGGCGTTTTTCGCGCAGGCTGAGGGGCGAGCGGGACTTGAGGTTGACGGTGCCGCCGAGGGAATCGGCGCCTTTGTCCGGCGTGTGGCCCTTGATCAGTTCGAGGGATTCGAACATCGCGCCGGTGATGCTCTGCATCTCGAAGCTCCGGGCGGTGCCGAGACTGGTGAGCAGGCCGCCGTCGACCGTGACGGTGTTCATGCTCGGATCCATGCCGCGCATGTTGAAGCGGTAGGCGAGGCCTTCGTCGGTCGGGCTGCCGGCGACGCCGGGCAGGCGCATCACGACTTCGCCGGCGCTCATGTTGGGCAGGTTGCCGAAGGAATCCATCGCGACGACGTCCTTCACGTTGTCGGCGTTGCGTTTCTCGGTGATGGCGGCGGCGGCGCCTTCGCGTTCGCCGGTGACCTTGAAGGCCTCGAGTTTGTAGATGCCGGTCGTGAGTTCGAAGTCGCGCTCGGCGCGCTGGCCGTCGACGACGGTGAGCGTGGTGCGCGAGGCATCGAGACCGATGTAGGTGACGACGACCTGGTGCGTGCCCGCCGGGACATTGGTCAGCACATAGCGGCCCGTGTTGTCGGTGAAGGCGCTGAGGCCGAGCGCGGGAATCTCGATGCGCGCGCCTTCGAGCATGTTGCCGGTGGCGGTGTTGCTGACATTTCCGCCGAGCACGCCGGCGGCGCGGGCGAGGGTGGCAGCGCCGAGCAGCGCGAGGGGCAGCAGGCGGCGGAAGAACGCAGACGTGCGACGGCACGCGACAATGACGGTTCGCGAAGGCATGGCAGGGGGGTGTTGGGGATAGGTGGGCCGGGCCGGAGAACCGAGCCGCGGCGGTCGCGCAGATGAAAGTTGCCAACGGCGAAGCGACGCAAGTGCGAAGTCCGCCGGCGCGGGATTGTTACCCGTTCGGTTACAAAAAAGACGGCGGTCCGCTTTCGGCCTCGCGCGCGGGGCCGGCGTCGTTTCCCTCCCGGCATGATGCCGCCCACGTCCGCCGCCCGGTCCGGACTGCCGCGCCGCCGGTTTTTGCAGGTGGCCGCCGCCGGGGCCGG
>JACCDS011955058.1_pt1 | contig 25931 bp, 24 predicted proteins | sample 7446441 | NCBI WGS metagenome assembly JACCDS01 (sample SAMN15323445, study PRJNA562643) | freshwater metagenome | isolation source: river surface water | place: USA:Blue River Watershed | collected 2017-08-17 | reverse complement strand
TTCGGCAAGAAGTCTTGGTGTCGACATATCGATCCCTTTGATCTGCGCGAGGCCAGTAATACCCGGTCGGGCGTTAAAAACACCTCGCGATTCACGTTCATCAATCACTTCGGTTTGACTTAACAAGCACGGCCGAGGGCCCACTAGACTCATCTCGCCTTTTAGCACGTTCCATAGTTGCGGCAGTTCATCCAACTTGGAGCGGCGCAAGAAATGCCCCAACTTCGTCACGGCTGATGCGTCCGCCAAGTGGGTTGCAACCGAAGCTGTGTCTAATCTCATGGTGCGGAACTTCACCAAAGTGAACGGCTTTTGATGACGGCCGACACGTTTTTGCCGGAACAATGGTGACCCAGTATCTAACCAGCCCAATATCCACAGCAGAACGAAAATAGGCGCCCCAATGACCAAACCTATAAAGGATAAAAGCAAATCAAATACTCGTGTCATGCAGCGCCATCTTTTTTAGTTGCTCGTCCATTGAAACCACGGGTTTCCAGCCGACTAATTCACGGGCTTTAGAGGAATCGACCAGCAGAGACCCTAACAGCCGGTCGGCCACAGCGCGTTTGCCTAACAATCGGGCTAAGACTTGGGCACAGCTGACGGGTATTGGCAATAAACGTGGGGCAACCCTATACGCATTAGCCACCTTGCGAAAAAGCTCAGTCGTAGAAACGTCTTCACCATCCGAAATCAAAAACACCTCATTCGCTGCTCGAGGTGAACGCTCAGGCTCTGCGCACAGGGCGATGAAATCCACCAGATTTTCAAGGGCAATCAGCGAACGTTTGTTATGCACAGCACCTAGCGGCAGTGGTATGCCTTTGCGTATCCAGCGCACTAGCAAAGCAAAGTTGCCCTTCACCCCCGGCCCATAGACCAACGGAGGGCGAATGATCACCACCTCCATACCAGTTTCAGTGGCAATCTGGCGCAACATTTGTTCCGACTCGTGCTTGGAGATACCGTAAGGGTCTTCGGGCGCAGGCTTATCGTCAGCTTTAAACGGCTGCACAGCCGAACTACTTTCACCATTCACCTTAATTGAACTTAAGTATACAATACGTTTGACGCCGGCTGCGGCAGCCTGTCGTGCAAGATTCAGAGAGCCCTCAACATTGACTGCCCTATAAGACTCCAAAGGATCGGCTTCATCATCCTTCATTACATGTACCCGAGCAGCGAGATGAACGACGACTTCTGGCTGTGTAGCTAACGCTCCCCGCCAATCTGTTTCTTGCCCGATGTCCCCAACAGCGATCTCATCTCCGACAGGCGCCCCCCGAACGGTCGGCACTACGTCAACTCCACGAGATGCTAGCGTGTCGCAGAGTCTGCGGCCGATGAAGCCGGCCGCCCCAGTGACCAGAACTTTCAAAATCCCCCCTATCGCGGCAGCCGCCAGGCATGCTTCACGAAGTAACGAAACATACTGAAAAGGTGCCACTTCAAATAGCGAAGCCTTCTTCGGCTCGCCCGCTGAGCGTCGTGTATCACCGACACCCCCGGATGGAGAATAACTCGCCAGCCACTCCGCCAGAGCCGAGTGCACATATCGACATCTTCGTAATAGAGAAAGAAACCTTCGTCAAAGCCTTCGAGTTCGCTATAGACGCTTGCCGGGAAAAGAAGGAACATTCCAGCAGTCCAGTCGACCTCCTGAGGCATTGCTCCTTCGGTCAAAATGCGGCCATCTCCTAGTCCCATCAATTTGCGTAACAAGCGCAGAGGTGTCGGAAAAGTACGCGCGCTGTCTTCAAGATCGCCACTGAGATTTCTAACCGCTGGCGCAACTACCCCGACTGAGCAAATCTCGAAAGCTTCAGCCAATTGTGGAAACGGATCGTCCCTAAGCCGAATGTCCGGATTGAGCACTGCAAACATTGTGGTTTCACAAAATCTGAAAGCCTGATTGTGGTTGGCAGCGAAGCCGCGAGGATGCTCGTTACCGATCACGCGCAAGCGCGGCTGCAGAGACGCAGGGCATGGAATGTCGTCTTCGGGAATGTTTTGGGTCAGAACAACCGCTGATACATTCTGGCAACAAGCTAGGTCTTCGAGCAACCCAGCTACGAGCTGACCTTGGCCATGACTGACAACGGATACAGTGATGGACTGATGAGAAGGCTCAGTCACGCTTAAATACTCCATACAGGCAGTACTGGCGCACACGAGCATCCAACCAGGCTGACTTGAATGGCATATGGAATAACTGTTGGAGGCGAAAACCTGCTGTTCCCAAAGTCGAAACAAGCGTGGCCTCGTCATAGAAATTCTTGTGGTCCGCGTCCGTAGCGTATCCACGCTTTCCCGGCACACCTACCACTAGGGAACTACGTGGACGCAGAACACGACCTATTTCACTCAGCAATTCAGCGGGGTCGGCAAGGTGCTCCAACACATTGTCTAAAATTGCGCTGTCAAAACTGCCATCCTGAAATGGCAGCACGTTAGGCGACATTTGGTGTGCATTCAAACCCCTACGGCGACACCATTCAACCGTTGCAGGGTTGATATCAACGCCCACCGTCTCGGTACGATGGTTCAGGAAATCGCCGATTCCGCAACCAACATCAAGGGTCTTGCCATCGAGATATCGGCACAGGCTTGGATACAGCCAGTACCGCCGATACAACCAACCGAGGCGACTGCGTCCCCTGAGATACTCGAAATATTCCTCAGGGGCGGTCATATCGAGCCTTCGAAAATTTGCAGATATTGCATCGCTGCCGTAGTTTGCCTGAACGAAGGAGGTAGCAAACTTGATTTTATAGAACGTGTGCGGCCACGACTTGCAGCCTCAATCATTGCACGAGAAAGATCGATATCACTTGAAAAAAGCTTCCCTGCCATCAGGTTGCTCAACAGTTCGGCATTACCGTCCACATTACGAAGCACACAAGGTACTCCTAAATGCAAAGCTTCAAGTGCAGCCCTTGAAACACCTTCAGAACGTGATGGCAGCACAAATGCATCGGCACCAGCAATGAGCGGATATGGATTGCCCACTTGGCCATGTAGTTGAACATGTTCTTGCAAACCATTTTTAACCACCAGGGCAGATATGCTCTCTCTTAGAGGACCATCGCCAATCAAGTCTAATTTGACATCATAGCCTTGGCTTATCAAAAGATTGATCGCTTGCACAATTAGGGCAGGTTGCTTTCGATGCGTCAAAGACCCAACGTAAACAAAGCGGAATCCTCCCTTGACATACGGAGACGCGCTCCGGAAGCATTCAAGGGCCTGCTCATCTACAAAGTTCCCGATAATCTTGGACCGTACTCCTGCAATAGAGTGAATTTGCGTGGCCATGGCCTCTGTCATGGCAAACACATGGTCGAACGAACGGAGCGTCTGAAGATGGGCAAAAGCCAAGCAGGTGCCAATCATTCCATAATCATGCCGATAGTTCTGCGGCAGATTACCCCTCACGCTCGAACAGATAACCGCATCTTCAGAGCAAAACCGGTTGAACAGATCTGCCGAGAAGCACATTGAGAGCGATACCACGTTCTTTCGCCCTCCAGTATCCCGAAGAAACTTTCTGTATTCATGCAACCGGCCCCGCCACCCCCCCGGGATAGTGGCTAGCGAAATCTCATCGACACGAACATCTAGATTGGCATGTACGCCTGGCCCATCTTTTAGATAAACCAACGCTACGCGAAGCATGGGTGCCAAAGCATTTGCCAGGGCAAATGCCCCCTTTACCGGTCCAGTTGGATGCGGCGAGGGAACCAGGATAAATACTGTGCGATTCATAGTTTGCAGGCAGCTTCGATGATCTTTTCTGCCCTGCGTGTCCAAGTGTGTTGTCGTTCGTATTGGTCGTGGGCGTTGGAGCCAATACGCGCCGCCAATTCAGGATTCCCTGCAATGCGGTCAAGGGCTCCCAACCATGAATCAATATCCGATGGACGGGCAAGCAAGCAATTTTCTCCATCAAGCAACACCTCTCGCAATACTGGTAGATCAGAAGAGATGATTGGCACACCGGTGCCCAGATATTCGAACATCTTCATCGGGGACATCCATCGAGCCGTGTCATGTCCAGCAACACCAATGGAAACACTTTCCTGATAGGGCATCAGCAGTATGTCCACCATTCGCATCAAGTCCCGTGCCACAGGATGAGGTACATGGCCCATGAATGCCAAGTTCGCATGTCGGTTGGAAGCACGGCGAGCAGCGATATCGGTCTCTGTGCCGCCATAGACCAAAAACAGGCAGTCTTTACGTGCTGCAGCCATCGCTTCGACGATTTCTATGCCGCGGCCAGGATATAGATGTCCAAAATAGCCACAGACCTGCTTCCAGGCCCCCAGTACTTCGGGAACGAGAGCGCAAAGTTTAGCCCTGCGCTCACTGGTTGGCACCGGTGAGATACCGGTCGGTGCCGCATCATGCAGTACGAGTGTGCGGTGCGGCTCCGCTCCATGATGTTCTGCTAGATACTCGGCGAGGTGCTCCGAGATCACAATGGTGGTCACCCATGGGCAACACATTATGGCGCGCTGCATCCATTTTCTAAAACCTGTCTCGAGTTGGTGCGTTTCGAACAGCAGCGGAATTCTATGCAACACCGCCAACGAGAACGTCGCGTAGAGATTACGCGACAGAATGGCGTCACCCCGCTTGAGGCGACGAATGCAGTGCACCGCATGTCGGGCAATTCGCAGGTTGTCTCCAAGCGTCAAGGCACTGTAGAAGGTCTCGAAGCGAAAAGCTGTGGCCCCAACGCCATAGGTGGTTTCCACGGCTTGTGGGAGTTGCAGCGCATCATGCATGGCGCGCTTTGCATACAGGGTTACGTCTGCGCCGCGTTGGGCAAGGCCATAACACTGCCACACGACGTGCACTGAATTGGCAGCACGGGAAGGAAGCGTTGAAGGGGCAATGTAGTGAAAACGCATCGGTTCATCACTTCACTTTTGCAGCCTGGGAAGACGGGTGATAACCAATTCCTGGATAGTCGATGAAACCCCAATGTCCCGCATGCTCAGGATGCATGGCAACGTCTATCCGGGCTAGGGCCAGCATCCGGAACCAGCTGTCCCACAGGTCGGATTCATTCCATCTGCGCGAATAATGGCTCCAGTGGGTATTGATCCGATTGTGTTTGGGGCGCTGCAGAGTCAGGCCATAGCGCATGCGTTCCCGCAATGCCCCCGGATTACCCCGTGCAGCCCAGACATGTCGAACAAAAGCGGCAAGTTGCGCAGTGGATCGGGGCCGTATCTGATGCGACTCGCAAAATCCGCCATCTGGGTTTTGTTCTGCCAACAAGGTGTTAGCCGTCCGTTCCAGCAAGAGACGGGTTGTTGCGTCAGGTATCCTGCCATGCGGTGTTAACATGAACACAGCGTCGTAGTCGTAGCATCCGCCACCGCCAGGATAGGGCGCAAAATGCCCATCTCCATCCGCCAAACTGCGTAAGGAAGTAAGTGTCTGTTCCAGACGGGGATTCTCCACGCCGAGGTATTCGAAGATTTCGTGCTGGTGGTACCCATTCTGGAACTGTAGATGCGTCATCCAGCGATCATCGCCCCAGAATCCAAAACGATTCATGTGCCTGAGATGCAACTCGACCCACTCATCGAGGGCTGCTCGAGTATCCATATTTAGCCGGTCACGCGCATGAAGTAAGAAAATTGCCAAGAACATGGCCTGATTACCTGAACCCGCACGCCCATCAAGACAACCGTGTTCAGTAAGCTCGACCAATGGTTCGCAAGCAATCTGCTCAATTATCAGATCTTCGAGAGGATGATCTTCAATGGCTTCCAGTACGTGCAATGAACTCAGCACAAACGTGAGCAACTGCCGATAAGACTTGTGCGTCGGACGTTGAGCGCCCCATTTGCGGCGCTCGTCCCTGAGCAGCCGCACCAGAGTGGCGGCAATTTGCTTCGGATATTCGAGATCATGCAAATGCCTAGTAAGAGAGTAGCAGAAGATTGCAAAGCAAATTGAATATGGGCTCACATCAGCATTTTCCGTCAGCCGATACGCCCCATTTGGCAAGCGGCATGACCGGACGAATTTCAGAAGTCGACTGACAACCTCCGTGTTTTTTGAATAATTCAATTTGAAATGACCCTCTTGAGACGAGAAGCTACATATTCCCTCTGAATACCATTCAGAACTACCCACCATGTACCTATTGCCCATACCAACATCGCGGCTGAGGCCCCACCCACCGCAGATGTCATACCTGAATCGTACGAAGGAATACCAAAAAAGTAGCCGGATAAAGCAATGCTCACCAGACCGACAATTACGGGTTTGCCTGTTACCAACATGACTGCACCCAGGGTGGTGCCGACGCTACCTACCAAAGGAGCCAGCAATCCGATATATCGAGCCACAAAACCGAGGGCCAAGCCCCAAGCGAGTCCTGCAGTTCCCTGACCGCTGGCCATCATGGATATGCCAGCAAGGAGACCAAAAATAGAGCTGCCGAATTCCACTGACGCACCGACCCAGTGCTTGCCGATACCCATCAACATCCCTCGTGCGGCAGCTGCGGGACCGATGAACACCCCTCCCCATAGCAGGATGTCGAGAACACCAACGATCTCTTCGAGAGCCGTCCGATCGACTTTCCCACCGACTAGCCAATAGTCGAGTAATACCGGCCCTAAGAAATAAAGCAGCAAAAAGATCGCGACAGAAACTGCCGAGCTGGCACTGATTGTACCCAGGGCCATTTCCCTCAGCCTGCCTGAGCCGGCAACGCTTAACGCACTGGCAACCGGCGACACCAGCGCACCGGCAGATGCACCAAATGACATGCCCTGCGTAATCAGGAGCAGAGGAAACGCGAGAATAGCCACGGCAGATGTACCGAGCTTAGCTGCCGCCAGAGTGCTCCCCTGTATGAGTAACATTACCGAAAATGTCAACAACAACGAGGCCCCGGTGTGCGACAGCAATTCCTTCACCGCCGCCATCGAAATGTCGCCCCAGACAATTCTGAGATCATTGAATCGTAATCCCAGCAGATATTGGACAATGTTCGCCAACAGGGGAGATATAAGCGCAACAGTAGCGAACATTACGATGCCCCACTGCCAGGTAACCACTACAAAAAAGACCAGAATCACCCGCAGGATGATGCCTGCCAGATCTACACCAAAATAGATATCGAAACGATTAACTGACGCCAGCAGGCCATAGCCGACTCTCAATGGCAGAGCAGCAAGACCGGCAAGGAGCGTCATGACCAATATGGCATATTGACTCCGGTCACCCGAAGTATCGCCCGTCAAAGCCACAACCAAATAATTCCCAAAAGTAAGCAACACAACCAGACCAACAATGGCCACGGCCACAGCGAGCGAGAACGCCGTCGATACAATTTGGCGAATTGAATCTACGTTGCCACGTTGTCTTAGCGATGGAACAATCCTGGGTAACGCCGATGAAGTCCCGAAATCTAGCATGGAAAGATAGCTGGCCAGTGCTGTAGCGAAAATCCATACCCCGATCTGTTCCAGACCATAAAGCCGTGTCGCCGCACCCATAACAAAGAATGATGCCGCCACCGATACGAGTTTATGCCCCCAAAGGACCAGCACATTCCATGATGTCTGCCTGAGGCCAGGTATCAATTCACGCCCCGTGCCATTGGCTATTACTCGGCGATTCTGGTGTGATGGGCCAGAAAGAGACCGAGAAGAATGAAGAATATGGGTGGGTAAACCCCTCATTTTTAGAGGGGCCCAGAAGTAAAGTCATTCGGCCCTGGCCAGACCCACCTGCCTGATCGCTAATTATGAGTACCGCAATTAAACCAATCAGAGTTGAAATTGTAGGGCAGGACCACCAGGCGAAACGAGCAGTTCGCGATATCGAATTAATTTTAAATTTCAAATTTATCTTCCATATCATATTATTGAATTAAAAACAAATTTATTTCGGATATATTCTATGCACTTTTATATTACATATCTGCCAATATCCGGGTTTTAATAATGTGAACTCAAACAAGAAATTTGATGCCCACTAGCTTAATGGACTCGATAAACTTTAACGAATTACATGTTTGACTTCATGGCTATATCCGCCGATTTATAGCAGGTTGCCTTAAGGTCATATTCACCGTTACCACAATTGCAGCGGCAACCCAGAAAATAAACTCTGAAACATGAAAAAACTCAGCAAAAAACGTATCAAGAAACATTGAGAATGAAATCCAATAGCCCAGTAGAGCAAATACAACGCCTCTCCGTCGAAAATCCTTGTCACGGCTCGCAAAAAAGAATAACAAAAATATAATTACAGATAACACAATTAAATATATAATACCTTGATTGAAAAAAATTCGCAGAAAGGCATTATATGGAGATCCGTATTCATCTTGAATAAACAAATAACCACCACCAAAAAGCACTTCAAAGGGGCTCAACCTACTTGCGATCTCAAACATATCCTTCCAGATTGAAAGGCGAGAATAAGCGTTTTCGTCATCAAATCGAAATAGCTGAGAAAATAGCCCATCAAAATCATCAAAAAAAACAGACAGAATACCAAATACAAGCCCACTTGCGATTGTCAAGTTAATCGAAAAATTTACTATTTTTTTTGCCCCCCCATCTCCAATTAGTCCGAGCAGTATACCAAATACCATTGAAAGAATTGCGTTTCTTGTGCCCGTGGCCAGCAATCCAATAAAAATAAGCACCGCGATTGGTATACTCCATAAAAGACACAATTCTTTCCGAAGTGCAAACATCAGTACCAGTGTGATGGAAAAAAATGCTCCGAGATGCGTCGGATCCCCCGCCAAACCTGATATTCGAATCCCATAACCGCTATCTAAAGGAGAAACTGGCAAGTATTCGAGAAAAGAAGGAAAAACAAATCCCCCCCCCAGAATGACAATATTTATAATGCAGTAGCTTAATAATGCAAAAAATATCCCATTAACAGTTGCAATCCATCCATACGTCACTATACTAGTAAACGTAACAACGAAGCACAGAAATACAGTTACTACAGTATATAATACATCTTTTATCGATAATGGATATAATAGAGACTGAAAAAAAATATAAAAAATGGCCACCAAAATCAACAAAAACAATGATGGCTCGTTAGAATTTCCCCATTTAAATTTGTATTTTTTTTGAGTTATAAATAACAGCCATAACAATAACAGTACCGCGAATACGACCGCTCGCATGTAAAGAGGGCGCTGTGCGATTTCGCCCAAAATCTTCATCTTGTAACTAAAACAATAAATCAAGAAAAGCCACGGCCAAAAATTCCTAAGTGAGCTACGAACTTGATGTTTACTAAATTTTTTCATTATACGTAGCGCCCACCACTTAAGATTTTTTATGAATCAAGAGAGAGGTCAAATATTATGCTAAAAAACGATGACACTGCTTAATCGGCAGCAGCCTCGTCGCGACTGAATTATCCTTAAGTGATTGTCCGTATCGAACCACTGTCGTTCTTCATCTCAGCCCTCCGGGTTTTTGGTTCTATGGAGGCGACAAATATTCTGACGCGGAGGAAACTTGTAGACCCAGAGAGATACTTAGCCTACTCGAATGTCCGCAGTGGCACGCTGAATAGCGTGTAATTCAGCCTGTCCAGGCTGTGTACTTACACTACGTGCGCGGACGTGATCCACTCGCCACCCCACTACATAGATCCATCCCGACAAAAGTTCTGCGAGCACCATGAGAGCGATCTAGACAAATACAACAACCCCAACTGCTTGGCTTGAGTTGCGAGGCCTTCGAATGGCCAATGCAAGCAGTCCGAAGGAGAGCACTTCAATCGCAGCTATAGGTAGTCATGCCGGCACATCAATGGCGTTGAGGACGACTTGCGATGTTACCAAACAGAGTATCAGCGCAATCATGAATCCATTCTCCGGAAAAGCTACCGTCAATTTTAATGCTTTGCGTGTTAACTGGTGACATCGCTAACACATTATTTCAATTACAAGAGACGCTTGACAACTTCATGGCGCACCTTCTCCATCGGACGCTCTAGATACAGGGCCATAACCACGGAAAAAAGAATTACAAAAATTGTAATAATGAAAAAACCCAGTAATGTATATTCGAACATAAATCCGTCTTTTGAATCGATCAACAAGGACTGAAAACCAAGACGACTCGCGACTAGGACTACAATGTAAGCACACAGGTAATGAGCTAGATAGATAGGATATGACATATGTCCAAGTATGTCGTCGATACGTTTGAACCTTGACCAGCTTCGAACCTTCGATAGCGAGACCGTCAGATAGCCAAATACAGGAAGAGACAATATATATGCAGCGGTAACAGAATAACGACTAATAAGCAGAGCAAGGACTGCGACCAGCATTGAAGCGAAAAACATTTTCATTACAGACGGACGTTTGTCAGCCTGATCACCGGCAACAAAGAACAGATACGCTCCGATAGAATACGGCAGCATCGCTGCAGGAATAAAGGAATAAATCAATTGACCTCCAGTATCAATATCGCCGGCACCAATCAACTTCTTCGCAACGACCCACAGCAATGGAAATAATAATATCGATAAGAGCATTGTGTATCTAGCAATTTTGCGAGAGCGCGAGACGATAAGACATGATAGAAGATACAGAGACAATTCGACATCTACAGCCCATATCGGTGGGCTTAAGGCATGCTCGACTCGCCCTAGGCCAACCGTGGTATGGCCCAATATAAATAGTGCGGAGAACCACTCCCTTACTTCCGTCATTGGTCGAAAGGCCAGATTAACGAAAGCTGGATCAACCTCATGTCTTAATAAGGCTGTAGCTAAGAACGCAACCAGTGCCACAACCCAGTATGTCGGGTAAAGCCTGAGCGCCCGACTGGCCCAGAAACCTTGTAAACCTGCAGCACTGAAACCATAGCGCGTATTAAGTGCACCAGTAATCAGAAAACCACTGAGCATGAAAAAAGCCCACACTGCCAAGCCGGCGATAACTTCGATATTGCCGATATGTGTTACGACAACGAGTAGAGCAAGAATAAAGCGATAGGTACCAAACATCGTTCTTAGATCAGCTGTCAGCGGGGTTCACCAGTGCTAGTGTTTGTGCAACCTGCGGTACCCATCGACCGATTAACTGGCGTATTACAGTAGCCGGATAGTTGCCGAGCAGGGTGTGAGCCGCCACAAAGCGGAACCCGGACCGCTCAAGCACACAGCGCAACGATTTTGGAGTAAAGCCGTGGAGGTGCTCGAACGGGGCCATTGCATGGACACGCTTACCATCGTAAGGCCAGTCCACCCAGACTTTGGCGCCTTCCGGAGGCCTGAGTATGTTGGGCACACGGATGCGCAAGACGGTATTCGCCGTACAAAACGCCTTGATATTCTGAAGAATTTCCACTGGATCAGGCACGTGCTCCAGTACCTGCTCAAGGTTGATCACATCGAAGCTATTGCCCGCGATCTCTGAAAGATCGTGCACTAGCGTGAACTCTTCGACAGATTCGGCGCCGCGCGCCGCGCTAGGCTCGTAAGCGTGAACGCGGAACCCAGCTCGGGCTGCGGCGCGAGCCCAGCGCCCGAAGCCCGAACCAAAATCCAGAAGTCGAGGCTGCTCCTTCTCAATCAACTTCGCTAGCCGCCGCATATCCGCCAGCATCTCCTGTGTGGGCTCACGCGAAACTGAACCGGGAAGTAAGCGGCGGCCGTTGCCGTACATTTGCGACAATTGCTCAGGCGATGGCTGACGCAGATACCAGTGGTGGCCGCAGTCGCTGCAGACCACGATTTCTGGCTGCAGCTCCGCCATCCATCCGTTCAGGAGGCCTCCGTACTTAATTTCACTGAAGCTTAGGTAGCGCTCACGGCTGCTTTCGTCAATAGCGACCTGCCTCACATAGCGATCACTTTCGCAAGCGGGACATCGGTTTACCAATCTCACTTTGTCGGTCTCCATTGACGACTCATGCATTCGATGATAAGCGGTTCGCCACATGCCAACCGCTTTCCGAGAAAAACATGTCGAATACTCGTTGGGCGTGATCTACGCTGCATCTTCCGGCCGCGACAAGAGGCCACCGCGCGATGTCTGCTTCCTTTACGCAGGTCAGGGCCTGCGGAATGGTGCGAACCTCAATCTGCGGCACTCCCAGGTGGGCCAGGATCGCCATACGATGATTGCCCTGCATGACAACAAAGCGCTTGCGTCCGTCCATGGCTTCTAGCCAGGTCCCACCGATGTAGGAATTGGGGAAACACGTTGGCCGATAGCCATGCATCTGCACTTCCGCGTAAAGGCCCACCGTGCGCTGGAATTCTTCGTCGATAAACGCTGCGGTCGACGGACCGCAGAATCTAGAGTTGATTGCGTCCTTCGCGCTTTGGCCAGCGCCGTCGTTGAATGTTCCCCATGGATACACAAACAGAGGCAGTGGCTCCTCTCCGGTAACGCCCGCGAGAATTGAAATGCTGGGCGGACAAAATCGCCCAAGATAACGGCCGAGCGACGACGCGGTTGGCGCAATCGACGGATCGGCATCGAATTCATACAACGTGCGCCGGATATGGTGCCAGCCGCCGTCGCCAAACGAGCATCCAAAAATAGTCGTCGCGTCTTCCGCACAAATGGTGCGCTGGCGCCAAGGACGCGACAGAAAGCGCAGCGCGTTGCCTACTCTGTAACGTAGACGCGCAACGGGACGATCAGGCATTCAGACGACCAGTGATGATATTGACGACGGTTCTCAGGAAGCGCTTGCCGTGCGTCAGAAGCGCACGCAGTATGCCGCGATGAACGATCTGGTCTGGCCGTTCGAACAAGGGATGCTGCTGACGGCCTGCCACCAGAATTGCGCGGCGCTGCCGCGGATCGTCGATTTTGTGGAAATGCTTGAAACCTATCCTCAAAAGGATGCGCTCGAGGGCGGCATAGCTCAGAAGCCAGTATTCGGTGCCGTAAAAGTCGGCCTCGTCGATGGACTTCGGCGAAAAATAAGCGAATGCGTCATCGTGGGGACCAAACTTCAAGGCTTTCCATTCGAAGATGATCATGTCGGTGCGATCAGCGAGCGCCGCGATCGCGGAGAACGGATCAGGCACACGATGAATGAAGCCCAGGCAAAGGCACAGGTCGAATCGATCGAGTGCCTTGAACTGTGGCGAATAGATGTCCAGGCTGTCAAAGCGGACTTCTTTACCTTCACCAAGGACGGACTGCACGTATCGCGCCTTGGCAATACGCTGTTCATCGATGTCTATGCCCATAACCTTGGCACCTTCGCCCGCCATATGCAGCGAGAAAAATCCTTCGTTGCAGCCGACGTCGAGAACGGACTTTCCGTTCAGCCCTATCACGTCAAATAGAGGTTTGAGGCGCCCAAGCTTCACCAAATTCTTGCCGTGGGACACCTGGGCTCCGGGTCGTGTCTCCACGCCGTTCGGCAATGTGTAGTTATGGTTCCATGCCTGTAAGGCGCCGAGTTCATCGACTCGGCTCTGAATTTCATTGCTATTCAAAGCGGTTTCTCCGTTACCATCTTGCTCCGTCCGGGTGGGTAGATGCTGTTATTGATTGGTCAGCAAGCACGGCCAATAAGTGTTCGGTCAAGGATTCAACCTCTTCAATATAGGCAGCATTTCTTTCTGCATGGACGTTCGACTTTCCCAACAGGACCGAATACAAGTTGATGCTTGCGCTCGACTCGAATACTGCAGCCACATATGCTAACAACGCATCTTCATCAGACTGGTGATCGGCGATCGCGTCGTGAATCACCGTCTGCAGATGTCTTGGGTCTACGCATCGGCGCACCATGGTGTCGGGTAGCAGGTTGTAGGGGCAGTCGCCAAACGTAATGACGGGCTTGCCGAGCATGGCCGCCTCAAGCGCAACTGAGCCCGTAACCACAGCCACAAGATCAGCCTGTTCCACCAGCACCCTAGCCTCCAATGCCGGGTCGGCGAGCCTAACACGCGGAATGTCTAGTATTTTCTGGTAGGCCGAAATGGAGCGCTTGCCTACCATCCATGGATGCTCCTTAACTACAAGCACCATGTCTACTGGCAGACTCATGGCCAACATTCTCAGAATCTCGATCTGGTTGACGTACGGTCGGCCGTATACCAGCAAAGACACTTCAGGCTCAGTGTGTAGCGGGAAGAATACATACCGTATACCTTGAAGATCGGTCTTACGCACATAATGTCTCTTAAACAACTCGCGCGTTCGATGAGCCTGCTTGGGATTGCGAAAAGCCGTGAAATACAGACGGCGCAGCGGATCGGGTACGTGATTGTCAGAAGCAGCAATGGAGTTGCTGTAGCGCCAATAGGCGCGAATTGCCGAGAATAACTGGTCGATTCGCGCGAACTTTGAAGCATTCGACTTGAGTGCCGGCTTGTCTGAGGGGCGAACCACTCCTTCATAGCGACCGTGCTGTTCACGAACACGCTGAATGTATCGCCGCGCCTCCTCTTCGAACTGGGACTGCTGACCAGTCAGCAACCGCTGGTACTGCAAAGCAAGTTCGGGGGATGGGTCGTTTAAAAATTGGGAGAAGGCGATGCGGTCACCAATTCGGGTAGGACGAAGATTCAAAAATCGCACCCCCCTAGCCTTGGCAAAAAGATAGGCCAAATAGTCGAGCATCGTGACGCAGATGAAGCTAACGACTAAATCTGGCTTCAGCTCATCAAAAAGCGTCTCCATTTGCTCGAGCCCACGCTGAAGGATATAGAGTAAGTCATCATCGGAAAATCGACGGCGGTAGTCCTGTGTAAATGCACAGTCTGGCCCCATGAACAACCGACGATCCGCGACGATAGCGCCGAAGAGTCCCGCACTACCTCCCAATTCGCGCTCATAGCGAGCCAATTTCTCTAAATTTGGCTTACTCAATGGCCTTGCCGTAACCTCCCATTCCTTAAGCAGAAGGTAACCCTCGTGCTCGAAACCTGGTCGTGCAACAAGCCAGCGAGCGTATGCCATGCTGTCCGCCACAACGAAACCAGCTCGCTCGACCGACAATCGTGTTTTGCTAGCGCTGCACAGCGCGTCAAACAGTTTGATACTTTCGCTTTGAGTGCAAAATAAGACGTTCATGAATACTGCTGTCCGTTCGGCGGCTCAAACAAAAAGTTGGCGCTTGAGTAAAAACTCGATAAGAGCGAAATCAAGTTCCGAGTCGATATCGAATGCTCGCTCAGGTGGAATTTGGTAACCGAACGCGCGACCATCAAGTAGGTGATTGGCTGACTTTAGATATTTCGTTGCTAGGACATAGGAACCTGCAACATGTTCATAAACAGCAGGCGCCCGCTGGCGCGCAAGCACTGTGCCATTGCCAATGCTCTTGCTCATCTTCAAGACACCATCGTTATTGGCTTCCACAAGGTTGAAATAAGGGTTACGCCGGGCCTCGGACACAGTGAATACGGCATCTGGAGAGAGCCCATCCTGCCTCAGTTGTCTAAATTTCCGCAATGCACCTTCAATATCACCGACCTGGAGCAAAGGGTTGGTGCAGTCAATATCGATGTATAAATCGTAGGCGATACCCTCCTGCTGCTCACAAGCTTGCAGCGCATGTTGCCAGACTTGAAACTTGCCGGCCTCTGACGAGGCGAGTGTGGCTGGGCGCATAAAAGGCACCTCTGCACCGGCCGCCCGCGCCACTCCAGCAATCTCTTCTGAGTCCGTGCTAACAACCACCCGGTCGATACCCGGAACGGCCAATGCTTTCTGGATCGCCCAGGAAATCACAGGTTTGCCTAGAAGCGGTCGGATATTTTTGCCAGGAACGCCTTTGCTTCCGCCACGTGCGCCAATTACACAGAGAATATTGTCTGATTGCATGTGCCGATGCCTTACTTTGCGTAGCGACCTACGTCGAAGTATTGCAGGTTGCGTTCAATCCACTCTACAGTTCTCGACAGTCCCACATTAAACGGCACGCGACTCTTCCAACCCGTGAGCCGCTGGATCTTGCGGGTATCCGCCAGCAGACGGTTGACCTCGCTCTTTTCGGGACGGATACGAGCTTCGTCGGTGACGATTCCTACCTTGCGCCCAACGATCTCACACAAGATTTCAACCGTCTGGGCGATCGACCACTCCTCGCCGGAACCAATATTAACCACTTGCCCCTCAGCCTCCTTGCACAGGGCCAAAGCCAGCATGCCATCAGCCGTATCCGAGGCGAAGTTGAAGTCACGAGTTGGCGTTAGTGCCCCCAAATTCAATGTTTCACAACCGGCCAACAACTGACTAGCTATAGTTGGGATTACGGCACGGGCGGTTTGACGAGGGCCGAAGGTATTGAAGGGGCGTGCAGTAACCACAGGCAGACCAAACGACAGGTGAAAGCTCTCGGCCATCTTGTCCGCTGCAATCTTGCTCGCGGAATAAGGGGATTGCCCCACGAGAGGATGATCTTCGGAAATCGGCACCTGCTGCGCAGTTCCATACACCTCAGAGGTAGAAACGTGCACCAGCCGGGTCAAGGCGTCACTCTCCCGACAGGCCTGCAAGACATTCAGTGCACCAATCACATTGGTATCGACATAGGAACGCGGCGCATCGTAACTGTAGGGTATCGCGATCAGGCTAGAGAGGTGAAACACATAGTCGCAACCCCTTACGCCTTGCCGCATGCGTTCCGCATCTCGTACGTCACCAGTGAACAATTCCACATCATCAAGGATTTCCTTGGCTACATCACGAAGCCAGCCCTTCTCATTCCAGGAGTTGTAGTACACCAACGCGCGAACATGCGCACCTGAAGCCATTAACTGTTCGACCAGATGGCTGCCGATGAACCCGTCTGCGCCGCTAACGAACACATTTTTCCCGGAAATTGTTTCAGTCATTGTCTTGAACCATTTGAGCAAAGAAAGCACGAGCCTTTTCCAGATCGTCCGGGGTACCGATATCACTCCAATACTCATGAACTGGAAACACGGCCACTGGCATATCGCGCACAAGGCATGAATCGATAATATCTGTCATATTAAGGTGAACTCTACCTTGCAACAAATTCAGCGCTTGCGAGGAAACGGCATAGATGCCCGCGTTGCACAGGAATCGCTGGGAAGGTTTTTCAACCAGTCCAGTAGCAAAAACACCCTTTGTATTTATAACTCCATAGGGTACGCTGACCCGGTAATCCACGGCAGCTACTGTAACTTGAGCGGCGTGAGTCTGATGAAAGGCATACAGACTGCCAAAATCTGAGGTGGTAAGAATATCCCCGTTCATCACGAGAATTGGGCGACTGGGCTTTTCGGGCAGAAGGGCGAGGGCGCCGGCAGTACCCAGCTTTTCCTGCTCACGCAGGTAGCGGATCTCTACCCCAAAACCAGCACCATCACCAAAATGTTGTTCGATCACATGACTAAGGTAGTTCACAGAGAGATACACGCGCTTCAGTCCAGCCTTGGCCAGACTTTCGATCTGGCGTTCCAGCAGCGGCATACCACCAATATCCACCATTGGTTTGGGGATTGTGGCCGTAAGGGGGCGAAGTCGCGTACCCTCTCCGCCGGCCATGATGACAGCAAAATCAAATTCTGCGGGGATGGGAGTGGCGGGCTCATGGTGCTCTAGATCAGACAGATGCACTAAGCACTTGAAACGTCCCTCGCCATCAACCACCGGCAGAGCCAGAACGTTGCGTTTGCGCATGAGATCGAGGAGGTAACCGGCTGGTGCGCCTTCTTCGGCAACTATCGGGGATGAATTCATAGCCTGAGATGAAGGTGTTTGAAGGCTCCCGCCCGCCAGTAAACAACGTCTTACATCGCCATCAGTAAGTGTGCCTAGAAGGCGATGCTCGGTATCCACCACCACCGCCATGCGACGGCGGGTAGCCTCGATACCGCGAACCGCAGCCATCAATGGCGCATCAGGACTAAGTAAAGCATCGCTCATCGGAACCAGCCATCCCTGATCTCGCCTTTCAAGGTCATCTTTTTGCGAATCAGGTTTTGATCCAGCGCGACCTCTGCAAGCACCTTGGCAATCTTTGGCCCGGCATCGCCCAGCCAGTAGGGGTTTTCCGCCTTGCTGCACCCTTGCCTGAAGTCTTCATCGAAGAGGCAACGCTGAACTGCAGTGGAGATTTCCTGTCGGTCATATCCGGTGTCAACAACGTTCATTCCACGGAGCCGGCCTTCCTGCCGAGAGCCGATATTGACGGTCGGACAGCCGAAAGCCGGTGTTTCCTTGAGGCCAGAGGAAGAGTTACCTACGCAAGCGACGCGCATGGAATCATGCTTGGCCAATGCCAACACACCGTGATAGAGATGACGCCCAAGCGATCGATGCACTTGGGTGTTGGTGATTTTCCGGTGACGGAATTCCTCTAGTCGCTCAATAATCTGTCGCCCCCCAGCATCGTTGTTAGGATAGGTCAGGATGACTTGCGCACCAGCTGCTGCCAATTCTTCCAATGCAGCCAGAGAAGGCTCGAGCTGCAAAACAGCCTGATCAAACTCTGTCGTGACGGAATGCTGAGTAAATAGTACGACAGGCCGAGAAAGATCCAGCCCAAGTCGCTCGACAATTTCATTCGGCTGGGCATATCGACCCTCAGAGATCAAATCGATCGCAGGGAATCCTACGGTGTGCACCCGCCATGCCTCTTCACCCATGCCGAGAATGCGATTTGTAGCTTGTTGGTTAGTAGTGAAATGCAGATGTGAAAGCTTGGTCATGGCATGGCGCACCGAGTCATCCAGAGCCCCGCCTTCCGTCAGATCGCCGCCTTCGATGTGGGCGGTGGGGATGTTCATCTGGCTGGAGGCAATCACGGCCGCCAATCCCTCAAACCGGTCCGCATAAACCACCATCATGTCCGGCTTTAATTCCGCGAGCACCTTGCTGATTTCGATGATGCCGGAGCCGATGGCCTGTGCCGTGGAAAAGAGCGAGCCAGCGTCCATTTCGATCTTGACTTCCGCATCGATCCTGAACCCGTCACTTCGAATTTCTTCGAGTGTTCGCCCGAAATTCGCGTCGAGATGGGCTCCGGATACGATCAGCCGGTAGTCCAGACTTGTATGCCTGTCTACTGCTCGCAGTATCGGATACTGTAGACCGTACTCGGCACGATTACCAGTAAAAATAGCGACTGTACGTTTTTTCATTCAGAGCCAATCCAATAATCTACTTGCTAACTAAACGTTGAAGACCTTCATTCAGAAGAACAGAAGGGTGCCAATGCAAATCTTTTTTAGCCTTAGTAATGTCCATAACGATACAAGACTGCTTAGTTGCTGATTGCAAGGAGACTATTTCTCGTTGTGTTACTTTAGCCTGCGCCAGCAACATGCTTGCGAGCTCTCCAATGGAGGTGCCAATTCCCGTTCCAATATTAAATACTCCCTGAGCTTGTAGAGCCACCATTTTTATGATGGCTTCGGCAGCATCATCTATCCAAAGAAAATCTCTTATTGGTGTAGCATCTTGCAATGTAATTGACACTTCATTGTGAAGCTGCCCGAGTATGTGACTAATTACATTTTCGCGCGCCATACCCAAGCCATAAATATTAGCAAGCCGAGCAACTGTGCCACCCAAGGAAAGTACTCTCTGCTCAGCCGCCATTTTCGAACGAGTATATGTATCGACAGGAGTAACGGGATCGAGCTCGGAGTGAGGTGTTTGGACTCCATCTCCGTAGAGGACTGAAGAAGAAGCATAAATCGCCATTCCGTATCCCTTTTTCAACAGGGCATCGAGAGTGCTGCAAGCCTCTTGTTCATATGTTGCAGATAACTGATTCACTCGAGTTCTATTATTATTTTCTGCCAAATGAATTAATACATCACCAGAAGGCGATTCAGAATACTTATCTACACGCAAGAGGCCAGGAGTTTTTTTTCGAGATACACCTACTGCATCTAAGCCAGCCATTGTTAATTTTTTAAGTACAGAACTGCCGAGAAAACCTGAGGCACCAGTGATCACAACACGCATAAATCTATGTTTACTAATTGACGCTAACCGAGTTAAATGAGACTTGATCTTTCTTGATCTGGTAGCCGCGCTTAATGGGGTGCAGAACCTCTTTGCCAATGAGATCGTCGTAATCAAGGACTCCAAAATCTCCACCACCAGGCCGCTTGACCCAAATATTCTCCTCGGTCAATTTATCGCCCGGCTTGAGATCCTTAGTAGCCACGACAGAAGCAAAGGCAAATGCGATAGTTGGTGCTTCCGCATCGACGGGCTCTTTTTTACCGCCACGAGCCGCAAAAATAATGCGTGAACCCTGGATCAAATCTGATAAAGCGTTGGGGTCCATTGAACAAACAATATCCGGCCCTTCTCTCTCCATACTATCGGTGAAATGACGCTCAAGTATCGATGCGCCAAGTGCTACAGCCCCCAGGCAGGGGTAGTTTGATGTCGTGTGATCAGACAGGCCGATGACAGCATCTGGAAAGGCATCACGAAGAGCTGACATTGCCCCCAGCCTGACCAGTTCCACGGGCGTGGGATAGACATTTGTGCAATGTAGCAAGGCATAGGGGACTTTGTGCGCTCGTAGGATCTCAACTGTTGGGCGCACCGACTCAAGGGTGTTCATGCCTGTACTGACAATAACAGGCTTGCCAAGCTTCGCAACGTGCTTGATCAAGGGGTAATTGTTACACTCACCCGAACCGATCTTGATGGCGGGGACATCGAAACGCTTGAGTCGCTCGGCCGCTGCCCTGGAAAACGGCGTACTGATAAAAATAGAACCCCGGCTATGGACATGCTGCATGAGCCTGCGCTCATCTTCCTCAGAGAGGGCGCAACGGTCCATGATTTCATAAATTGAAATGTCTGCATTGCCAGGAATAACAAACTTGGCCTCTTCGGACATTTCATCTTCTATAACGTGGGTCTGGTGTTTGACAATTTCAGCCCCCGCATCGATTGCAGCATCTGCCATCCGGATAGCAAGGTCCAATGAGCCGCCATGGTTAATACCAATCTCAGCGATGACTATAGGAGGGTGCTCATCACCGATAGGTCGATTTCTGATAATGAGTTCGGGCATGGCTAATCTCCGATTTAGAACGTGGTTAAAGCCGCCACACGGTTATTCCGTTGGATCGAAGTTGTTCGATTTCGAAGGCAGACTTTATATCAACGAACAGACCTTCAGGTCTTAACCTATTAAGGATTTCTTCGAGTGGCATAGAAAGATATTCGTGATGCGACACTGCGGCCACTAGCGCATCGGCCTGCGGAAGCCTTTCCCACTGCGTCAGTTCGATACCATATTCGTGCTTCGCTTGCGCTGGCTCAGCGATGGGATCGTGAACACTGACTTCACAGCCGTAGTCTTGCAGTTCGCGCACGACATCCGCCACTTTGCTGTTGCGCAGGTCGGGGCAGTTTTCTTTGAAGGTGAGCCCGAGGACGATGACTCTCGCACCCTTAATACAACTGCCTGCATTGATCATCTGCTTGACGGTTTGCTGTGCTATGTAGGCGGCCATGCCGTCGTTAATTCGCCGGCCAGCGAGTATGACTTGCGGGTGGTAGCCGAGCATTTCGGCTTTGTGGGTAAGGTAGTAAGGGTCGACGCCAATGCAGTGGCCGCCAACAAGGCCCGGACGGAAGGGCAGGAAGTTCCATTTGGTACCGGCGGCTTTGAGGACTTCGAGGGTGTCGATGCCGACTTTGTCGAAAATGATGGCGAGTTCGTTCATCAGGGCGATGTTGAGGTCGCGCTGGGTGTTTTCGATCACTTTGGCGGCTTCTGCAACTTTGATGCTGCTGGCATGATGCACCCCGGCGATAATGACTGAGGCGTAAAGGTCGCCGACGGCCAGGAGAGTAGCTGCATCGTCGCCGGAGACGACCTTCATGATTTTGGTGATGGTGCGCTCTTTGTCGCCAGGGTTAACACGTTCCGGGCTGTAGCCGACATGGAAATTCTGTTTCCACTTAAGGCCTGATTCTTTTTCGAGAATAGGGATACAGACTTCTTCGGTGGCACCTGGATAGACGGTGGATTCGTAAATGACGGTGGCGCCGGATTTCATGTTCTTGCCGACGGTGGTGCTGGCACCGACCAAGGATGAAAAGTCGGGAATGTGGGCTTCATCGACGGGAGTGGGAACGGCGACGATCAAAAAGTCGGCGCTAGCGAGTCGGCGCGGGTCGGTGGTGACATCCAGCCCGCCTGGGCGCATGGCGGCCTGCATGTCAGCAGCGCTGACTTCCCCGGTGGGGTCGCAGTGCTTCTGGAAGCTGGTGATCTTGGCTTCCGATAGGTCAAAACCGATGGTCTTGTATTGCTTACCGAATTCGACGGCCAATGGCAGGCCCACGTATCCCAAGCCGATGACGGCAACTACGGTGTCTTTGGAAATGGTCATGTCGGTGATGTCTTACGCCTTGAAGTAATCGCGATACCAAGCGACGAAGCAATTGATACCATCTTCCACCGCGGTGGCGGGCTTGTAATGGAATTGCTCGACGAGGTCTTCAACGTTGGCGTAGGTATCGGGAACGTCGCCGGCTTGCAGCGGGAGCAATTCCTTCTCAGCGGTTTTGCCCAAGGCTTTTTCCAGCGCGGAGATGTAATCCATTAGTTCGACCGGCTGGTTGTTGCCGATGTTGTAAACACGCCAGGGGGCCTTACTGGTGCCGGGGTCGGGCTGGTCACTGTCCCACTCGGTGTTGCCGGGGGCGGGGCGGTCGAGGATGCGGATCACGCCCTCTACGATGTCGTCGATGTAGGTGAAATCGCGTCGGTGCTTGCCGTAGTTGAAGACTTGGATGGGGTCGCCAGCGAGGATGGCTTTGGTGAATTTGAACAGGGCCATGTCTGGCCGGCCCCATGGGCCATAGACGGTGAAGAAACGCAGGCCGGTTGTCGGCAGGCCATAAAGATGGCTATAGGTGTGGGCCATTAGTTCATTGCTTTTCTTGCTCGCGGCGTATAGGCTGAGCGGATGATCGACGTTTTGGTGCACCGAAAACGGCATAGCCGTGTTGGCGCCGTAGACGCTGGAGCTGGAGGCATAGACTAGGTGTTCAACGCCGTTGTGGCGGCAGCCTTCCAAAATGTGGGCGAAGCCGACGATATTGCTATCGATGTAGGCCAGCGGGTTCTCGATGGAATAGCGCACGCCGGCTTGGGCAGCCAGGTTGACGACACGCTGCGGCTTGTGGTTGGCAAAGCACTCTTCTATGGCTTTGCGGTTTCCTAGATCGATGCGCAGGTGGGTGTAGTTTGGATGGCTGTCATGGCGTGCCAGCCGTGCCTCTTTAATGGCGGGGTCGTAGTAGTCGTTGTGGTTGTCGATACCGATGACGGTGTCTCCACGCTCAATAAGTCTTAGGGATAGTGCCGAGCCAATAAAGCCGGCTGCGCCTGTAACAAGTATTTTCATTTAATCGCTTCCAAATAAGTCACGCGTATATAGTTTGTCCGCAACGTCGGACAGTGCTTCCGTTTTGCGATTGGCGATGATTAAGTTCGCTTCACGCTTGAAGGATTCCACGTCTTTGACGACTCTTGAGTTGTAGAACTCGGACTCTTTCAGCGCAGGCTCATAAACGATGACTTCAATGCCTTTTGCCTTGATGCGCTTCATGATTCCCTGAATGCTAGAGGCACGAAAGTTGTCCGATCCGACTTTCATGATCAGGCGGTAAATGCCAACAATCTTGGGCTTGCGACGAATGATTTCGTCGGCAATGAAGTCTTTGCGGGTGGTGTTGGAATCGACGATGGCGTGGATAAGGTTTTGCGGCACGTCCCGGTAGTTGGCCAGTAGCTGTTTGGTGTCTTTAGGCAAACAGTAACCACCGTAGCCGAAGCTGGGGTTGTTGTAGTGGTTGCCAATGCGGGGGTCTAGGCACACACCGTCGATGATTTGGCGGGTCTCCAGACCGTGCGTGGCAGCGTAGGTGTCCAGCTCGTTGAAGTAAGCCACGCGCATGGCCAGGTAGGTGTTAGCAAACAGCTTGATGGCCTCAGCCTCGGTGCTGTCTGTAAACAACGTGGAGATGTCTTGCTTGATGGCGCCCTGTTGCAGAAGCTTGGCGAAGGTTTCTGCGCGCTCTGACTTTTCACCGACGATGATACGGCTAGGGTGCAGATTGTCGAAGAGGGCTTTGCCTTCCCGCAGGAATTCAGGGGAGAAAATAAGGTTCTCCGTACCAAAAGCTTCTTTGGTCTTGGCGGTGTAGCCAACGGGTACCGTGGACTTGATGAACATCACGGCGTTTGGGTTGATGGCCATGACGTCTTTGATGACTGCCTCGATGGACCGGGTGTTGAAATAATTGGTCTCGGGGTCGTAGTCGGTAGGGGTGGCGATGATGACGTAGTCGGCAGCGATGTAGGCATCGGCTTTGTCAAGCGTGACGCGGAAATTCAACCGTTTATTAACCAGGAATTCCTCGATCTCTTTGTCTTCGATAGGGGACTTTTTCCGATTCAGCAGTGCGACCTTCTCCGGGTTGATGTCTAAAGCGACAACTTCATTATGCTGAGCCAGAAGAATGGCGTTGGAGAGGCCAACGTAGCCGGTGCCAGCAATGGCGATCTTCATTTAGCTTCCCTTATAAAGCCAATGACCACGTCCTCACCCACATCAACCTTTAACGCCTCAATCTCCACCTTCAGCGCTTTGTACTCTTCCATCTTGCGTTTCAGGAAGCGACTGGTCAGCGCCATTTTTTCGGTCAGCCCCAGGGGCGTGAGCACATATATGTAACCAAACTTGTTCTTGCTTTGGCTGAAGTTCTGGACCTTGACCCAGCCTTTGTCGATGAGCGCCTTCAGGCAGTAGTTCAGCCCACTGGTGCTGATGCCCAGCTTTTCGGCAATCTCGCGCTGGGTCATGTCGGGGTTGTCTTGCAGCATGCGCAAGACCCGGAAGTAGGTGTCTTCCTGGAGCTGGGAGCGGCGGCTGGTCATGGATGGGAGTTTTAGCCACGCTACCGCCGTGCCGTGTCACGATCGGCAAGCGCGGTAGGGGGTGTTCCGCATGGGAACGTTTGTGCGAATTCGCATCATTTTAGGGTTTTCCTGATGAGTTTTACCGCCAGGCTCAAAATAATTATCGAAAGCACTACAGCTCTGAAACTTCGTTGACGCTTTTTGGCTTGGTCTCTGCCTGCTGTTGCACCGCCTCTTCCATGCTGACGGTGTTAACCACCAGCTCCAGGTGGGTCAGGATTTCGGGTTCGTGGCGCCCGATGTAGCTCTTGACTGCCCCGTTGGCCAGCAGCTTGGTCAAGTAGCCCTTGGCCACCACTAGGTTGAGGAGGTCAGATCCGTAATTCTCTTCTGCCTGGGTGTAAGACTCCTGCACTTGATCCATCTCTTTTTGGAGCTTTTCGATCTGCTCGATGGGCGCGGTCTTCTTTTCCCGTTCGGTCGGCTTCACATCGGTGCGCTGCTCGGGTGGCGTGGCCTTGAGCAGGGCTTCGGCATGCGCCACGGTGATGGTGTTGCTGGCGATCATCAGTTCCACTGCTTCTACCTGGCGAGCGGCCTTCATGTTGCGCAGGATGCGGGTCACGTCTGGGGTGAACTGCTTGTCTTGCAGCAGGGTGATGGCTTCGGGGCAAATGCCTTCGAGCAGGTTGATGCGCCGGTTGATGGAGCTCAGGTTGACGTTGAACGCCCGGGCCAGCCGTTCCTTGCTGACGCCCCGGTCGATCGCGCGGCGGATCATGTAGTGTTCCTGGATGGTGGAGAGCCGGTTGACCCGGTGGTTGTACGTGTAAGTCTCGTCGTCTTTGGCGAACAGGCAGGGGCCAACGCTCATGCCCAGTTCCTTCAAGGCCAGCACGCGCAGGTGGCCGTCCAGCACCAGGTACTCGGGCTTTTTGCGGTCGGGCTGGATGACGGACAGGGGTTCGATCAGCCCCACCTCGTTGATGCTAGAGACGATCTGCTTGTACTTGCGGGTGCTCATCACGCCGTCGGGCC
>JACCDS011472166.1_pt1 | contig 25932 bp, 21 predicted proteins | sample 7446441 | NCBI WGS metagenome assembly JACCDS01 (sample SAMN15323445, study PRJNA562643) | freshwater metagenome | isolation source: river surface water | place: USA:Blue River Watershed | collected 2017-08-17 | reverse complement strand
GAATACGTAGCAAAGAAGGACACAATTGAGTACACAGTATTCGTCCGCTTTGGTATTCAGTGGGAAGAAGAGGATGCAATTGCATTCGCTGACGCTGCTTCAGAAGACTAATCTGTAGACAGTACCTTTAATGGGGGGCGGGAGTTCACTCTCCTGTCCCCCTTAATACTTTAATGATATAATACAAACAAGGAGGATACAATGGAAAATAATAGTCCGTTTTCAGAATACAAGGAAAAAATGCAAGCCAACGCTGAGCAGCATGCTGAAGAAGCACAGGTTGCAGAGGCAGTAGTTAATGCACCAGCAGAGCCAGTTGTAGAGCCAGTAGCAGAGCCAGTTGTAGAAGCACCAGTAGTTGAGGCACCAGTTGTCGAAGCCCCTGCAGCAGAAGAACCAGTTCAGTCACTAGGGTTTACAAAGACAGGCGCGATTGGATCAATGGCAGCAGATGGTCCAAGCAAGAAGATCAATACAGATGTAGACCTTTCAGATAAGGTTGCTCTTTACTCAACAAAGAGTGTCCGCTGGGAAGAAGTAGGATCACTTTCTAGAGGATATAACATTGTTACAAAGGCAAAAGCAGATAAGTGGCTAACTCGTGGGCATGTTCGTATTGCTACACCAGAAGAAGTCAAGAAGGCTTTTGGATAAAAAATAATGGAGATTCTGAGAGTTCCGACAAGCGTTGCAAACTACAAGTTGCCTACACCAATAAATGTTATTGGTTCGTGGGTAGCAATTGCAACTGCTTCGTCGGACTCTTCAGAGTATTATTTGGATGGGTTTCAAGGGTATAGTTTTAATGAAGAGTTACAGACAGTAGCCGTAGATTCATCAACAGTTTCTGTTATAAGTTTGCAGTATTTACCTAAACTAGATGATGACTACTCAATAACAATAAAGACTGCAGCACAGTCAAGACTTGACATAGTTGCTCAAGTATGGAATTCTGGAACCTCCAGAACAGTTCTACTAGGAGCGACAACACTAACAGGTCAAGCACAAAGAGATTATATGGATACTGAAGAGTATAAAAATGCAACAGATGCAAAAGAAAATGTTTTAAATATTTTAGAAACTTTGGATGTAGTTGTATTAGAAGATGACTTTACATATGTGAGACCATACTCAAACCCAGAAACAAACGCAGGTACAGCATCAGAGATTGCAGCATATTCTGCAAATGAAGAGATTGCAAGAGCAATTATAGATTCTATCATAGAGCAAGGTTTTTACTACAAGAGAAAAGTTTTACACTTTACAGGAACTGGATCAGACTATCTCCCAGTTTGGGATGATGTCAAAAAGGTTGTCAGTGTGTATGAAAATAACAAGTTAGTAGAAGACAGAGAATTTGAGTTGACATCAGACAAAACAGCGATTGTAGAAAAGTCTACAGACAACATTAATCGTGCAGAGTCTGCACCACTGGTTTTGCCAGCAGCATCTTCAGACTCTTTAGATCCACAGTTCGTTTATAGAGGTTTTGGAAATACTTGGGATTATGTAATAACTGTAGAGCATGGATATCCAACTATTCCATCAGACATTGTTAGAGCAACAGAAATGTTGATTCATGATTTAGAGTGTGGAAAGTTAGACTATTACAAGAGATTTATTTCTTCTTATAACACAGATCAGTATAGAATTCAGTTTGATAAGGGTCTTTTCGAAGGAACAGGAAACATAATCGTAGACAAGATACTTTCAAAGTATGCTAAGTCTATTACAAAAATTGGGGTGTTGTAATGACAGTTTGTGAGACACCAGACTTTATGTTCCCTATGCAAGCATCTGTATATCATCCAATTATTGAGCAAGGACAATACGGAGCAATTAAAAAGCAGTGGGTTTTAGATAGAGTCTTTGCCTGTAGTTTTACTTCGGGTGGCTCTGCTTTTAAAGAAGAAGTAAAGCCAAATGTAAATATAACACAGCATTCAATTTTAGTTGGAAGAACAAAGTCAGACTTAAGGATTTCGTCTCTAGATAGCAAAAATGCATTAACCAATATTCTTATTACAGATATCAAGGATCAAGAAGGAAACCTAATTTATATGGAAACTTCAGGACCAAGATCTGGCAGAGGAACACTTTTTGAAATAGCGACCTATGAACCTTTTACTGGTCCATTTGGCACAGTAGAGTCTTTTAATATTCTTATTAGAAGATCAGAAAATCAAACAGGTGACGTATGAAAGCAGTGTTTAATTCTAATCAGTTTAAAAAAGAAATGAATAATATTGTTAATTACTCTGTTGGATTTTTGGAGGGTGTACAGAAAGGTAAGAATGTATTCCTAAAGACAGTAGGCCTAGAAACAGTAGAGTTGATGAAAGAGTTTATAGACTCAAACGCAAGAGTAAATCCAGATATGCTTCATCATATTTATGAGTGGAATCAAACAGGAAGCCCAAGTGCAAGGCTGTACGATATTTCTTATACCACAAGCAATCTAGGACTTTCTTTTAGGTCATCCTTTAGTCAGTCAGTATCAATTAAAGATGGATCAAGAACTCCATTTTATGATAAGGCAAGAATTATGGAAGAGGGAATTCCAGTAACTATTAGACCAAGAGTCGCACAGACTCTGGCATTTGAGGATAATGGAGAGACAGTATTTACAAAGGGTCCAGTAAGAGTGGATAATCCTGGAGGAACAGAAGTAGAAGGCGGTTTTGAAAGGGTATTCGATATGTTTTTTAATAGATATTTTTCACAAGCATTTTTAAGAGTAAGTGGTGTTGCCAAGTATCTTGAAAATCCACAGGTTTATAAAAAAGATATGCAGTCAGGAAAGAAAATAGGCAAGAGTAAGGGCGTATCAACAGGATACCGCTGGATTGCTAATGCAGGAGTTGGGGCATAATGTCAGCAACGATACATCATCCACCATCAATAATTAATAAATATTTAGGATCAAAGGTTGATGAACGGTTTGATTCTGGAACTACATACTTCTTTCCAACACTACCAACAGACATTGATTCTTTAACTCAAACATTCCCACAGTCAAACGGACTGTTTGGTGTTTATGACAGAATGTTTAAAATGAGAAGAACTCCATTTCCATACATAAAGTGTGAACAGGTTTTGTACTATTTTTATGCTACTGGAGACTCTGTAAAAGGGTGGGGGCCAACCGAACAAATGGTTCATATTCAACAGATGGTCAGCGAACTACTTGACAATGGTGATGATTCAGCAAAAGACCTTAATGAATGGGCAGCAGCAAACGAATCACTTTGGTCAGCAGAATCTAAGCCAGTATTCTTCCATAACTTTAAAATATATCAACTAGAAGAAACTAGAGATATTATAGACTTTGGCACAGCCCGTACCTACGCTGGTAATAAGATAATCATAGACTACGACTGGCACCAAGGATAAACCATCAATAAAGGGTGTTATAATTGAGGTGAGGAAACAACCCCCTTTTAATAAAATGAAAGAGGTGAGAATATGGCATATAGCCGTGGTTCAAGTAGCAATATCATCGTAGGTGCAGCAGCACTATTTACGCATGACGCAGGTCCAATCGGATACGAAACACTAACTGGAGCAATTACTGATACTCAAGCAGCATCAGATCTTCCAGTGTTCACAGCATCCACAACATCTTACAAGGATACATTGTCTTCAAATGATGACTATACCAACGTAGGATACACATCAAATGGTTTGGAACTCGCATTCCAGCCAGATTTTGGTGAAGTAGCAGTAGATCAACTTCTCGACGTTGCTCGTTTGTTCAAGCAGGGTATGACAGTTAATCTAAACACTGCATTCGCAGAGGCAACACTAGAAAACCTTCTAGTAGCAATTGCAGGAGATGACGCAGATCTAACATCAGCATCAGGAGTTTCACAACTCAAGATGTCTGCTGGTGATATCGGCGACGTTCCTCTAGAGCGTGGTCTCGTAGCAGTAGGACCAGGTTCTGGTTCTTCTCTAGAGCCAAAGGAAAGAATCTATGTTGCATACCGTGCACTCTCAATTGAGAATGTTACAGTATCAGCAAAGCGTGATGAGGCTTCAATGTTCGAAGTATCATTCCGTCTCCTTCCAAACGACAACGCATCATACGGTAAGATCGTAGATCGTTCACTAGAAGCATAATACAACTTAATAATACAGTAGGCCCAGCCCTTCGGGGTTGGGTCTTTCTGTTTGGTATACTTATATAATGGCAACAAGTGTTTATGATAAAAAAGAATTTAGTCTTGTAGATGGGACTAATATTATTGCTGCCCCCCTTAAAATAAAATATCTAAGAGAATTTTTAGAGGTATTTGAAACAATCAAGCAAGCAAAAACAGATGATGAGTCAATATCTGTTTTAGTTGACTGTGCTCTAATTGCCATGAAGCAGTATGTGCCACATATTAAAACAGTTGAAGAACTGGAAGATAATTTAGATTTGCCAACAATCTATGAGGTTATAGATATCGCAGCAGGAATCAAGATTAATGAAAAGTCTGAGGATACTGTAAAATCTCAGGCGGTAGATAGTGGATCTTCTTGGGAAACCCTAGACCTAGCAAAACTAGAATCAGAGGCATTTCTTATTGGTATATGGAAAGACTATGAGGAATTAGAGCAGTCTTTGTCTATGCCAGAACTAACAGCAACAATTAAAATAAAAAGAGAACTAGACTATAGTGACAAAAAATTTGCTGCTGCCATGCAAGGAGTAGATTTAGACAAAAACTCTGGTAACCAAAATGCCTGGGAAGACATGAAGGCAAGAGTATTTAGCAAGGGTGCAGCAAACAATGGAAATGACATTCTTGCTTTGCAAGGCAAAAATGCAGAAAAGGCTGGATTTGGTATTGGCATGGGTCTTGACTACGAGTCATATTAATGCTAAAAATAAGCCTGCGCTATGGTATAATTGACTAAACCTTATAAGGAGGAATAAATGGCAACCGCCACTGAAGAAAAAACAGTAACACTGATCGACGGAACAAAGATCAAGGTAAGACCATTAAAGATATCTCTACTTCGTCCATTTATGAAGAAGTTTGAGGATATTGCAAAGGTAGCAGAAGATAACGAAAAGTCTATGGATCTACTAATGGACTGTGTACAAATCGCAATGCAGCAATACAAGCCAGAATTGGCAGAAGACAAGGAAGCCCTAGAAGAAAACCTAGACCTTCCAACTGTATACAAGATTGTCGAAGAGGCATCTGGAATCAAACTTTCAGACGCAGCGCTACTTGGCAACATTGTAAATAACTAAATAAGAGGTGTTAATGGATGGCTGATGTTCAATCCAATATTCATGTAAATATTGATACGTCGGATGCTTTAGCAAGTTTAAAACTTCTACAGCGTCAAATATCAGCCTTCCATACACAAATGGCAAAGTCTGGTACCTCTGCAGCAGCGGTAGCAGCAAATCAAGCACAAAACTTAATGAACAGCATAAATGCTGCTGGACAATTCCAGGCATCTATGCGAACAGTTACAACAAGTACAGAATCTTTTACTAACGCATTAGAAAAAAATAAATTAACCTCAAGAGAGTATTTTAGATACACTGGGGCAGCAACAAAAACTTTCGGTAGACTGTTTAAGTCTGAATTTGAGACAATCAATAAAGTAGCACGAGAGCGTGTAAAGGATATTCAAACTCAATATATCAAATTGGGTCGTGGAGCCAATGGTGCTCTACAAGCAATTGCTGTCAGACCTCTAACGCTAGATATGAAAAACCTTGGCACACAAACAGCCATGGCAGCACAGAAACAACAAATTTTAAATCAACTGTTAAAGCAAGGATCAACCAACCTACTAAACTTCGGTAAGAATACTCAGTGGGCAGGTCGCCAGTTAATGGTTGGTTTTACAGTTCCTCTTGTAATGTTAGGAACCCAAGCAGCAAAAACATTCATGAAACTTGAAGAGCAGGCTATTAGATTCAAGCGTGTTTATGGAGAACTCTTTACAACTCAAGAAGAAACCGATGCAATGGTTAAGGATATTCAGCGCCTTGCAAAAGAATATACTAAGTACGGAGTTGCAGTAGAAGAAACAATGAAGATGGCTGCAGATGCAGCAGCAATGGGTAAGATGGGTGCTGACTTAACTGCACAGGTTGCTCAAGCAACTCGTCTTGCTGTTCTTGGTGGTGTTGAACAAGCACAAGCATTAGAGACAACAATCTCTGTAACAAATGCATTTGGTGTTGCAACAGAAGATCTTGCAAAAAAGATTGACTTCCTTAACGCAGTTGAAAACCAGACTGTTGTATCTATTGAAGATTTAACAATAGCAATTCCAAAGGCTGGACCAGTTGTTCAGCAACTTGGTGGAGATGTAGAAGATCTTGCATTCTTCCTAACAGCAATGAAGGAAGGTGGAATTAATGCATCGGAGGGTGCTAACGCACTTAAGTCTGGCCTTGCATCTTTGATTAATCCTTCTGAAAAAGCATCAAAGATGCTGCAGGGTCTTGGTATTAATATCAAGGGTATTGTAGAAGGAAATGCTGGAGATGTTAAGTCAACAGTAATAGACTTTGCAAATGCTTTAGATACTTTAGATCCACTAAATCGTGCTCGTGCTATTGAGCAGTTGTTTGGAAAGTTCCAGTTCTCAAGACTCTCTACACTGTTTCAAAACGTTACAGCAGAAGGAACACAGGCAGCAAGAGTCCTAGGACTTACAAAAGCAACAACAGAAGAACTTGCAATTCTATCTGAACGAGAATTATCAAAGATTGAGAATACAACAACATACAAGTTTAAGAAAGCAATTGAAGATCTAAAGGTTACGCTTGCTCCAGTTGGAGAGCAGTTCTTAAAAGCATTAACACCAATTGTAGAGTTTGCTGCAAAGATACTAGATAAGTTTAATGACCTTGGAGATGGAAGCAAAAAGTTCTTAACTATTTTAACAGTTGCACTTGGTGCAGTTGGTCCTGTTGCACTGATGGCTTTTGGTTTGCTTGCTAACGGTGTTGCTAATATAATTAAACTTTTTGCAGCAATGAGATCAGGATTCCAAAAGGCAGGATCATCAACTCAGATACTTGGTCAGCAAACAGACTACTTGACTCAGCAACAACTTGAGGCATCTGCAGTCGCAGCATCTCTTGATCAGGTTCATCAAAAACTTAAGCAAACATTTACATCTGAAGCAACAGCCGTAAACTCCCTTGCAGCAGCCTACCAGAGAGCCATAGCAGCACAAGCAGGCTTTACTGGTCCAGCAAGGAAGGGCGGAGGTGGCAAGGGCCTAAAGAAGTACTCATCAGGAACAACGAGAGTACCAGGAACTGGTAACCAAGACACTGTTCCAACAATGCTTACTCCTGGAGAAGCAGTTATTCCAGCACAGGCAGCACAAGATCCAGCAAATAGACCAGTAATTGCAAGAATGGTTGCTGGGGAAACTGTTCAGGGATTTAATGAGGGAACAGAAGAAGTAACAAAGAGTGGTAAGAGGAAAAAGCCAGAGACAGTTTTTGCACACGCAACAGATAAAAGAATTATTCCTGTAGACAGTATTCCAGAAGAGTTCAGAGATAAGATTGAAGGATTTAAGGGAAGAGGAATAGATAAGGCCAATATCTATAGTGGTTTAGGGTTTGATATTCCAGAAGAGTTGCACACAAGACTTAGAGAAAACAAAGTAGATGTAAGAGAGTACGAAGCAGAAATTAGAAAGGCTCGTGCAGTCGAAACAATGACTACGAACCTGATGAAGCCACCAACAAACATGACTGCAGATGAGGCTGCAAAGGTAACAAACAGAATTAGAAAGAACCTTATTCTTTCTCTACAGGCTTTGCCAGATGGAACAAAAATAGGAGATAGAACAATCTACTCCAGAATGGGAAATCTGAAGACAGGAATCATGGGCGGTCTTGCAAGAGATCCAAAACTTGCTCCAGCAATTGAAAGAATCTTTGGACCAATGGGAGTTGGAAGCCAGGGTAAAGCAAAGGTTGAATATAACGCAAAAAGAAGTATTGAGCAAGTAATAGAAGATGTAAAAAAGACAAACACAAGCAAAGCAGTTATTTCAGCATTAGAAGATCTAAAAATAAAAGCACCAGGAATGATGCTTGATGTTAGAACAGATAGTGATGGAAAGATTGTCGCATACGAAAGACCAGAAATTAGCGGTAAGAAAAGATCTAGAGATCCAAATGATTGGAAGATTACAGACAAGAAAAACAACGGAGCACTAGTTGGAGATAGGTTTGTTTCTGGTAGATCTGGAGGAGATTCTGGAGCAGTAAAGATTGGAAACACAGCACCAAAGAAATTGCTAGAAGCAGCAAGAGGTGCATTGCAAGGTTTGACAGCACAAGATTTAGATGGCAAGACAGTCACTACCTATGGCAAGCAGATATCAAAAGGAACTGGATACAGCAATGTTGCTGCTCGTGATGCCTCTGGAGTATTTGAAACTCTAGATGGAAAGAAGGTTTATGTCAAGCCAATGGTTGACTTAAAGTCAGCAATTGCAGAACAAAGAGCAACACAGATCGCAAGAGATGTTCATGGCCTTGACGCTCCAAGACAAGAATTAAGAATAATCAAGGACCCATTTACTGGTAAAACAATGTATGCTCTTGAGTCTGCATTTGATTCAAGATTTGATCCAAACCAAATGGCTAAGACTTTCTCTAAAGAGCAATACTTTAAGCAACTAGTTGCAGCAAATCTTCGTGCAGATAAGGATCTTAAAAAAGGAAATCTAGGCGGAAACATCCTTGCAGATGTTGGAACTGCTGGCGTATTTGATAGAGCCTCTGGTGCAAGAGAGTATGCATCTAAACTACCATCAATGTTGGAGATGGCAGAAAAGAATTTAAGTGGTGTCAAGGGCGCTGCTGCTGGAAACTCACCATTCTGGTTTGGTAATGCTACTGCAGATATTGCAAAGAGCATGACTGCAGATCAATACCATAAGTCAATGATTGAAGAAATTGATAGAGTTCTTCCAAAGTTAAAAGAAACAATAAAGAGTTTTGGTCTAGGACCAGAGGATCAAAAGGTTTATCAGGCAATGATAGACAGACTAGAAGAAGGCAAGAAGGTTGACTGGAGAGCCCTTCACGCAAAGCATTCTTCTATTTTAGTAAAGCCAGATGAAGTAATTGAAGATGAAAAAACTGGAAAACTAACTAAGCCAAAGACCAAGCCAAAGCCTAGAGGAGTTAAGTCTTCTTCTGGAAGTCCAAAAGATACTAGAATTACAGACAAACCTAAGAGTGGAACAAGAGTTGTTCAAGGTCCTAGAGGCAGAATGGTTGTTACTGGACACGCAGATGCTCCAGAAGCAGGTAGCGGAGTTGGTAGAACTTCTACAGCAGTAGTTGATGGAGCAAAGGGTTCTGTTGCTAAAGCAAAAACTGTAGGCGAATTAATTGGAAAAACAATATCTCAGTCAGCAGCACTTGCATCAAGAAATGCTCTATATGGCACGGGACCAATAGATGCTGACGCTAAATCTGTAAGAAGACAAATAGAAAAAAGACAAAGAATAGAAGCAAAGACACAAGCAAAAGCAGCAGCATCTAGAAAAGCATTATATGGAGATAGCACAATAGATGCTGTTGCAAAGTCCAAGAGACGTAATGCTCAAAAGAGAAGTCGTTTAGAGGGCAGTGTTGGAATGCCAGGATCAGTAATTTCTGCTGGTGCTGCAGAGTCAGCAAGAAAGCAAACTGTTGCTGGAAGAATGAAGCAATACGCTACAACAAAATTTGGACCAAAGTATGATGCAGATGGAAATAAGATTCCAAGAAGGGTAACTAGCGGAGGTCTTGCTGGTGGAGCAATGGCTGCATCTGGTGTAGCGATGATGGCTTCTATGATTCCTGGGCAAGTTGGAGAAATGGCAACAAAAATAATGATGCCACTTATGGGTATTTCTATGATACTTCCAATGCTTCAGAGTAAGTTCTCAGCCCTTGCAGTAGGTGTTGGTTTGGCAGTAGCAGCATATGCTTATCAGAGAATGGCATTTGATAAAGCACAAGATGCAGCATTACAACTTGCAGATGCAATGGGATCTGGAACTACAGCAATGAAGAATCTATCCACATTTGCAGGAAAGGTTTCTGCTGGAGAAATTATGGACAGACGCAGAAAAGACTCTTTCTCTCCATTCCAGATTAGAACAGGAAAAACAACTTTTGGTCAGTCATTTATGGCAGGCGAGCAAGGCAAAGAGATGGCAAAGAATGTTAGCCAAAGAGTTAAAACAAGTGGTAAGGCTATAGCAAAAGATGAAGTTGCAAATCAAATGGCAACAGCAGTTGCTACAGGTGCTCTAAGTCCAGCGCAAGCAAGAAGCATTGTATCTAATCTTGGACAAGAGTTAGGTGACTACAGTTTTGGAATTGAGGTTAATGGAAAACTAAATCAACTACTTGGTCCAAATGGAGAAAACCTGCTTACTGATCCAATAGGCATTAGGGTAAAAATATTAGAAGAGACTAGAACCAAGATGAATCTTTCTTCAGATGCAGCAAGAAAGGCTGGCGGATGGACTGGTAAAGATTTAGGACAGACTGCAGCAGGCATGGGTGTAGGTGCAGCAGCAGGAGCAGTCGGAGGGGCAATTGCTGGAGGATTGCTAGGAGCCATTGGTGGCCCACCAGGTGCAGCAGCAGGAGCAATACTTGGAGCAAAAATAGGAGCAACTATTGGAACTGTTGCAGGAAATTTCATAGGAAGAGCAGAAAGAAACAAGAGGATAGGAACTGCATCAGGCGCAAGTGTCGCTATGCAAAAGATTGCTTTGCAGCAACAGCAAGAGATGATGGACTCTGTAGAGTTGGAATATCAGACAAAACTTGCAACTGCTCAAGCAACAGGAGATCAGGCAAAAGCAGAAGAACTAACAAACACTTTTATTGAGGACAGAATTAGACTTCTTGAGCAAAACGGAAAACTTGTAACAGATATTCAAAATAGTTATAAAAATTCAGAAGGTGCAACAAGAAAAGCATTAATGACTGGAGCAGACAAGGCTGTTACAAAGCAATACAAGGGTACTGCTCTGGAAGATGTAGTCCCTCTGGCTCAACAACAGATCAATGATTCTGGAGTAGCAGATGAACTAAAGTATACATTAAAAATGGAAATGGCTAGTGGTGCCATTGACCCAATGCAAATGATTGAAATATTTGAAACATTTGGTAAAGACAAGGCCTCAATTGAAAAGGTTGTTTCTATTGTAGGAAAGTTTGGAGGAAAGTTTGCAAACCAGATGATGGGAATTGTTGGTATGTTTAAAGATCCTAAGCAGGCCACAAAGTTTGTTGCTGATATATCTGTAAAGAGTTCTGCCGAAGCAGCAAAACAACTTGAACTATTCCAAAGAATTTCTCAACTAGGTGCTGCAATTCCAGACATTAGTGTTGCCCTTGACTATTACAATAATAACCCATCTGCAGCAGCAGCGCTTCAAACAACAATTGATGAAATCAATAAACAAAAGGGAAAGATCACTTTAGACATTGCAACAAACATTATTGGTGCTGAAGAGATGGCAGTCCTTAAGGCAGATCAAGAATACTTTAACTCTTTGCCACCTGAGCAGCAAAAGGTTTATCTCCAGACTCTTACTACAATGGTAAACATGGAGGGTAATAATAAGAAAGCGATACAAGATTGGTTAGCAGCCAACCCTGGAAAAACTGAAGGAGACTACTATCGTGCATCTGCATTTGCAGTAACAGAGGCATCAAAGGCTGAGCCAGAAGCACCTAAGACTGGCGTAACTAGTGGAACATCAAAGGTAGAGTCTTCTCCGCTAGACGACCTAGTAAAGAAATTAAGAGATGTAAGAAAGAATCAGATCAAGGTTACAGAAGGCTGGAGTGCATCACGAAAGGTTCTAGATAATCTATTTGGTGGGAAAAAGACAATTGACGTATTCAGTGGAATTGAAAATGACCTAAGAGGTCTTGGCGGAAGCGAAGATCTTATCTCTTTGATAGTTGGAATGGATCCAAAGGAATACGAAAAGAAAAAGAACTCTTTATTTAAGTTTGATAATAAAGGAAACATCATAGCATTAAAGAGAGATGCTAAGAACATTCAAGAGGCTCTAAACTCCATAACCATGGGTGACTGGAATACCAACATGGAGTCACAACTTAAATCTATTGAAGATCAAAGTACTGCTTTTGATAAACTTTCTAAGTTAGGTGTTCCAGTAGCAGATGCTTATGAGTTAATATCTGATAAGGCAATAGCAGCATCAATTGCTAATGGGGTAAATGAAAAATCATTAAAAACACTAATTGCCAAGTATAAGGTTTTGACTGTAGCACAAGAAAGATCAGCAGCAGTTCAAAATGTCAAAACAGATACTGCTCAGTTTAAGAAAGATAGACTACAAGAAGACAGACTGAAGAAACTGCAAAGAGGAGACGGACAGCCTCTAGATGAAGTAGGCGCTTTTGCAGTAAACTCTGACGAGAATCTAAAAGCCCTAGATGCTTCTATTGCATCACAGGTTAGTGCATTAAATAGATTACGAAGTAAGGGCATAAGTAAAACCTTTACAAAAGATATGAAAGCCGCTGCAATTCAAAAAGCAAGCGACGACTTGGCAGACTCAATTGCTCAGTTTGAAGAAAGATTGGGACAACTGAAAAGCACAATCGGTCTATATGAAGACATGTTTAATGAAGTGTATAGCAAAGGAATGGATGCATTTGATGTAAAAGAACAAGCACTGCAGATAGACTTTGAAATAAGCACTGACTCATTAAATAAAGAAATTGAAAAAGCACAAAATGAGATAGCAGCAATTCAGTATAATGTTGACGACAAAGAGGCAGCATTAAAGTCTATAGAAGACCAAGAGCAAAAAATTAATGATAAGTATGACGAGAGAATTGAAGCGCTTGATGAAGTTGAAAAGGCAAATGCTGCAATCTCTGCTCAACAAAAGGGACAGTTAACCCTTGCAGAGGCATTAACTTCTGGAGATATCGCAGCAGCAGCAAGGGCTGCTCAGGACATGAGAGCACAAGCAGCAGCAGATGCAGTCACTAAAGAAAAGGAAGCGCTAGAGCAATCTAGAGAGTTTGAACTTTCTAGAGTTACTGGGTTTGATAAAACAGACAAGAAAAGAAAAACCAGGAAACAACTTGAAGAAGAAATAAAAACTCTTCAAGATGAAATATTCAATAAAGAAGAAGACATAATAGAGCCAAAGCAAGATAAGATTAGGTTAGCAGAAATTGATTTGAAGACCGCAATTGATAGCGTAAAAGTTGCGGGAATGACAAGAGATCAATGGGAACAAATAAAAACTCAAGTAGAGATGGCCAGAATAGGTGTAAAGGGGTATGAAGAATCTCTACAAAGAGCAGTTGCCTATAGCGAAGACTTAATAAAACTTTATAAGGGAGAAAAACTTTTACCACAGTATCAGGCAGCAGTAGTAAATGCAACAGAAGAAGAGCCTGAACCAACACCAAAAGCAACTCCAGCACCTACACCTACTCCAACACCTACACCTACACCTACACCTACTCCTACACCGAAGACTACAGGGTGTCCAGCAGGCACTAGACTAGATGCAAACGGAAACTGTACCTCTGTACTGAATCCAATAGTTCCACCAACAACCCCAAAGCCATGTCCAGGGGGAACTAAATCAGATGGAAACGGAAACTGCGTGTCTTTGCTTCCTCCAATCCTTCCACCAGTAACTACACCAAAAACAACTACTCCAAGTTATAAGGATGACGACAAGAATGGCATTCCAGACCTTATTCAGGCACCACCAAAGACAGTTCTAACACCCGTCCCAGGAACTGGTATAAAGGGTACGGGATCTGTTGCAAAGGCATTCCCACCATTGATGGTTCCAAAGCCTGTTGCTCCAGCACCAAAAGACTTAGATAAAAATGGGATTCCAGACAATATTCAAGCACCAAAGAAGACTCTGGTTCCAGGAACTGGCGTTTATAACGGAAGCATGTTTATTCCTCCCAAATACAAGGCTAAGGGCGGACTTATTCCTAAGTACTTTGCTGTTGGCGGTTTTGCAAAGGGTACAGACACTATTCCAGCAATGTTAACTCCAGGAGAATTTATAATGAGTAAGTATGCTGTTGATTCGTATGGTGTAGATACTATGAGAAAAATAAATAATGGTGATTCTGTTGGCGGTACAGTGTATAATAATACATATACATTAACAGTTAATGCTAAGACAGACGCAAATCCAAATGATATTGCACAAGCAGTAATGTCAACAATCAAGAGGGTTGACGATAGAAGAATTAGGGGAGTGTCCTTAAATGGCCGATGAAGAGATAGATCCTAGGGTAACCTACATACAAGGTCGTAAGAAATATAACAGACCAAGTGGTATGCTATGGTCTGAAAATTCTGGTACACTTAAGAATGGCTTATATGTGCCAAACGGCTATGAGATAGGCGTAGATCCAGAAAGTGTTGAGGATGAGTCTCTGCTAGATCAGTTTTTATTAATTACTGATGATAATAGGCAGCCACTAGACTTTTCAGAAGAAAGAATTGAAAAGCGTGAAAGAATGATCAATGGCCGTATGAGGTCATACCATATTGCAGATAAGTTAAAACTAAGCACAAGTTGGAATTTAATTCCGTCCAGATCTCACGCAAATGTTCCCACATTCAATACTATTACTGGGGTTTCTCCATACAAGTCTTACACGACTGATGGTGGCGCAGGAGGAGCAGACATGTTGGAATGGTATGACTCTCATAAAGGATCCTTCTGGGTATATCTTGCATATGATAGAAAAGGTATATTTAAAGGCACTCCAGAGCCATACGATCATCTTGGACAGTATAACCAACTAATTGAAATGTTTATTAGTGATTTTTCATACTCTGTTGAAAAAAGAGGAAGCAATTTTGATTACTGGAATGTCTCAATAAGTCTGGAAGAGGTATAATGTTTGAAGACAAAGACCTGCAAACATTTTTAGAGAATTCTCCGACGGTACGTAACAAGTCAATAATAACAGCAGAATGGAACATGAACATACCAACCAATATAAAGCATATTGGAAACTATCGCTATAGACCAACGGAGACTGGTTCCATTTATTCTTCTCTTCCTACAAGTTTTGATGTTAATGATGCTGGAAACTTCTATACAAGTGCTACAGATGCTGATGTTGTAGTCGATGGAACATTTGATAATGACGATGTACCAACAGCATTTTTAACAAAAAAAGAAAAAACAAGTACTCTATATTCTTTAGAGGCATGCTTTGAGCAGTTCAGGCCAAGATCTGGAATTAATAAGGCAGTATTTTTTAAAGACGGATGGCTTCATCATCCTAACCTTTTTATGGCAGACAGACCAAGATATTATATGCCAGATAAAAATGATAAATTTAAATATTGGACTTCGTATAGAAGCGAAGTAACGTACAAGTATTCCTACAACAATGGAACTTTTGGATACGGATCTTCACAAACATTTGTGGATAGAGATGGCAAAGAAAAGTTAGGAAGTATTGAAAGTATTTCAGAGTACGGCATTGCCTCTAAAGTTAGAGGCTCTCAGAATTCTATAGAAGATGCTTGCCCTTTTGTTGTTTATAAAGAAAAGGTTCCTGCAAACAGAGTTGTTGTTAAGATGCAAACACATACTGGAACAGAAAATCTTGGTCCTTTTTCTTCTCCAACTGGATCATTTTCAGATCCATTTTTTGGTGAGTTAAATCAAAAAGTTCCAAGCAGATGGAAAATTCAATTTTTAAAAGATGGCAACTGGGAAGATGTGATGTCTTTTAATCCATCAATCAGAAGAGCAGATGGCTCACCAATTATTAAAAGTGATGGATATGTTGAGATTGCGTATGGATTAATAGTCCCAGATGAGTGGAGGTTAAACTTTGTTTTTGCTGAAGTCTATGCTAGTGAGTCACTACTTCCTGAAAAATCTGTTATTGGCTATGCATACTTAATTAAACAAAATGAAAACGATATAGGAAAGTTTCATATTTGGAATGGAACAGATTACACAAAGTTAACACCAAAATATGGATGGTATGTTCAAGATGAAACTGTTGATAGACTTACTAACTTTGTTGTAGATGCAACATCCCCAAACGTATTTACAAGATCTTTAGATGGTAAAGCACAGTACAGAGAGTTTGAGTATATTTCTGGAATAAGAATTGTGGTCGATTCCATGAATGTAAAAGATTCAACATTTGATCTTATAGAGATGTCTCCAAGACTGGTTATGAATGTATCAGATAAAACATTAGACTATTCGGTAAACAAAAGTGCTTCAGACCTTGGCCTTAGTGGTTTGCCAGTAGGACAGTTAATTGCGTCTAATGGAAATATTAGAATATTTGATTATGATCAAGCATTTAATGAAAATAATAAAGCAAGTATCATTGCAAAATATATAAATAGACATGTTCAGTTTAAATTTTATGAAGTTATTGTAGATGTTGCTGGATGGGATTACTATATTCCAATAAAAACATTATACTCAGACTCATTTCCAAAGCAAGACCTAATGGGCAAAACCGTATCTCTTTCTTTAAGAGACATGTATTGGTATCTTGAGTCACTAACTGCTCCACAGATACTAATGACAGAGGTTTCGGTTAGTTCTGCAGTCTCTCTTTTACTGGATCACATAGGATACTCTAACTATACATTTAGAAGAGTTGCAAATGAAAAAGAAACTATCATCCCATATTTCTTTGTTGGGCCAGACAAAAGTGTTGCAGAAGTCCTTCAAGATTTAGCGGTCTCAACTCAGACAGCAATGTTTTTTGATGAATACAATAACTTTGTGATGATGAGTAAAGACTATATAATGCCAACAAGAGAACAAAGAGAAACAACCTTTGAACTTAAAGGAACGCAAGATTTATTTGAAAGTAAGGAAATTAAAAATAAAACAGTTAGTAACTCAAAACTTGCTAATGTTATATCTGTTTCTGTACAACCAAACAATGTTTATAACGACGGGGTAATTAACTACACGACAAGACATATCCAAAGATCTGTTGGATCTATTAGACAGGCCAGCCTTTTAGATGATGAAAGAATTTATACATATAAGCCAGCCCTTCTTTGGGAAGTATCTGGAACAGAAAACACAAAATCAATTAACAATGAAGTAAACACTCAGTCAGCATATGTATTAAGTGCAATTCCGCTTAACTCTAATCTTTCAGCAGATGTCCCAGTTGTAAAAAATAATGTATTAATAAATAACACATTTAGTCTTGGCGAGGCTGCTTACTGGATTACAAGATATAATGGATACTTTTATTCACAAGGCGAGATAATCAAGTATGATGCAGTTCAGTATAATGTTAGTGGTTTTGGAAATGTTTGGATAACTTCTACAGAAGATTATCAAAACTATTTTTCTAAACTTCCGTTTAATGGAAAAATATATCCAACAGGCCTTGTTAGAATTTATGCGGAGCCAAAATACTTCGAGCAATCTGGCGTTATTAAGTTGCAAAACGGAGAAGTTCATAAGCATGGTCGTGGACAGTTTGGGACGACAGTAGTTGCACATTCTGCTGGCGTATCAGACTATTGGAAATCTGATGATAATGTCAAGGGATGCTACATGTCTGCAGAGTATATGTTTGAAAAAAAGACACCACTCCCAGTAACAACTATTGATGCTGCTGGAAAAACAACAGACACGAACGTATCTTCAGATGCATTGGCTAGAACTTCTTCTAGAACTGGATTAATAAAAAACTTTATGTCAACAGTTATGAGCGGAGAGATAACAACTTCGACACAGCCAAGACCAGGATCTTTACAGTCTTCTGCTTTATCAATTACTGGACCAAACTTTACAACAAAAGAAAAGCCTAGAAATTTTATTTCATATGTTCATAAGTCTTTACCAGATAGCAAGTATAAGCATTTTGGCACAAGGGTAAGAATAATTGGAAAAATAGAAAGTAGTAAAGACTCAGGACAAACAGCAAATGGATCTTCTAATTTGTATGTTGTAAATGGATCAACACCAGACAAAAATATAAATGTGTCTGGTGGAACTGCTGGAATATCTGTCCTGTTAAACACATCAACAAATGTAGGATATTATTTTGAGATTGCTGCCCTTGGCTTAGAAAGTTTGTCAGAAGAAGACAGACAAAGTGTTAGCAATGTATTTTTTTATAAAATAAAGTCTGACAATGGTAAGGCTATTCCGATTCCTTTGTATGATGGGCTTGCTAAAATCACTGTAGACGATGGAAGATTTACTGGACAATCAAGAATGTTTGCTGAGGAAAATCCAACGGTATACGATCTGGCAGTGGAATATGAAGACATAGGAAAAACAAGAAGGTTTTATCTATACATAAATGGCAAAATGATAAAAACTGTCGATGATTTAGATCCAACTCCAGCATACTCAAATATGGCATTGTTTACAAGAGGATCTTCTAGAGCAATGTTTGAGAATATTTATGCCCTATCAAACAACTATTCTCAAAATACTGCATTCTCTCTAGATGTTCCAGTCAACTCAATTTTTGGAGATTCTGAAATAAATGCAAGTGAGTCATTTAGAAAGTATGCGATGAGTGGATTAGTTCAGGATACATACTTATCTGGAATTAGTTCTGCAGAATCGCCAAGGTATAGTATGTATTTTGAAGAGTTTGGAAGCATTATGAGAGAGGCAGCAGTATTTAATTTTAAGTATGATAAAGCATACCCAGCACTAACTGCAAAAATTTCTCCTACCTTCAATAAGATAAAGGGCTACGTTGTTTCTGGTTTTAGAGCAGGGTCTTATGGTGCTGAGTTCTTAATATTTAACGCAACAGATTCAGCACTTAGTCTAGATGAAACAAGTGGTAATTATTTGAGAATACAGGGAATTACATTTACACAGCAATCTGCCAATACCCTAACAGTTGATGACTATTTTAATAAAAACAGTTCTTTGTCAAATCCGCAGTTTGTGGCAGACAAATTAATATCAAACCCATATAAGTTTAAGCAAGATTATCAGGATATCAAGTTAAGTAGGATGACCTACGGTAAGAAGGACTTTGCCATAGATACACCATACATTCAGTCACAAGATGAGGCAACAAGTCTTATGAAGTGGATGGTTGAAAAAACAACAAAGCCAAGAAAGTCTGTAGGAGTTAAAATATTTTCAATCCCTACAATCCAACTTGGTGATATAGTTACTTTAGACTATAAAGAAAATGGAGTAAGCATGGCATCAGATTCGGCAAGTAGGTTTGTTGTATACAACATCGATTTTTCTAGAGGACCAGATGGACCAGATATGACATTATTTTTAAGTGAGGTGCTATGATGGCTTATCAAATAGAAGGAGGAGGCGAAACTCCAGATGCTACAGCACCATTGCCAAAAGCACTTGTAGCAAAGACTGATGACTCTGTAAAAATTGCAACTCCAGATTTAATAATTTTTGATGAAGAGGCCATGTCTATTGAGACAATGACAGACCTTGTTTTTGAAGATATTGGTGGGTATGAACTTGCGACTATATCAAGGCACGATCTGGTAAATGGACAAAAGGTAATATATTCTCCAATTAAAAATTTAACAGATCTATACTTACAATATAATCCAAACAATGTTTTAAGACTACAGTCATCAGACTCATACTTTAAATCTTTATCTCTGTCAATTTTTGACCACTTGCCAGCCTGTGGAACTGGGTATGACATATCCCCACCACCTCCACCGCCAGGAAACCCAGACTACATTGAGGAAGATAAAACTAAGTGGATAAAAACACCAAACTGTAAAGCCGTATATATAGACCCAATATCTGGAGACTTGGTTATTAATTTAATTAATGTTAAAGAAAATGAGCAGGTAGAAGTTCAGGTTTTGACAAGTGGGGATATTTTTAGTGATACAATATATGATGGGAGCAATTAATGATAACTAATATAGGTAAAAATCTTTTAGCCAAGTATCTTGTGGGACAGACTCAATCATATGCGTCACACATTGCCGTAGGCTGTGGACCCACTCCAGTGGCTTCTGATGGTGGAGATTTTGATGATTACTCACTAAAAAAGTCTTTAGATTTTGAAATGTTTCGTGTTCCTATTATATCTAGAGGATTTGTAAATGAGGACGGTATCGATAAGGTAGTTCTAACAGCAGAACTGCCAACAGAAGAAAGATACGAGATTACAGAGGTAGGAGTATTCTCTGCAGCATCAAACCCAGTTGCTGGGTCATTTGATAGCAGAACCATATACTCTTTTGCAGAAACTGATAACTGGCTATACCAGCCATTCGGGTCTGCAGCAATCGAAATCCTTCCTGTATACGAGCCACTAGATGGTCAGTCTGAAAATGGAGTTATAAATCAAACTTTGAATGTTTTTCAAACAAATGCAGATAATAGGCTGTTTACTCAGTCTGACAGAGTGTCAAGACATGAGAGGTGCAGGTTTTTAAATAATATAATCGCTATAGTTGGAAATGATTCTACACTTACGCTAGACTCTTCAGGAGATATACAGATAGGTACTGGTTCTAAGTTTATTCGTCTTAACGAAACAACTGTAGATTTTACAAAGAATAGCCCACTAGATGAATTGAGGTTAGCATTTTCTGTTGTAAATAAAGTTGCAAACGCAAACACTGTGCCTGACAATGTTAAAATTTTACTAGAGTTTTCCTATACAGGATCTAACTCTGCCCAAGAGTATGCAAGATTTGAGGTAGACATAGATCATCAAGCATACACCGAAGGAACTGCATTAGAAAAAAGAAACCTTGCTACAAATAGATATATAGTTGCCACCAAAGCCCTTAAAGACTTAAACAAAACAGATAACTTTGACTGGAGAGAGGTTAATGTTGCAAAGATTTACTCATGCGTGACAGAGGCTGGATCTCCGTCTGACTCATTCTATGTTTGTTTGGATGGTTTAAGATTAGAAAATATTACATCTACAAACTCTTTATACGGACTTACTGGATACTCGGTAATTAAAAGTGTGGGATCAAAACCAATAATAAAGTCAGCAAACACAACTAACTATATTGAGTTTAGATTTGCTCTGGGCGTGTAGTTATGGCTGATAAAGGAATTAAAAATATTGTTATCAAGAAGGATTTACTTGGAAAGGTAACTTCTTCAAACTCAAGAATCGTTCGATTTAGGTTGATATCAGAAGATAAAAATAGAAAATCCGCATATTCAAAGATATTTATTACTGGGTCAGAAATCCTATTCCCTGGACCAGGAGATGTGAATTTTCTTGGCAATACTGTTATTGTAAACTGGTCGATTGGTCAGACTTCAACACAGATGGTGTATGATGTTTTTGCAGGTTTTGATGGGGCTACACCGTCATATGTAGGCTCAACATCATCACAAAATTATTCTTTTTTGAAAAATGGAACACAGTCTGTCAATGTTGTGGTTCAGGCATCATCATTAAACCCAAAACTAACAGATGCCCTAAAGGTGTACTCTTCTGGAATAGTTAGTCTGGTATAATTGTAGTATGCCTATTATTCCCATACCAGAGCGTGGTCAGCCACTAGATGTAACATATATATATAAAATTGTTCAGTCTATAAATGAGTTATATACGCAAGTTGACACATCTAAAAAGGGTTATTTAAAAGTAACAACAAACAGGAATGGTCCACAAACCGTAAAAACATCAGAGTCTCTTATAGTCGGAGGCTTTGAACAGGTATCTACAACATCTTTACAGACAGCAGGAAGTTCATTGCCTTGGAGTTATAGTTTTCCACAAGAGTTTGCATACGAACCAATAGTTACAGCAACAGCATACAACAAAGGAAATAGCGATGCTGGAAAAGATGTTATCGTAACGATTAATAGTATAACAACATCCAAAGTTGAAGGAACAGTAAAGTTTAACCTCGGAGGAGAGACCACGATGGGTATTAACATTATAGCAGTTGGATTGCCAAACTCGTGATTAAATGTATAAAGTGTAATGGAAGAATGTTTGTAGATCGACAATACACAGAGGTAAATAATTTAGAGTTATACTGCATTCTTTGCGGATCAAGAAAATTTTTTCATCCACCTAGTAATTCTCAGGAGGGCCAATGGTTACTAAAAAAGGAACAATTGAGAGCGAAAAATACAATGAGTCGCCTGTAATACAAGGCAATAAAAAAGTTTGGTTCCTTAATGGGGACCTAGTTAGAATTCATCACTATAACCACTCTAATGGTATCATGTCTGTTTATAATATAAACAAGGATCAAATTGAGAGTTGTTTGATTAGTGAGTTTAAAAATAAAAGAGAGAGAGCATACACAGTAGGTCAGACTGCTGAATTAGTTAATCGCCATAAAAAATATATGCCATCCTTAATGAGACGGGGAGTGATACCGTTCCCTACTGGATCTCAAAAGGGCGGAGCAAGAGGATTTCAGGTAAGATCATATTACTCCGAATCGCAAGTTAGAGAGATTCGTGATATACTTGCTACACACCATATCGGCAGACCAAGAAAAGATAAATTAATTACAAATGATATTACGCCTAGCAAGCAAGAGTTGACACGCAGAATGGGCGATGGTATACTTACATATACGAGAACTGAAGATGGACGGTTTGTTCCAATTTGGAATGAATCTATTTAACGAAGGGTATAAAATGGAAAACGAATCAACAAAGGTATCTGTTACATTAGGATACACACTTAATCTAGGAAACTTTCAGTCACTAAGACTTGATCTTGGTGTTGTAGACTCAAAGCGCGATGGAGAAAATACTGATCAGGCTTTTGAGCGTGTTTATAAGTTTGTTGAAGACAAACTGACTGCAAAGATTTTAGAAGCCCAATCGGAGGCTGCTGAAGGATAATGGCAGAACGCAAAGACCGCATGGCTTTGCTTTCAAGATACAGCAAGTATCATACCGCAAGGTACGAATCAAAGCCATCCCTTAATCTAAATGTAGAGCAATGGGCATCTGATGCTCTTGTAGAGTCATATACATTGCCAGGGTGCTACGATATACTTGAGTATTACTTTTCAGTTGCAGAGAATCCTTCATGGAACTACTTTGCATACAACGCAGAAAAAATATTGCAAGCAAGAAAAGATAAAGTTAAAGATGACCAAGAGAGAGCAGAGCGCAGACGAATGGCAAAGGAGTGGCTAAGTGAATAATACAGAGGCAAAACTACTTACGGCTGTTTTAAATGATAAGCAAATCCATGTGCTTCTTCAAGCAAACGTTGACAACCTTCTAAGAACGCACGGAGACATTTGGAACTTTGTCAGACTTTACTTTGAAAATAACTCAACACTTCCTCCAGCAGAATTGGTTACTGAAAAGTTTAGAGACTTTGAGCCAGTAGCAGGAGTTGGAGCAACTAAGCATCACCTTGAAGAACTTCAGGGAGAATATCTTACAGATAGTCTAAAGGACATTATTAGATCTGCAGCAAGCGAGATTCAGAACAATAATGGAACTGGTGCGCTAAACGAACTCATTACAAAAACTTCAGAGTTAAAGAAGAACACTGCAGCAATTCGTGATATTGATGTTACAGATCTAGAGTCCGCCATTGCCTACTTTGAAAATGTAAAAAAGCAACAAGCACTTGGTTTGTCAGGAATTAAGACAGGCCTTCCAGGATTTGACAACTACCTTCCATCTGGAATTATGCCAGGACAACTTGGCGTATTTCTTGCCTATCCAGGAATTGGTAAGTCATGGCTGGCATTGTACTTTGCAGTGCAGGCATGGAAGCAGGGTAAGTCTCCAATGGTAATATCTCTAGAAATGTCTGAGACCGAAGTCCGAAATCGTGTGTTTACAATTATGGGTGAGGGTCGCTGGTCACATCGTAAGATAAGTAATGGTGAGATAGAGATTGATATGCTAAAGGATTGGCATGCAAATAATCTTGCAGGAAAGCCAGAGTTCCATATCATATCAAACGACCAGGGTGGAGAGATTAATCCTTCAGTTCTCCGTGGAAAGATTGATCAATATAAGCCAGACTTTGTAATCGTTGACTACCTTCAGTTGATGGCTCCTAATCAGAAGTCAGATAATGAAACGGTACGAATGAAGAACCTTTCACGAGAACTTAAACTGATGGCTATTGGTGAAGAGGTTCCCATTATTGCTATCTCATCTGCTACCCCAGATGATGTCAATGACCTCTCTACAGTCCCTACACTTGGTCAAACAGCATGGTCAAGGCAGATTGCTTACGATGCTGACTGGGTACTTGCCCTAGGTCGTGGTACGAACAGTGATATTATCGAGTGTGCCTTTAGAAAGAACCGTAATGGATTTATGGGAGACTTTTTGGTACAGTGTGACTTTGATAAGGGATACTACAGGTACAAAGACTTTGAAGATAAGTAGTTATAATATGGTATGTCAGAAATTAAGAAGAACTTGTCACCAACCTTCTACCATCACAAGCCTATTAAAAGGTTTTATCTTGATGGCATAATTTATGACGACTCAATGATCGGAAGACTTAAAGAAGAGTATATAAGATTATTGACAACAGAGATGAAACTTAGTGGGTATGTGCCAAGAATTGATCTTGACCCAGATTTCACTATAAGGTATAATGAGATAAAGAACTTTTTTGAATTTGAACTATCAGTACAGGCAGTCTACGCAGGGAAAAGGAAGAGCACATGGATAGCAGGAATAGACGGAACCAATCCAATCTTTATTCCGCAGAACAAGTCAAGCGAGTCCTTACAGGATCGGGTATAACAGTAGAGTCTGAACTTGATGCAGACTTTATGATCTTTTGTCCATTTCACAATAATCACAGAACCCCAGCAGGAGAAGTACAAAAAGACAGCGGAATGTTCTTTTGCTTTTCTTGTCAAAAATCTGCAGACCTTATAGAGTTAGTGATGCACACATCTGGAAGAACATATTTTGAGTCTGCTAGATTTATTAAGAGCAAAGAAAAAGTAACTAATCTTGCTGTAGAAATAGATAAGGCATTAGTTAAAGAAGAGCAATACAAAACTTTTGATGAGTTAATTATTAAAAGGCTTCATAACAATCTAATTGCTTCAGAAAGAGCAAAGAATTATTTTACATATAGAAAAATTCAGAAGCCTTCTTGTATAAAGTTTTCTTTGGGCTACTCAGAAAAGCAAGATATGGTTACTGTTCCAGTTCACAGTCCAGACGGAATACCTCTAGGATTTGTTGGTAGATCTATTGAAGGAAAAGACTTTAAGAATACACCAGGTCTGCCGAAGAGTAAAACTCTTTTTAACTTGCACAGAGTCAAAAAATCTGATAGAGTATATGTAGTGGAATCATCGTTTGATGCAATCAGGCTTGATCAGGTTGGACTTCCAGCAGTAGCGACACTTGGTGCAAATGTATCAAGCACACAAATAGAATTGCTTCAGAAGTATTTCAATAACATTATTGTTATTGCTGATAATGATGAAGCGGGAGGAAACATGAAAGACAGGATCGTTGAGAAACTATCTAGTCGTGTTTCCGTTATTAAACTAAACACACAGTACAAGGATATTGGTGATATGCCAGACGAAGAACTTAGTAATTTAGAGTTCCAGTTTGACAAATCAATATTACTTATGCTAAACTAATATAACAAACAAAGGAGAAATATATGAGCGTAGTAAAGGGACTCAAGAACATTAATGCCCTGCTCGACAAGCCAAAGTATGAAAACGATGGGCCAAAGGTAAAGTGGCTAAAACTTGCAGACGGTCAATCAGTAAAGATTCGTTTCATCGAAGAACTAGATGAAGACTCTGCAAATTATAATGAAAAGCGTGGACTAGCACTTGTTGTTAAGGAACACGTAAATCCAAAGGACTACAAGCGCAAGGCTGTAGACACAATGGAATCAGAAGGCCGTGACTGGGCAGAAGAAATGCACCGCAAGGATCCAAAGGCAGGATGGCG
>JACCDS011272956.1_pt1 | contig 25948 bp, 17 predicted proteins | sample 7446441 | NCBI WGS metagenome assembly JACCDS01 (sample SAMN15323445, study PRJNA562643) | freshwater metagenome | isolation source: river surface water | place: USA:Blue River Watershed | collected 2017-08-17 | reverse complement strand
GTCGCTGGCAGATTTCGAAGAAGTCATCAAAATTGATTTAACCGGCGTCTTCACCATGACGCGCCCGGTTGCGCGCAAAATGGTTGAACGTCGTCAAGGAAAAATTATTAATATCTGCTCCATGATGAGCGAGTTGGGCCGCAATTCGGTGGGTGCCTACGCTGCTGCCAAAGGCGGTTTGAAAATGCTCACTAAAAATATGGCCACTGAATGGGCCAAATACAATGTGCAAGTAAATGGCATTGGCCCCGGTTATTTCGCTACCAGCCAAACCGAACCCATTCGTGTCGATGGTCACCCGTTCAACGACTTCATCATCAACCGCACTCCCGCCGCCAAATGGGGCGACCCGGATGACCTGCAAGGCGCAACGATTTTCCTTGCATCCAAGGCAAGTGATTTTGTTACCGGGCAAATTGTTTACGTTGATGGTGGTATTCTTGCCACGATTGGCAAACCTTCGAATGAAGTTTAAACGCGACTAAAGATCTATCCACTTTTGCGTTGCAAAAAGCCGCCTCACAAGGGCGGCTTTTTTATTCGCAATACGATTTTAACAATTTTTTAAATGGATAACTTTACTTGTAAAATAAAAAAAATCGCCTCATTCAGAGGCGATTTTTTTAGTGACTAATAAGGCTTTACCGTTATGTCGTAGCTGCCGATATTGTCGTTAAGTTCGGCGGGTGTTTGTTTGTCATTAATTCCAAAAATTAAATCACCAGTGCGATAAGCGGTAAATATTTTATTATCGCCAATCAATACCCAATTACCATCAACGCCAATTTTCACCAGTAGTGCACCCTGCGGCCCACCGGGAAATGTGCAGTGACCTACATTACACGTTGTACCATTACCTTTGGGTGTTGAAATTGGAAAACTCGCATTTGCTGGCCAGGTACTTACTTGCCCAGTCGCGGTGATTAGTACGCGTTGACCTGCCATTAAACGAATACTGGCCTCGCGGTGAACACTATTACCCGGTAGAGTCAGGCTATGAGGCAGGCTTTGATAAATGCGTTGACTTTTCTGAACGCGATAAAACGCATTGCCTTTGTATATCATCGTAGAATCTTTCAAAATGGCGATGGTTAATTCGTTTATTTCTTTGGTGAAGGCCGTACTATTTTGTTTTTTGCAGAGCAGATAGTTGGTGCCGGTTACCGTAGTGCGATATTGATCAGTACACTGACGTAACCAGTTGGTCATATCAATACCGTTGATGCTTGCTACTATTTGGTAGGGGCTGTTGGCAACAAATACTTGCGGTGGCAATTCCTGCGGCAAGCCAAGTGTAATATCAAATTCTTGTACATCCAGATATTCACCGCTTTGAGGATAAATTGGAAGTGGCGGTACTTCTTGTGCAGTCGATTGCAAACTCATTCCCATGCCGATTATCGCACTGGCAACCATAAAAACCTTTTTAAATGTCATATTTATATCCTATTAATTTATAAATGCGGCACACACAATTAAACCAGTAACTCATGAATAGTTGTGCGGCAAAGAGTTTTGCCGTGTTAAGGGCAAAATAATCTTAGCGGCAATTGTTGTTAAACAAAACCTGAATTGATCAACGGCAGTTGTGGGCGATGGTGAGCAACAGGAAATGTAATTAATTTAATTACATTTCCTCTCGTAGGGCGGGATACAAATTATTTGGAGTGAGGCGAGCTGAGTGACACTCTCTCTGTGAGTAAGGGCGGTTCTTGTACGCGCAAGCTGTGCATTATTTTGCAGGCAACAATTACCGCCCCTATCACCAGCGCTGCATATACGAGCATTACAAATTCATATTGCGCGGTGTAATTCCAGGGGCGTGCAATTCCAAGGAAACATGCGAACAACCAGGATGTCGATGAGATGGCGCCAGTCGTGGCGATGAGTGACTGCTCTAGCGGCGAGCGACCCAGCAAGCCTGTGTGGGAAACCACGCGCGGAAAACTGAAATAATGCAGTAATAATCCGTTTAAGGTCAGTATCGAGACCACCGTGAATTTGGCCCAGAGTTTGGGATTCATTAAATACTGTTGCGGGTTGTCTAGATAACCAACAATCACTAATGCCAAACCGGTAACCCAAAGTACTACCAGCGCAGCAAACATAATGTCGGCAGCGGTGCGCAGGTCATGTACCATTTTTTCCGGCAGCGGATTGCCACGGGTTTTGGCGAGGGCGAGATCCTGCAGTAACAGGATTCCTACAGAGACACAGGCAGCCAGCAAGTGTGCATAGACAAGTAAGGTTTTCATTTTGGATCCATTTTTTGTTGTAGTGAGCCTGAAATCAACGGGTTAAACGCAAAGCTAAAGAGCAACACCAGTCCGATGCATAAAGCACAGGGTGTGGAAAGTTAGTTGCCGAAACTGGGTTGGGTGTTGTCCACTGAATTCGTGTTGTCGTTTTGGCGCGGGAGAGGAGCGTTAAATACGACAGCTTCAGTTTGTAATTTTGTTCTACTAAAAATGCGTTTTTATGCAATTTTGTCCGGCGATTTTGTATTTTTAAGTCGACGCCGAACTCTGTTGATGTCTTGCCAATCTACCGGGCCTGTCGTGCAAATTCTGTTTTTTGGTTCTCATTTTTTATGGATAAACATACCGGCTTGAGACTTTATGGTTCTAAAAAAGAGGTTTCGCAATAACCCGGAGTGAATAGCCAATCTTTGCATAAGCCCGGTTGATGCCTGATGCATCAACCGGGCTTATGGCGGCCGCCGAATGCTTAAGTCTGCGGTTTGGTTGTTGCAGTTTTATGTTGTTTTTGGCGAGCTTTTGCCAACTCGCGCTCGAACGGATTTTTGTTGGTCAATTTTTTACACGCTGATGAATTGGCCTTCAGGCAGGGGTGGTTGCTACCCAGTTCTTCCACCAAACGGAAGCCCTCGAGGGCGCCGATGAAATCGGCTGCGAGGCTACCGCGTTTATTAATTGCAAAGGGCGCCCAATGCCAGGAGCCGCCGCGCCACACGCGCTGGTTGCATTCGCCATCAGTACGCGCGCTGCCATCGGCATTTTTCTCGGAGAAGCTTGGGTTAAAGCAATCAGCAGTAAACTCGTTGAGGTTGCCGAGCATGTCGTGCAGGCCAAAGGCATTGGCTTTGTGGCTGCCGACGATACTCGCGTAACCCGCACCGTCGTCACAGGTCTGACGTCTCCAACGGCCGGTGTATTCCAGTCCGTCATAATCACGTTTGACGGCCTCGTTGGCAGAGTGATCGGCAATGTTGGCGTACTGACAGGCTTGCTCAGGGTCTTCGCCCCAAGGGTAAGTAGACGTAGCTCCGGCACGAGCGGCAAACTCCCATTCCGCTTCGCTGGGTAATCGGTAATGCTTGCCGGCTTCTTTGCTGAGCCATTGGGCATAGGCCTCGGCCGCAGGCCAGCCGATACAGGTCACAGGTCCATACTCCCCGGGGGAGTGTGTATGCTGATTCCAACTGCCGGGGGCCAGTTCAAACCACTTTTTACTCAGCATCTGCCGACACTGGTCGGGCGCCGGATAATTGGTTGCCGCAATGAACCTGGCAAATTCCTTCACTGTTACTTCGTATTTGCCCATACGAAAGGGTTTGATAATGACCGGTTGCGGCGGCGTCATTTCTGGCGCGGCAGAGCTGACAGCAGCGCTGTTGCTCGTGGCGCTGGAGGAATTCGCTTGCGGCAGCGGTAGAATCGGGCTTTGCAGAGTGAGCGTGCCGCCGGGAATATTTACCATCACCGGTTCAATATAGTGTTTTGCCGCGAAGGCAGGCGCACTGAGCAGCAGTGCGAGGGTCAGGCCCGACCAGCGGGATTGCGTAAATCTGTAAATCATAAAAGATCCTTATTGGGGCAACAGGCGAATGAAAGCGTTTTGCTGGGCGTGAGGGGGCGACCAGTGGAGCAATAAAGCACCAGTCCAACGGCTGAAATCTTATGAAATAGTTAATTTTTGGCGTTTATAGAAAATTTATAGATTTTTGAGGGGATGAGGTTGCTGCAATTTGGCCAAGTAAAGGGTCTGAAACGGGTAGACTGCTATAGCAGTCTTCGGACGAACTATTCCCTGCTAATAACAAGATGCCTGTTAGATGGACTACTACTTCCTCGATTTTCAATTCAATAGTCAAACCCTGATTCTGACCCGTGCCGGTGATGATGTTCCCATTCGCAACAATGAGGCGCGGCTGCTGGCATTTTTCCTCTCGGTACCCGAGCAGGTGTTAAGCAAAGACGTCATCCTGGAGCACGTCTGGGTTGGCAAGGTGGTATCGGATCAAGCTGTGTTCCAGGCGATCAGTAATTTGCGCGCGCTTTTTGGCGAGGGGGCGATAAAGACTTTTCCCAAGAAAGGCTACCAATGGCAAATCTCGCTTGGCGCCAACCCGGTGGCGCACACGGAACCGGAGGCGGCGCCGCGACAAACAACGCTAGCACGGCATTTCGTTTGGCGCTGGTCGCTGGCGGCAATCGTACTGGGGTTCACCGGCGCGTTCTTGAGCGGCTTAATTGATCCGACGGGATTTGGCACCAGGCATCCGACCGTTATTCTCGCACCCTTTGCGATGGATTCGAGTCCCGCTAGTGCTCAAGCTGCTCAAGGCTTGCAGCAAATGCTCACGCGCTCTGACGCGGACATTAATATTCGCTTGGCATCTTCACTGGGCAGTCCGGAACAATTACTGGCATCCCCTGAGCATTTTTTTAGTCGCTATCAGCAATCCGGGGAAGCAGATTTGTTGGTTGTCGGTCGTCTCTGGTTACATGGCTCGCAAGTTCATCTCGCTTATTACTTACAGGGCAATGGCTATAAATGGCCGGGTTATATCGCCGCTAATTCGGCCGAGGATGCAGCGCGCCAATTGCAGCAATTGTTAGAAAAACTGGTACCGGTAAAACTGTTGTGGACGAGTAAAGACCGCCGATTGCTCGATGCGCAATTGCAATTACTGCATAACCAATACCCGCAGGATTTAGCAATTCACCATCAGCTCATCGATAACCTTTTGCAGCAGGGCGATAATCAGGCGGCGCTCCTGCAAGCCAAGGAACTGGAGCAAAATGCGAGGACGGCTAACTCGGCTATCTACCAAACGCGCGCGTTGTTAATCCAGGCAAGTGCCAGTTGGGATAACCCGGTGCTGGATCAAAATGTGCAATTAATGGATCGGGCGCTGGCATTGGTAGACGCTGCAGTCGCGCCCTTTTTGCAAAGCGAAGTGCTGCAGTGCTACGCCGGCATTCATTATCAACAAAATAATTTTTCAGTGCTGGAGCAAAAATTATTGCGTGCACTGGAGCAAGCGCAGCTCGCCAATGCGCCCGAACAACAAGCGCAGGTGTTGCGTTCTTTGGCAGTCTTCAGCCATAAATTTAAACAAACTGCCAAACGCGATCAGTATTTGGCGCAAGCCAGAGCCATGTTTAATCAGTATGAATTTCCTGCAGAAAGTCAGGCGTTACTGGATGATATCGACGGCATGTTTGCGCAAGACCCGGCGCAGCAAGAATTATTTTATCGCGCCGCGCTAGAACGCTTTAAACCCGAACAGGATGCCTGGATTAAAGAGCGCGCACAGGAACATTTGGTGAACTTGTTCCTGAGTCAGCAGCGCTGGGATGATGCGTTGAACGTATTTGCGCAGGAGCAAATTTTATCGGGTGCAGAGCGGGTAATGCAGGCCCGGGTCTATTGGGCGCAACAAAAATTGACGGACGCACAAACCCAGGCAGAGGCGGGTTTTAAGCAGGCCAGTTTATCGGGCGAATATGTCGCTTCATTGGATGCGGCGCTTTTATTATTGCAATTGCATGAAGCGCAGATGCAGCCCGAATTGCAGCAGCAGTACCGGGACTTTATCCAGAAAAACGCCTCGCGTGCCTGGCGCCAATCCAAATTAAAACCGCTTACCGCATTGGGATTGGCGGTGTTGTAAGGGGCTGTCTTGAGTAGATTGGTTTGAGTTGATCGGCTTGAGTTGATTGGCGTGAATCGATCGGCAAATAACAACCCCCGCCACGCGGGGGTTGTTATTGATTAGTGAGCGCTCAATGGCAGCTCTGCTGTCGTGATGGCGTCAGAACTGGCGCTAATGCTGAGGCCAGTCAATTCGCTCCCCACTTCAATCAATGCAACCGCGTAGCCGCCGCTGGTGTTCACGCTGGATGGGCTCAACAATTTGCCGTCGCCCTTGAGCGAGAAATTCACTGCAATATTATTGGTAGTGGTCGGGTTGTTATTGGCGTCTAGCAATTGCGCGTGTACAAACACAACATCCTTCGCCCCTTTCTGCGGTGCCTTGCCGCTGGTGTCCAGGGTCAGTTTAAGTTTCGCTGGTGTTCCGGGTGTAAACACCTTGTGCTCTGCAACAACTTTATCGCCAATGTAAGCCAGCGCTTTTAATTCACCGGCTTCAAATTCTTCCAGCGCGAAAGTAAATGGCGGATGTTTCAGATTTTTGGTGATCTCGGTGTTTTTATTGTCCGCCGCTAATTGCTTGCCAATTAATTTGCCGTTTAAAAATAATTCAACTGCTTCTGCGTTACTGAAAATGCGTACATCGGTGGTGGATTTTTCAGTCCATTCGTTGGCGATATAGACCATAGGGCCGGAAGAAAATTTATCGGAAACTTCACTCGCGTCGCGCTGGCTTTGGTAGAAGTAGTAGCTGTATTTCGGCAGGCGATCGATACTCATAATGCCCGAGCTTTCCAAATCCGGTGCATAGCCGCGATTGTAATCAAACATTACCCAGTAGCCATCGGCAAAGGCCGGGGTGTTGTGATTGTCGTTGTGCGCTTCCTGAATATTAGCGGCTTGTTGCAGTAAACGGGTTTCGCCGTCGCTCAACAACTGGCGGCTGCTGCGGTCGGCTTGCAATAGATTCGCCCAGGCAGTTTGGTTTAAACCGGCGTTCATCGCGTAGTATTCCCAGTCGCCGTATTCGCTCACTATGTAAGGTTTGGTTGGCGTTGTGTAATGTTCCAACCTATGTTGGCGTGCTTGCAAATAAATATCGTAACCATATTCCTGCCAGCCGGCCGACATAGCGCCGGGATATTCCTCGTGAATAATCTTGGTGAGCGAATCAATAAAAGGTTCGCTCATCCAGGATTCATTCAGCGAACACTCCCAGGCCATTACTGACGCGTGGTTGCGATCGCGGCGAATTAAATCGCGGCAGGTCTGTTGGATCTGCGCTTGAAATGCAGGATCTTCCGAAAAATATTGCCAACCCAAAATTGAATCGAGCAATACCAAACCCAATTCGTCAGCTGCTGCCATAAAGGCGGGCGAGTGCGGGTAGTGCGATAGGCGCACGTAATCAAACCCGGCGGATTTAATTTTTACGGCATCGCGATAATCCGCTGCATCGGAAGTGGCGTAGCCCACGTAAGGATATTCCTGATGGCGATTTACGCCGCGCAAAAACGTTTTTTCGCCATTGATAAATAATTGATTGTCGACCCATTTAAATTCGCGAATCCCTATGCGTGTACTCTGTTCATCCACTAATGAATCACCGTCATAAACCCGCGTCACCAGTTGATACAGATTTGGCGTTTTAGGTGACCAGAGTTTGGGATTGTTCAACGCCAGCTCGATGGTGTTTTCGCTGTCGCTATTACCTTGAATAGTTTGCAATGGACTGGTTTGATCAACCACCACCTTGTCGCCATCCATTAACCGCTGCACTACGCGAAATTGTTTGGGGTCGATGTGGGAATTCACCAAATGGGTTTGCACGCTGATGCTCGCTTGTTCTTTGGTCACTTTGGGGTAGCGAACAAAAATTCCGCCGCTCGCAGTTTTGCCGACGGCAACTGCATCGCTAATATGCAGGTCGTTGTCGATTTGCAGAATCACATGGCGATAGATGCCGCCATAGGTATTAAAATCCAGATCTTTCAGCGGCTTGGGGCCGGTGACAGAATTGTCGCGGTTATCCAAACGCACGACTAATTCGTTCGGTGCATCCCATTTTAATTTTTCGGTAAGCTTGACACTAAACGGCAAATATCCGCCCACGTGGGTTGTTAATTTTTCACCGTTTAACCAAACCTCGGCCACGTTCATCGCCGATTCAAATTTTAGTGAAATTTGTTTTCCTTTGTATTTTGGATCAATGACGATGGTTTTTTTATACCAGGCATCGCCCTGGAACTGATCATTCACAATCAGCGGTTCTAGCTTGGGGGTGTGTGGTAGCTGAATTTTTTCCCACGGCGTTTGCTGTTGGGCACTGGCGAGATCCAGTATTTTATCGCTGCGAAAAAATTCCCAATTTGCATCGTAATTGCTATCCGCCACGACTTGAGTGGGCGGCTGTGGATTCTGGCTGCAGGCAGCAATAAATCCACACAGGCTGAGCGCGGCTAGTTGTTGTAGTTTCATATCTCTCACTCGTCGGTCAGGTTGATTTTATTTGTAGTCGGCATTGAAAAATAAAAATGCAGGCAATGCATTGTTATGGCGTGTGGCGTCAAAGAAACTGGCATTTTCCCAATGCGAGCCTCTGGCCCACAGGGTTTTGCAACGAGTGCTTACCCAGGCCGGCTCCCAATAGATAACGCCCAGGCCACCCGCTTTTTTAACTAATTGTGTGAGCGTAAGCAGATACATCAACTGGCCTTTGGCTGTGGCCGGGAAATTGGGCTGCAGCGCTTTTTTATTGAGCACGTTGCCAGCCCTGTCAAAATTTTTCAGCGTCCAAGGGTAGGCCGTTTCTACAATCATGACGTCTTTTTGATAGGTGGATTTTAATTCCCGAATGGCGTCGGGCAATTGCGGCAATTTGTATTCCGACCATTGTGGGTAATAGGACAAGCCAATAATATCGAAGTCGGTAACACCATTTTCTTTGGCTTGTTTAAACCACCAGAGCGCGTTTTCTGGCTGGGCGATATGTAAAACGATTTCAATTTTCTTGCCGCCTTTTTTCACCGCAGCGGCGCTGTAGTCGCGCACGGCTTGGATGCCGCTATTAAATAGCAGCGCATTGCGCTGCCAATTGGGAATGCCGTGCACCAGTGTTTTTTCCGGCTGCAAAATTTCAATATTGGTTTCATTGCCGACTTGCACCATGTCCGGCAGCAGACCTTTTTTATCCAGGGCGGCGAGTGTTTCGGTGGTGTAATCGTAGAGCGTTTTGGCTAATTCATTGGCGTCGGTGATCTGCGCCCAGGCCTTGGGAATAAATTGTTTTTCCGGATCAGTCCAGCTATCGGAATAATGAAAATCCAGCAGGGTTTTCATCTGGTTGTCTTTGGCGCGTTGCAGGGTTTTGCTCACATCGTCCAGATCGGAATATTGTGTCCATTGCGCGTTGTGCCACAGGCGCACGCGCACCAGTTGCGCGCCTTTTTGGGCGAAAAGCGCAAAGGGATCGACCTTCTTACCTTGCTCGCGGTAAGTTGCACCGCAGGCTTCCATTTCATTGACGTAGGATAAATCGGCGCCGGTATAAAAGCGTTGTTCGGCGATTACTGATTGACCGAACAAAAAAATCACGGCGGCGGTGAGCCAGATTTTTTTGTACACCAGGTACTTCATGCCATTGCCTCAATCATTGTTGTTGTTTTCAGGGTGCCTAATTATGGTTGGCTCTCGCGTAGTTTGCGCAGGCGCGGAAAAAAAGCGGCTGCCGAAGCAGCCGCAATAAGGAGAGATAGTCCACAATAAAAAGTAACGCGCGGTTGCTGCGCGATTACAGCTTCCAGTTCAAACCAATTGAGTAACGCGTACCAAACTCTTCGTACTTGTTGATATGCGCCGGGTTGTTGGATTCCAGGCCGTAGGTTTTGTAAGGCTCGTTGGTCAGGTTTTGCACCTGGAATGACACCTTGTAGTGGTCGTTGAAGTCATAGGACAAACTCAAATCCCAATAACCTTCGGCATCGTTCATACCCTCTTCGCCCATTACCAGGTTGATGTCGCGCTGGAATGCGCTGCGGTAGCTGTACGAGGTGCGCGCTTCAAACCCGTTCAGGTAATACCAGAGGGTGAAGTTGGCAACATCTTCCGACAACCCGGTCAGCTGGGCTTTGTAGTCGCTGTACAGGGGTACAAATTGTTCAACGTTGGATTCGTTGTGCGAGTAGTTGGTGTAAACACCCAAACCGTTAAACGGCGCGGGCAAGAAATCAAACGATTGTTGCCACAGCAATTCGTAACCGCGGATATAACCGCCGCTGCCGTTGATGGGGCGCGATACTTTGTATTCTTTGCCATTGCTCACCACCGTGTCGGCATCGGCCGCGCGGGCGATAAAGCTTTCCAGGTCTTTGTAGAACAGGTTGACGGCTACCTGTGAACCCTCCGCGTAGTACCACTCGTAGGCCAGGTCAGCTTGATCGGCGCGGAATGGGTCCAGAGTTGGGTTGCCAGAGGTGGATTCGCCCGGGTTGGAGCCCCACAGATCCTGGTTCAGGTTGAGGCTAGGGCTCATCATGTTGACCGGCGCGCGCGCCATGGTTTTGCCAGCGGCGAAGCGAAGCAAATGTTCGTCGGTAATCCCCAGGGTCCAGTTGGTGCTTGGCAATACATCGTTGTAATCGTGATCGACAGAAATAGCCTCCACGACTTGCTGTGGCTGCCAGTTGCCGGGCGTGACTTCTACCCAAACATCCTCACCTTGCTGATAGCCGCTGGAGGTAGTCTCGGTATCTACGTTGCGCACGCCGATATTACCGGTCAGTGACATGCCGGCAATTTCAGTAGCCATATCGATTTGGACATACTGGGCAAAAATATCTTCGCTTACATCCCAACTGGCGATCAGGTCGTCGGCATCGCCCGGGCTTGGGTTTTTCAGGCTGCCGAAGTAGTGGCTGATGAGCGCGCTGCGATCCAGGCTCAGGTAGTCAGGCAAGTCGCTCCAGTAGCTTGAGCTCTTGGCGTTGATAACGGCATTGCCCGGAATAGTGCTGCCTGCATTCTGGGTAGCGCTTTGGGTCCAGATTTGACTGTGCTCAAACTTATCGCGGCTGGAGCTGGCCAGACCGACTTTTACCGCCTGCAGAATGCCCACTTCGAGATCGCGCTGTACATCCAGTTTGAACGAGGTCAGCTTATCGCCGCCTTCCGCTTCTGGTTGCACCTGGATGTCGCCAATACTGTTGCTGGCCAAATCGGTCAGGTCGGCATCCAGCAGTTTGAAGGTCATGCGGCCATCGTCGTTTGCTCCGAAGCTAGCGCGACCGGGGTTGTTGATGGTGCTGCGAATCGACGCCCAGCGCTTGTCGCGACTGGTTTCAGACACGCCCACGTCAGCGGCGACGGTCCAGAGGTCTTGCGTCCACTTTACATTCAGGCCGTGGCTGGTGAGCTCATCGTCTTGTACATATTCTTCGTTCAGGTTGCGCAGGCTGCTCAGGCCTACGGTACCGGCGAGCAGGTCAACCGCGTTAGCGCCCAAGTCAGTGTTGGTGTAAGCCGTGGGTGTGGTTTCGAGCAGATCCCATTGGTTGGCGTAGGCGTTGCTGATTTGGAAGTCAAAGCCCCGCTGTTGTTCGGCGATATCAAACGCAGACCAGAAACCGTCATAGGCAATTTCTAGGTTTTCGGTAGGCTTCCACTGGATGGCACCCATCACGCCTTTACGCTCGTCTTCACCGCCGCGTACCAGGGCTGAACCACCCCAGGGGGCAATAACATTGGCGCCGAGTTTGTCGTTCCACTGGGTGTTGTGCCAGGTATCACCGTAGTTCCACAGTTCCGCGCGTTGGGTGGCAATAGGTTCGGAACGGCCTGAGTAGCCAATGGCTACGCCCAGGGTGTCATCGAGGAATTGGTCGATGTAGGAAATGCTGAAGCGCTTGCCGATACCGTCGCTCGCCGCGTCATCAATGTCTTTGCCCAAATCGAAAGAGCTGGCGCGCACGTCCACCACAACCTTGGTTTCGTTGTAATCCAACGGCTTGATGGTGTTCAGGTTAACGCTGCCGGATACGCCGCCTTCAGCGATAGACGCTTGCGGGGTTTTGTAGACTTGCGCGGCATTGATCAGTTCAGAGGGGAACTGGTCGTAACGGATATTACGGGTCTCTTCCAGAATCGCCACTTCTCGGCCATTCAGGGTGGTAAAGCCGAGCATTCCGCCCATGCCGCGGATTGAGATCTGGCTGCCGTTCCCGCGATCGCGATCTTGCGCGAGGCCGGGCAGGCGCTTTAATGAATCGCTGATGGAAACATCGGGCAATTGGCCAATGTCTTCCGCAGAAATGGCTTCAACAACGGTGGCGGAGTTGCGCTTGATATCCATCGCTGATTGCAAACTCTTGGCGAATTTGCCAGTGACAACCACCTCTTCCACCAAGCCTTCTTCGCTTTGCTGGGTCTGGGCAGTGGCCATACCGCTAATCAGGCCCAAGGCCAGAAACAGGGGGGTATGACGCAGGTTGATGTTTGAGTGTTTCATTCTCTCTTCCTCGTACTGTTATAGTTATTGATAATAAAATATCATTTATATGATTATTAAATCGGCGCCACGTGTCAATGGCTTAACCCTTGTTCAGGTAAAAAAATCGCGTGAAAAGATTCTTAACAGACTAGCCGCTAAATGCGCCGGCACTCGCTTTTGCGGGAATAAGCGTCGGTGTACACCCGGTTTCCTGTTGGTAGCGTTGATTCACGGCATCCATCAGCTGGGGGATAACACCAGCGGGTGCGACTGCTACTACGCAGCCGCCGAAGCCGCCGCCAGTCATGCGCACGCCGGCCTGACCGCCACTGGCTTCGCCAATTATTTCCACCAGTCGGTCTATGGCGGGGGTGGTGATATTGAAGTCGTCGCGCATGGAGCTGTGTGATTCACCCATCACGCGTACCAGGGTTTGCAAGTCTCCACGGGCGAGCGCATCGGCAGCAATCAGGGTGCGAGCATTTTCGGTGAGTACATGGCGCGCACGGCGGAAGCTGAGGTCGTCGAGCTGGCCTTCTGCAGCCAGTAATTCACTCAGGTTAACGGCGCGCAGGGAGCCTTGGTCAAAGTAGCTGGCCGCCTGTTCGCATTGCTGGCGACGCTGGTTGTATTCGCTGTCCACCAAGCCGCGTTTGACGCCGCTGTGGACGATCAGTATTTCCCAGTCGGAAGGCATAGTTACGGCGCGCGTGGAGAGATCCTGGCAGTCAATTAACAGGGCGCTATTAGTGGCGCCGCGCGCTGAAATAAGCTGATCCATAATCCCGCAGTTGCAGCCGACAAACTGGTTTTCCGCCGCTTGGCCAAGCAGTGCAGCCTGGGTTGGGTCGATAGTCTCACCGCTCAAACTTAACAGGGCGCGAATCACCGCCATTTCCAGCGAGGCCGAGCTGCTCAGGCCAGCGCCTGCGGGCAAGTCACCGGCAACATACAAATCGCCACCGGCGAGCGTGAAGCCGGCGCGGCAGAGTTGCTGCACCACGCCGCGAATATAGTTGGACCAGCTGTGTTGCCCGTCTTCCCGTTGGGCTTCGGTGAGTGGAATCTCTACCTCCGCATTGCCAAAGTTCCAGGCGATAACACGTAAGACTCGGTCTGTACGAGGGCGCAGGGCAATATAGGTGTGATAGTTGATCGCGGCGGGCAGCACAAAACCGCCGTTGTAATCGGTGTGCTCACCTATCAGGTTGACGCGACCGGGCGCCTTTACCAATGTCTGGGGCTGGCTGCCAAAAAACTCGCCAAAAAGTTCGCTCACACGTGCTGCAGAAAGGGTGTTCATGGCTTTGTTACCTATCGCCTTATTTTTTGTTTTCGTTGTTGTGACTATTTGTTTTTAAAGTGAACCGGGCTCTGCTCACGTAAACGCGCGGCGGCCTGTTCGGGGGAAATATCGCGCTGGGGCTCACCCAACATTTCGTAACCCACCATGAATTTGCGCACGCTGGCAGAGCGCAATAGCGGTGGATAAAAATGCGCATGCAACTGCCAGTGCTCACGCTCATCCTGCTTATAGGGCGCGCCGTGCCAGCCCATGGAATAAGGGAAGGAGCACTCGAACAGATTGTCGTAGCGCGCCGTCAGGTCGCGCAGGATCTGGCCGAGGCTGAGTTGTTGCGACTCGCTCAACTCGGTGATGCGCGCCAGTTTGTGCTTGGGCAGCAGCAGGGTTTCGAATGGCCAGGCGGCCCAGAAGGGGACAACGACCAGCCAGTCATCATTCTCCACAACGACACGCTCGCCATTGGCGGACTCTTTATGGGCGTAATCCAGCAGTAATGACTGGCCGTGTTTGGCCAGGAATACACGTTGTTGCTCATCTTCTTTGGCAACCAGTGTAGGAACATGGTCTTGCGCCCAGACTTGCCCGTGCGGGTGTGGATTGGAGCAACCCATCACCGCTCCCTTGTTTTCAAAGATTTGCACGCTCGCATATCGTTGGCCTAAATCGGCTGCTTCACGCATCCAGGTAGCGATTACCGCTTGCATCTCTTCATCGGATAACAGCGGCAAGGTTTTGCTGTGGTCGGGTGAAAAGCAGATGACGCGGCTGGTCCCCTGCTCGGACTGGATTTGAAATAGTGGGTCGCTAATGGCCGGTGCTGCGGGCACTTCCGGCATGAGCGCGGCAAAGTCGTTGGTAAAGACAAAGGTCGTTTTATAGTCGGGGTTGCGCTCGCCGCCAATACGCTCATTGCCCGCGCACAAATAACACTTGGGGTCGTGAGTTGGGCTATCTGGCCATTGGTTCAGCTCCTGCTGGCCCTGCCAGGGGCGCTTGGTTCTATGGGGTGAAACCAGCAGCCACTCCCCGGTTAAGGGGTTAAAGCGGCGATGGGGGTGGTCGTTGACCGAAAAGCTGGAATCTGACACGGTTGACTCGCAATAAATATGATAATTAATATTTATGGATAATTTAACGTATCATTACTAAAAAAGCAATTGGCTTGGCGATTCGGGAGGGGATTTTACGTTTCTTGTCGAAGGGCTGGTTAGCGCACAGCTTAAGCGCTTTCGCCGAGCCAGATATGCACCAATTTCTCAATCCGCTCCAGATCATATTGGCGCAGCGCATTTAGCAACTGTTGCTGGCGCTGATGCCCCAGTTGGGCAGAGGTAAGGGCGAGGATGATTTTCTTGCTACTGCTCATATCGCCGCTGGCCGCATGGCGCGCCAGTGCTTCCAGTTCTGGTTTGATATCGGCGATATTCGCCTGGATTTCATCGTGATGCATCTCCGGTGGCGTTGGCGTTTCCGTCTCACCCACAAACCGAACCCCGGTAAAACGGCGCAGGGCGTTGAAGATGTCCTCAAAAACATAGGGCTTACCGATAAAGTCCTGGAAACCCTCGGCCAAATAAAACGCGCGTTCATGTTCCAGGCTGGAGGCAGAGACGGCCACAATTGGGGTGGTTTGATAACCGGGTTGGGCGCGCAGCCGGCGGAGCATCTCCAGGCCATTAATACCGGGCATGCGAATGTCGGTAAAAATAATATCGAAGCTATGGCTGGCACACTGCAATAGGCCTTCGTGTCCATCGCGCGCAAACAGGGTTTCACAGCCGATCTGCCGCAACAAATCGACCAGTATCTCACCGCTTGCCGGGTCGTCTTCGACTACCAGTGTCCGGCAATGGCTGCCCGGTTCCAAATGATGCATTGCCTTCTGTGGCTGTTGCTCAAGCACAATATTTTGGCTGGCTAGTGGCAATATCAAATAAGCCAGGGTGCCCTGCCCCAATACGCTGGATAATTGCAGGCTGCCGCCCATGCCCTCCGCTAAATGGCGCGATAGCGCCAGGCCCAGGCCGGTGCCGCCCGCATCTTCCCCGGCCTGCCCTTGTTTAAAGGCAGCAAACAAATCGGCCATTTCTTTTTCGGCGATGCCGGGGCCGGTATCGCCAATCACAAATTCAATTTTGTGTTCGGCAAGCGGCAGGACTTGCAGGCTGACGCTGCCTTGTGGGGTAAATTTAATCGCGTTGCCAAGCAGGTTTAATAAAATCTGACCAATTTTTTGGCGATCGCCCTGCACGATATAAGGCGCGGGCAAATCAATCTGGGTGATCAGTTGCAAGCCCTTGGTAGTGGCGCGCTCGTGCATGATGGTTTGGATATCCACCACCTCCTGATGCAAATCAAAATAATCGCGACGCAAATTCAGCACACCGGATTCGATTTTGGAAAGATCGAGAATATCGTTAATCAGGCCGAGCAAGCGTTGGCTGGACGTCAGAATTAATGCGAGCCGCTCGCGCTGGTTGCCAGTAAATTTTTCATCGCGCATCAGCAATTGGGTGTAGCCGAGCACGGCGTTCAGTGGTGTGCGGATTTCGTGACTCATATTGGCGAGAAAACGGCTTTTCGCGCGCGTGGCTTCTTCAGCAGTTTCTTTCGCGATGGATAATTGCCGCTCCGCTTCTTTTTGCGCGGCTATATCGCGTCCGATTCCCAAAATACCAATCGGATTACCCAGTTCATCACGTACGGCAACTTTGGATATATCGAGTAGATAGTCGGTTTGGCCGTCAATGTGAATGTGTTGTTCGTATCTATGTAATTGTGAATTTTTTAACGCGAGTTGATCGTTAAAGCGGAATGCCTCAGAGAGTTCGCGCTGTACTAATTGTTCCTCGGTATTGCCCACTACTTGATGTTCATCTTTGCCGAGCATGCGCGCAAACGCTTTGTTGCAGCTGATGTAAACGCCTTCGAGATTTTTAAACCAAATGGGATCGGGAATGTTATCCAACAGGCTGCGCAGGTGTTGTTCGCGCTCCTTCAACGCCGCCTGCGATGCCTGCAATTGCTCCTGGGTTTGCTGACGCTGCACAATTTCGTTCAGCAGCCAATCGTTAGCGGCGCGCAGCGCTTCCGTGTGGGATGCGACTTCCTGTTCGAGTTTTTGCTGGATCTGATGAAATAAATCATCATTTTTTTGGCGTGCGCGTAAATAGGCAGTGAGTAAACCAATCAGGGTTAAGCCGATTCCCAATGCCGATAATTGTAACCAGCTGGGTAAATACCAGGGTCTGGCCAGATTTGCTTGCGCAAGTAAATGATAGGATTCGCTGCGTTCCAGGTAGCCAATAGCAGAAACTAAAAACAACACCAGCCCCACGCCGGCACACAACAATAAAAATGCCTGTGCATGAGTGTTGTTGTGGCGAATGCGCGGAATTAGCAACCAGGCAAGTAGTGACGTAACTACCAACATGCCGATGCTGTCGCCAACCCACCAAAAAGTCCAACTTTTAAAGAGTTCGCTGTCCGGTACTATGCCCAGATAATGTAATGCGTTGGTGCCTGTGCTGGAGGAAATGCCGCAGCAGAGAAAAACACTGCCAATAAAATAGAGTGCGCGTCGCAGGTTAATTAACTGATTGCGACTAAATAATCCGCGATTAATGCGCGCGATTAATCCGCTTTGCAGCACATCGGCACTGCTCATGAGCAGCGCCAAACTCACGCTGCTAAACGTAAAGCCAACATTGGGCCCCATATTCATCAATAAGCTCGCGCTGCAAGAGCCGATAAACACACCCGGCGCCACGCGCAAACCAAATAATAAAAATCCAAACAGGGCCAAGCCAGCCGCGGGCCAAACTAAGGTGACATTAGAGGTGAGTGAGCTGTACATCATGCCGAACTGGGCGAGGTAAAAATAGCCCAGCGCAAAGGCGAGGTTTAACAGCGGCAGTTTGGCAAAAAAATAGAGCTTGTTGCGCGCGAGATTCACCACGAAAAAAACTCCATCAGGCGAGGTAACGTTCCAATGCCTGGGAACTCAACTCTTCGGGTTTGTGGTGGTGGTAGCCTTGCCCCCAGTGAACGCCAAGCGTATATAACTGTTTGGCAACTTCGGCCGTTTCCACAAATTCAGCGATGACTTCTTTATCGAGCGAGACGGCCATTTCGATAATGGACTTCACCATGGCGTAGTGTGAGGGGTCTACATCCATATCGCGCACAAAAATACCATCGATTTTAATTTTATCGAATGCCAGTTGATGCAAGTAAGCATAGGACGCAAAACCGCTGCCGAAATCATCCAGCGCAAAGTGACAGCCAAAATCGCGCAGTGTCTGCATAAACTGCCGCGCAGAATCTATATTGACGATGGCTTGGGTTTCAGTAATTTCAAAGCAGAACTTATGCGCGGGTACCTGGTGTTGCTGGAAACTGTTAATAATAAATTGCGCCAATTGAGTTTCACGAATTGAAATTGCAGAGAGGTTAATCGAAATCAAATCCATTTTTTCCAGCAATTGGGGATGTTGGGAAAATAAGCCCAACACATGGTTGATCATCCATTTATCCAACTCTGGAATTAAATGCAAACGCTCGGCCGGGCCGATAAATTCTCCCGGTGAAACCATACGTCGGGTCTGTGGATCCCATAATCTGAGCAGCACTTCCAAACGGTAAGACGATGAATATTTTTGTGTGCTGTCGGGAAAGTATTCCAATAATTGGAAATAGGCGCGAAACAGCTGGTTTTGCAGTGCATCCACCAAGCGCGATGCCCAATTGATATTGTCCTTGTGCAAATTGCTGCGCTTGGTTGCCTCTTCCAAACTGAACACAGCGCCGCGCGCATCGCGTTTGGCGACGAAAATTACTTCATCGGCGGCGAGCATCACCTGGTCGTAACTGACCATGGCGCGACTAAGCGGCAGTGCTGCAATGGAGGCCGCCAATTTGAACTGGCGGTCTTCCCACTGAAAATTAAATTGCTCCAGGTGCTTGAGGATGGTCTGGGCCAAATCCATCCCTTTATCGTACTCGGCACCCTGGGTGACTACCACAAAGCGATCACCGCCCAAGCGCGCAAAGAAATCCTCGCGCGTTAACAGGCCAGCAACGCTATCGGCAAACTGGCGCAGCAACTCGTCGCCGGCGATACAACCACAGCTTTCGTTAATCAAACGGAAGCGGTCGATATCGATCAGTAAAAACGTTGCGCTGATATTTTCCAGTTGGATGCGCGCCAGCAATTCGGAAACATGGGCCTCAAGGGCGTTGCGGTTGTGCAGGCGCGTTACAAAATCATGAGTAGCGAGATAATTGAGACGGTCTTGCATATAGCGCCGCTCGTTAATTTCCTCGCGCAGTTGGCGGTTGGCGATGGTAAGTTCGGCGGTGCGTTCACGCACCTTGGATTCCAACTCGCGATTGAAGGATTTCAACTCCGCCAGCATCGACTGGCGTTCGAGTTGATGACGCACCCGCGCGCGCACTTCATCGCCGTTAATTGGCTTGGTGATGTAATCCGCACCGCCCACGCGAAAACCCTGGCTGATATCGTCAGCGCGAGCGGTAACAAAAATAATGGGAATTTCAGTGGTGGCCAAATCGGCCTTGAGGCGAGTGCATACTTCAAAGCCATTCATATCCGGCATCATGACATCGAGCAACACCAGATCCGGCAGGCGACGCCCGGCCAGCTCCAGTGCGCGTTCACCCGAGGTAGCTACCAACAGTTCGCAGTCCAAATCTTCAAGAATTCCACTGAGGACATCCAGATTTTCGGGGGTATCATCCACCAGCAGGATACGCGGCACACTCGACATAACAAAAACATCCCTCGCTATCGTTGTCTTCGGACTATAGCAGAAGGAAAAGGAATAGCTACGCGCCGTTTATGAAGATTTGTTTAGTGCCAAATGCATTTATCGGATTCGCGCTATATCGAAGAAAAAACGCGAATAAAGCGTTACTTTCGGAACCACACCGCCAATAAACCAATCGCAATGAGCGCGATAGTCGAAGGCGACAAATCGGTAAATAACCAGTCGCGCAACACGGCTGACCCCTGAGTATCGCGGTAGAGGAAATAGGCGGCGCTACCGAAGGCGACCAGAGCGATGAGCTTGCGACGGCCGTGATGATGTTTGCGGGCTTTGCGCTCGGTCAGTTCGTGGGTGAGTAGGTCCAGGCGCTGGGACATCTGCGGCAACTGTTGCAGGCTGTTGAAAATCAAATCCGGCACCTGCGGGAATTTTTCCATCCAGTCGGGTGCGGTGCGTTTGAGTTCGCGCCAGAGGTTTTTGGGGTGGAAACGGTTCTTAAGCCAGCGCTCCAGAAACGGATGAGCGGTGGCCCACAAATCCAGCTCCGGGTAGAGCTGACGGCCAAGGCCTTCAATATTGAGCAGGGTTTTTTGCAGTAATACCAACTGCGGTTGCACTTCCATTTCAAAGCGACGCGCAGTGCGGAACAAGGTCAGCAGCACATTGGCGAAGGAAATTTCTTTCAACGGCTTTTCAAAGATGGGCTCGCACACAGTGCGAATCGCCGCCTCCAATTCTTCCACGCGCACATAGCTGGGCACCCAACCGCTTTTCACGTGCAATTCTGCAACCTGGCGATAATCGCGGCGGAACATGGCGAGCAGGTTGCGCGCTAAATAATATTGATCTTCGCGCGTGAGCGAACCAACGATGGCCATATCCACGGCGATATATTGTGGCATTTGCGGATTTTGCGTGGCGACAAAAATATTGCCCGGGTGCATATCGGCGTGAAAGAAGTTGTGATCAAACACCTGGGTGAAAAAAATCTCTACGCCGCGCTCGGCCAGTTTTTTCAGGTTGGTATTTTGCGCATTGAGTGCCGGCATATCGGTCACGGGAATCCCGTAGATGCGCTCCATTACCAACACGTTATGGCGAGTGTAATCCCAGTAAACTTCGGGCGCATACAGCAGGGGCGAATTTAAAAAGTTGCGCCGCAGTTGTGAGCCGTTGGCCGCTTCGCGCTGTAAATCCAGTTCATCGAAAATGGTGGTGCGATAATCTTCGACAATTTCCACCGGGTGCAGGCGCTTGCCGTCCAGGGTGTTGTTTTCCACCCAGCGGGCGACACGCAATAACAGTTCTATATCCTGCGCGATGACTTTTTCAATACCGGGGCGAATGACTTTGATGACGACATCGCGGCCATCTTTTAAAGTCGCGGTATGTACTTGCGCAACCGATGCAGAGGCGAGAGGCGCCGTGTCATAGCTGGCAAATACCTCAGCCACTTTCGCGCCGAGCGATTGCTCCACAATGCGCTGGAAAACCTCGTTGGAAAAAGGCGCAACATTGTCTTGCAGGTGATTGAGTTCGCTGACTATATCGTCGGGCACCAGATCCGGGCGTGTAGAAAGCAGTTGGCCGAATTTTACAAAAATGGGACCAAGGTCTTCGCAAGCGCGCCGCAGGCATTCACCGCGAGAAAGCTTAGGCGTTGGAAACAGGCGAAAGAAAATTAATAACAGGCGCGCGGCAAACGGCAGATTGTCGGGCAGCAGTTTATCCAAACGATAACGGGCAAACACACGCAGGATTGTTAATAAGCGGAAAAAGACCATTGCAAACTCAATTCTCATTGTTGTTGTAGGTTGGGGCGGGGCGCGTAGCCTGAGCGCAGCGAACCCCAACATTACTTAATCGCACAACACGATGAATTCCTTTCATGAAGACGAATTGGATTAGGTTTTATTAGCGATTTATCGGCGTTGCTTTGTTGGGGTTCGTTCCTCACCGCCAACCTACGGTTTGCGCTCCGCAAGCAGTTTTTCTACGCGCGCGGCCGCGCGGTCGACCGCTAACCGCAATTCATCTACTTGTTGATGGAAATCATCCAGCTCGGGTTTGGATACCAGCGCCTGATATTCTTCAGTGAGAAATTCTTTGCCCAGACGTGCAGCTGTTTGCGCACGATCCTTGGCCCAGCCGAATTTTGCGCGAATAATTTGTGCGGTCTGGTGGCCGATAATATCGCCGGTAAATTGGCTGAGCATATCTTCCCAATCAATATCCAGGTTCTTCAGTAACTGTTGCAAATCTGCCAAGAGCGTCAAATCGCCCATAGCGGTCACGCCCGAATATTTCAGGTTGTGAATTTCGGTGGTAGATAATTGCAGCAATGCCATCAGCGAACCACTTAGTTGCGTATCGACCTCGCCATCCCAATTTGCCATCAATTCGATTTCCTCATCCAGCGCCATCACGAATAAATTAATGGCGACTGGCGCGGTGATATTTACCGCGAGGATTTTGCCCGACAGACGCGCGAGTTTTAGTCGTGTCGCCGGGTCATAGCGCAGCGCGGTGTTAATAATTGTTTCCGCGCTGGCGAGGGCTGCAGTGATCAGCATGGGCAGTAACTTCCCGATGGATTAGGGCTTGATGCCTTTGTGCAACGCGACTATGCCACCGGTCATGTTATGGAATTCGGTGCGCACAAATCCGGCGTTATCCATCATGTCTTTCAGGGTTTGCTGATCCGGGTGCATGCGGATGGATTCGGCCAGATAGCGATAGCTTTCAGCATCGTTAGTCACCAGCTTGCCCATAAACGGCAGTACTTTGAATGAGTAGGTATCGTAGACCTTGCTCAACAAATCGCTCTGGGGTTTGGAGAACTCCAGCACCAGCAAGCGGCCGCCGGGCTTCAGCACGCGCAGCATGGAGCGCAGGGCCAAATCCTTATCGGTCACATTGCGCAGGCCGAAGGCGATGGTGATGCAATCAAAGGTGTTATCGGGGAACGGCAGGTATTGCGCATCGCACTGGGCGAAGCCGATATTGCCGGCAATGCCGCGATCAATTAAACGGTCGCGGCCCACGCCGAGCATGGATGCATTGATATCGGCGAGAATGACTTGCCCGCTCGCGCCCACGCGCTTGGCAAACTGATAGCTCAAATCGCCGGTGCCGCCGGCGATGTCCAACACCTTGTGGCCGGCACGCACGCCGGAGGCTTCAATGGTAAAGCGCTTCCACAGGCGATGAATGCCGCCGGACATCAAATCATTCATCAAATCATATTTGGCAGCGACGGAATGGAATACCTCAGCGACGCGCTCGGCTTTTTCCTCGACCGGAACTTGCTGAAAGCCAAAATGGGTGGTTTTTTTATCGTTCATAGGGGCTACCAAATAGGGGCGTCCAAATAAGGGCTACCAAAAAGAGCTATCAACGCTGGATACAACGATGTTGAGCGGGCGCTCGCTGGATGTGGGCGGCATTGTACAATGCCTGCCTGTTTCTCACACCCCAAAAATCCCGCAAGATGCGGCGGGTTTCACAGGAGTTGCTTGTGCGTAGCGCGCTTGTCGTTGTTGGTTTGTTATTTGCGGTGGCTCCGGCCTTGGCGGATGGTCTAAAACCCTTTACTACCGATGGCTGCTCGGTGTGGATAGATGGCCCGCCGGATCGCCCTAACCTTTGGCGGCATTGCTGTGTCGCGCATGACCTGGCCTATTGGATTGGCGGTACCCGCACAGAGCGCAAACAAGCCGATCAAGTATTGAAGCAATGTATTAAAAATGCCGAACAACCCTTAATTGCTGATCCAACCTACCATGGGGTGCGCTTGGGCGGCGGCCCTTACTGGCCCTCAACTTACCGCTGGGGTTATGGATGGGATTTTTTCAGTGGCAGCAGATTGGGTGGTCGCTGGGTGCGCGGTTACCAGCGGCCAAGCGCGGCAGAGCAGGCGCAAATCGATCTGCTAAAACCGGCTGCACTGCTGCTGATCGAGGAGGATGCGCGCCGGTATCCGGCCGATGCTGCACCCCATTCAATGACCCGCAGTAGTAACGCCAATATGCTGCGCTTTTAAGTGGTACCAGGTGGCGATTCGCTCTTGGCGCCAGACGCCACGGCGGCGCGTGCATCAGCGCACACATAGGATCAAACCAGCGTGCTTGAATAGTCGCCGGACTATCAACGTTCGATTTCCTATTAACCTGTTGGGGGTTTACCCCAAGGATGTGGCTATGCGTATTTTCCAGTATTGGGTTAAACGTTTTCTGGCTATCGTTTCATTGGTTATTTCGGTGCCGGCATCGGCGTATTTGGAATTCACTTACACGAGCCCCGAGCTTCCGCTAACGGCTGCATTTATGGACGGGTATCCTTGGGATATCGCTGATATTGGTTTGATGCCGGTTGGTTTCAGTGTCTCCTTCAAAACCCCTGAGCAAGATTTATCGCGCAAACCGATTACCCATTTCTTCATGGATGACTTTACGTTCTCGTTTAGATCAGAACACGACTTACTCTATTACCCCTTGCGCCTTAGTCCCGCGTCCTACGGGCGAGTTAGCCTTAATCGCAAGGGAGAAATTCTCGGTTGGAATTTAATGATCACCATTACCGAGCTGATTACTCCCGATACGAATATGTGGGCTTATCGCAATATAAACCATCGGGTCGATATCAAATCGCAAAGCGGTACGGGCATGTGTAATTGCGATGTGTTTACCAATAGATTCCACCCAACCACCTGGCACGGCCATTGGATACAACTGGTTCTGCTCCAGTTTGATTATTCCGCAGCCAATGATGTGGGCAGTTGGACCATAGAAAAGGTACCTGTGCCTGAGCCGCGCATGACCTTGTTTTTGGTGATTGGAATCTTGGGGCTGCTCTGGTATCGCCGCGCTCAGCGCGGAGCTAGCGCCGGCGTCCAGACTGCCGCCGGCTAATCGACACCGGTTTTTGATATTTCAGGGTAAACAGACACGAAAATATGTTTGAACGCCACTAACTAGATTACAATCACGCTCCCGGTTTGCCGGGAGCAATTTTTTTGAAACAGCGCCCGGTTATCTTGGTCTACCCTTCAGGTACGCCAGCCTGGCGATTCACACCACCCAGAGGCGGTCACGTCGGCAAGTGTTAACTCCAGCCAACTTTTTAATGGAGACCCCATGAAATTTCGTTTTCCCATTGTCATCATCGATGAAGACTTCCGTTCCGAGAACACCTCGGGTTCCGGCATTCGCGCCCTTGCCGATGCCATAGAGCAGGAAAATTGGGAGGTGCTCGGTGTCACCAGCTATGGTGATTTGTCGCAATTTGCGCAACAACAATCCCGTGCATCCGCTTTTATTCTATCGATTGACGACGAGGAATTTGGTACCGGTTCTCAAGAAGAGACTGACCACGCCCTAAAAGCCCTGCGTGCGTTTGTGGAAGAGATTCGCTACAAAAACGCGGATATCCCGATTTATCTCTACGGTGAAACCCGCACCTCACGCCATATCCCCAACGATATCCTGCGCGAGCTGCACGGCTTCATTCATATGTTTGAAGACACGCCCGAATTCGTGGCGCGCCATATTATTCGCGAAGCCAAATCCTACCTTGATGGTTTGGCTCCACCGTTTTTCCGCGCTCTGGTTCATTATGCGCAAGACGGTTCTTACTCCTGGCACTGCCCCGGTCACTCCGGCGGTGTAGCTTTTTTGAAATCGCCGATCGGCCAGATGTTCCACCAATTCTTCGGCGAGCGCATGCTGCGCGCCGACGTGTGTAACGCGGTGGAAGAGTTGGGCCAATTGTTGGATCACACCGGCCCAATCGCCGCCTCCGAACGCAATGCCGCGCGTATTTTTAATGCCGACCACTGCTACTTTGTAACCAACGGAACCTCCACCTCCAACAAAATGGTGTGGCACTCAACCGTAGCGCCGGGCGATATTGTTGTGGTTGACCGCAACTGCCACAAATCGATTCTGCACTCGATCATTATGTGCGGTGCGATTCCGGTATTCCTGATGCCGACGCGCAACAACCTCGGCATTATCGGCCCGATTCCGCTGGAAGAATTCACCCCCGAAAGCATCGAGCGCAAAATTCAGGCGAACCCGTTTGCGCGCGAAGCCAAAAACAAAAAGCCGCGTATCCTCACTATCACCCAATCGACTTACGACGGTGTGCTCTACAACGTAGAGACGCTGAAAAATATGCTTGATGGGAAAATTGATACGCTGCATTTCGATGAAGCCTGGTTGCCGCACGCCACTTTCCATGAGTTCTACAAAGACATGCACGCGATTGGCAAAGATCGCCCGCGCGCAAAAGAGTCGATGATTTTCTCTACCCAATCCACACACAAATTGCTCGCCGGTTTATCGCAAGCATCGCAAGTGTTGGTGCGCGAATCCGAGAAAGTAAAACTCGATCAGGATGCATTTAACGAAGCCTACTTGATGCACACCTCCACTTCACCGCAGTACTCGATCATCGCGTCCTGCGATG
>JACCDS010158206.1_pt1 | contig 25949 bp, 36 predicted proteins | sample 7446441 | NCBI WGS metagenome assembly JACCDS01 (sample SAMN15323445, study PRJNA562643) | freshwater metagenome | isolation source: river surface water | place: USA:Blue River Watershed | collected 2017-08-17 | reverse complement strand
GGGCCAGCGCGGACTACTTCACCGCGGCAAAAGATGTCTTGTATTGCGAAGCCGCGGATAGCCGCCGGCGGCGCCAAATGCAGACGGTCCTCGAACAGGTGCTCCTTGGCTTGCTGAAGGCTCTGACTCCCTTGATGCCTTTCACCGCCGAGCAGGTTCACCAACTCTTGCTTTCGCGCGGCTGGTCGCTGCCCCCGAGCAGTCTGTTGCTGCAGTGGGGCGCTGACGAGCGAGGTGGGCAGGTGAGCGACGCAGCTTTGTTCAACGCACTGTCTGCCTTGAAAGGCGAGGTTCAGCGACTCGCGGAAGTCAGTCGCACTCCAGAACTCAAGAGCGCGGCATGCTTCGACGCAGAAGTGACAGCGCCGGTGGAGCTGCTGGTCTCAGACGTGCGAGAGGTGCTGGGCTGCTCGAACGTGACCTTGCGCCGAGGCCCCAACTTCGGCGTCAGGTTGCAACCCTCGAGTTGGGCGAGTTGCCCCCGCTGCCGGCGCCCTCAGTTGGACTTCGCCGGGCTCCTCTGCGCACGGTGTGCGCCCGCCGAACGAGAGCAATGAAAACGCCCGCCAGAAGGCGGGCTTGAAGTGGCGCAAGTGGTTTGTTCATGCGTGACCTATCCGTCGTACCAGTGCCGGATAGCAGACGGGCCCCGAGGCGGCTGTGCAACATCAAGGCTGACATAGAAACGAGCTGGCTATACCGGCGACTATGCCTGAGACAAAACTCGCCTCCCCGAAAAAGTCACCCAAGACCGCTGCACTGGCGAACGCGGCTGCGGAGCCCCGTTCCGTCAAGGAAGCTGCTCGCCTCATCGAGGAAGGCTGTCACGTCCGCTACGCTGGGCTGCAGCGGCGGTTCTTACTGCAAGGCCCACTTGACTTCGCGCGCGGCCCCGTGTCCGTGCCCAACCCCACGAGCTTCAAGGACCTTGTGCCAAAGTTCTTGAAGAAGGTTCCTGCTGGCTGGGAAATTCTCCCGGAGGGTTTTGTTTATCGCATGACTCGTGACGACGCAGCGACTGTGGCGAGGCTCATCAACGCTCGCCGTGATGAACTGGGCGTCTACAACTCCGAAAAGGACGCGCAGGGCTGGCGAGTTGTCGTCGAGTTCTAAGCGCGGCACCCCATCACTGTCCGACAGCAAAGAAGCCTCGGCACCGGAAGGTGTCGAGGCTTAAAAACAGTCAGCCGGGAAGCAGTCGTCAGTAGACGACGTCCAGTGCGATGCCCTTCTCGACGACGGCGTCACGGACGCCCGGATAGGCGTAGTGGCAGCTAACGTCATGCTTCTGATTGAGAATCGGAAAGCCATTGTCTGCGAGCAAGTCATCGAGCTGGCGCCAGGGGTTGCCAGTCTTCTTGGGCCCGTTGTGCCACGCAGCGCGACCTTCGGCCTCTGCCTTCAGCACCGCTTCGACGATGGTCGGGTGGGCCAAGGCATAGCGCCCGTTGTTCCAGGTGCGCTCATCGGCTTCGCCGGCAGCGCCGGGGTTGAGCGCATGGTCCCGCCAGCAGCCGAAGAAGAACAGGCCTTCTGCCAGCTCCAGGGCCGTGACCTTGTTCTCGCCGACCAGCGCCAGCAGGGAAGTGAAGGAGATGAACAGTTTCTTCATGGGTGTCCTTGGGATTCTAAAGTGTCTATGCAACGTGTAGCGCACGCCGACTGGCTATACGAGGGAGGTCAACTTCCACCCACCCCCATGCAAGACTCCCTCATTGCCACGCTGCAACTTGCCCAGCGCGCGCTCCTGAACTCGAGCGACCTGGTGTTCAAGGACCCCCAGCTGGCGCACCTGCGCGACCAAGCCCTGGGCGCCCTGCAACAGGCGCTCACCCCCGCTGCGCAGACGCCTATCGTCAGCGCCGAGGAGCTGCTCGCTCTGCGGGCCTGCTTCCAGGCCCTCAGCCCGCAAGATGGCTATGTCGCCGACCCCGCCGTCGACTTGGCCGAGCCGTCCCTCGCTGAACTGCTGCCCTTCGAAGAAGCAGCGTTCATGCCGCTGGACATGTCGTCCGAGGACACTGTGCCCACCCCGCCGTTGCAGGTCGCACCCGCGTCGGCACGCTGAACGCTCTTCTGCCCCCGTCGCTTCCAAGCGTCGGGGGCTCTCCTTTTCGACGGCCGGCTCAGCCTCCGTGCAGTCACTAGACAGAAGCTGACACTCTCGTATCAAAGGACACCTCATGTTGACTGCCATCAGCGAGCTCAATCGCACTGCTCTGAATCTGGCCGTGGCTGCCGCCCTCGGGCGGAACATGGTCTGGCTCGAACACACCGACGAGTTCGGCGAAATCGACCCAGAAGACACCATCGCCTACGACCCGTTGCCGGACTACAGCGGCAGCTGGGCGCAAGGGGGCCCCCTGGCCCAGAAGCTGCAAATGTCGTTCGAGCCGCAGTTTGCGTTCGGCCGGGTCAGCAGCTGGGTCTGCCGCAGCTATGCGGAGGGGCCGCAAGCCATCGGCGAAGGGCCTGACCAGCTGACTGCGGCAATGCGCTGCTTCGCCGCCTACCACCTCGGGCTGGGGTTCACCGTGCCGGAGCAAGCGCTGTGAGCCGACAGACCGGCAAGCGGCTCAAGCCCAGCGCGTTGCGCTACCGTGCCATGCTGGAGGATGTGCGCAAGCGCGCCTACTACGCGCTCTACTCGGGCGACCACACGAACCCGTACCCGGAGGACGACAAGCGTCACACGCGGTTCACCAAAACGCTGTTCCAGGTCTTGCGCCTGGACGACGATTTCGAAGACATGTGCGACATCATGGGCACCGACACGAGCCAGTTCGTGAAGCGGGTGCACCCCCATCCAGGCCCCGTGGTTCCGCTGGCACAACTTGCCTGAAGCTTCTCCTCATTGAAAAGCCCTTCTCCGCACTTGCAGAGAAGGGCTTCTTTCATGCACGGGAACCAAAGGCGACGTCAGGCCCGAGCACCCACAGGCGTACGCATCAGTCGAAGAAACGGCGCGTATTCGACGGGGTCACAGCCCATGGGGGTGTGAAGCAGTGCGTCGGCCCATTCTTCATCGGACAGCTCCGGCCGTGGAGCGACCGTGGCCGGCTCGATGCGCCTGACGAGCAGGTAGCTGATTTCGTGAGGTTCGAGAGGACGGTGGGAGCGAGACATGGTCAGCCTGTAGCAGTGGCATACAGCATCTGTAGTGACGAACTTTGTTCCCCCTCAAAAGAGTCCACCCTCGAAGACCCGCAGGTCGTCGAAGGTGGAAGGTGAATCACGCAAGCTCGACAGCAGGCGCGAGAGCGATGTCCTTGGAAGATGTGGTCAAGTCCACGGTGACGACCCAGCGGACGTCACCGCCCTTGCCGAAACGTTCGAACTGGTGCGTCAGGCCCGCGAACATCGTCTTGCAGGCTTCTTCCAGGTCTGCCTTGCGGTCGAACTGAGCCCAGAAGCCGTCACGGTGCCAGCCGTAGCTGCGAAACAGCAGCTGACCGAAGACGTCTTCCTGCCAGTCAAAGAGGTGCTTGTCGGCCAGCGGATGGTCTGCGAAGCAGTGACGCTTCAGCAGGGCAGTGGCCGTAACGTCTGCATTGAACGCGGGCCGGCTCGAGTCGCCCAGCAGCACCATGGCCTGGTAGACCGGGATGTAGGTGGGCTGGCCTCGGCTGGGGCGGGGGTTCTGGCGGTCCCAGCGCCACGAGGAGTCGACGGTTACCGACACCTGCAGACCATCGAGGGCCTGGAGCATCAAGGGAAGCAGACGCCCCCAGCTGAGACGGTCCTCCGTCGAGAACTTGACCCAATCCGGTCCGCGGTCGCCTCGACCTGACTCCGTCTCCCCGTAGCGCAGCGAGCGCCAGTGAATGCCGTAGTAGTGGTAGAAGCTTTGCCAGTCCCACTGGCCTTCGCCGGTGGTGTACAGCTCGGAAAACTTGGTGCCGTGTCCTCCGCGGGAGGCGTCATGCGCCTCGAAGCGGTCTGAGGCGCCGGCGTCACGAGTCACTTGTCGCAGGCGACGCAGCACGTCTTCCATGCGGATGATGCGCTTGGCAGCGAAGCTCTCGGGAGGAATGGGGAGCAGGTTACTCATGGATTTTCTCCGATTGATTGTCCTGCAAGGTGTAGAGACCTTTACGGGCGTAGCGCTGACTTGCAATCACAGGCGATGAAATCTACCTCGGCAGGAACCAGGCCTATAAGTCTAAACTTTAAGTGAGCAACAGACTTGTAGCTTTAAAGCGAAGCTGCTACAATCAAGGCTCTTAACCTGTACGCCCCATGACTCATCACGCAGCTATCGACCGCCAGGAAATGGCGCAGCATCTCCAAGCCCATCTGCTGAGCACTTTGGCTCATCGTCGCCAGCAACTCGGGCTTTCTCAGGCCGAGTTGGGCGAGCGCATCGGACGGGCACGAATGACCGTGCAGCGCGCAGAAGCCGAAGGAGCCGGCACGTCGATGACAACGTTCGTTGAGCTGGCCGTAGGGCTCGGCCTGACGCCTGTTCTCAAGGAAGACCGCGGCGCTGGTGACCTGAACGTCGCCCAGACGCTGCCACGGGACATCGTGCACCGCGGGCTGCATCACAACCGCACGAAGCACGACCTGTCATGGCGAGACCGGCAGCGTGAAGCCGCTCTGGCCAAGTCATGGGAAGCCGTGAACGAACGTCGTCCGGTCGGCTTGAGCCCGGTGATGGACCACCTCGTGCCCGCACATACGCAGGAACAGGCTACGGCCGTGGCCACGGCCATCCAGTGGCTGGGCTCCGAAGTGGGTTTCGACTTTCTCGCGCGCGCCCTGGCGCTCGCCGGTTATGACGTGGTGGAGCAACAGCCTCAAACGAAGGCCTCCCGCAACACGAAGACCTCAGCACAAGGACGCTGAATACATGAAGTACCTCCTCCGCCAACTGCTGATGACCACTCTGCTGGCGCTATTCACACTGGTCGTGCTGTCGGTCCAGGTGCACGCGGCACCCTCACGTCAGACGCGTGAAGCCGAATCCTTCACGTCAGACAGTACCCCCTTGACGCTGTCGCCCGGCAGCAAGCTGCAGTACTTCCCGGCGCTGCGCGTCTGGAGCGATGCCGCGGGCAATCTGCTGGTGTGCCCCCACAGCGCCAAGGTCGACATCGACTACGACAAGCGCTGCGAAGTGGAGGGCCAGAAGGACCCCCGTGCAGGGTGGAAAGCGGTCACTGACAGCGTGATGCCCGGCTATGTCTTGGCAGCGATTCAGCTAAGCCAGACCTACAGAGGGCCGAGCCTGCTGATGCTGTGGAAGCCGAGTCCGTCGCGCTCAACGCGTTGAAGCTGCCCGCTAAACCGCTGCGCTAGACACCCTCTTGCGTGCAGACCGGGCCGACAACCCCTGCCGCTAAACCCGAGATTTTTGACATGCTAAACATCCAACATCTACGACACAACCTGACCGCCGTGGTCGACGGCCTGGCTCGTCGCGGCGTCGCGTTCGACACGGCAACCTTCACGGCCCTGGAAGGCGAGCGCAAAGGCGTCCAGGCGGACGTCGAAGCCCTGCAGGCCAAGCGCAACCAGCTGGCCGCACGCATCGGCATGCTGAAAAAGGCCGGAGACCCCCACGGAGAAGCCGCTGCCCTGATGGAAGAGGCCAAGCAGCTTCCTGCCACCCTCGAAGCCAAGGCAGCTCGGCTGACCGACGTTCAAAGCCAGCTGGAGGCGCTGTTGCTGCGCACGCCCAATTCGCCGCACGTCAGCGTTCCGGACGGCGCCGACGAGGAAGGCAACGTTGTGCTGCGCACCGTGGGCACCCCGCGGGTCTTCGACTTCGAGGTCAAGGACCACGTCGCGCTCGGCGAAGGCATGAAGGGCCTGGATTTCGAAGCCGGCGCCAAGCTGGCAGGGGCTCGCTTCACCGTGATGCGCGGCGGTATTGCGCGCCTGCACCGTGCCCTTGCACAGTTCATGCTGGACCTGCATACCACCGAGCACGGCTACACCGAGGTGTACGTGCCGTACCTGGTCAACAAGGACTCGATGCGTGGCACGGGGCAGCTGCCGAAGTTCGAAGAAGACCTGTTCAAGGTGCCTCGCGAAGCCGGGGAAGGCCTTGAGAACTTCTACCTGATTCCGACGGCCGAAGTGCCCGTGACGAACCTGGTGCGCGACATGGTGCTGGCCGAAGAGGAGCTGCCGATGAAGCTGGTATGCCACAGCCCCTGCTTCCGCTCGGAAGCCGGCGCCGCCGGCCGTGACACCCGCGGCCTCATCCGCCAGCATCAGTTCGACAAGGTCGAAATCGTGCAGGTGGTTCGCCCGGAAGACTCGTACCAGGCGCTGGAAGAGTTGACGGCACAGGCTGAAGAAGTGCTCAAGCGCCTGAAGCTGCCGTACCGCGTCATGGCGCTGTGCGCCGGCGACATGGGCTTCTCGGCCGCCAAGACTTACGACCTGGAAGTCTGGGTGCCTGCTCAGGGCAAGTATCGCGAAATCAGCTCGGTGTCGAACTTCGAGGACTTCCAGGCCCGACGGCTGCAAGCACGCTTCAAGAAGCAAGGCGGCAAGCCGGAGCTCGTGCATACGCTCAATGGCTCGGGACTGGCGGTTGGCCGCACGCTCGTGGCAGTGCTGGAGAACTATCAGCAGGCCGATGGCTCGGTGGTCATTCCCGAGGTGCTGGTGCCCTACATGGGCGGGCTGACCAAGCTCGGGGCCTGAGCCCTGAAGCACAAATGGCAGGCGAACGCCTGCCGTGAGAGGACAAAACGATGGACTGGATAAACGATTCGGATTGGAACGCGCAAGCCCGCGTTGAAGGCAGTGACGGCCTGATGCTGGATGCCCACCTGCGTGGCTATGCCGACAGCGTCAGCCTCGAGCAGGTGCCCGGTCCTTCGGGCAACGAACTGCTGGTGCTGTTTCGCGCGGAGGCAGGGTACACCGGTGCGGCACTGCGCGTGCGCGACATCCTCGCAGCGACGCTGGAGCACTACCCCGAACTTTGGAATGAGGTCCGGGACCGGGCAAGCAAGGCGGCGGAGTCTTGCGACGTAGACGACTGACATTAAGAACACGAGGGAGCGCCCATGGCAAAGACTGAACCTGTAAAGACTGCGAAGAAGCCGAAGGCACCTGCCGCGGCTGCGCGCAGCGTGCCTGCCAAACGCAGTCGCAAAAGCTCGCTGAAGTCGACGGACTTCCAGGAGACGGTGGACGACGTGCCGGCGGCGAGCACCGAACCGAGAGTTGTCCCAGTGTCCGCTGCGCCGGCACCACGGCCGGCATCTGCCGAACCTGCGAAGTCCCTGGCCGAAGAAATCGCCGAGGTGCTGGCGTCCCAACTGCGGGTCAGCGTCGAGGACGGTGATTTCACCGACCCGAACCGCCGCACGCTGAAGCTCTTCCTCGGCAAGAAGTGCATTTCCCAGACCAGCTTCGATGTGCGTAGCCGTCGGGAATACGAAGGCTGAAAGCGCTCAAGCCAAGACATGCACGCTGTGCGCGGCAAACCTTCTACGAATCGGACATCCTTGTGGGAACTCGTTGCGACTTCTATTTGGGCCGAGGCCCACTGGCCCAGTACCTGGGCAGCATCGGGCACGACGCCTACGTCGACGCCATGGCCGAACGATTCGAGGGCATCCAGACGCAGGATGCCTTCAATGCCCGGCTGACCGAGGTCTTCGCCGAGTACGGCGAAATCAAGGCAGAGCATGGCTGGCCCTGGCCCTGGCGCGACAGCCACACGACCGACACTGTGGTCGCCTTCGACGGCGGTCAACTGTGGACCAACCACTACGACGGGTGCTGGGCGCCGCTGGCTGACTTCGAGAACCCGACCGCGCAAGCCCTGCTGTTTCCAGACATGCGCGCTGCATTGGAAGCGACGCCTGAAGGCCGTTTGAGCATGGCGCTGCGCTTCGGAACCAATGTCGTCCCCGGCAAGGACCCGATGCTCTCGCTGCTCTATGCCGTGACGATGCTGCTGGCAGAAGCCACCCTGCACGTCTTCGAGAAGGACGGCCACCTCTGGGCACTGGATGTGGTGTGGGAGCACGCACCAAGTCGCGGCGAGTTGGTTTCGATTGCGCAAGCACTGTCTGGCAAGGCCGCGCAGGACTTCCGGACCCTGTGGCAGCAACGAAAAGAAGCCTCCGGTGAGCGCGAGTGGGACCTGCTCACTTGGCTGCGCGACACCCGCACGCTCTTTGCGGCCACCCCTGTGGGCCTGGCGCTCGACGAGAAGCAGCCGGTCTACTTCGGTCAACCGGTGCCGGCTTCCTATCTCGCGCAAAGCGAAAGCAGCTCCCAGCTGCGCTACCTGCGTTTTGAAGAGCCGAACCGACTGCGCGAAGGGATGCAACTGCTCGACCTGATGGTGGCACGTGCGCCCTATGCGTTCTCCCGCGCGGTGCTTCGAGCTCTCGTCCGCCAAGGCGTGATTCGGAGTCGAGACGCCGAGACGTGGGCGCAAGAGCCGCAGCAGGTCTTCGGCGGTGTGTCGCTTGACCACCTGGCGTCGAGCGCGGAAGGCCGCCGTGCGGCCCGTGCCCATGCCGCGCGCATGACGTTCGAGGACTGAGGAGGGCTGATGCGGCTATACGCGGGATGCTTCCTTCGCATCTCTTCCCTCCTCTACGCCACGCCGTGTTTGCCTTGACGGTGTTGTTGAGCTGCACGGCGAGCCAAGCTTGCCGATTCCAGCCCGACTTGCGGCCGTGGTCTGTCCGAATCGCCGAGGTCCGAACGCCCGTGTTCGTTGGACACGTCACCGCAGTTCGCGAGCGCGCCGCTGTGTTCGCGGTCGAGCGCGGTTCCAAGCACTCACGATACGAGCCTGGCCAAGAAGTGCAGGTCCCGGTGGGGGAGTCCTCCTGCGACTTGCGCTTCACGGTCGGCCAACGATGGCTGTATGCAGGGCCGATGCTCCTCGAACCCAATCGGCTGCTGGAAAACGGACCGCTGCCGCTTGACGTTCAAGCCTTTCTGGAAGGTGCCCCGCCGGCAAGACTGCAGCCTGGGCGCTGACCGCCGGCCCTCTCGGGCGCAGGCGCTACACGCCCGATGAACCGCGAACAATGCTTTTCCCTGACGCTCGACATCAGCTCGTGCGGCGTCACGCCGGAACTCCTCCTGGAGCGCCTGGCCGCGGCGGGCTGCACCGATGCCTTGGTCGGCATGGGCGTGTCCGGCTTGCTTCGGCTGGACTTCATGCGCTCCGCGCCGACACGCGCGGTCGCACTCGCGAGTGCCCAGCGCGACATCTTCTCAGCGCTGCCGGCAGCCCGCCTGCTCAGCGCTTGAGGCCGGGCTGGAGCGTCTGGATGAAAGCGTCCATCCGCGCTTCGTCGTAGCCTGCGCCCAGGGCGCGAATGTGTTCCAGCCGGGTGGAGTAAGTTGCCAAGCGCCGCGGCCCAACATGAAGCCGCAGCTCAACCGGGCGGCCCCCACCTTGCCATTGCCAGAAAAGCTCGGACCCGTTCGCGCGCGAGTAGGTAAGACGATGCTGCGCCGGCGACGGCAAGTCGTCGTCCTGCTGGCCCACGAGGACGGTGGTCAGCGCCGGTAGCGGGCGGTAAGTGCTCGAGAAAAGCCAAGCCTCGTCGCACAAGGCGAGGCTGCGCGGCGGCAGCTGCTGCAGCCGCTCGAAATCGAACAGGTGCGCATTCGAAGACTCCCAGGCATCCAGGGTCACGAGCGCCGCATCGCTGGCCCAGGCTGCCAGGGCCTGCTCCGTCGGAATGCCGCTGAAGTGCTGCCCGCCCAGCATCTGGGTCAACCGTCGGTAGCTGCCGCCGCAGTCGATGAGCCGCACCGGCCTGCCCTGCGCCAGCGCCTGCACCACCAGCTCGTTGCAGAGCATGGATTTCCCGGAGCCACTGACGCCGACCACGTGGACCGTGCCCGAAGCGGCAAGGACCACCTTGGACATGTCGAACGCGACCCCTTCGGTGCTCAAAAGCCCGCCGGGCTCCGCGAGGAGCTGGTCGAGCAATTGGCGCTGCCCCAAACGTTGCTGCGCTTCGTGATAGTCGCGAAAGCCGTGCAGCCGCGCGGCCACATCGAGGGCCTGGGCATGGGTGAGATTGGAGGCGGAAGTGCCGAAGAGCTCGGCACCTTGTTTGCGCAGCCGCTTTGCGGCCATCTTGAGTTCGTTCAATGTCATGAGAAGTCGTCCTGTGGTTCAGGGCCGTCTTGGAGGTTTCCGCTACGCTCGCCGGCCCTACAGGGGTACGACTGCTGTCTTGAATCCATGGCTCTGCAATGCTTTTCCACCGCGGAAGGAAGGCGAGAGCCGAGTCGCCAGCCTTGTGCAGCGTTGTTGTTTAGCCTGGGGCATGTAAAACGCCCTGGTCCTTTGCAGGAGCCAGGGCGAATGGGGACTGCAGGAGGTTAGCTGTTCTGGTGTTGACCTTCGCCGCCGGTGAGCACCGACAGCACGGACATGAACCTGGAGAGCATCGCATCTGCGAAGGCTGCCAGCGGCACACCCAGCGCGAGCGCAAGGTTGAGGACCGGCAGCAAGCACCAACGTTGGATGGTCTTCCAGTCCTCATCGTCACCGGCACGGGTGGGGATGCCTTCGAGGAACTCGTGGTCCGCGAGAATCGGGTGCCAAGCCGCCAGTCGGGAAACCGGGGTCTGACGCCAGAACGCGCTGTGCCAGGAACGCATCGCTTGCAACGAAACGGCGTAGCAGGCGATGATGGACACAATGTACACGCCGGCCAGCAGGAGGAGAAGAACTTGAATGTTCATGAAGAGAAGCCTGGGTTCAGGCATTTGAGTTGACCTGCTACGTGTAGTGACCGAGGGTGTTTAGGTCGTGCGGTCAAGCCGGTTCTGCCTCCGAAATACTGCCCAGCATTTTGAGCAGTAGGCCTAGGCCCGTGGCTAAGATACTGTCCAAATGACAGCCTAAGCTTCGGCTGAACGGATAGACGGCCCTTCCGCCGGAGATGGCGAGCAGGGGTCGGGCGGCTGCTGCGGAATGGTTCTTGGCGTTCAGTCCTATACAAGGAACACTACTTTAGGAAACTGCTTCATGTTCTACCTGCCGCACACCCTTCATCCATACATCGCACTGCTGACGGGGGTATACCTTGTCAGCGCGCTGCTGATGGCGCTGCTGGTGCCGCATCTTGTGGCAACCTGGACCCTCAGTTATTCCAAGCGCGTTCTGCCTTCGCCCTTCCTGCGCTGGCATCCCGCCTGTCCGAACAGTGTCAACGTGCACGGCTTCGCTGTGTTGCGACCCGACAATGCCGAAAAGCGCAACCTTTGGCTGCTGGCCCTGTTTCCCCTGGGCAACACCGTGATGGTGATGTTCTATGCGCTCGTCATCCCCTGCGTGCTCGTGCGCAGCATCTACGTGATGCTGAGGTTCGGCTCCGAGGCCAAGTACCAACGCTGGTTGCGCTCCTGCTGAGCAACCTAGTTCGCCCATTCTTGACCGCGCTTTCTGCGCGGTCTTTCTTTTGAGCCGCACAAAGAAAAACCGCACCCCGAAAGGCGCGGTTGGAAGTGACAGCAGGAGCCATCAACAAGTTGAAGACTGAAGGTACGGCAAGAAACTCTGTTCCTTGTAACTCAGGCGTACAGCGGCTCGTCCGCCATCGAAATCGCAGCCTTCGGGGAGGGGCTTTTGGCTTCGAAGAGGGAGAGCGCGGCGAACGCGTCGCCGTTGGCGTCCTCGAGTTGCTGGAGCATCCAGTCCGGCAGCGAACCTTGCAGGTGCAGGGGAACACCTGCGGGTTCGTCGAAGGACACGTCGCTCGTCAGAATGCCGAAGAATTCGTCGCCTTCGTCGAACACATCTTCCGGGCGGGAACCCGAGAGAAGGTGGTCGGCGTAGAGCTCGAGGTCGTCGGCGCTCAGGTCGCGCAGGTCGCCGGACGGCGGCACCAGTTGCAGCATCTCGCCGACAAGCTGCAGCTTGCCCTTGCGACGCTCGGCACGGCTCAAGCCGGACTTGACGGCCTTCTTGCTTCCGGGCTTGGCGAACTGGCTGCGCGTGTACAGATGGTCGGCGATGAATTGGCTGGTAGCGGACATGCGTATTTCCTCACGTGGTTAAAACTTCTACGTGTAGCCAACGCTTGAATATCTCGCGTCGCCAGGCCAAAAACGAAGCCCTCCCGAGGCAGACGCCAAGGGAGGGCTGAAGAAGAGGTGAGAACCTCAGGTCGAACGAAACTCGAAGCGTTCGAAATCGTCGATGCTGTACTCCACGATGGAGCGGGTGCCCGGCAGCTTGAACAGAACAGCGAGCATGGGCCCTTCGGCTCGGCTAAGCTGATTTTCGAACACGGTGCCTTCGCGCGACATGACGCTGCGGTCGTCGGAAACGACCACGTTCGCTCCGGACCGCAGCTGGGAGGCGCGGCGGATGCGGGACTGAGCGAGAACGCTCAAAGAGACCTGGACAGGGGTTGCAAGCATGTTGACCACCGGAATGTGAGTTGACCTGCGTCTGTGTAGAGAACGGGTCTTCCAATGGACAAAAAATGCGGCCGCCCAAAGGACGACCGCAGGAAGAAAAACGCCGACGAGTCGTCAGGTCATTTGTTGAACCACTCGTAGCCGGCAAGCACCAGGATGTCGCCATTGCTCAGCTCAGCGAACTGGGCTTCCAGCACCGCGCTGCCGTCTGTAGGCAGGCAGCTGCGGGTGTAGCCCGTGCCCATGCAGACTTGAATGACGCGGCCAACGGAAATCCGCTCACCGAAGGTGGTCGACTCTGCCAGCAGGTCCAGGCAGTCGCTCAGTTCGTTGGCGCCCAGTGTGACAAGCTCTGGCAGAGCTTGTGCCTCATGCAGTGCTGGGTGGTACTGCTCGGGCGCCGTCGTCAGCACGTAGAGTGGCCACAGCGAGGGCGTCGAGCGCCCCGTGTACACGTCTTCGTAGTCGCTCAAGTGGCGCATCGCGCCACGCTCGCGGTGTGCCTGAGGTAGCAGCAGCCCCAGCGCGTCCCAACTCTGCACGCGCAAACCCGACAGCTCGATGGCGAAGAACGGCTCGTTGGCCCGCTCCATGAGGCCTCGGACGAAAGGCAGTGTCCAGTCGGTACGCAAAAAGCGGTCACCGGCGTCGCCGTAATAGTCGCCCCGTGACGGATTGCTTTCAAGGCCGTCTGGCCGCACTTTGATGGTGATGTTGTCCATGAATGTCCTCTTGAATCCTCGTGTAGCCAAGTGCCCGCTGACTTGCTACACAGGCAAGGAACCACTTTTTCGGCGTTCTTGCCGAGCACAGGATATTGACCATGGCACTCATGAGCCCCTCCATGGAGGACTACACCGTTCGCCTCGACTTCTTCGGACGCTGCCCTCCGGCCCACCACACCTTCGCGCGCCACACCGGCATGCATTTTTTGGAGGTGTCCAAGGCCCAGTTCTATGCGGCCATCGGCCCGCTGGACATCGTCTGTGGCGTGCAAGGCAGCGGCGACAGCGCCTACTCCCGGTTCGCAACGCGCCAAGACACGGAAGTGGGTCGCGTCTACTCCGACGGCAGAGGCCTTGAGCCCACCCGCTATGTCTTGACGACAGCCTTCGCCGACAAGCGCCGCGCTGTTCTGGACCTCCACTGACTCCCCGTCATGTCCCCCAGGAACTTGCACTCCTGACCTGCTTCTCTTTCAACGGCCGCCCCTAAAGCGGCCGTTTTTCATTGCCCCGTGAAAACGCGCCAGCTCCTTTGCAGGAAGCCGGCGCGCTGAAGAGGGGACGATATCTGCCAGGCGGGTCTCAACCCAGCCCGAGCTCCTTGGCACGTGCAACGCTGCCGCTGACTGCCAGGGGCAGCCAAGGGTCTTCGTCCAGGAGATGTGTTCTCACCAGGGCAGCTGCCAGCCGGTGGTTCCCATCTTCGACCAGCCACCGGGGGTAGCAGCCCAGGCTGGGCACTCCGACGTCGACCTGAATTGGCTTCTGGAAGCCGTTGCGGGCGAACCACGCCACCTTGCGGGCATGTTGCTGACGTGCAGTCTGCTGCGCCATGTTACGACGCTGGGTCCAGACCGCGAACGGTTGCTGCAGGTCCTCATGGCCGGCTTCGATAACGGCTACCACCTCATCTACGCGCAGCGGTTGGACCAGCTCAATCCAGCATCCCTTGAAGGGGTTGCAGTACTGCGCAAGCACCGAGGTGCGCACCCAGCTGATGTCATAGCCATCGACTTCGCGCGGCAGATGAGCCGGCGGCAGGTCGCGGGATGTGAGAGTCTTCCTCATCTCCGTCCAGCCTACCAGCACACGTCCAGCAGCACGTCCTCGACACCGGTCAGGTCCGGCTTCTGGCACGTCACCCAGTGCAACGTGCGCAGTCCATAGCGCCCGAGGAAGTCGTCAAAGCTGCCTTTGAAGCCTTCATCACGGACCACTGCGTCGTAGAGCGTCTTGAAATTGTCTTCCTGCAGCATGTGCAGCGGTGTCTGTGGCCCACTGCCGAGCCGGTAGCTCGTACGCAGATGAAGGAGTCGGTCGTTGCCGAAGAGGTGCCAGTCGCTGAGTTCGTCACGGACCGCCTGCGGCAGCCGCGTGTACTGGACCACCAGCACGGTTTTTCGTTGAAGCATGTCGTGTCCTCACGGAAATAAAGGTTCTCCAGGCCTATAGCCAAAAGACACTTCGCGGAAGGGAGGAAGGTGCAAGAGTCAGCAATTGCGGACCTTGAGGCCGCTGTTCACCCTTTGGACCGCGGCACACCCGCCCATGATGGGCGAACATTCCAAGGCCCCTGGTAACCTCTAGCCCGTGAAACTCCCTCCGTACACACGAAAATCGAAAAGACCCGACGCGAAGACGATGCACGACGCGCAAAACCGTCTGCTAGACGAAGTCGTACCGGTGTGGCAGACAGTGAGCTGGGTCTTCGCGACCGTCGTGGCCGCTGCGGGATGCCTTGCCTGGTGGTTCGGAGGACTCGCCTCGTGACGCGGCGCCAAGTTGCTCTGCGCGCGTTCCCGCGTTATGCGCTGCGGTGCCTGCCCTGCAGCGCAGTGATGAGCGTGGCCTGTGTCTTCTTAGGCTGGACGTTCTGGCACGCACCGGTGTCGACCCTCGTGCACGTCGCAGGTTGGACGTTCCTTGTTTGGGCCCTCGCGTCTGTCGTACTCTACCCGGCAGTCGTCTACGAAACAGGCAGAAACTGGCGCGAAGAAGCAAGACAAGCCCACGGTGCGCCGGTGCACCCGGAATGGAGCAACGGTTCTTCAAGGTCGGGAAGTGACGACCAAGCCCACCGACAGGAAGACCCCCTCACCAACCCTGCTACAGGCATGCGGATGATGGGCGGCATCGCGGGCGTCGACGACTCAGGCGCAAGGTTTGGGGAGACGAACGACATGTTCCGAGACGACCAGCACTGAGGCCTCTAGGTCAGAGCCGATACAAAGCGACCTCGCGTTGCTCAGAATCCTCCAAATCAGCAACTGGCTGTAGGTCTACAGTGACTGCGATGCAATGCGGGTCTTTGTGAAAGCGCTTAGGCCGCCGTATGCTGTCGCGTCGACTCCAGATTCTCCTCCTCCCTCCCTCCCTCGTTGGAGTCGAACGGCCGCGCCCTCTTCAAAGGTTCGGCCGATTTTTTTGCCTGAGGTTTAAGCAAGAGAAGTGGGCGCCCTCTCGCGGCGGGTGGCGCCATGACCGCCACGCCTATTGCGATTTCAGGTGGGCTCCCATCAAAGCAGTCATCTCGAACATGGTCACCTCGTCCTTGCCCATCACGGCCTTGAGCGCGTCGTCACACAGCACATTGCGCTTGTTCACAGGGTTCTGCAGGTTGCGCGCCTTGATGTAGTCCCACAGTCGCTTGGTGGCTTCGGTGCGGGCCACCGGTTGAGGGCCGATGACAGCTGCCAACGACGGCGTGGGGGTCAGTGCCTTGTTGAACGCAGAGTCCTTCTTGGCGGCGGGCTTGGCGGAAGTTTTGGAAGGCATGAAGGCGAACGCCGCGCAAAGCGGCGGTTGAACAGAGAAAGGGGCGCCAGCATAGACCAGTTCGGCCACAGGAAGAGCTCAGGCTTGCAAGCGGTCTGAAGAAAGAGCCAAAGGTAGAGCTCAGTATCCCTGCGTGGCCGTCCCGCTGAGCGACAGCTTGCCGTTCTTGAAGAGCAGCTAGGGGCTACCGAAGCCTCGTCCGGCTCAGGGGCCGCTCGCATACGAATTCGTTGAGGTGCACCTAGCCCCCGGGTGAGTCCGGCAGGTCAGGGGAGCAGGCCTTGAGGGGGCACGCACTGACCATGCGCGCTGCGGGCCGACTCCGTGGCCAGCCTAGCCGCAGCCCCGGGAGCTCAGCGCTTGCGGTACAGCGGCAAGACGTGCAGGGAGAAGTTGGGCAGGTCCGTTGGGCCCGCCTTCATCTTTCCGCGGGAGAAGCCGGTGTTCACCACGGTCCCGTCCCCGTCGAAGCGAATCTCCCAGTACCAGCCAAAAGGGTCTGAATCGAGCGAGACCGCGCCGTCCGGCACATCGGGTTGTCCGGCCGCTGGGAAGATTGAGACCGACAGCGTTTGGTTGCCGCCGACGCCCCAATGTGAAGCTTCGGCGTCCTCGCGCATGCGCTCGTTCAGGTAGCCCTTCAGGTCGCTCCACTGCCGAGCGTAGGTGCCTTCCCTGCGTCCGTTCTTGTCTTCGACCGCCCAGCTTTTCGCCCACGGCAAGGTTGCTTCGTTAATGAGACGCACGGCGGCAACTCGCGCACCCTCGACCGAATCGGCCTCGATGGTGATGGAGCCCTGGTGCTCAATGCGCTTGCCTGCAATGAGGACATGAAAGTCGTCGTCCGTGCAGATGTCGATGTGCGCCACGTAGCGGGCAAGAGCGGGGAAGTTCATGGGGCTATCGGTGCTTTAGATTGTGCGCATTTTAGCATAGGTGCGCTCACGAAGCCGGAGTTTAGAGTCGGTGGCGGCTATACGCCGTATGAACGCAACACACCTCCTCACTTGGCTCTACAGCATGTCCGGCGTTGCCGGCATCGTGTCCTACGGACCGCAAATCCGCTCCGCATGGCGCAGCACCGACGGCGCGCGCGATGTGTCACTGCTGACTTGGGGCTTCTGGTGCTGCACGGCCACGGTGAGCACCTTGTACGCCTCGCTGGTCGTCAAGGACCTGCCTTTTGCACTGCTCAGTGCAGGCAACCTCGTAGGTTGCTGTGGTGTTGCGGGCGTGGCAGCCTGGCGTCGACGTCGGCGTTGACCTCAGCCCTTGCTCTGGCCAGGTGCGTAGCTCAAGCCCGCACCGGCTGAACGCCGGAAAGCTTGTTCTTCATGCAGCGCCACTGGTAGCCGCCGACGAACTTCTTCTTGTCGAGCGTCTTGTGGGTGTCGGTACGGCGGTTCAGCCAAACCGTCTTGACAAAGCCACCCGCGAGCATGGGGAAGCACAGGTCCCACTCCTCGTTCATGCGCTGACGCCAAACCTGCTTGATGACCTGGCCAGTCTTTGCGTCCAGCTCAGCTTCGATGAGGATGGCGTCTTCCGCGCTGAATTGTCGCGGCAGTTCGATGTCGGCGTAGTCTCCTCCGTTCGTGCTGACGTGTGAAGCATGATTGCCGTAGCGCAGTGCACCTTGGTGCAGCGGTTGACGAGCATGTTCGGGGATGAAAACGTCTTTATGAAACAATAGAGAAGACAAGGGGGGCCTCGCGTCAAGAAGTTGAAAACTCCTGACGTGAAGGGCCTGCCTTTATCTTCCGCAGTCGCTCCTGCCCATGGTGGAATTCGCGCGGCTCGCCTGAGAGGTCAGCTCGAAGACACCCGGCGCGCAGCGGTCACGTAGAACACTTCGCATGCTCCGGCCCCCGTGTCGGTGCGCGACCGAGAGGTGCGAACACCGGACTTGCCGTCCAACGCACTCACATCGACGAGCAATCCTTCCAGGGCCACCACCTCTCCACGCATCAGCGAAGTCACGAAGTCGAAGACTGCGGCGCTGGCGGGGATGACGTGCACATTGGCCATGTTGGCCTCCAGCACGGGCTTCGGCAGTGGCCAGGTGGTGTCACGGGTATGCCAGTGAAACCACCGGTGGCCTTGCGTGATGTCGAGCCTTGCCAACACAGCAGGGTCTGCTGCCAGACCCCAGGCCAGCGCGAGGTCGACCGGTGCAAGCTTGGCTTGGTTGTCGAAGCGGTAGCGCTCAGCGCCTGCGACGCGCGCCGTGATGCGGTAGCGTGCCACACCAGTCAAGCGAAATCCCCCGCGCGTACCGAGCGCCGTCTCGGCAGTGTCGACTTGCAAGGGCATCGACCCCAGCGCGAGCGGCTCTTGAGCGAAGCTACCGGCTGCGGGCTGTCGCTCGCAGCCGGCGAGGGCGAGAACGAGTGCACCCCATACCGCCGCACGCAGGACTGCACGCGCCGCCGGCGAGCGACTCACCCCGATGCTCAGTTGGTCCACAGCGCGGCATTTGAACCAGGCGGAGGCGGATGCTTCCAGGCGTTCTGGCCGAAGTTGGCCGTGCCCTGGTTGTTGTAGACGCCGATGTAGGGGTAGTACGTCTGACCCGCGGTGAACACGGAGGTTCGGGTAGCGACCGCAGTGCCATTGCGATAGATGGTGAGACTGTTGTTGTTGAAGTCAGTCAACACCCCGATGACATCGCCAGCTGCGGGCGCCGGATAGTAGGTTGCGAGCGAGTTGCCCTTGCCGATACGCATTCCTGCACTACCGCCAGCGGCCTGCCCTGTGAAGCCAGTGAAGGCGGACGACGTTGCCGGACTGCTGGTCATTGACAGGGCTGACGTGACCACCCCGACGGACGGCGTCGGGTTGTTCGAGTTAGCCGTGTTGACCGTATCGAGGGTCACCTCAAAGTAGTAAACCCCTGACGAACGTCCAGCAGACGTGCGCGCGCCCCCATAGCCGGAGGTGTTGAACACGGTCAGGTTTCCATTGGACAGCGTCGTGCCCGCGGCCTTGGTCGACGCATCAAAGACCATGTAACTCACCGGGGCTGTGCCGGAGCCGGTCAGCGTGAAGGCAGACACCGTGCCAGACCCGGAAATCGTCAACGTCCCGCTGGTACTCGTGCCGACTACCTGAGGGGTGTAGACGACGATGAGGGTGCAAGTAGCCGAGGGGGCGAGGCTGGCCGCGCAAGTGCTCGAGGCACTCTTCGTGAACTCGCTGTTGCCCGTGATGGACAAAGAAAGCGGCGTAGCAACGGTGCTCGAGGCGTTCGCAATAGTCAAGGAGGTGGTAGTCGACGTGCCCTGCGTCGTGCTGCCCAGCGACACCGTGGAGCCCGACACCGCTGCGCCCGTCGCCGTGATGGTCGTGTTGCCGTAGACATAGGCGCCCGGAGTGGCCCAAGTCAGGCCGTTGCCCAGGGTGACCACGACGTTGGCCGGACCTGCGGTGCCTGCGGGCGTGATGGCCGTCAAGGTCGTTCCGTTAACAACGCTCACCGAGGTGGCGGCGACACCGTTGAACGTCACAGTCGGAGTGCCTGTCAACCCGTTGGTGGCTGTCAACGTGACGGCGTTCCCTCCCGCTACGACACCTGCGACCGGGCTCACGCTGAGCGTACCGCTGCCTTGACCCGTGAACGAAGTTGACACGATGGTCGAACCGCTGGTGAACGTCAGCGAGGACGCCGCGAGGAACTGGACACCAGTTGGCGTGTATGTCACCGTGACCTGGCAGCTGGCCCCCGGTGCGAGGCTGACTCGCGACGCCGAGGTTCCGCATTGATTGGAGGTGATGGCCAGGCCGACGTACTGCGGCACCGCGGCCCAAACGCCGGATGCCGTTGCATTGCCCGTATTGCTCAGAGTCACGGTGGTCGAGCCAGTAGAACCGACGGTCACCGCACCGAAATCCCGAGTCGAGTAGTCCACAGCCAGTTGGGGCTGTGCTCCTGAGCCTGTGAGGCTGACCGTGGTGGGCGAGCCGCTGACGTTGGAAGCAAACGAAAGCGTGCCTGTGACGGTGCCAGACGCGGTCGGCGCGAAGGTGACTGACGTGTCGCAATAGGCGCCGGGCGTCAATGTTGCGCCACAAGATGTGCTACCCGAAGCAGGGAAGGCAAAGGCAGCATTGCCCGTCAGCGCCGGCGCAGACGAAAACGTGGCAGTGGCGGTACCCGTGTTTGTCAGGCGCACGCCCAGCGTGAAAGCGGCGCCAATGTTGACCGTGCTGAAGTCGACGGTCGAGGTCGAAGCGCTCAGCACGGGAGCCGTGCCGGTACCCGACAGGTTGATGTGCCCCGTGGTCGCATCGGAAGCGAAGGCCAGCGAAGACAACGCACTGCCCAGCGTTGTTGGCTGGAACTGCACGGTCACGGTGCAGGTATCGCCTGCCGCCAGAGTGACTCTCGATGAAGCCGTGCCGCACTGGTTTTCCGTGACGCGGTAGCCCGTTGCAGACAAGCTAGCGTAGACGCCCGTCGAGGGGGCCGTGCCCGTGTTGCGCAGCGTCACCACATGGGACGCAGACGCGCCTACGAGCACATCGCCGAAGTCGTAGGAGCCCGTACTGGGCGTAAGGCCAGGCGTCGGGGTGCCGGTGTCTCCAGGCCCTGGCGTTGTCGGCGGCGCGGTGGGGTTGGTTGGCGCGGTGACCACCAACTGCTTGACTTGGACGTTGTACTCGTACGATGCGGCGAGAACCACGGGCGCGAACAGGACCTGAGTCCCGCACAAGGTCGCGGTCAGAAACTTGCGGAAAATGGCTTTCATTGAACGGCGCCCGGCGGCTTGTAAACGATTGCTTGGTATAGGTCCTCGTTTCAAACCACCCTCACCGGCCTGCCTGAGAACAAGACATCCGCCTAAGCGCGCCCGTTCGAAGGTTGGCTGCCCGGTCCGACTAAGGAGCGGGCCGGGGCGGACCCCACACGCTCAACGGCAGAGGCTGAGCACTGGGTCTTCCGGGGCCACCCCGTTCGCCACCGCCATAGCGCGGTAACTGGCGTGCAGCAGCAATCCGCCGTCGCAGACATCCGGGGCGTAGCGTCCGCTGATGTATCCCAGCCTCACCGCCAGATTGTGGTCCGCTCCCCGCAGCAGAAATCCTGCACAAGTGGCAGGCTTGCCCGTCCCTGATTGGTGGCAGGAAAACACATGCTCCGACATATCGTATGCCGTGCGTGCCGAGTGCCGAAAGGCCTCTGCGGGGAACACGCCTGTCGCATCGACACGCCAAGGACAGTCGGAACACGGCTCTCGCCTGTAGCCTTTGCAGGAGCTCCGAACCGAGACCACCTGATGGCCGATGCCCGCCCCCCTCACTTCCAGGACTTCGGACTTTCGTCGTGGCAGGGGGCTTGCTGGGGACGTCTTGGGCATGAGCCAACGATAACGCACGGCCCCCGCTCGGTGTCGCTTGTTCTCGTCAAGGACGGGCGTCGGCGACCCAGGTCAGGCCTAGCAGACCGGTGCTCGTCGTGACGGTCACCGGTTGGCCGGGTGACAACATGGAACCGGGAACAGGATGCTGAAGCGCAAAATGGAGCTTTGAAGAGATGCGGTAGCGCATCGGTGCGCCATCTTTATGCGCCAACAGCAAGTAGTACTCGTCCGGTGCTTTCCGGTGTGCCTGGCGGTCCAGTGACTTGAAGGTAAATACGGCAGTCTGCGACTGCGCGGTGCTGCAGCTATTGAGAAAGTCGACCACCCGGTCGGCACCTCTGGCGAGCAGCATCAGGCTGAACAAGAGGCTCAAGAGCACGCACGCACCGCGTGTACCACGGTCTCGAGCCAGCACTCCCGAAATTGCGCCACAAACCAGGGCGAATACACCCGCAACCAGGGCTCGATAAGCCCACGGTGCCCCTTCCAGGGTTGGTTCCTGCGGCAGAAACAGGGGCACGGCGGACATCATGAAGAAGAGCCCGACGGCCACCAGGGGCGCAGTGGTGGCACTGCGCCGCGCCCTCACCTGCGATTCTGATTCGGGAGCCAGCTCAGCCAACCAGGTGGGTAGCTCAGTGGCCAAGTCCGCCAGAGCAGCGCGGTACTGCTCGTAGTCGGTGCGACTCACGGCCCAGCCATTGCGAAACACTGCCCGCAACTTGCCCGGATGAAAATGGAGCGCCTGCAGCTTGGGGTTCTCTTGGAACAGCGCCAACAACCGGGCACGGCATCCGCCATCTTCGCGCAGCCGCTGCCTGACGTCGTCCTGGGCAGACAGCAGGGTGAGCTGCTCGTCAAACGCTGCCTCCACCGACCCACCTTTTTCTTGTCCAAATGACAGGTATTGCGCCAGCTTCGAACGACGCGACAGGCTGAAGCGGCCGGTCACGCTCAAGTCCGTGACCATCGCAAATTGTCCTTTTCCTGCGTGTGCGGAGCGAACGCCCAGCCGCTCCGCAGGGGGTCGAGTAGCGAAGGCATAGCCGAGAGAGCCGATGAGGGCGAGCAAGAGCAGACCGAAGACGAGTAGCATGACAGTATCCGAGAGGACCAGCGAAGACCGCTGGCGAGGCCTATAGCCACTTGAGGGCAGCCCTCCCCGGGCAAGGCTCTGCTCATTCTTCTAAAATGTCGCCAATGGCTGAGAATTGCGTGCCCAAGCCGAGCCAAGGTGAGCCCTGCAACAGCTGCGGCTACTGCTGCACGGCTGAGCCCTGCGCTCTTGCAAAAGAGTTCTTGCATTGCACTGCGGGGCCGTGCGTGGCGCTGGAGCAGCAGCACGGAGGGCAGCTTACTTGCGGCCTGGTACGCAACCCCTTGGGCTACCTTTTCAAAGCGGTACACCCTGACGCCGAGGTGCCAGTGCTGGCCGCGGCTCCCGAATCCCTTGAGGGCTACCAGCTGTCGGTGCGCTTTGCGTCCGCTCTCGGTCTGGGCAAAGGCTGTGATGCTGAGGACGACGAGGCGTCAGCAGCCTGGCCTTCGCGGCCACCAGAGGCGACTTAGCCGAACCGGGGACGCCTTAACAGGCATCTAATTTCGTCCCGGGCCGGGGGAGGGTGGTCAGGTTGGAGGAATATTGAAAGAAACCAGAATGCAGGCCGCTAGAACAAGCCACAAAACCGCCCACAGCCGGTTTCTTCCGCCAAGCCCGTAGCTGTAGGCAGCGAGAAAGCACACTACGAAAGAAACCACAACCAACAGCGCCAAAAGACCTCCGCCAAGAGCCATGGCCAGTGCTGGGCACTGGATGAATTGCAGCCAACCCCAGTACGCCTCGCCAATTGCGGGCATGAGGATGAGTGCGGCGTGAACAAGCGTGTCAACGGTTTTCTGCTTCATTAGGCATTCAGTCAGGAATGAAGACCCGCTTCTCGAAGTCGTAGGCGTATCTGTCAAAGGGGCTTAGAACAGAGTCATGCGTAACGGTTGGGGCACCTTGGCTCAGAGCGTAGCTGGCGCCAATCACATGCTTGAAATTCAACGGAAGCTCCGCCGGGTAGTTCCCCGTCCGTTCCTTGATTTCCAGAATCTGGCGAACAAGGTTGTCACCCTGGGCGCGAAGGTACAGGGTATGGCAGTACAAGGTGAACACGCCGGCCGCGAACGCAGCCAACAGAATGCAGGCCTTTTGTCCGAGCACCCGTCGCTTCGCGGGCCGAACTACGGCGGCAAATCCCGCGGCGCACCCCCACACGACGATTGAGGCAAACGACAGCCCCAGGAAAGCCGAACCAAAAACCGGGATGCTGGCTGACAGCATGACGAGCATCGTCAAAGCGATGGTCACGCGGTGTTCGCGGTAGAGGGTGTGACGGCTGGAAGGATTCATGCCCCGTGTAGCCAGCCCCTCGAAACGGCTTCGCCATACAGCAGATGGCGGCATCATCCCGGGCATGCAGCCCGACTACCTCGCCCGATTGAGCCCAGACGTCAGAGCCTTCGTGCAGGAGGTGGAGGCGGCTGCCGGCGTGGATATCGAGGTGGCCCCGCACGAGCAGCTGAACACCGGCGGTCCCTTCGGGCACGGCAAGCTCAAGGTCGAAGTACATACCACTCCGGTTCGGCTGCTGGCGCCGACCAACGGCTACTTTCCAGACGGAGGCGTCGTCCACGAGGTTCTGCATATGCGCAGAACGCGGGCTGAAGGCGTGCCGCTTCTGGTTGGAGCGGATGAGTGCGGCCCAGAGCTCGAGCAAGGCCTATCCAGCCTTGACAACGCCCTGGAGCACCTGGCCATCGTTCCCGAAGAGCTGACGCGCCGGCCCGAGCGGCTGGAGCACTGGGAGGCGGTCATGCGCCGCACGTGGTCAGAGGACCTGCCCAGGATGGCGGGCCATCCCGCTCAGCGTATCTGGGCGTTGGTGCACTGGGCATTCATGCGAGACGTGCTTGCGGAAAGCGAGGTTGTGACCATTGCTCGCGCCTTCCTCGCTGGGACCGGCCTTCAGGCCGAGGCCGACACCTTTGCCGACGAACTGCTCGCGGTCCTGGCTGACAAGCCGACGGCGGTGCGGCTTTGTTTGAAGCGGTTTGGGCTGCCGCAGGAGATGGCGGCGCTGGAGTTTGTGAGCAGTGAGACTGGGGCTAGGCAGGTGGCGATTTAGCCAAAAGTTATCTACTCCAGCGACCGAGGCGGGTCAAAGCGAAGTGACGCAACAGGAATGAGCGCCCCGCGCATCTCGTTGGGTGAGGCCACGACGAAGATGAGTGGGCAGAAAACGAATTTTTCAGCGAGTGCTATACGTTGGGTCGATGCCAAAGCAAATTAGCTAGGCGGCCAGCAAATTCACTACCTCGCATCAGGAGCTAAATGACCCCTCCCTTCAATCTTTCCGAAACGGTGCTTCGCGCCGGGCAGGAGTATCACCTTCGACTGTCGATGCAGATTGACCCGCCCGGAACCATCTCCGAGCAGTTCCGTCAACGCGGCCGTACTTTGGACAACCTGCTCCTGTTTGAGGTCTGGACCCCGGACGTAAACGAACTCCGAGGCCCGGCCTCCGCAGAGGGTGCCCCGATGGCTTGTTGCAAGAAGCTGTATGACGCCTTCCTCTCCGCGACGACTCAAGACGACAGGCATCGAGCAAGTTTGGCCCTGCAGCGGCACTGTCGTACGGCCGAACACGTGGCAAACCGCCACGGTGTCGACAAGAAGCTCGTGGTGGCCGCGGCCGCACTTTTCGAAGCCCAAGACGGCAATCGGGCCTAATTGGCGAATATTGAGCCGCTCCCTGGGGCGGCTCTTTCGAGTCATGCGTAGCGGGGAACTTTCGCCGCAGTAAGGGGGACGCTGCTCCCGGTCCTAAGGCTGCTGAGGCGCTGCCCTGTCTTTAACGGTCGGGAACGAGACCTTGCCATCGCGCCATCGCTTTGCGCTCGAGCGGTTCGTCAGAGCTTCCCAAACGGCTCCGCTCATCTCGTATCGCAGCACGTCGAATCCTGCCTGCACTTGAGCATTACAGGCTGCGAGGCCCATACCCTCGGCCACGGCTAGGCGCTCCATCGACTGTGGGCAATTGTCGGTCGCCGCAGGGTCATCAAAGGTGGTTTTGCACGGCGTGAAGTCGTAGGAGTGATGCCTGCGGCAGGCCGAAGGCCGCACTTCGTACACCCCGCACATGTTCGCCTCTGTCAGGAACGCGCATGCGATGTTCGTCTTCATGTGCTTGTCCAGGCCTAGGGCTGCAGCTTGGTCGGCGTTCGACTTCAGCTTCGCTTCGAGGACTGCCCGCTGGACGGCTGAGAACTTAGCGCTAACGTGCTCTGCCAACGCCAGCGCTTCACTGGCAGAGATGTAAACGTGATAGTGGCAGCACAGGCCGCAGCCAGCCTTGCATGCAAGCGATTGTCCGGGTACGTCTGCAACCGCAGCCAGCGCCTCGTCCAGCCGGCGGTACACCTGAACCTGGTACGCAAGAGGCGTGGTCTTCCCCGTTCGGACCTGCTGCAAAGCAGGGGGCTGGACTTGGGCCGCACGGAACACCCGCTCTTCGACTGTTTGTGCGCTCATTCGGCCATTTTCGCAGGCTAACCTTGGCAGGGTGCGGGCCGCCCCGGAACTGGGAAGGCAGGAGCCCGTCCCAGGCGGCTAACGTACCTGCATCTTCAGCCGCCACGCTCGGCCAGCCAGTCCGACTTC
>JACCDS011481453.1_pt1 | contig 25950 bp, 22 predicted proteins | sample 7446441 | NCBI WGS metagenome assembly JACCDS01 (sample SAMN15323445, study PRJNA562643) | freshwater metagenome | isolation source: river surface water | place: USA:Blue River Watershed | collected 2017-08-17 | reverse complement strand
TTAAGAAAAAAGGTAGTAATAATGTCGTTTTGCTAAATACGAACTTTTATATTTGTATTTCTAAACAAAATTTAATTCATATTTAGATGACTTTAATAAAATCAATATCAGGAATTCGAGGAACAATCGGAGGTAAAGTAGGAGATAATCTGACGCCAGTTGACGCTGTTAAATTTGCGTCGGCCTATGGGACTTGGTTAAAGAATTATTCTGGGAAAGAAAAATTATCAGTGGTAATTGGTCGCGATGCCCGAATTTCAGGCCCGATGATTCATAATTTGGTTGTGAATACATTAATTGGACTTGGAATTGATGTGATTGATTTAGGACTGTCCACTACACCAACGGTTGAAGTAGCGGTGCCTTTAGAAAAAGCAGACGGGGGTATTATTTTGACAGCTTCTCATAATCCAAAGCAATGGAATGCCTTGAAGTTATTGAATGAAAAAGGCGAGTTTTTGAATGGAGTAGAAGGCGAGAAAATTTTAGAAATTGCCGAAGCGGAAGCTTTTGATTTTTCTGATGTTGATTCATTAGGAACAATTTTAGAAAACGATGCCTATATGGATATTCATATTGACGAGGTGTTGAATTTACCTTTAGTGGATGTCGATGCTGTAAAAGCAGCTCAATTTAAAGTAGTCGTTGACGGTGTGAACTCATCAGGAGGAATTATTATTCCTAAATTACTTGAATTAATGGGTGTGGAGGTAGTAAAACTATATTGTGAGCCTAACGGACATTTTCCACACAATCCGGAACCTTTAAAAGAACATTTGACCGATATTTCAGAATTGGTTGTTAAAGAAAAAGCTCACCTTGGAATCGTAGTTGATCCAGATGTGGATCGTTTGGCTTTCATTTCTGAAGATGGAGAAATGTTTGGAGAAGAATATACTTTAGTAGCTTGTGCGGATTATGTGTTGAGTAAAACTCCGGGCAATACTGTTTCTAATATGTCTTCGTCTCGTGCATTGCGTGATGTTACGAATGGACATAAAGGAAGTTACGAAGCCAGTGCTGTAGGTGAGGTGAATGTAGTAGAGTTAATGAAGAAGAATAATGCCATCATTGGTGGTGAAGGAAACGGAGGAATCATTTATCCTGAACTGCATTACGGACGTGATAGCTTGGTAGGAGTAGCATTATTCCTGACACATTTAGCAAACAAAAAAATGACGGTTTCTGCTTTACGCGCTTCGTATCCAGAATATTATATGAGCAAAAATAAAATTGAGCTGACTCCTCAAATTGATGTAGATGCTATTTTAGTTGCCATGACTGAGAAATATAAGAATGAAGATATTACCACGATTGACGGAGTGAAGATTGATTTTGCTTCAGAATGGGTGCATTTGAGAAAATCAAATACAGAACCGATTATCCGTATTTACACAGAAGCTCCTTCGCAACAAGAAGCGGATGTGTTAGCGTTACGTATCATTGATGAAATAAAAGTAATTGCGGGAATCTAATCCCAAAGTCATTTAAATTAAAAATCCCCTTTCGTTACGAAAGGGGATTTTTTTTATCTGCGATGTTTCCATCTTTTGTGCGTCCAAAAATAGTATTCGGGTGCTTCTAAAATTTGTTTTTCGACAAGTTTTAAATAAGTATCTGTGATTTCAAAATCAGGGATTTGAGTTACATTTTCTCCGATTGGGATAAATGTAGCTTCATAAAATCCCCGTCCCACTTTTTGTACATCAACAAAAAGCACATTCAAATCATATCGTTTAGCAAGCATTTCGGCTCCTGTGTGAACAGGGACTTCAATTCCCATGAATTTTTGCCAATGAAAGGCGCGATTCAATTTGGGAGATTGGTCGCTAGCAAGACAATATAGTGCTTGAACTCCTTTGGATTCATTATCAGAAATAAATGGGATTGTATTAAATGTAGTTACCAATTCGGCATCATATTTCGCCCTAATTTTTCGCACTAACCGATCAAAATAAGGATTGGCAATTTTTTTATAGACACCAATTCCTTTGAATTTCATATGGCTATTAATAGAAATTAACCATTCCCAACTGGCATAATGCGAAGCCAATAAAATCACACTCTTTCCTTTGTTTTCGTATTCTTTGATTAACTCGATATTGGTAATGGTAAAACGTTTGTTCATTTCCTCAGCCGAAATAGACATGGTTTTAATCATTTCCAAAAACATATCACAAAGGTGATGGTAAAACTTTTTTTCGATTTGCAATCGTTCTTTTTCACTTAAATGAGGTAATGCAATAGACAAGTTATAACGAACCATTTTTTTTCGATAGCCTACTATATAGTATACAAGCAGATAAACTAGGTCTGAGAACCAATAAAATACTCGGAATGGGAGTATTGAGATTATCCAAAGTAAAGGAAAGCTTATTATAAAAATCAGAAATTGCATGCAGTTATTTTTGGCAAATATAATTCAAAAAAAAATGTGAATTTAAATTTCAGAAGAACAAGGTCAATTTATCCGAATCATTATCTTTACCATTCACTATAAATGAAGTGATATGAATATGATACTAATTGGAATCATCGCTGTTACAGTTTTGATGAGCTATAAAGGATTTAACGATTTGTCTTTTTTTAGAAAATACGAATTCCACATAGGAAGTATTCAAAAAGGAGAACAGATCCGAATGCTATCGTCTGGATTTTTGCATGTTGACATGACCCATTTGCTATTTAATATGCTTACACTTTGGTTTTTTGCTCCTTTAGTTTTGGCGTATTTAGGAAATTGGACTTTTGTTCTAATCTATATGGGAAGTTTAATTTTCGGGAATCTATTGACGTATATTTTTAATAAAAATAATTACAGTTATCGAGCCGTAGGTGCTTCTGGAGCAGTTACGGGAGTGTTGTATTCGGCTATCTTATTACAACCCGATATGATGTTAGGACTTTTCTTTGTGATTCCTATTCCGGCCTATCTTTTTGGAATTTTATACTTGTTGTATTCTATTTACGGAATGAAATCTCAAAACGATAACATTGGACATTCAGCCCATTTTGGAGGAGCTGTTGGCGGCTATGTAATCACACTAATGGAACAACCTCAATTGTTAGTAGAACACACCTTAATGGTTGTCTTATTGACTATTCCTATTGTGGTTCTTTTTATAATGCAGCGATTAGGGAAGTTGTAATAATTGAGAATAAAATAAATAAAAAAGTCCTGATGTGTATCAGGACTTTTTTTGTGGAGCATAGGGGAGTAATCTCGAACTTTTTTATATCAGATTTAAAACTTTTGCAAAAAAAATGACCTTAAAATAAATTAAGGTCATTGGTTCAACTAGTGGAGTCGCCGGGAATCGAACCCGGGTCCAAACAAGCAACTAAAGAGCTTTCTACAGGCTTATTTCCTGATTGGATTTTCGATGTTTTGCTAGGCCAGAAACAGCCACAAAACACTTAGTCTCTTAATTTTCAAGTACCGCCCGAAACATACAATACTCTAGGTTTATATTTACGATTCCCCTAGATCAAATGCTATAAACCAAAGCCTTTGAGGAGAATCCTGCTTTCCTACCTGGTAGGACGAGGCTAATCTTACTATAATTCAGATTATGCAGCAAGAGCGTAGTTTCCTTCGCCGTGTAAAAAGTGTGAAGCCTTTTATTAACGAGAATTACTTCAGTTCTCGACCTGCTTACTTTTCAATTCGACTTGCTGTCAAAACCAGTCGACCCCATGTTGTTTTAGAATAGTCAATAACCGTTCCAAAAACCGAGTGGCAAAGGTAAATCTTTTTTAGGGATAAAAACGAATTGATTTGGGTATTTCAAATCGTAGATCGTAGATCGTACATCGTATATCGTAAATCAAATCATTCTTCCGTATCTGTTTCAAATGGATAATCTCCAAATAAGGGCGCTAATTTTTTCACGTTGTAGGTGCTTTTATTCATTTTGTTAGACAAAGCAAGAATAGTCACATGTTCTTTTTGTAGTGTGATATACGCTGAGGTATTGCCATGCCACCACCCGTTATGGAAATAAAAATTTTGTCCCGTTTCCCAATTGACCATTCGAATTCCTAGACCGTAGTTTTTCTTTCCTTTGTGTTCGTTGCTATATCCCGTATAAACTTGTTTTAATAAAGCAGGTTCTAAAAATCCAGGTTTGTTTCTAGCACGATCTAGTTTTAATAAATCACGCACAGTAGAGTAGATGTTTTTATCGCCGTACACTTCGTCTAAATAATCTTTACCAATTTCAACTCGGTTCGCTTTGTAAGACGGAACTATAATATCTTTGTCTTTTTCGTAGTCAAATACAAAAGTATTGCTCATACCGAGTGGTTTAAAAATCATTTCGGTCATGGCTTCCTTGTAGCTTTTTTTAGTTATCTTTTCGATAATAAGAGCCAGCATAGCATAATTGGTATTGCAATACGCAAAACGTGTGTTAGTTCGCGATTCTAACCCAATGTTTTTGGTAGCTAAAAGTGTCAATATGTCTTGATTAGTCAATCGCTTGTGCCTGTCCCAAACTCCGTCATTTCTGTCGGTAAAATATGCATAGTTACGTAATCCGCTTCGGTGGTTCAATAGCATTCGAACGGTCACTTCTGGAAAAGGAAATTCTTTTAAAATCACGTTGACTTTCTGGTCTAAATTCAGTCGGTTAGCATTGATTAATTTTAAAACGGCCGTTGCGGTCAATACTTTACTTACAGAAGCAATGTGCAAAGGAGTATTAGGAGTAATGCTATCTTTTTTACTAAAATTAGCTAACCCATCGTATTTTTCAAAAATAATTTGTCCATTCTTAGCAACTAAAAAAGCACCATTCGCACTTTTTCCAGGCCAGTTTTTATTATAAAAATGAGCAATTTTTTGTCGGGTTGTTTTAATATAATCTTCACTAAGTTTTGGTTCCTCATTGGTGTAAGGTTTCATTTTAGGAAGTTCATTTTCAGGAAGTTCGGAGTCTTTGATGTCTGATTCTGTTTTGCCTTTGCCGCAAGAGCTCAAAACAAGAGATAAAACCAGTATTTGTAGTATATTTGCTTTCTTAAAATAGTTCATTTTCGTAGTGGTACTTGAGTCACAAATATATTGAATCCATTGCTTTTACGAAGCTTTTTTTCGATTATCAGTAACTTTTTATCCACAATCCAATGTTATTAAAATTGTATTGTACTGGATGCCAGCAAGTATCATTTTGATTGGAATTAAAAATTAACTCAAAATAGTGTCAAAATGAGATTTTGTTCTTTTTTGCGAAAGATAAAACAGCACAATAAGTATATCAATTAACAGCATTTATAAGTATGAAATTCGGAATTTTAAAAGAAATAAATGAGCCAATGGATCGTAGAGTTGTATTTTCTCCAGCCTTATTGGAGCAATTGCAAGATCATTTTCCACAAGCTCAATTTGAGGTAGAGAGTTCCTCTACTCGAATTTTTACTGATGAAGAATATACAGCAAAAGGCATAGCAGTAGTTGCAGATGCAACTAATTGTGATGTGTTAATGGGGATTAACCCAATTCCTGTAGCTAATTTAGCACCCAATAAGGCCTACTTTTTTTTAGGCAGAACTACTAATCATTTGAATGATAACGAAAATCGAGAAATAAAAGTTAAGGTTTACGATTATTCAGCCATGATTGAAACCAATAGTTTTCAAAATACAATTGGTTTGGTAGGCGCCTATAATGCTTTTCGTGCTTTTGGAATTAAATTTGAATTGTTTAAGTTGCCTAGTGTAACGACTTTCTTGGACCAAATCAGCTTGATTACGTATTTGAAACGTCCCGTTTTACCTCCTTTAAAAATTACTGTTATCGGAACTGGAGCAATTGTTTCGGGCGTGAAAGTAATTATGAAGGCAATGAAAATAAAGGAAGTGTCAGAAACCGAATTTTTAGTAAAAAAATATGCTCAGGCTGTTTTTACTGTGATAGAGAATGTAGATTCGAATGAATTGGAACCTTTTACAAAGGTTTCAGACATCATAATCGCAGATTCTCAAATGGAAGGAAAAGCGGTGATTTTATCTCAAGAGTTACTAAATGCTAAAGATTGTAAACTAAGAGTTGTTGCTGATTTGCATCCTGAAGCTTCCAATACATTAGCGTGTACCTTACGTCAATCTACTCAAGAAGAGCCTTTTTATGGCTATTTGCCCAACGAAAATAGGGAAGTAGATGTGTTTCATCCAGCGGCTATTGTAGTGACTGCTGTTCCTAATTTAGAAGTTGAATTCCCGCGAGAGTCTAGCGAAGCCTTTGGTAAACAAGTATTGGAACAAATTATCCCCGCTTTTTTTAACGGAGATACACAAGGCATACTACAAAAAGTCAAAGTGTATTAATAGTAACCAAAATGTTTGTAAATCAAAATGTTAAATTGATTTTTAAGCTTTAGTAAAAATAGATTGGTTAGTTTTTTTATTTTTTGTTGTCTGGCCAAAATAATAAACTTACATTTGTACTTGTATACAAACAAATTCCGGAAAATATGTTTACTTTTTCACAGTACTTAGGCTTTTTACTTTTCTTAACCATTTTGACAATGGGATTCTGGCTAATGTTTTTCTTAGTTGGATTCGTGTCTTACTGGGTTGGTGGAGCTTCTTGGGAAGCTTACAAAGAAAAGAAAGCAAAAAAGAAAGAAGAACAATCAGCTTAATCTGATTGTTTGATAATAAAAAAGCTCCGAATTTCGGAGCTTTTTTTATGGACTATTTAGACTGCCTTTTCAGGTAGTCTGTTTGTATTATCCTTGGAATTCCATCTCGCCTCCGTTATCATTCATTCTCTTTGGTTGTTTTTCTCTTTCGTTTTTAGCTTTGTTAAAACGGTAAGTGAAAGATAGAGTTACTTGTCTTACTCTCCACTGCATTTCGGCTCTTGAACTCAATACGCCAGGAAGATACGTTTCCATAATTCTTTTTCTACCATTGAAAACGTCATTTATATTTAAGGCTATAGTAGCTTTGTCTTTTAAAACATCTTTACTGAAAGCTAAGTTAGCACTGAAATTACCCAAAACTCTACCTTGAGCATTATTTTGTGGTCCCATGTACATTAAGTTAGTTTGCCAGTCAATTTTATTTGGCAAAGTAATTTTTGAGGATAAACGGCTAAACCAAGAACTAGCAACTTTGTCAAAATTTTGGGTTACCACTACATTGTTAAAATTGGTATATACAAAATCACCTTTGGTGTCACTTTGGAAGAAGTTGAAATTAGAGTTTAATTTCCACCATTTGTATGGAGAATAATTCAAGGTAAACTCAAATCCAGTTCTGAATTCAGTTGCAATGTTTATAGGAGACATTATAATCACAGGTGTCCCGTTGATAAAATTGCCTGATTCTCTACGAGCAAATTGGAATACATCAGTCGTTTTGTTGTAATACAATGAAGTACTCAATGTTAATTTAGACCAACGTTTGATGTAGCCAAAATCTAATGCATCTGTCATTGATGGATTTAAGTCAGGATTACCCACGAATATATTGATGTTACTCGATAAATTACTAAATGGATTGATCATACGACCTCTAGGTCTTTCAATTCGTTTGCTATAACTAATAGAAGCACTACTTTTGTCTGATATTTCATAAGTAAAGAAGGCACTTGGAAAAAAGTTACCGTATTTCTTTGTGTTGAAACTATTAGTTGCTAATTGATTAATTTCAATATTCGAATCTTCGTAACGCATTCCTAAAAGGACTGATACTTTATTTTGTTTGAATCCGTATTGAGTGTAAAAAGCGTTTACTTTTTCTATATAATCCAATACATTAGTGAAATTAGGATTGATAACACCGTCATTTTTTACTTGATAATCAGTTGATAATTTAGAAAAATTACCTCTATAACCTGCTTCAAATTGACTTCCTTTTCCTAAAGGTAACACATAATCACTTTGAACCAAAACTCTGTTTTGATTTTGGTTGTTGATGGTATTGTCTATACTAAATGGATTACTACTAGCCCTAGTTGCTGTAACTACTGCGGTAGTATTATCATCATTGGAAGATACAGATCCATCAATACTAAACTTGTGTCCTTCTTTCTTGAAATTTTTGGTAAAATTAGTGGTGTATTCTAAGTTATTACTGTAATTATCTTCTTGATTAGTACGGTTGATAGTATAATCAAATGCATGAGCTCCTGTGTAATAATTTTGTAATACGTAATCGGTATGGTCTCCATTACTTTTACGGTAGTTGATGGTATTTGTCCAAGAAGTATTCTTGTCAATCGCTAATTCGATTCCGAAATTTCCATTATATCCTTTGTCGTAACGTTTGTTATCTCTTGGTTCTATAATGTAATTTCGAATTGAATTATCCGTGTTTAAATAAGTAGTTTCGTTGGTCATATTCCCAGGATTACTTCTAAAGCTGTATCCTTGTGTAGTAAACAAACTTATATTTTTAGTTTTGTAGTTCACGGTTCCGCTCAATCCATTATTGTCAGGAATACCTCCGGTGCCAATGAAAGTCCCGTTTAAACCTTGATTTTTTCCTTTTTTCAAAACAATATTTAAGATTCCGCCACCACCTTCAGCATCATAACGCGCCGATGGATTGGTAATCACTTCTACTTTGTCAATAGCATCAGCAGGAATAATACGCAAGGCTTCGGTAATGTTAATAGCATTGGATGGTTTACCATCGATTAAGATTTTCACATTATCGTTTCCTCTCAAACTCACATTTCCTTCCACATCTACAGAAACCGATGGGATATTCGAAAGAACATCGCTTACTGTTCCTCCTTTAACCATTAAGTCGTTTCCAACGTTGAATACTTTTTTATCCAATTTAATTTCAACAGTTGTTTTTTCTGCACGAACCACCACTTCACTTAATTGTGCGGCATCTTCGTTTAAAGGAATGGTTCCAATATTAGTATTGGATTCAATATTTCTTCCTTTGATTTCGGTAGGTTTAAAAGATATAAATTCCACCGTAATGTCGTAGATTCCAGGATTTATATCAACTGAAAATTCTCCTTTAGCATTAGTAATACCACCTGATACTGCTTTTGGATTGTTGGGCAATCTAAGCGTAATCGTAGCGTATTCTAGAGGTTGTCTACTCGTTTTTTCAATAACTTTTCCAGTTATTTTTAATTTGGCTTTTACAATTGGTGCTTGTTGACCAAAACTTAGTATACTGCTTAAAAACAGTACTATTAATGCAATCGCATTTATTTTTTTCATCAATAATGATTTTAGTTATGCCGTTTAGACTACCAAAAGGGCAAAGAGTTACATGAGTGAAGTCTTAAAAAAAAGTTAAATTTATTTTTTTAGATAAATTGGGCTACTTCTTCTGGAATTCTTCCAATGATGGCTTTATCTCCTTTTACAACGATAGGTCTTTCAATTAAAATAGGATGCGCTGCCAAAGCTTCAATGATAGCATCGTCGCTTAGAGATTTGTTTTTATACTGTTCAATCCAAATACTTTCTTTAACACGAACCAATTGAATGGGTTTTAAGTTCAATTTTTGAAGTAAATCAGTTAATTCTTTTTTGCTAGGAGGCGTCTCTAAGTATTTAATAATTTCAACTTCGGCTTCTTTTTCGGTTACAAAAGCCAGACAATTTCTAGACTTCCCACAACGTGGGTTATGGTATATTTGTATCATCTTTTTTAAAATTTTCGCGAAGTAAAGCAAATTGAAATTAAAAACGTATTTTAGAGCTAAGAATCTTTTAACCACTACTATGTTTATAGAACAAGGAATACATTCCGATAATAAATTTTGGAAATACCTTTTTGGGTCGGTACTGATTTTTGGTGCTTCATTAATTGGTCAGCTACCACTTTTGATGGGTGTTTTGTATGAAACTTTGGTAAACAAAAAGACATATCCTAATTCTAATGCAGCAATTATGCATTTTTTAGAACCTAATTGGACGTTGTTCCTACTTTTGTTTTCGTTTGTTTTTGTGTTTTTAGGAATTTATTTTGTAGTTCGAAATCTACACCATCAAACACTATTGTCTATTATTACTTCAAGAATAAGAATAGACTGGAAAAGAGTTTTTTTTTCTTTTTCACTTTGGACAAGTTTTACCATAGCGAGTACTGCAGTATTTTATTTTCTTAATCCAGAAGATTTTGTGGTTCAATTTCAGCTAGTCCCTTTTTTGATATTATTTGGAATAGGGTTGGTTTTGTTTCCTTTTCAAATTGGTTGCGAAGAATTACTCTTTAGAGGTTATTTAATGCAAGGTTTTGGGAATTTAGCGCACAATAAGTGGTTTCCTTTATTGATGACCTCTTTAATTTTCGGATTGTTACATCTGGCGAATCCCGAAGTCGATAAAATGGGTTACAGTATTTTGATTTATTATATAGGTACAGGTTTCTTTTTAGGAATCCTTACCTTAATGGATGATGGTATGGAACTGGCTTTGGGTTTTCATTTTTCCAATAATTTTATAGGTGCTTTGTTAGTCACTTCCGATTGGTCTGCTTTTCAAACCTATGCCGTATTGAAAGATATTTCCAATCCGAGTAATTCTTTAGAGGTATTATTGCCGGTTTTTATTATTTTTCCTACCTTAGTGTTGCTTTTTGCAAAGCGCTACCAATGGGAAAATTGGACTGAAAAACTAACAGGAAAAATTAGCTAAAACAATCATACTTAAATTTTTATACGATGGATAATTTGACGTACCAAAACGTTCACAACAAGTTTAAATTAAACGGTTTTAATTTCACTAAAGACGATTTATTACGAGTAGCGTATTCTTTTATTAAAGAAGGATCGGCTTATGAAAAACCATTAGGAATTTTTATTTTAGACTGGTTTGACTCTAAAACGTATTTAGAAATCAATACTTCAGGTTCAACAGGAACACCTAAAATTATTCGTGTAGACAAGCAAGCGATGGTCAATTCGGCTTTGGCTACAGGTGATTTTTTTGGTTTACAACCGGGGCAAAAAGTACTTCATTGTTTACCTACAGATTATGTAGCAGGTAAAATGATGTTTGTGAGAGCGTTTATCTTAGGGTTAGATATGGAATTTGTAGCACCTAGTTCGCATCCATTAGAAGGAGTGAAGGGAAATTTTGATTTCTGTGGTATGGTGCCTTTGCAAGCTAAAAATTCGTTGAACGACTTGCACCGAATCAAGAAGTTAATTATTGGTGGTGCCAAAGTGAATAAGACTTTAGAACGCGAATTAGTTAACATACCATCCCAGATTTATGAAACCTACGGCATGACTGAAACCATTACGCACATCGCTGCTAAACGAGTGGGAGAGTTGGCCTTTACGGTTTTACCAAATGTAAAAGTGACTACTGATGACAGACATTGTTTGGTCATTGACGCCCATAAAATTAGTGGTGAAAAAATTGTAACCAATGATTTGGTTGATTTGATTTCAGATACGCAGTTTGTTTGGAAAGGACGTTTTGATAACGTAATTAATAGTGGCGGCATTAAATTAATTCCAGAGCAAATAGAAGAAAAATTGGCAACTTTAATTCCAAGACATTTCTTTGTATACGGACAAACCGATGAACTTTTAGGAGAAAAATTAGTCTTGTATGTGGAAGGTGAACCCATGAAAATAGAAGAATCTATTTTTGAGGCATTGGACAAATACGAAAGACCGAAAGAAATTGTTTTTGTTCCTGAGTTCAAACAAACGGCTACAGGAAAAATCATTAGAGACCAAAGTGTGGTAAAATAGATTTTAAATCACTTCTGGCAAAGCTATAAAGTTGGGAGTTTTTGCCTAGCGGGATATAAAATACATTATAATAAATAAAATAAATGATCATAACAATTTTAATATTAATAGTATTTTTAATACTGACAATAGTAAGTGTAAAAAATAACCCGATAAAAAAGGTTAAAAATATTTTTGATGTATATGATAATTCATCTACTTATAATTTGCTAGGAATTGTTATCGCAGGAATTATTGGATTCATTATTTATCTTTTTCAAAAACAATAAATGACTAGCTGGTGCGAGCATCCCGCTCGTGGCCATAAAAAAGAAAAAATATAAATTTGAAGGAAAAGTGAAGGAAATTTGTTTAAATAAGCAAGAGCGAGACGCTTGCTCCAGCGAGGGGGACAGAAAATCTTATATTTGATAATTTTATATTACCAATATTTCAATCAATAGAGAAAATATAATCGTAAATAATGAAAAAGCCATCAATAATTTTAATATCACTGCTTGCAATTATATTTATATCGTATTTTTTTTTCAATACAAAAAGATATAATGAAACAAACCAAACGGTGGTTAATTGTGATACTTGTTTAATTAAAACAGAGATAGCAGCAATTAATGTAGCTGAAAATATTTTGTTCAAAGTTTATGGTAAATCAAAAATTAAAAATGAAAGACCATATAATATTCTCTTAATTGATAATAAAGTATGGGTTATATCTGGAACCTTGAATAAAAGTTTTATAGAGAGTATCTTATTTTGGAATTTTCAAAAATATGGAGGTTGCTTTGAAATTAAACTTGATGCAAGAACAGGTAGAACTATAAAATTGATTCATTATAAATAATAGGTAATGTGTCAAAGTGAGTGATGGAGGTATAATTACGGGGTAATGGACTGAAAATCAATTATATTGTTAATTTAAAAAGAAAAAAGAGAAGCCATGGCTTCTCTTTTTTTATTGAGTACTAAAAAATAAAAGTGTATTCTAGCCCGATAGCGCGGATTTGTAATCCGTGCCTAAACTCTTTAAAACCTTTTAGAAAGTTTATTTCTAATGTTATTAAACCTGAATCACCCCTAAATTAAATTGTTTCTCAATAGGAGCGTGGTTGGCAGCTTCAATTCCCATCGAAATCCAAGTACGCGTATCTATAGGATCAATTATGGCATCCGTCCATAAACGGGAAGCGGCATAGTAAGGAGACACTTGTTCGTCATAACGTGCTTTAATTTTGGCAAACAATTCAGCTTCTTTAGCTTCATCGACTTCTTCTCCTTTTGCTTTTAGCGAATTGGCTTCAATTTGTGCCAATACTTTGGCGGCTTGTGTACCACCCATTACGGCTAACTCAGCACTTGGCCAAGCTACAATTAATCTCGGGTCATACGCTTTGCCACACATGGCATAGTTTCCAGCTCCATAAGAATTTCCAACAATTACAGTGAATTTTGGTACCACCGAATTAGAAACGGCATTCACCATTTTGGCACCGTCTTTAATGATTCCGCCATGTTCGGATTTACTGCCTACCATAAAACCGGTTACGTCTTGTAAAAACACTAACGGAATTTTCTTCTGGTTGCAATTGGCTATAAAACGCGTGGCTTTATCGGCTGAATCCGAGTAAATCACCCCACCAAATTGCATTTCACCATTTTTAGTTTTGACTACTTTTCGTTGATTGGCCACAATCCCAACAGCCCAACCCTCAATGCGAGCATAACCTGTAATAATTGTTTGACCGTAGCCTTCTTTGTAAGCTTCAAATGCAGAGTTATCCACCAGTCGCTTGATGATTTCCATCATATCGTATTGATCGGTACGCGCTTTTGGAAGTACGCCGTACAATTCATTTTCGTCTTGAGCAGGTTTCTCTGATTTGATTCGGTTAAATCCCGCTTTGTCATAATCGCCAATTTTATCAACAATATTTTTTATTTTATCCAAAGCGTCTTTGTCGTCTTTGGCTTTATAATCGGTTACTCCTGAGATTTCGCAATGCGTTGTTGCTCCACCCAATGTTTCGTTGTCAATACTTTCGCCAATAGCGGCTTTGACCAAATAACTTCCAGCCAAAAAGATGCTCCCGGTTTTGTCTACAATCAAAGCTTCGTCACTCATGATGGGTAAATAAGCACCACCCGCTACGCAACTGCCCATCACAGCAGAAATTTGGGTAATTCCCATACTGCTCATCAAAGCATTGTTTCTAAAAATGCGACCAAAGTGTTCTTTATCAGGAAAAATTTCATCTTGCAAAGGCAAATACACCCCAGCACTATCGACTAAGTAAATAATTGGAATGCGGTTTTCCATGGCAATTTCTTGCGCACGTAGGTTTTTCTTAGCAGTTATTGGAAACCAAGCCCCTGCTTTTACGGTTGCGTCATTGGCTACCACAATGCATTGTTTCCCTTTGATGTATCCGATTTTCACCACTACACCACCTGAGGGGCAACCGCCGTGTTCTTTGTACATACCTTCACCAACAAATGCGCCAATTTCAATACTTTTTTCATTGGTATCCAACAAATAATCGATACGCTCACGAGCTGTCATTTTCCCTTCGGCATGTAATTTTTGGATGCGTTTTTCACCACCGCCTAATTTTACTTCGCCTAGTTTTTTACGGAGTTCAGAAAGTAATAGTTTGTTGTGGTCTTCGTTTTTATTGAAATTCAAATCCATTTGTGGCTATAGTAAGTATTGTTTGCGCTAAAATACAAAATCATCATTTGAAAACGGGTTTCCAATGATGATTTTATTTTCTTTTTGAATCATATTTATTTTTTGGATTCTTCTACTAGGCGTTTCAAAATAGCCCATTGTTTCAGTGCATCTCGAGCGTCAACAGCTGGGTAACCCAAAACAGTTTTGCCTGCAGCTACATCGCCTACAACGCCCGAACCGGCACCTACAATAGCACCGTCGCCAAGTGTAGTGTGGTCTTTTATAGAAGCACTTCCGCCAATAATAACTCCGTTGCCTAATGTTACTGAACCCGCTAATCCACTGTTGCCCGCCATGATGCAAAAACGACCTAGTTTACTGTTGTGACCTATTTGAACCAAATTGTCAATTTTACAGCCATCACCCAAAACAGTTGAGCTGAATTTTCCTCTATCGACACAAGAATTGGCACCAATTTCAACTCCGTTCCCAATGATTACATTACCAATTTGGGGAATTTTTACCAAGCCTCTTTTGGGGTCAGGTCTAAAACCAAAGCCATCAGCACCAATAGTCGCATTGGGATGAATAATACATTCGTGACCGATATGACAACGCTCTCTAACTACGGTTCCTGACCAAATAACGGTATTGTTTCCAATAGTACATTCGTCCAATACGGTTACGTTAGGGTAAAGGGTCGTATTTTCTCCTATGGTTGTTTTGGGTCCAACATATACATTGGCACCAATTTTACTTCCTTTTCCAATAGTAGCACTAGCATCAATAACAGCAGTAGGATGGATTTCGACATGAAACACAGGTGTTGGTGGAGCAAAAAGTTCCAACACTTGCGACATTGCCAAATCAGCATTTTTCACTTTGATAAATACCCGATTGTCTCCAGGTTCAATGCTAATATCTTCGTTGACTACTGCAGCACAGGCTTTTGAAGTAGCCCAATTCTTTTCGTATTTTTTGTGTCCAATGAAGGAAATTTCGGTTTCGGAAGCTTCGTCTAATTGTTCTGGAGCGGTTATCGTTAGGTTGGTTAGGCCCACAATAGTTCCCTGAAGTACTTCGTTAATTTCGTTAATAGAGTACGATTTCATATTTTTTGGTTGGTTTTTTTGGTAGTATAGTTTTCAAATAAACTCAATTCATTTTGAATTACCAACTATTTAAAACAAAAACTCCCCAAACTATTCTTTTTTAGAATGTTGAGGAGTCTTATTTTGAGTAATTATGAAACTTATTCGTCTTCTTTTTGCCCCATCATCATTAGGTAGGCTTTTAAGAAATTATCAATTTCTCCGTTCATTACTGCATCGACATCAGTAGATTCAAATCCGCTACGAACGTCTTTCACTAATTTATACGGGTGCATGACATAGTTTCTAATTTGCGAACCCCATTCAATTTTCATTTTACCGGCTTCAATGTCGGCACGCTGTGCTAATTTTTTCTTCAATTCAATTTCGTATAATTGAGAACGAAGCATTTGCATGGCACGGTTTCTATTATCGTGTTGTGAACGCGTTTCGGAACACTGAATTTGAATCCCCGTTGGTTTGTGAACCAATTGGACTTTGGTTTCTACCTTATTAACGTTTTGTCCACCAGCACCACTTGAACGTGCAGTAGTAATTTCAATATCGGCAGGGTTAATTTCAATTTCAATAGTGTCATCCACTAACGGATAAACGTAAACCGAAACAAACGACGTATGTCTTTTGGCATTGCTATCAAAAGGAGAAATACGAACTAATCGATGTACCCCATTTTCTCCTTTTAGGTAACCAAAAGCATAATCGCCTTCAATTTCCAATGTCACCGTTTTGATACCCGCCACATCACCTTCTTGAAAGTTCAATTCTTTGATTTTATAGCCTTGTTTTTCGGCCCACATCAAGTACATACGCATGAGCATTTCGGCCCAATCGCAACTTTCGGTACCTCCCGCACCTGCAGTAATTTGCAATACGGCGCTCAAGCTATCTCCTTCTTCCGAAAGCATATTTTTGAACTCAATGCCCTCAATATGTGTTTCGGTAAGATGGTATTGTTCGTCTAATTCTTCTACTGAAAGTTCGCCTTCTTTGTAAAAATCATAAGCCAATTGCAATTCATCAGTCAAGGCGACTGCTTTGTTATAATCTTCAATCCATTTTTTCTTGTTTCTCAGATTTTTAACTACAATTTCGGCTTCTTTGGCATTGTTCCAAAAGTCGGGTGCAAACGTCTTTTCTTCTTCGTTTGTGATTTCAATTAATTTGGCATCAACGTCAAAGATACCTCCTCAACGCACCAAGGCGTTCTACAATACCTTTTATTTGTTCGGTAGTTGTCATAAATTATGTAATTTTGTGAGGCAAAAATAAGACTTTTTTAAGGAAAGACAATCCGAGTATTGTTCGTCCTTCATTATAAAAACATAAAAATGGAAATAAACTTAGTTAGCGATACGATTACCAAGCCTACTCACGAAATGTTACAATACATGTTCAATGCGGTTGTTGGAGACGATGTGTACAAGCAAGATCCAACGGTGATTGAATTAGAATCGAAAGTCGCAGCGCTATTCGGAATGGAAGCGGGATTGTTTTTTCCTTCAGGAACAATGGCGAATCAAACGGCAATTAAATTGCATACCCAACCGGGCGAACAACTTATTGCAGATAAATATGCTCACGTTTACAACTATGAAGGTGGTGGAGTTTCATTTAACAGCGGGGTTTCTTGCTGTTTATTGGATGGCAATCGCGGTATGATTACAGCTTCTCAAGTAAAAGCAGCAATTAATGATCCCGAGTTTTATCACAGTCCGCTAACGAGTTTAGTTTGTGTAGAAAACACGACTAATAAAGGGGGAGGAGCTTGTTATGAATTAGATGATTTACGCCAAATCAAACAAGTGTGCGTAGATCACAATCTAAAGTTCCATTTGGATGGTGCGCGTATTTGGAATGCTTTGGTAGCTAAAAATCAAGACCCGAAAGAATTCGGAAAATTGTTTGATACGATTTCGGTTTGTTTGTCCAAAGGATTAGGCGCACCTATTGGTTCTGTTTTGTTGGCTGACAAAAAGACCATTCATCGAGCGTTGCGTGTTCGGAAAATTTTTGGAGGCGGAATGCGTCAAGTAGGATATTTGGCAGCAGCCGGAATTTATGCTTTGGATAATAATATCGAGCGTTTGGCTGAAGACCACCGAAGAGCAAAAGAATTAGCCGCAATTTTGGAACAAAAGGATTGGGTTGCTTCGGTAGAACCTGTAGAAACGAATATCTTGATTTTCTCTTTAGCACCTCAAGTGAGCGAATCCCAGTTGATTGATAAGTTAAAACAAAAAAATATTTTGATTAGCTCAATGGGTCAAGGTAAATTACGCATTGTAACCCATTTGGATTACCGAGAAGTAATGCATACCTATGTAATAGAAATACTTGAAAAATTAGTAGTTTAACTATGGAAAATCACATCAACCAAATTACTTTAGTGGTTAAAGACTATGACGAAGCGATTGCTTTTTATACCCAGAAATTGCATTTTGATTTAATTGAAGACACGGTATTAAGTGATACCAAGCGTTGGGTGGTTGTTGCACCAAAAAAATCGCAATGTCGCTTGCTTTTAGCCAAAGCGGCAAATGAATTACAATTACAAGCTGTTGGCAATCAAACTGGAGGTCGTGTTTTTTTGTTTCTAAATACGGATAATTTTGATAGAGAATATCAAAATCTGATTACTAATAAAATCCAAATTGTTCGGGAGCCTACACAAGAATCGTATGGCAAAGTGGCTGTTTTTCAGGATTTATACGGTAATTTATGGGATTTAATCGAACCGGTTGCAAAACCCAATTCGGATTATTATTCAACAGCAATTTTGGCTATTAAACCTGAGGTTGATTTTGATTTGGCAATTCAAGCGTTGAAGCAATTACAAGCTGAGACCAAGTTGGAAGTTGGTAATTTTTTATTTGAACTGCATTCTAATACTGCTGATGCAAAACAAATTATTGTTTGGGAAGGATTTTATTCGGAATCTGATTTCCAAACTCATTTGAATTCGGCACATTTACAAGATTTCCTGAAACAAAATGTAGTTGATTTTGTCTCAGGATATCCTGCAAAAAGAATAGTTTAATTTATTTAAACAAATTATCCATTCCTGGAATCATTGGCATGTCCATTTTGGCCACGGCATCTAATTCCGCTTCGTTTACTTTGGTTGCTTTTTCTATCGCTTTATTTAAGACTAAAATCAAATAATCTTCTAGCTGTTCTTTGTCTTCTAAAAGGGCATCATCAATACTTATTGATTTGATGGCTCTATTAGCAGTTAGCGTTACTTTTAAAGTTCCATCGCTACTTTGTTCGTCTATTAGGACTGAGTCCAATCTTTTTTTAGTGTCTTCTATTTTTTGTTGGGTTTCTCTTAATTTACCCATCATTCCCATTAAATCCATTTTGTGTCTGTTTATTAAGTTGGAGTACAAAATTAGCACATTCCTACTGTAATTACATAATAAAATAAAGTTAAAATAGCAGAATTCTCTATCGTCTTTACCTTATTTTTGTACCTTCATTAAATAAACAAGATCTTAAAATGTCGGTAAACCCTGAAGCTCCGAAAGCTAAAATAATTCCTAAGAAATTAAAGAAACATAACGAAATCCGAATTGATAATTATTTTTGGTTAAACGACAGAGAAAACCCAGAAGTTATTGATTATCTGAATCAAGAAAATGCCTATTACGAGTCGATGACGGCGCATACCAAAGATTTCCAAAAGGAACTTTTTGAAGAAATGAAAGGCCGCATCAAAGAAGACGATCAATCAGTTCCGTATTTATACAACGGTTATTATTACATCACTCGTTTTGAAAAAGGACAAGATTATCCTATATACTCTAGAAAAAAAGGAAGTTTAGAAGCGAAGGAAGAAATTTTATTTGATTGTAATGAATTAGCCAAAGGACATTCTTTTTTCCAATTAGGAGGTTTGAGTGTAAGTCCAGATAATCGATTCGCCTCTTTTGGGACTGACATGGTAGGAAGACGTATTTATACCATAAAAATTAAGAATTTAGATACTAATGAAATCCTTTCAGATACTATTGAAAATACAACTGGAGGTTCGGTTTGGGCCAATGATAACCAAACACTGTTTTATACCAGACAGGATAAAGTAACCCTGCGTGCCGACACGATTTACAAGCACAAACTAGGTACAGACGCCAAAGACGATGTTTTGGTTTACGAAGAAAAAGATGAAACCTTCAATGTGTCAGTAGGAAAAGAAAAGTCCAAAAAATATATTGTTATTGGTGCAGAAAGTACCATGACCACAGAATACCGAATTTTAAATTCAGACACACCAGACGCGGATTTTAAGGTGTTTCAGCCGAGAGTTCGCGGACTAGAATACAGTATTTCTCATTTTGGAGATTCGTTTTATATTTTGACCAATAAAGACAAAGCGACCAATTTCAAGTTGATGAAAACTCCTGAAAATGCTACTGAGAAAAAGCATTGGAAAGAAGTTATTCCGCATAGAGAATCAGTGTTGATTGAAGATATTGAAATTTTTAGGAACTATTTGGTGGTAGAAGAACGCGCTAATGGATTGAATCATATTCGCATTATGCCTTGGAATGGGGAAGAGGAGTATTACTTGCCTTTTGGAAGTGAAACGTACAATGCGTGCACGACTACAAATGTTGATTTTGATACTGATGTTTTGCGATACAGTTATCAGTCATTAGCAACACCTTCTTCTGTAATTGATTTCAATATGAAGACGAAATCAAAAGAAATCAAGAAAGAGCAAGCGGTTTTAGGAGGGAAATTCGATAAGAATAATTATATAGAAAAACGCATTTGGGCAACAGCCAAAGACGGAACTCAAGTTCCTATTTCGTTAGTGTATCATAAAGATTTGAAGAAAGACGGAACTAATCCATTATTGTTGTATGCGTACGGTTCTTATGGTGTTACTATGGAGCCTTATTTCTCAACTACACGATTGACGTTGTTGGATCGCGGATTTATTTTTGCCATCGCCCATATTCGTGGAGGAGAAGATTTAGGAAGACAATGGTATGAGGACGGGAAATTATTGAAAAAGAAAAATACCTTCACGGATTTTATCGATTGTTCACAATTCTTAATTCAAGAAAAATATACCTCTCCGGCTCATTTGTATGCCGAAGGAGGGTCAGCAGGAGGATTATTAATGGGAGCAATTATTAATATGGCTCCAGAATTGTATCATGGAGTCATTGCTCAAGTACCATTTGTTGATGTAGTGACTACGATGTTAGACGATAGTATTCCGCTAACTACAGGGGAGTATGACGAATGGGGAAATCCGAATACGAAAAAATATTATGATTATATGTTATCCTATTCTCCGTATGATAATGTAAAAGAACAAGTTTATCCTAATATGTATGTATCGACAGGATTACACGATTCGCAAGTACAATATTGGGAACCAGCGAAGTGGGTAGCTAAATTGCGTACACATAAAAAAGGAGATACAGTTTTGTATTTAAATACGAATATGGATGCGGGACATGGCGGGGCTTCTGGTCGATTTGAAGCAATTAAAGAACTAGCGAAAGAATATGCTTTTTTGTTAGATTTAGAGAAAATAAAAAAATAATTAGAAATTTATTGTTAAATTTGCTCAAAGTTAGGGCGATCCAAAAAATGTCCTTAATCACCTTTTTTTATGAAAGAAGAGATAAATGCTTATGATTCGGTTTTAGACTTAATTGGGAATACTCCCCTAATTAAACTAAAAAAAGTAACTGAAGGTATAGAAGGTAATTTCTACGCTAAGGTTGAAGCATTTAATCCTGGACATTCTTCTAAAGACAGAATAGCGTTATACATTATTGAGCAGGCAGAGAAACAAGGAATATTGACTCCTGGCGATACTATAGTAGAAACTACATCAGGTAATACTGGATTCAGTTTGGCTATGGTGAGTATTATTAAAGGATATAACTGCATTCTTGCTGTAAGTTCAAAATCATCTAAAGATAAAATTGATATGCTTCGTGCTATGGGAGCCAAAGTATATGTTTGTCCCGCACACGTTTCGGCAGATGATGAACGCTCGTATTACAGCGTTGCAAAACGTTTACACGAAGAAACCAAAGGCTCAGTATATATCAATCAGTATTTCAATCAGCTTAATTTTGATGCGCATTACTTGAGTACAGGACCCGAGATTTGGAAACAAACCAACGGTAAGATTACTCATCTTGTAGCTTGTAGCGGAACAGGAGGTACTATCTCAGGGACAGCCAAATATTTAAAAGAGCAAAACCCTAACATTAAAATTTTAGGAGTTGATGCATTTGGTTCTGTGTTAAAAAAGTACCACGAAACTAGAGAGTTCGACAAAGATGAAATTTATCCGTATCGAATAGAAGGTTTGGGTAAAAACCTGATCCCATCGGTTACTGATTTTGAAATTATTGATAAATTCATGAAGGTAACGGATGAAGAAAGTGCGCATTCTACTCGTGAATTAGCTAAAACAGAAGGCTTATTTGTTGGATATACTTCAGGAGCCGTACTTCAAGCCATAAAACAATATGCCGAAGAAGGAGAGTTTGATGCTAATAGTAATGTGATTGCAATTTTTCCAGATCATGGTTCTCGATATATGAGTAAAGTATTTAGTGATGACTGGATGAATGAACAAGGATTTTTTGACAGCATTAATCAAGAAGAAGCTCAACGTATTGAATTTATAAAATAATACAGTTTTAAGTAATAATAAAAAGCTCCAGAATTTCTGGAGCTTTTTTATTTTACTATCTATACAAATGAAAAAACTCTCGATGTGGTCGAGAGTTTGTATCTGAATTAATTGAGGCTTTAACCAATAAAATAATAACAATAATTATTCTTCCATAGTATGATATACGTTCATCACGTCATCATCTTCTTCAATTTTTTCGATGAGTTTTTCTACATCAGCCACCTGATCTTCAGTTAGCTTTTTAGTAATTTGAGGGATTCTTTCGAAACCAGAAGATAAAATTTCAAGTCCTCTGTTTTCTAATTCTTTTTGAATAGTTCCAAAACTTCCAAAAGGAGCGTAGATTAAAATTCCGTCTTCGTCTTCAAAAACTTCCTCGGCACCAAAATCAATAAATTCTAATTCCAATTCTTCAGGATCTAAACCTTCTTTTGGAATACGGAAATTACAGGTGTGGTCAAACATAAATTCTACAGAACCTTGCGTTCCCATGGTACCGTTACATTTATTAAAATAACTACGAATATTTGCTACCGTTCTGTTATTGTTATCAGTAGCTGTTTCAATCAAAAGAGCAATTCCGTGAGGTGCATAGCCTTCAAACAATACTTCTTTATAGTTGGCAGTATCTTTTTCGGTTGCTTTCTTGATGGCGCGCTCTACATTTTCTTTAGGCATATTCGCTGCCTTTGCATTTTGTATTACCGCTCTTAATCGTGAATTGGCATCAGGATTTGGACCTCCTTCTTTTACCGCCATTACGATATCTTTACCAATTCTTGTAAAGGCTTTGGCCATTGCTGACCAACGTTTCATTTTTCTTCCTTTTCTAAACTCAAACGCTCTTCCCATTTCTGATATTTTTTAACGTTGCAAAAATACTATTATTTTGCAGTTTTCACAATCCTTGTTATTTTTTGTAAAATGGTAGTTTTACCACTTTGGCAGGCACATCATTTTTACGAATTCGGATATAGATATCGCTATCCACTCCACTAAATTCAGAACTTACATATCCTAAACCAATTCCTTTATTCATAGAGGGTGACATGGTACCTGAGGTTACAATCCCGATACTGTTTCCTGATGCATCTACAATTTCGTAATCGTGTCTTGGCACGGCACGTTCTTGCATTTCAAAACCTACTAATTTTTTAGTAACACCCGCTTCTTTTTGTTTTTTCAAATTGGCTGAATTGGTAAATTCTTTATTGAATTTGGTTATCCAACCCAATCCTGCTTCTAAAGGCGAAGTAGTGTCGTTGATATCGTTTCCGTACAAACAGAATCCCATTTCTAGACGTAAAGTATCACGAGCAGCCAAACCAATCGGTTGGATATCGAATGCTTTCCCCGCTTCGAATACTTGGTTCCAAATGTTCTCTACATCGGCATTTTTACAATATATTTCAAAACCTCCAGCACCAGTATACCCTGTAGCCGAAACAATCACGTCATTCACTCCTGCAAAATCGCCTACTTGAAAATGGTAGTATTCGATTTGAGACAAATCTAAAGAAGATAGGGATTTCATGGCTTCAACTGCTTTAGGGCCTTGAATCGCTAGTAATGAGTACTCGTCTGAAAGGTTTTGCATCACTACACCTAAATCATTGTGTGAACTGATCCAATTCCAATCTTTTTCAATATTAGAAGCGTTTACAACCAATAAATACTCCTCTTCTTTCATTTTGTAGACCAATAAATCATCTACAATTCCGCCCTCAGCATTAGGCAAACACGAATATTGCGCTCTCCCAATAGTCAAAGTAGCTGCGTCATTAGAAGTAACTTTTTGAATCAAAGCCAAAGCGTTCGGTCCAGAAAGAAGAAATTCTCCCATGTGTGACACGTCAAATACACCAACGCCAGTTCTAACAATTTCGTGTTCGGCATTAACCCCTTCGTAAAGAATAGGCATATTGTATCCGGCAAACGGAAGCATTTTGGCTCCCAAACTCTCGTGAATGTGCGTTAAAGCAGTATTTTTCATCTAATTGAAGTGATTTTTTTGATGGCGCTAATTTATTGCTTTTTTATGGAGTGGCAAAAAATATACGAAACGGATTTCGAAAGCTATTTTTGTTTATTTTTAAATCCAATTTAAAACTGAACTCAAATGAAATCGATTTATTATAGCGTACTTTTAATTTTATTTTTTAGTGTTTCTTCCAAAGCTCAAAAAGTATTTTCGGTTAACTATCAAAATCAAGCTGATGTAAAAGTATTTGTAGTAAAATATGAAAATCAAGCCGATTTAAAAGTGTACAAAGTGAAGTATCCCAATCAAGTGGGGCAAAATGATGGACGTTGGTTTTTTACCGACTATCAAAATCAAGCCAGTAAATCTATTTTCTTTGTGGACTACGAAAACCAAGCTGACTTAAAAATATTTTTTGTGTCTTACGAAAACCAAGCAGGTTGGAGGAATAATGCCAAGAGACATTTGATGTATTAAAACTCAATTAAATTCATCTGTTTGTTATATTTACACTGTTAAAAGTGTAAATTGGCTCAAAGTCAGGAGGTTTTGCGTAGCAGGGGAGCAGGGGACTTTTTAAATTATATAACCACGCGAAGGGATTCGCGCGGTAGCGGGGGGAGAACCTGCTTTGTGTAGCATAGTGATTGTTACATTTTATTTTAATTCTTACAGAGTCTTATAGAAATGTTGTGCGGTTGGGTTGGGTGGTTTTAAATTCATTGCAATCAATACTAAAAAGGCTAGGAGAAGGGTATTTAGAATAGTAATTTTCAATATAACCGCCAAGTAAATACAATTTGCCCTCAATAAAAAATAGTGTAGCGGATTTCATCGGTAAATTGATTAAGTATTCTTTGAGCTCTTTTGAGTTTGTGTTGTAAGTGTATATTTTTTCATTTTCAAATAAGTAAACCATATCCTCATTTGAGGTAATTGCAGGATGGCTAAGAGTAGTAAACAAGTTACCTTCTGTTGTCCATTTTTCAGTAAGTAAATCAAAACTTTCTACGGTTGACAATGGTTTTCCATTAAATCCACCAAATAAATAGATTTTGTTTTTAGTCAAAACCCCAGTGGTTTCTTTAGCTACAGGCATAGCTTCTAATTCATACCAATACCCTGAATTGATAGCATACAAATGCATCTTATTTGAGTATTCTTTTTTTCCATTCCCGTCCATTTTTACAGATCCTCCTACAACAACCAAATTGTTATTGTAAGTAAAAGAAGCAAATTCAGTGGCTTGATGTGGATTGGTGTTATCAACGGTAATAGTTTGTTTGTTTAGATCTATTACTTCAATGGTATTCTCCAGATATTCATACACCCCATTGGCAGAAATTCGTTTACCTCCAAGTACATATATTTTGTTGTCGTATTCATTTGCATTATGGTAGGCTCGCTTTCTTAATTTTAATTTGGATGTTTCCCATTGATTGGTATGGATGTTATATAGCATTAAATTACCGTTGTACATTTCGCTAGAATGCTGAAAATTAAGTTCTCTAATATAATCTGCCATAGTTGGATCGACTTTTTCATATTGCAGTTTTTTCCAAGCATCCGTTTTGGAGGAAGCATCGCCTCCTGCTACATAAATGGTATTGTCCTTTACAACCGATCCAAAATTAGAGAGAGCGTATTTTAGAGAAGTTAATTTTGTATACGCTATTTTTGATTTGAGTTGTTTCGTAGTTTGCAAAGGAATGATAACATCGTCAAGGAGTTCTGTTTTTTCTTCTAAAAAAATTGAAAATTTATTTGCTTTAAATTCCTTAAAGCTAGCTTTTTTTGGGACATAACTGATATGAGAAAAAAATAGGG